>Ga0081538_10004816_pt1 | contig 12301 bp, 8 predicted proteins | sample TabmetS5T2R1_FD_71022 | JGI IMG/M metagenome (GOLD analysis project Ga0081538, IMG submission 71022) | Tabebuia heterophylla rhizosphere microbial communities from the University of Puerto Rico - S5T2R1 | ecosystem: Host-associated > Plants > Roots > Rhizosphere ... | reverse complement strand
GGTCGTGTACAGTTCGGCAATCCATAGCGTTAGCCTTCGCCTGCCAAATACGGTTCGAGGAGGGCCCTTAACTCCATCCGAGCCCGATGGAGGCGAGACTTGACAGTCCCGCTTTCGAGCTGCAGAACATCGGCGATCTCGTCGTATGATAGGCCCTCGAAATCCCGCAGGAGGATGATCGTGCGATGTTCAGGGGAGAGCAACTGGAGCTTCGCTTGCACGAGCGCCCAGCGCTCTTTCTGTTCCAATGTCTTATGTGGATTTGTGGCGAGGGATTCCTGCATCCACTCCTCTGGCTCTATTCCCACGAGGGTTTGCTGCTGGCGTGTCCGGCGTCTGAGGTGGTTCAGGCAATGGTTAACGGTAATCCGGTAGAGCCACGTCGAGAACCGCGAAGCGCCACGGAAGTCGTGCAGCGACTGGAAGACTCGCACGAAGATATCTTGCGCGATATCTTCCGCCTCACTCCGATTGTCCAGGATGCGTGTGGCAAGGGTTAACACCCGGCTCTGGTATTTCAGGACCAGCTTGGCAAACGCCTCCCAATCACCGTTGCGGCACTGCGCAATGATCTCCTGATCGGCGTCGAGCTGGACAGCAGAGGAATGCACCGCAGGTGTCGTGGCGCTCACCGTGTTCCCTTCGATCACTACCTGGCACCCAGTTCCGCCCTTGCTCACGATGTGGTGGAAATTCCTTCCTCTGCTTCATACGGAGAGGGAGTCTAAGACGCCGCAACACCAGCAACCTCATACCCGGCGCCGTCGCTTCCGTGCGCCATGTCAGTGAGGTGCAGTCCCGTCGTTTGAGACACCCCGTAGCGAAAGAAGTTCCCTGGACTGGCACCCGTGACCACTCGATGTTAGCCCGGCGCCGCACGTCCCCGGGACAGGTAACGCTTCGTATGAATTTCTACCGTAGTGATGGTATACGAAAGGGACGTGAGGCCGCAAGGGAAATGTCGCCAGCCATTGCAATCGACCTGCCCTATTCGTTATACTCACAGCGCTTCGCGAGGCTTGGCAAGCGTTTAGCCGTTGGCACCGCCTCGGTTTGCCGACAGGTACAGCTCCTGCCGGGCGGACGGTGAGGTCACAGGTTATGGATGCGCTACAGGCGAGGTTTCGCGACAAAGCCTCGGAGATGCTGCAGAGCACTCCAACGATCACCGTGGCGATGGGACGTGGGCGCACGTTCACCATCGAGACCTGTTACGTCGTCGGCAATAGCGATGAGCTACATTGCATTGTGAAGCCGAATCCGGCGATCGTTGAAGCCGTGCGAGATGACGCACACGTGGCGTTTACTGTCAATCAAGGATTTCCGACGCAGATGTTGCAGGGCACAGGGCGGGCCTTTTTCCTCGGCGGCCTGGACCATCACCCACAGGTCCGAGACCAGACCCTGGCAAAGAGCCCAGATGCGACAGCCTTCCTGACCACCATTCGCAATTTGGGTGTCGTGAAGATCCTCCCCGATCAGATAGCCATCACTGATGACAGCAATTTGGGACTGGGACCACGTCCGGTGTACGTACCGGAAGCTGCCAAAGCGTTGCCTGATCGCCGCCGTCGCTGGATACGGGCGGCGGCGATGGGGTCTTGGCCGCTCGTGCTCATCCCCGTGGTCATCGCCGCCCTGCTGGCGAGTGACGCAGCGGCAGGCGTCAGATGGTGGCTACTGGTGCCGATGTGTCTTGTGGCCGTTCTCGTGCACACGGGAACGAGCCTCCTCGCCACCTACACGGGTTTTCGCCGCCACATCGATCGCAGTGGGGCGCTAGGTGCTAACCGTCTGCTCCATGAAGGGCTGTTGTCGACACAGCAGGTCTGGGGAGCAGGGATCCTATGCTTGGCACTCGGGTCAGTCCTTGGCCTTTTTCTGGTGGGGCTGCGAGGTACGCCGCTGCTGGTAATAGGTCTCATCGGTGTAGTGGGGGGGGTGTTCTATGCGGGTTGGCCGCTGTATCTGTCGTCTCGAGCGATCGAAGATGCTGTTGTACTCGTCGGCCTCGGACCACTGCTCGTCCTGGGTGCCTTTGATACGCTGACGGGCGCCCTGCACGTGTTGCCTTTCCTGGTGTCACTTCCCCTCGGCTTCCTCGCCGAGTCAATCCTGCATGCCAGCCATCTGCAGACATTTTCTGCAGACGTCAACGGGAAGGTCCGCACTGTCGCCGTGGCGTTAGGCTGGGACAGGGCACGGCTGCTCTTCTATGCGCTCATCGGCCTGCCATACCTCCTGGTGGCGTTGCTCATTCTTACAGGGGCTCTGCCGGGGTGGGCCTGGTTGACCTTCCTGAGCCTCCCGCTGGCGGGGCGGAGCATCCTGTTGGTGGGGCGTGCGACAACGGCACAGTCGCCGGATCTCGTTGGCCTTGATCGGCAGGTGGCACAGGCCCATCTGGCCTTCGGTGCGCTGCTGGTGTTCGGCTTGATCCTGGGGTAGTGGATGGAGGGAAAGTTGAGGCGCAGGACAGGACGCGTGAGCGCAGGCACAGGCGAAACAACGCTCCATGCACAGCAGGAGGTGGACCATGGCTGAAGGAAAGCTGACCGTAGGTAATGTAGAGGTGCTCGCCCTCACCGATGGTGAGGGCGATTTCCCCTTCCCCTTGAGTCAACTCTTTCCCAACGTTCCGGCGGAGGCGTGGGCGCCGTTCCGCCAACGCTATCCGGAATTGTTCGGCGGCCCTGATACCTGGCGCAATCATTACGGCTGTTACCTGCTGCGTTCGCAGGGGCGGACTATCCTGGTGGATACCGGCATCGGCAGTAAAGCGACCAATCCTGGGATGGTCAACATGCTTGCCGGTGGCGTGGACGGGCGCCTTCTGGCGGAATTGCAAGCCGCAGGTGTGCGTCCCGAGGACGTCGATACGGTGTTCTTCACCCACTTACACCCGGACCATGTGGGCTGGAACCTGGCACAGGGAGGCGCCAACGCCAGACTGACCTTCCCACGGGCCCGGTATGTCATGCACCAGGCCGATTGGGAGACTTTTAAACGGCCAGAAGTCCGGGCCTCGTTCCCGTTCCAGTACTGGGAAGAGACCCTCAGCCCGCTGGAGAACCTGGGTGCACTCGACTTGCTCTCGGGTGAGCGAGCCCTGACCGGCGACATCACCGCCATCCCGACGCCGGGCCATACCCCGGGCCACATGAGCCTGGCCATTGTGTCGGGCGGCCAGCGTGCCCTGATCCTGGGCGATGTTGCCATCCATCCCGCGCAGGTGACCGAGACCGATTGGTCGGTGATTTTCGAGATGGACCAGGCGTTGGCGGCACAGATGCGCCGACAAGTCTTCGACCGCGTTGAGGCCGAGAACTCCACCCTGGTCGCCTGCCACTTTCCGGCACCGGGCTTTGGGCGGCTGGTGCGCTTAGAAGGACGTCGTTATTGGCAGGGGTTTTAGAGACATTTTTCGGGGCTGAGAGCCGGTGCCAGCGTCAGGCACATAGCGATGCCGTCGCGTTGCGCCTGCTTCTCGTCCTGGGGCTTCATTTCGGAAGATGAGCCTTGACCTGAGGAAAATTTCTGCAGCTCTCCAGGTCGATATGCGTGAGGCGGAAGGCTTTCCCGGATGCTCCGGCCAGATGTCCCGCTTCTACACAGCGTTAGCTTTCTTCTCGTGATCAAACGACAGAGCATCACGTCTGCGGGGCACGCAGCTCAGCGGTTTTCACCCAGTCAATGGCGTATGTCCGCTCGTCGATCCACACACCGTACGCGCTCCGCGCCGCCTGCAGCGAGACATAGCCGTTGAGCACATCCTGCCGCACCAGCTCGGGGTCACGCTCAAATGGCGGAAGGAAGCCGCCCCCACCGGGTAAGCGCAGGATGATCTCCTGATCGGTGGGGACGAGATACTTGGTTTTTGGGTGGGGACGTGTGCCATCCGAGAGGACGAAATCGCCGCAGCGTCCATCTGCTCCCCCTGCGTAGCCCTTGGCTGGGAATTTGAGACGGTCGTACATGGGTGAATGCACCGCCGGCTTGCGTGTGCGTATGCGTAGAATCATTTCCTGCCCGAGCCCACCCCGGAACTTCCCCGCCCCGCCCGAGTCCTGAATCAGCTCGCGTTTGCGCATGAACAGCGGCGAGACGTTCTCGATGATTTCAGCCGGTACGCCGCGGATGCCGCTCGGGAACGCCGTGGCCGAGATGCCGTCCTTATTGGAGCGTGCCCCGGTACCGCCGGAGGAGAAGAAGACGTAGGCGAACTGCCGGCCCAGATCGTGTTCACCGATAATTTGCGTGATCCAGATGTTGGCGCTGCCGTCGGCCATAACGCGATCCGGAATCACCTTGGCCAATGCCCCAAAGACGGCGGTGGACAGGAAATGGCCGATGATGTGACGTCCCCCGACAGGTGCGGGAAACTTGCAGTTGAGGATACAGCCTTCCGGCGCATGGATCTTCACCGGACGGAAGCTCCCCTCGTTATTGGGAATATGCGGAGAGATGGCGCATTTCAGAGGGTAGGTGGTGTAGGCCACGCAGTAGGCAAATGGCACATTGATGCCGCGGTCGATCTGCGGCGAGGTGCCCGTGAAATCGACGCAGAGCTCGGAGCCGCTAATGGTGATGGCGATCGCGACCTTGATCGGCTCGTCGAAGCCGTCGATGAAAATCTCGTGCTGGTACGTGCCAGCAGGAATCTCGCCGATGGCCTTGCGCATGGCGTCTTCGGAAGTGGTGATGATGGCCTTCGAGAGGTCGGCCAGGCTGGTCATGTGATACTCTTCCATGAACTCGATCAGCTTCGCCCCGCCCACCTCGTTGCTGCCCACCTGAGCCATCAGGTCACCTTCGACCAGCTCGGGCGTGCGCACGTTCTGCTTGATGAGTTTGAAGAGATCGCGGTTCGGCTGACCATGCTCGAACAGCTTTAGCATCGGCACATACAGCCCTTCTTCAAAGACTTCACGGGCGTCAGCCCCGAGCGTTCGGCCACCGACATCCATGGCATGACAGGTATTGGCAAACAACGCCACAAGCTCGCCACCGTGGAAAATCGGTGTGACCACGGTGAAGTCATTGAGATGGCCGGAGGTCAGCCAGGGATCATTGCTGATCAGACTATCTCCCTCCTGCAGGGTGTGAATGGGGAATTCCTTCAAGAAATGCCGCACCGCCAGGGCCATGGTATTGATATGGCCTGGCGTGCCGGTCACCGCTTGCGCCAGCATATTGCCTTCGGGATCGAAAATCCCTGCGGAGAGATCGCCCGCCTCGCGCACCACCGTTGTGAACGACGCATTCATCAGCGCAGTGGCCTGCTCGTTGACGATGGAGATCAGCCGATTCCAGAAGACTTCGAGAAGGATAGGGTCGATGCCGGACATGGAAAGACCTCCAAAAGAGCGCGCTGAGGACTGAGTAACATCCCCTCATTCCTGAGTCCTCAGTCTCCATCACCGGATTTTGGGCATGACGTCGGAGGCGAAGCGCTCGATGGTCTCAAACATCCCTTCGGCGGTTTGGCGCTCGAGCTCAGGGCCGCTATAAAAGGTATCCAGCACGATGTATTGCACCCCGGCATCCCGGTAGTGGCCGATGTCATCGATGATCTTTTGCATGCTGCCGAAGAGCGGCCGCTGCCTCACCGCCGCCTCGGCGCCGTCGTAGAATTTGAGCGGTTGGCGCACCGCGACCATCAGTGTATTCGGGTCGCGTCCCCGCTGAGCGCAGACCTCGCGCATATATGCCACACCGACCTTGACATCTTCTACCAACGGACGCGTCGGATGCCAGCAATCGCCCAAGGCGACGGCACGGCGAATGGCACGCCTGCTGTTGCCGCCGATCCAGATCGGGATGTGTGGCTTCTGCACTGGCTTCGGTTCGAACGCAATGTTTTCAAACCGTACGTGTTGCCCACGAAATGCCGGCTTATCCTGCGTCCAGAGTGTTTTGAAGGCCGCGATATACTCATCGCTGAGCGCCCCCCGTTCCTGAAACGGCATGCCCAGTGCCTTGAACTCGTCCTCCGTCCAGCCCACCGCCATCCCCGCCGTTACCCGCCCGCCTGATAGGACATCCAGGGTCGAGAGCACTTTGGCCGTTACCAGAGGATTGCGATACGGCAGGATGAGCACCGTCGTGCCCAGGCGCACCCGCGAGGTGCAGGCGGCGGCAAAGCCTAAGACCGTCAACGGCTCGTAGAATATGGGGCCGAAACGGTCGACCGCCGAATAGGGAATCACAATGTGGTCGCTCACCCAGATGCCATCGTACCCTAAGTGCTCAGCGCGTTGGGCAACCCGCCGAATCGCCTCGGGAGAGGCCACCTGCCGAAAGTGCGGCAACGACAGGCCGAAGTGCATAGCGTACCTCCAAACGGGAATTGGAACCGCAGATGAACGCGGGTACACGCAGATATCTGCGTTCATCTGCGGTTCCAAAGTTATGTCGGCGGCCAAATGACCACGTTTCGATGGGCATCCACCTCCACCCCTGCCCCGGGGCCGACGACCACGGTCGACTCCCGCTCCTCGATGATGGCTGGGCCACGCACTACCATCCCCGGTGCGAGCTGATAGCGATCATAGACCGGACAGTCCAAATAGCCGGAGGTCTCCGGGAAATAGGCTGGGCGTTCTCCCTTGCGGGTCGCCGCCGTCGAGGTTGGCCGGCCATCGCTCTGCGGCATCTTGATGGTCGGGCGCGGGCCAGCGACGATGACCCGCCAGTTGACCGCCTCCACCGCGACATCCGGATTCAGCCGCTTGTACATGCGTTCGTATGCCTGGTCGAAATTGGCCTGTAGGTGCGGGATGTCATCGGCACTCAAGCGCCCATTGGGCACTGGCACATTGATTTCAAACCCTTGATGCAGATAGCGCATGTCGGCCGAGCGTGTCACGCTGATGGCTGCCTCGGGGACTCCCGCTTGTCGCAACAATGCCAGGCCCCGACTCTCCATCTCCTCGAGGATCGTGTTGAGATGGGCGAAGTCGACGCCGTACAGAGTAGTGAGATAGGTCTGCACGAAATCAAACGCCATGGGCGCGACGAGAAATCCGAAGGCTGAGGTGACACCCGCGGCTGGAGGGCAGATGATCTGCCGGAGCTTCAACCTCTCGGCCACCCGATAGGCATGCACCGGACCGGCGCCGCCAAAGGCGATCAAGCCATAGCGCCGTTGGTCACGCCCGCGCTCGACCAGGTGGATACGGGCGGCATTGGCCATGTTCTCATTGACGACGTGATGAATGCCCCAGGCGGCTCGCGTCAGGTCTACCCCGAGCGGCTCGGCCAGGCGCTTGCGAATGGCTTCCGCTGCCCTGGCGCGGTCCAGCCGCATCTTGCCTCCGAGGAAATAGTCCGGGTCGAGATAGCCGAGGATCAAATCGGCATCGGTCACCGTCGGTTCGCTGCCACCGAGCCCATAGCAGGCGGGCCCCGGGTCGGCACCGGCGCTGTCAGGTCCCACCTTTAGCAGGCCGAGTTCGTCGATGCGCGCGATGCTGCCGCCACCGGCACCGATCTCGATCATCTCGATGACCGGCACCTTCACCGGCAGCCCACTCCCTTTCTTGAAGCGGTAGACCCGTGCGACCTCAAATTCGGTCGTCACCATCGGCTGCCCCTGGTCGATGACACAGATTTTCGCCGTGGTCCCGCCCATATCGAACGAAATAACGTGGTCAAGCCCCTTGAGCTGGCTGTAGAAGCTGGCAGCTAACGCACCGGCGGCGGGGCCGGATTCGATCAGGCGAACGGGATATTCGCTGGCCGTCTCACACGTGGTGATGCCACCGTTAGAGAGCATAATGTACAGGTCACCCCGGAAGCCGAGCCGCTGTACCTCGATGCGGAGCCTGTTCAAGTAGCGCCGAGCGATAGGCTTAACGTAGACATTGGCGACGGTAGTGGAGGTACGCTCGAACTCCCGGATTTCCGGCATCACATCGGACGACAACGAGAGCGTCAGAGCGGGAAACTCGGATTCGACCACCTCGCGGACGATGCGCTCGTGTGTCGGATTACGGAAGGAGTGCAGCAACACGACGGCGAGCGCCTCGACGCCATTGCGCAGCAGCTCCTGCACGACGTCGAACACTTCCATACGATTGAGTGGCACCAGCACACGACCGGTTTCGTCGAGGCGTTCCGCGACCTCGCGGCGCAGCGCACGAGGGACCAATGGCTCTGGGTTTTCCAGGAAGATGTCGTAGATGTCGTAGCGCTTCTCACGGCCGATTTCCAGAGCGTCGCGAAAGCCCTGGGTGGTGATTAAGCCCGTCTTCGCCCCTTTACGCTCGATGATGGCGTTGGTGATCAACGTGGTGCCGTGGATCGTGGCAGACACAGTTGCTGGATCCAGGGATCGTTCGGCGAGCAGCGTTTGCAACCCCTGAATGACGGCCATCGACGGATCACCTGGGGTCGTCAAAATCTTCCCGATGATCATCTCTCCGGTGTGCTCATCCAACAGGAGAAGATCGGTGAAGGTGCCGCCGATATCGACACCGGCGCGATACCGTCCCGCATCCATAGGATCAGCCCTCGTGATGCAACGATATTGGCGTATGAGCAGGCAGCAACACGAGTCGGATGATAGCGAAGAACCAGAGGAGTGTCAACGCGTTGGGCGCCGTGCAGACGGAACTCGCCGCGCATGCTATGAGGCGATCAGCTGATGATAGACAGCGGCGGCCCTGTCCACCAAGGTCTGTTTCTCCGTGTCAGGCAAAAAGGCGCCTTGAATGGCGTTCCTGGCTAACTGGTAGATCTGACCCGCCGTCAGCTGCAGCGCGCGCTGTGCCGCGATAAAATTTTCCGCGATATATCCCCCGAAATACGCCGGGTCATCGGAGTTCACCGTCACACAGAGTCCCTTCTCCAGCATCTGTCGCAGATTGTGCTCCTCCAGTCGGGTGAAGACCCCGAGCTTGACATTGGACAGCGGACACACCGTCAGCGGCACCTGCCGGCTCACTAACTCACGCACGAGCGCCGCATCGTCCGTACAGTGGACGCCATGGTCGATGCGTGATACATGCAGCAAGTTCAGCGCCTGCCAGATGTATTCTGCCGGCCCTTCCTCTCCGGCATGCGCGACCGTTAGGAAGCCGTGCTGGCGTGCGCGCTCGAAGACTTCGACGAACTGCGTCGGTGGATGGTCGACTTCGTACGAATCGAGCCCCACAGCCGTGATATGCTCCTGATACGGCAGCGCCTGCTCAAGGGTGTCAAACGCTGACTCTGCACTCAAATGCCGCAAAAAGCACATGATCAGGCGCGACGTGATGCCATATACACGCTCACCCTCGACCAAGGCCCGGCGTATGCCAGAGATCACCGTCGCAAATGGGACGCCGCGTTGGGTATGGGTTTGTGGGTCGAAGAACAGCTCGGTGTGCAGGACATGTTGGGCGTGGGCACGCTGCAGATACGCCGTGGTGACATCATAAAAGTCCTGTGCATGCAGCAAGACGCCGCACGCCTCGTAATAAATATCGAGAAACGATTGTAGATTGCTGAAGTGATACGCTTCGCGCACGGCATCGACCGATGCATACTTCAACGCGACGCCATTCCGCTCGGCGATGGCAAACATCAACTCCGGCTCCAGCGAGCCCTCGATGTGCATATGCAATTCAACTTTGGGAAGACGTGCGATCAAGGACATCAAAGCGTGCTGCTCTTCGCTAACCGCTCCCTCTCTCGCGTCAGACATATACCCTCCCGCGGTGAGATAACTCGACGCACCTGTCGTGTTCTCTACGGCTGGTCCCACGATACAACACGCCGTTGAAAACGACAAAGGGAAGGCGAGCCTGGGGCGTTGTATGACGGCTGGAGGGGCTACGCGAGGCCGTGGTAGGCCTGTGCGAGCCCCTCCGCGGAGACGGTATCTCACCGGCTATTGGCGGTAGGCCACCCCATGGGGCTCGTCCCCCGTGTCGACTTCTGCGGTGACCTTCAGGTCGTTTGCCGAAACCTGCAGGAGCTTATTTTCATCCCGACTTGTCACATAGAGAGTTTGGCCATCGGGACTTACGGCGATCATGTCGGGCCGCTTCCCTGCGGGCGCCGTCTTCGTGATTTGGCGTGAGGCGGTATCGATGACTGCCAACTGGTTCAGTTTGCGCTGCACGACATACGCCAACTTCCCGTCGGGGCTGAGGGCCAACCCGTGCGGTTCGCCAGGGACGTCAATCGTGGCCACCTGTTCCCCCGTGGCCAAGTCCAGGATGATCACCTTGTCTTCATCAGGTCCGGTCATCCACGCTTGCTTCCAATCCTTCGTCGGTTCAAAGGCCATCACCCCCTTGCCCGCCGGCCATTTTGACAGCTCTTTGTGAGCGCTGACGTCGATGACGGAAACGTTGGCATCCCCCGCATTGGCCACGTAGGCGCGTGTGCCATCCCCCGAGAACACCGCCATCATGGCGCCCTTACCGGTTGGCATTGTATGCACGGCTTTGCGCTGAGGGATGTCGATCAGCGTGATGTTGTCCGAGCCGGGATTACTCACGACGGCGACTTTACCGTCCGGAGATACCGCTACTTGGTGGGCGCGTGTCCCGGCTTCAACGTTTCCCAGAACCTCTCTTTTAACGGCATCGATAATAGTGACATTATTGGCGCCGACGTTGGCGATAAACGCCAGCTTTTCATCTGGGCTGAAGGCGACGTTGTGGGCCCCCTTATCAGCTGGAATCGTCGCGACGAGTTGGCGCGTGGCCGGATCGAACACCTGTACATTGGCCGACTTCATGTTGGTGACCCACAGCTCAGCGGCCCAAGCCTCTCCGATCAGCAGAGCGGCCACCAAAAATGCCCCCACACAGAGATCAACTCTCGCTGTCCATCGTCGTTGCATCGCTGTCCTCCTTGTCCATAGCGGCACCGAACCCATCAACCATTCGGATTTAAGCTTCGCGGCACGTCTCCTTTGCCGACGGCCTCGTTCGTACGTGAGATGTAATACTACAATATTTCACATCATTTCACATCTCAGCGGGCACAGCGGAAACTGGGGCGACCGGCCGAGCCCGTGGTCACAGGCCCGGCCTCTGTCCCTGGGCGTTATGACTCAGGGTTATTCCCAGTGAGGGCGAGTGATCCGCGCCGTGTCGCGCACACCCGATGTCCGCCCGGCGAGATGTCGAGGATATCTGGTGTAGGTACCTACAAGGCGTTTGCCAACGCACAAGCGATGTTCATGTCTGGGGAGAGCCCTCTTAGGGAGGTTTAGGTGCGGATGAGGAGGCGCAGTCTCGCTAGCAATATAGGCCGGGTCGAGAGGTTGGAGACGGATGACCGTGTACGCGAGGGGCTCGTAGCGGTGCAACGCATGGGTGTCCCCTCAAGCATCAGTTCATACGCCAAAGTGCGGCACTATGTATGCCAAAGGAAAGGTTGTACCGCGAGTCTATGCAGGGAGGCCGCGAGTATCATGAAAAATCTGGAATCCACCTGGCGTGGAGGAAAAGAGTCGTCCAGCTTCGTGGGCACGCTAAGAAAAATTCTGCGCCTTCTCTCACATCAACCGTAGTCCCTCTCGCGGTGCCGTGAGACGGCGCCTGGCTCAGCCGCCCGTTTACGCACTCGCCGATGCGACACCCCAGAGGCCTTGCCCAGGGGAGGGGCACCCAAAGAGAGGGCCATCGGCGGCCACGGCTTAGGAGAGAGCACTCAGCTTCGGCATCACTTCTTTGGCCAGCAGTTCCAGCGAGGTCAGCAGCTTCTGCCGCGGTTCCCAGTCGTAGACCAGCATCAACAGGTGACCGAACCCCCCCACTTTGTCATAGACCTGGCGAATCTTCCGAGCACACTCGTCCGGGTCGCCGGCGATCCAGTTGCGGTCGAGGAGAAACTCGGCGTTGACGGCATCATCCGGCATCTGGGGATCGGTCTTGAGCACGGCTAGGCGCCCCGATGCTTTCATCCCCTGATACAGATAATCCTGGTGCGCCCTTGCCATCACCCCTTCCAACACATCCCGACGCGCCTCGGCCGTGGTTTCGGCTACGTGGATCTGCCGCGCGACCCGCCACTGGCGACGATCCGGGGTGCGGCCGGTGCGCTGCGCCCCAAGCTCGACGCTGTGCCAGTGACTGATCAAGCCTTCAACCGGCATCTGACTGCTGCTCATGGGCATCCAACCGCGCTCGCCGGCGATCTGCAAGGTGCCGGAGTCGACGTTCGTGCCGGCCACAGCGATGGGGGGGTGGGGGCGCTGGTACGGTTTGACATAGACGCCGAGACCGCTGCGAGGATCCGGCGGCACAGCGATGACATTCCAGTAATCCCCATGGTACTCAAACGGCGGCTCCGCAGTCCA
>Ga0081538_10004815_pt1 | contig 12303 bp, 9 predicted proteins | sample TabmetS5T2R1_FD_71022 | JGI IMG/M metagenome (GOLD analysis project Ga0081538, IMG submission 71022) | Tabebuia heterophylla rhizosphere microbial communities from the University of Puerto Rico - S5T2R1 | ecosystem: Host-associated > Plants > Roots > Rhizosphere ... | reverse complement strand
GGGGGGGGGGGGGTGGGGGGGGGGGGCGCGGGGGCGCAACGGGCGCGGGGCGCCGGGGGGGGGGGGGAGCCGATCCAGCGCTCGGCCATCCTCAGCGAGCTGAACGAGCACCTGCCGCCGTCGGGGCCGATCCTGCAGGCGCTGGCGCGCTTCGACCCGTTCCCGGAGATCGACGGCCCGCAGCCGAACGTGCCGCCGCCCGATTCGCGTATCGCGCGCGACCCGGATGTGCAGCGGGCAGGGCGCAGCGTCGTGCGCGTGCTCGGGACCGCCTGCGGCCTCGGCGTGCAGGGCAGCGGCTGGGTGGCCGGCAACGGCGTGGTGGTCACGAACGCCCACGTGGTCGCCGGCCAGGACGACACCACCGTGCAGATCCAGGGCGAGGGCGAGCGGCTCGACGCCCAGGCGATCTGGTTCGACTCGCGCAACGACCTGGCGCTGCTCCGCGTGCCGGGAGCGTCCGGCACCCCGGCGCTACGCCTGCGCCCAGGGGCGCCGGAGGGCAGGTCGGCCGCCATCCTGGGCTACCCGGAGGACGGCCCCTACGACGTGAGGCCGGGACGGGTGGGCCAGACCGCGACCGTCGTCTCCCAGGACTCCTACGGGCGCGGCCCCGTGCGCCGGACGATCACCTCGCTGCGCGGGCTGGTGCGGCAGGGGAACTCGGGCGGGCCGATGGTGGACGGGTCCGGCCGCGTGGTCACGACCATCTTCGCCGCGACCGTGTCAGACGGGGGGCGGAGCGGCTACGGGATCCCGGGGCAGGTCGTTCGGGAGGCGCTTGGCCGCGCCCGCGGTCCTGTCGACACCGGGCCCTGCTCGCGCTAGATATCCAGCTCGAAGGTGAGCCGCTCGCCGCTCTCGCCCTCGAGCTCGAGCTCGAGCGGGCGGTTCTCCGTGGACTCCAGCGGCAGCTGGAAGAGCAGCATCGATCCTGCGGATGGGCCCAGCTGGGCCACGCTTCCGGCTTCGGGGATGCACTCGTCCGGGTTCAGCGTCCGGGCCGAGTAGGCGAAGGCGTTGTCCGCGGGCAGCTCCTCCGGCTCGAACTCGTTGTCCTGGTTGTCCTTGACGATGAAGTCGCTCACCGTCTCGTGCGGCTCGTTGGAGTGGTTGCAGACCTGGATGAAGACGCCGTAGAGGGTCTCCCCGGCGGGCGCCTCCTCCGTCACGTAGGCGCCGTCGGGCGGCACGCGCGGGTTCAGCTGGCGGGTGATGAAGACGTTGTAGTCAACGCCGTCCAGCTCCAGCGCGAGCCCCTCGCGCGCCGGCTCGTCCACGCCCGGCTCCTCGTCCCCGCACGCGGCAAAGCCCGCGCAGGCGGCCAGCACGAGGAGGGAAGCCAGGAGTCGAGACCTCACGGAGTGGCGCAGCCTATCGAGCGGCTTGGCGGCTCGGCGGGCGGGAGGGATCCATCCCCGCGGGCGCCCCGAAGCGGGCCGCCTTGGCGGGCTCGTAGCCCGCGATCGTGGCCCGCTTGAGCTCGCCCTTCGGCGGCTCCTCGAAGATCATCCGGAGCCGCTCGAGCGCCTTCTTCGTCTGCCGGCGCATCCATCCGGCTGCGCCGATCTGCCTGACGCGGTCGACCAGCGTGGCCGGCTCGCCGTAGGTGGTCAGCTCGACCCGAGTCGTACCGGCCCCCTCGGGAGAGAAGTCGTACACGGCGACGGAGCGGTTCCGTCCGCGCCTGCCGAGCCGGATCTCCTCCACGATCCGGCGGGGCCGGTCCACCTCCTCGACAGTCAGCTCCGCGTACTCCTTGGCCACCGGGCCGCGGAGCAGGAAGCGGGCCGCCGCCCCCTTGCCGATCGGATTGACGCGCGCGAGCCGGTAGTCGCGCATGTAGTGGTCGCAGTAGGCGGGGCGCCCGGCGAGGTCGCAGACGAAGTCGAAGATCTCCTCGCGGGGAGCCGAGATGACTGTGGAGACGCTGACCTCGCGCACGGCGGGGCCATTCTACGGAGCCCGGATCCGCGCGCACCCGGCCGAGCCGGGCGCTTGCGGCTTAGGCGGCCCTAGGCACGACCGCTAGCCGCCGCTCGGCGGCGTGCACGCGCTCCGAGCGGACGGCCTGCCGGCGCTCGTCCGGAAGCGCGCGGAAGCAGAGCTCGCACAGCACACGGCCCGAGTCGAGCTCGTGCAGGCGCTCTCCCGCGAGCGGGATCCGCCGGCACTCGCCGCACCCGGAGCTCGCCGGGCTCAGCGAGCCGATGCTGCTGCGCAGGAGCATGGAGGCGAGGTCGGGCATGCCGCACCAGTTCGTCCACGGCCCCCGTAATCCTCCACGTCAACCCTTCCGACCCGAATGAGTGCGACGCCCCCAAAGCGGGTACGGAGTCACCGTCGAGGTGGCCGGAAAGCCCGCAAATACCGTGAAAACGCCTTGAGCGTGAGCGGAGCCTCGTTACCATACGCACCCCCCACCCCGAGGAGAGATAATCCATGGAAGCGTTCAGCGCCGGGACCTTGGCAGGGGCCGGCTCTTTCCGCTGCGATTCGTGTGGGTTCGCCGTAGCGCTGCATGAGCGCGATCCGGTGCCGGCTTGCCCGGAGTGCGGAGGGCATCGCTTCAGGCGCGCCTCGCTGTTCGGCGAGGAGCTGCCGGGCCCGACGCAGCACGAGGTCGGCGACCCGCCGGGCTGGCTGGACGAGGCGCGCGACGCGCTGGTCCGGCCCGGCGACTACCTGGCCTTCGAGGACGGCGACCGCGTGCGCGTGGTCCCGCTCCAGGAGGGCTGGACGAGGATCGGACGCAGCCTGTCGGCGCACATCCGCTTCGACGACCCGACCGTGTCGCGCCGCCACGCGCTCGTCTACCGGGACAGCGACGGCGCGCGGATCCTCGACGACCGCAGCCTGAACGGCGTGTTCCGCAACGGCCAGCGAGTGGAGCTCGCCGAGCTGGAGGACGGCGACGAGGTGGGCGTCGGCCGGTTCCGGATGTTCTTCGTCAGCCTGGTGCGGGACCGCCAGGCGGTGGCCTGAGCCTCCGCCCGGCAGTCGCCTGAAGCACCAGCTACGGAAGTAGCGGGCCGGCGAACGGCTCCGTGCCGTTCGCGAGCGTCACGTTGGGCCCGCCGTGCGACTCCATGTACGCGATCGCGCGGCTCACGTCGCTGACGCCGTTGGAGCCGGCGGCCGGCGCGATCTGCAGCGTGCTGAGCACGCCGAAGGCGCGACCGTCGCGGTCGATGAACGCGCTGCCCGAGTCGCCGGGGATGCCCGGGGTCACGGTGAACACGTTGTGGCTCCAGCCGCCTCCCTGGGTCGCGAGCTTGAGACCCTCCTTGGGGCTCAGCTCGCGGATGCCGAGACGCAGCGAGGAGTTGCCGTACGAGAGGACCTTCTCACCGTCCGGCACGCTCGACGTGGTGCCGGTGGGGCCACCCCAGAAGGGGATGGTCGGGTTCACGCTCCCCGCGTCGGCGGGGCTGACCCTGACCAGCGCGAAGTCGTTGAAGTCGCATGCCGCGGCGTCCGTCTCCCCGGCCTGCTGCATCGCAATCCACGAGTTGTAGACCATGGTGCCCGGCTGGGTGGCGTTCTCGATCTCCACCGGCGTGCCGTTCGGCAGGGTGCCCGAGTCGCAGCCGTTGGTCTCTGTGGCGCCGCCCGTGCCGGAGCAGTGCGCGGCCTGGCCGAGGTAGACGGTGTTGGCGGCGTCGAAGAACACGAAGTTCGACGTGCACTGGGCACCGTTGGTGAACGTCTGGTTGCCGGGCCGGATCGTCGCGCTGTCCGCAGGGGCCCAAGCGGGCTCCGCGAAGCTGGGTGCGGCGCCTGCGAGCGCCACGGAAGCGACCACGGCCGCGGCGACGATGAGCCGTCGCAGCTGCATTCGGTGTTTCCCCCTGCCTTCGTTGACTCTGCGTCGGGGATCTACCCGATAAGGGCCCTAGCCAATCGCGGCCAGCTCGGCGAGGCCGTCCTCGCGCGACTTCACGGGGCGGTATCCGAGCTCCTCGCGCGCGTGCGAGGTGTCGAGCGTGCACTCCTTCGACGACACCCAGACCGCGAAGCGTGTGATCGGCGGCGGGCCCGGCCGCCGCAGGAGGCGCCAGGCCGTCTCGGCCGCGGCCGCCCCCGCCGCCGCCAGGCCCGGCGGCACAGACTTGTGGGGCGCGCTCACCCGCTGCGTCTCGAGCATGCGCGTGAGGAACTCCCGGAACACCACCGGCTCGCCGTCCGAAACGAAGTAGACGCCGCCGGGGCGCCCCTTCGTCGCTCCGAGCCAGAGGCCCTCGACCGTGTTGTCCACGTGGGTCGTGTCGGTCAGGTGGCGGCCGCCGCCGACCCAGCGGAAGCGCCCCGACCGCACGAGCTCGGCGATGGCGGGGAGCAGCGTGGTGTCGCCGCGGCCCCACACGAATCGTGGCCTGACCACCACCGTCTCGAGGCCGTTTCCGTTCGCAGCGAGCACGCGCTGCTCGGCCCTTGCCTTCGTCGAGGAGTAGGGGAACGGCGAGTCCGGGCGCAGCGGCGCGGCCTCGTCCACGCCCACCAGCGGCTGCCCTGCGGTGATCGCCGCCTCGGTTCCCACGTGCACCAGCCGCCGCACGCCCGCCTCACGGCAGGCCGCGATCACGTTCTCGGTGCCGCGCACGTTGACGCGCTCGAAGTCGGCCGGATCGCCCCAGTCCTCGACCTTGGCGGCGGCGTGGAAGCAGACGTCACAGCCCTCGGCGCCCGCCCGCATGGCGCCGGTGTGGTCGAGATCGCCGGGGGCGGGCTCCGCGCCGCGCTCGCGCACCTTCGCCGCCGCGGCGTTGGAGCGCGCGAGCGCGCGCACGGCCCAGCCCTCGCGGCGCAGGCGCTCGATCAGCGCGCCGCCGATGAAGCCGGAGCCCCCGGTGACGAAGGCCCTTATCCGCGGTTCGGAAGGTCCTCGCCGCAGAGCGTCCCCGTGCACGGGCTGTGCGATACCTCCGTCACCTTCGCGTTGCCCTGGCTGTCCCGGGTGATCCGGAAGCTCGTCCAGGCCGTGTTGTTCGCGGTCGTGGTCTCGAGGTAGTTGCCGTCCGGATTCGAGGTCGAGATCAGGTAGTACACGCCGGGCTTCGCACCGGTGATTTCGAGCTCCTGACCCTCGAGCGCCTGGTGGTACTGGTCGCCCCAGCCGGCCGAGATGCCCTGGTGTGCGTCTGGGAAGCAGTCCCAGTAGGTGCGGTCACCGGTGTTCGAGTTGCCCTCGAGCTTGATCACGTCGATCAGGCAGAAGGTCGTCTTGATCGACTGGTTGTTGAAGATGGCGCCCCAGTTGCCGCCCGTCCCGTTGTCCCGGGCGACACGGATCTCGAAGAGCGCCACTCTGGCCATGTGCCAATGGTTGTGCTCCGGGTGGAACACGAACTCGCTGACGGGCTGGTCTACGACCAGGTTGCCGGACGCGTCGAAGATCTCCTGGAAGCCGGTGGTGACGCCGGTCACCGCGTTGTGCTCCGGCCGCATCCGCAGGTCGCCCTGCCCGGTGTTCCCGATCAGGTTCGAGAACCGCAGGAACTCGCGCTGCTGCGTGTTTTGCACGGTGAAGTGGTGCGGGACTGCGGCCCGGAGATCGGGGTAGAGACCTGCGCCGCCGCCGCTGGGCTTTCCGCCCGTGGCCGAGGCGGCGAGCAATAGAACCGGGACGAAGGCGGCGGCGATGGCGAGTGCGAGCCGGAGGCGAGTATTCATGCGGGCGACCCTAACCCGAACCCGGAGCCCGTGTCCAGCTAGGGCAACTACGCGGGCGTCGGCTGCGGGATCCCGGGCTCGGGCTCAGGCTCGGGCGGCGGCGGGGGCGGGGGCAACAGCGGCGGCTCGCGCTCCGGCTGCACACGGAGGCGCCCGACCGGCCCGGCCAGCCGCATGTGGCCGACCACGAGGCCGTCCGTGACCGCGAAGTCCTCGGCCGGATCGCCCGGCACCTCAAGCGCGGCCCGCTGCAGGGCCCCCTGCTCGGCGAGCTCGGGCGGCACGTCGAACAGGCAGACCTCGCCATCCTCCTCGCCCGGCTTCAGCGGGTAGCGGTCGCGGAGGCCGAAGACCGCCGTGGCCTCCTCGAAGCGGCGCCCACCCACCAGCAGCTCGTAGGTCGGCCGGAGCTCGATCGGCTTGCGGCCGACGTTGCGCATCCGGAACGTGACCTCCACGAACTCGCCCACCGCGCGGTCCGGGAAGCCATCACGGCCGCCGAAGCGCGGCCCGGTTCGCACGCGCACGTCCTCGATCGCGAGGCCCGGCAGCCGCAGACCCATGCCGCGATCGCGGATCGCGAACTGCTGCGGCCCGCGCTTGCAGGTGCCGGTGGGTCCGGAGTCGAGCCGGATCCCGCGCCGGGAGCAGAGCCGCTCGCGCGCCGGGAGCGAGGCCTCGCCGCGCGAGCGGGCCGCGCCGAGGGCCCGCAGCAGCCGCTCCCAGCCGTCGTCGGTGCGGCGGTGGTCGAAGACGGACTGCACGACCACGTTGCCGAGCGTGGTGCGGCCGTACCAACCGGCGCCGAACGAGCTCCAGCGGCCGTCCTGCCTGACGACGTCACGAGCCTCGCCGGGATCGGGATAGACGTAGAGCAGGAAGTTCCCGTAGTAGGCGTCCGCCTGGCTGTGCTCGTCGAGCGTGCGGTCGTCGAACGTCGCGCTCGTGAAGAACTCGCCCGGCTTCAGCCTCAGGCCGTCTCCGGTCACGCGCTCGAAGCCAGAGGCGAGCGCCCGGGCGGAGCGGAGCGCGTTGGGGTCGACGTCCTCGGGCGGAGGCGGCGGCGCAGGGCGCTCCGCGGTCTCGCGCTCAGCCGGCTCGCCATCCTCGCCGCCGCCCTCCAGCACGAGCAGCACGCCGGCGACGGCCAGCAACAGCGCTCCGAGCAGGGTCAGGACCGCGCGCGGCCCCAAGTGGCTACGCCTCCTCGCGCGGGCCCGACCAGAAGGCGTCGCCGACCGTGACCGTGCGGGCGGTCTCGGCCTGGTGGCGCAGCGAGTGCGGATCGCCGTCCTCGAACGCGAACAGCGCCGAGGAGGTCACCCTGCGCGTCTCCCCGGGGCCTCCCAGGAAGCGGTCGACCACGCGAGCGCAGCGCCGCCCCTCGGCGATGGCGGTCACCACCAGCGACTGCCCGATCCGGGCGTCGCCGCACGCGAACACGCCGGTCTCGCTCGTCTCGTACACCGGTGACTTCACGTTCCCGCGCGCGTCGAGATCCACCCCCAGCTCGTCGAGCGCGCCCTCGTGCTCCGGGTGGCTGAAGCCGATCGCCACCAGCACCAGGTCGGCCGGCTCGCTGAACTCGCTGCCCGGCACTGCGCGCAGGTCGCGCGAGGACGTGCCCTCCACCCTCCTGCCCTCGACGGCGGCCACGCGCCCGTCCGCGCCGACGATGGACGTGACCTGCATGCCGAAGCGGCGCTCCCCTCCCTCGTCGAGCGCGTAGGTGGTGGGGGTCCGCTTCGGCGGCAGCGGCCAAGGCGCGCCCGGCGGGCGGCCCTGGGCGGGTAGGGGCGGGTACACGTCGAGCAGCAGCACGTCCTCGGCGCCCTCACGCAGCGCGTTCGAGATGCAGTCCATGCCCGTGTCGCCTCCCCCGACCACGACCACCCGCTTGCCCTCCGCAGTGATCGGGTGGTCCGGCTCCGGCGCGGGGCGGCCCTCGGAGCGGGCCACGAAGCGGTTGCGCTGGTAGAGGTAGTCCATCGCGAAGTGCACGCCGTCGAGCTCGCGCCCTGCGACGTCGAGCTCGCGATGGACGCGCGACCCGATCGCCACCACCAGGGCGTCGTGGCGCGCGCGCAGCTCGGCCGCGCTCACGCTCCTCCCCACGTCCACGCCGTACTCGAAGGCGATTCCCTCCTCCTCGAGCAGCGCCACGCGCCGGTCGATGATCCACTTCTCGAGCTTGGCGTCGGGCACGCCGAAGCGCAGCATGCCGCCGGGGCCCTCGTCACGCTCGTAGACCACGACCTCGTGGCCGTGCCGGTTCAGCTCGGCGGCCGCGGCGAGCCCCGCCGGCCCCGAGCCGATCACCCCCACGGTGCGTCCGCTTCGCTCGTCGGGCGGGTCGGCCGCGATCCAGCCCTCGTCGAACCCGCGCGTGACGATGGCCAGCTCGATCTGTTCGATCGTGACCGGGTCGTCGTTGATGTCGAGCACGCAGGCCGACTCGCAGGGCGCCGGGCAGATCAGCCCGGTGAACTCGGGGAAGTTGTTGGTGGCGTGCAGCTGGACGAGCGCCTCGCGCCAGCGGTCGTTGTAGACGAGGTCGTTCCAGTCCGGGATCTTGTTGCCCAGCGGGCAGCCCTCCTGGCAGAACGGCACGCCGCAGTCCATGCAGCGCCCGCCCTGCTCGCGCAGGGTGCGGTCGTCCGGCAGCTCGAAGTACTGCCTGTAGTCGCGCACCCGCTCGCGCGGGTCGCGCTTCTGGAACCCGACCCGCTCGAGCCGGAGGAAGCCGCCGAGCTCTCCCATTAGCGGTCTCCGACCACTAGGCGACGGCCTTCTCCGGTGCCGCCTCGAGCAGCGCTCGCTTGTAGTCGTGCGGCATCACCTTCACGAAGCGGGCGAGCTGGGCGTCCCAGTCCGACAGCAGGCGCTCGGCCACCGGGGAGCCGGTCAGCTCGCCGTGCTCCTCGATCCAGCCGCGCAACTCGAGCGCCTCGTCGCAGGTGATCTCGTCGAAGCCGACGAGCTCGGTGTTGCAGCGCGAGCGGAAGCCGCCGTCGACGTCGAGCACGTACGCGATGCCGCCGCTCATGCCGGCGGCGAAGTTGAGCCCGGTCGGGCCGAGCACCACCACGCGGCCGCCGGTCATGTACTCGCAGCCGTGGTCGCCCACCCCCTCCACGACGGCGATCGCTCCCGAGTTGCGCACCGCGAAGCGCTCGCCGGCGAGGCCGCGGAAGTAGGCCTCGCCGGAGGTGGCGCCGTAGAGCACCACGTTCCCCACGATCACGTTCTCCTCCGCGGTGAAGGCCGCGCCCTCGGGCGGCCGGACGACCAGGCGGCCGCCGGACATGCCCTTGCCGGTGTAGTCGTTGGCGTCGCCCTCGAGCGTGAGCGTCACGCCGCGGGCGAGCCAGGCGCCGAAGCTCTGCCCGGCCGACCCGGTCAGGGCGATCTGGATCGTCCCGTCGGGGAGGCCGTCGGGGCCGTGGGCCCGCGCGATCTCGCCCGACAGCAGCCCGCCAACCGCCCGGTTCTTGTTCTCGATGCGGCGCTCCAGCCGGACCGGCTCGAGCCGCTCGATGGCCGCGCGCGAGCGCTGCAGAAGGTCGACGTCGATCGAGTCGTACAGCACGGGGTCGGGCCGGCGCACGCAGCGAAGCGGCGCGCCGGCGGGCACGCCCTCCGGGACATGGAGCAGCGCGCTCAGGTCCAGGCCGCGCGCCTTCCAGTGCTCGATTGCGTCCTCGGGCCGGAGCAGGTCGGTCCGGCCGATCAGCTCGCCGATCGAGCGCACCCCGAGCGAGGCCATGATGCGCCGCGCCTCCTCGGCCACCATGACGAGGTAGCTCACCACGTGCTCGGGCTCGCCGTCGAAGCGGCGCCGGAGCTCGGGATCCTGGGTCGCCACGCCCACCGGGCACGTGTTCAGGTGGCAGACGCGCATCATCACGCAGCCGAGCGCGATCAGCGGGGCGGTCGAGAAGCCGAACTCGTCGGCACCGAGGATCGCCCCGATCGCCACGTCGCGCCCGGTCCGCATCTGCCCGTCGACCTCGACCAGGATGCGAGAGCGGAGGTCGTTCACGAGCAGCGTCTGCTGCGTCTCGGCGAGGCCGATCTCCCACGGGATCCCGGCGTGGTGGATCGAGGCCTGCGGCGACGCGCCGGTGCCGCCGTCGTGGCCGGCGATGACCACGTGGTCGGCATTGGCCTTGGCCACCCCGGCGGCCACCGTGCCCACCCCCACCTCGGCCACCAGCTTCACCGAGATGCGGGCGCGCGGGTTCGCGGCGCGCAGGTCGTAGATCAGCTGCTTCAGGTCCTCGATCGAGTAGATGTCGTGGTGGGGTGGCGGGGAGATCAGCGCCACACCCGGCGTGGAGTGGCGCAGGCCGGCGATGTAGCGGTCGACCTTGTGGCCCGGCAGCTGGCCGCCCTCGCCCGGCTTGGCGCCCTGGGCGACCTTGATCTGGAGCTCGTCGGCGTTCACGAGGTAGTTGACGGTCACGCCGAAGCGGCCCGAGGCCACCTGCTTGATCGAGGAGCGGCGCTCGTCCCCGAAGCGGGCCGGGTCCTCGCCGCCCTCGCCGGTGTTGGAGCGGCCGCCGAGCCGGTTCATTCCCACGGCCAGCGTCTCGTGGGCCTCCGGCGAGAGGGCGCCGAGGGACATGCCGCCCGACTTGAAGCGCTTCACGATCTCCGCCGCCGGCTCCACCTCGTCCAGCGGTACGGGGTCCACGTCATCCCGGAAGCGCAGGAGGCCGCGCAGCGAGGTGTTGCGCACCGCCACGTCGTTCACGTAGGTGGCGAAGCGTTCGTAGGCGGCCGCGCCGTCGCCGCCGCGCGCGGCCTGCTGGAGCGTGGCGATCGTCTCCGGGTTCCAGCCGTGGTACTCGCCGCGCCGGCGCCACTGGTAGACGCCGCCTCCCGGCAGCAGCTCCGACACCGCCGCCGGGTAGGCACGCGCGTGCCGGTCGAGCGCCTCGCGGGCGATCTCCCTGAACCCGATGCCCTCCACGCGCGAGGGCGTGCCGGCGAAGTGGCGGTCGACGATCTCCTTGCGCACCCCGACCGCCTCGAAGATCTGCGCGCCCGTGTACGAGCGGATGGTGGAGATCCCCATCTTCGAGAGGATCTTCAGGAGCCCCTTGCCGATCGCCTTGATCACGCGCATCTCGGCGTGCTCGGGGCGCATCCCCTCGGGCAGAGCGCCCGCGCGGTGGAGCGCGTAGAGCGACTCGAACATCACGTACGGGTTCACCGCCGCCGCGCCGTAGCCGATCAGCGCGGCGATGTGATGGATCTCGCGCGCCTCGCCGGTCTCGACGAGCAGGCCGATCTGCAGGCGAGTGCCCTCCCGGACGAGGTGGTGGTGCACGGCGGCCACGGCCAGCAGCGAGGGCATCGCGGCCCGCTCGGCGCCCAGGTTGCGGTCGGACAGGATGATGATGTTCACCCCCCGCGCCACGAGATCGGACGCCTCCCGGCAGATCTCGTCGAGCCTGCGCTCCATGCCCTCCTCGCCGTCGTCCGCGCACCAGGTCATGTCGATGGTGCGCGCCTCGAAGACGTTGTGGTCGACCTGGCGGAGCTTCTCGAGCTGGGAGTTCCGCAAGATGGGCTGCGACATCACGAGCTGGTGGCAGTGGTCCGGCGTCTCGCCCAGCAGGTTGATCTCGGGGCCGATGCAGGCGGTGAGGCTCATCACCACCGACTCGCGGATCGGGTCGATGGCCGGGTTCGTGACCTGGGCGAAGAGCTGCTTGAAGTAGGAGAAGAGCGGCGGCCGCCGGTCGGACAGGCTCGCAAGCGCCACGTCGTTGCCCATCGAGCCGGTGGGCTCGGCGGCGTCGCGCGCCATCGGGGTGAGGATGATCCGCAGGTCCTCCTCGGTCCAGCCGAAGGCGAGCTGCTTGGCGCGGAGCGGCTCCACTCGCGGCACGCGCGGGCTCTTCTCGGGCAGGTCCTCGATGTGCACCACGCGGTCGTGCAGCCACTCGCCGTAGGGGTTGCGGCGGGCGAGCTCGGACTTGACCTCCTCGTCGGGCACCACCCGGTCGCGCTCGAGGTCGACCAGGAACAGCTTGCCCGGCCGCAGGCGGCCCTTGGCCACGATCTGGTCGGCGGCCGTCTCGAGCACCCCGGTCTCCGAGGCGAGCACCACCCAGCCGTCCTTGGTGACGATCCAGCGGCCGGGCCGCAGGCCGTTGCGGTCGAGCGTGGCTCCGATCACGCGGCCGTCCGTGAAGGCCACCGCGGCGGGCCCGTCCCACGGCTCGATCAGCGAGGAGTGGTAGGCGTAGAAGTCGCGCACCTCCTGCGGCAGCTCCGGTCGGCCCTGGTAGGCCTCGGGGATCAGCATCGACATCGCGTGGGCGGGCGAGCGGCCGCCCAGCACCAGCAGCTCCATCAGCCCGTCGAGCGAGGCGGAGTCCGAGATGTCGTCGCGGAGGAGGCCTCTGATCTTGTCCACGTCGCCGCCGAACAGCGGCGAGGCCAGCGTCAGCTCGCGGGCGCGGTGCCAGTTGCGGTTGCCTCGCAGCGTGTTGATCTCGCCGTTGTGGGCGAGCATCCGGTACGGGTGGGCGAGCTCCCAGCTCGGGAATGTGTTGGTCGAGAAGCGCGAGTGGACCAGCGCGAGCCGTGAGACGAGCCGCTCGGCCTTCAGGTCGG
>Ga0081538_10004814_pt1 | contig 12303 bp, 14 predicted proteins | sample TabmetS5T2R1_FD_71022 | JGI IMG/M metagenome (GOLD analysis project Ga0081538, IMG submission 71022) | Tabebuia heterophylla rhizosphere microbial communities from the University of Puerto Rico - S5T2R1 | ecosystem: Host-associated > Plants > Roots > Rhizosphere ... | reverse complement strand
GGGGGGGGGGGGGAAAAGGCCCCGCCCCCGCGGCACGCAATCATGACCCCCCCCCGTTGGCCCCCGCGCGCGACGCCGCCGCGGCCCTCGAGCGGGTCGACCGCCAGGTCTACCTCGGGCCCGCCGTTCCCCACCGTCGCGCCGATGGGGAGCGCGTCGACCTCCTCGTCGCCACCGACGACGACGCGGCCGGTGATCGCGAGCGCGTCGAGACCGTCCCGCATCGCCGTCGCCGCCGACTCCTCAGCCCCCTTCACGTCGCCGCGGCCGAGCCAGCGCGCGCCCGCGAGGGCGGCCCGTTCCGTCACGGCCGCGTAGGCCTCGCACCGGCAGGGGAAATCGCTCACGGGCCCACCGGCCCGTGAGCGTGGGGAGCGAGTCGGAGGCGAGCGACGCTCAAGCTCGCGCCTGGTCCTGGGCCCGCTCGACCTCCGCGAGCACCAGGTGGATGATCCCGTTCACGGCAGACTCCATCCGCGTGTTCTCGAGCACCGGCACGCCGGCCTTGGAGGCGCGCTCGACGAGGTAGTCCTGGATGCGGCGGATTTCGGGGAGCGCGCGGAGGTACTTCTGCATCGGGCGGATCCCCTTGGAGCCTGCGTCGCGGACCCAGAAATGGCGCGCATGCTCGTCTTCGTCGGCGATCGCCAGCATGCACTGGACGACGACGGCGCCGTCATACGACCGCGGCAGGGCGCCGGGCACGAGGTGCACGCCTTCGACGGCGAGCGAGTAGCCTTCCTCGAGCGCGCGCGAGATCACTGCCTTCACCCCCACCAGCACGTTCTTCGTCTGCTCCTTGAAGCCGAGAAGAGCCACGTCGGCGTCCTCGCCCTCGTGGGCGCGCACGGCGGGCCCGGCCTCGAAGCTCGAGTAGTGGATGGAAGGCATGAACTTCTGCGAGAAGAAGGCGCGCATCGTCTGTCGCACCGTGTCGGTGGACGTCACGCGGGTGACGCCGAGCCGATGCGCAACCTCGGTGGCCACCGTGGACTTGCCGGTGCCGGTGGCTCCGCCGACCAGGAGGACGATGGGCAGATCGAGCTCGCGCAGCGCCTGCAGGCGACGGAGGAGGAGGACAGCCTCGCCGTTCTCGTGGTCCGAGAGCACGGACGCAGCCACGTCGTAGAGGCGCTCGGCGGGGACTGCCTCGTTCTCGCCGCTTCGCACGAGCTCGCCCTCGATCAGGCGCGCAAGCTCGTACGCGCGCTCCGGCCGGATACCGGTACCCATGAGCGTCTTGGCCATGAGGCCCTTCGAGTAGGGCAGCCTGACGTCCTCGGAGACGAGCGCTTCGGGCGGGCGGCGGTCCGTGTTCATGCTGCGGTTCTCGCGGTGCTGACGGCGTCGGCGAGCGTGTTCACCGCTTCGTCCAGGTCGCGCTCGCCGGGGAGCGAGAGCACTTCGTTGTCGGCGAACACGACGGGGGCGCCGCGCCTCTCGGCCGCCTCGGCGACGACGTCAATGGCCGCCGCCTTGATCTCCGTCAGGAAGACCTCGGCATCGGCCGCAGCGGACGACTCGAGCTCGCCGAGCAGGGCGCGTCGGTCGGCGAGGTTGCCGGAGAGGAACACGACCTGGGCGCCGTGCTCGCGCTCGAGGTGCTCCCGGAGCCGTTCGTGGATGGCTGCGGGCGCCGTCGAGAAGAACGCCACCCGACGCCCTGCCACCGAATCGGCCGGCCGCGGGCGCAGAACGGTCGCGATCACGGGGAGGTCCGGATCGAGGTCCGCGATCGCCTCGCGGACGGCCGCGACCTGCTGGGGCGTCGCCAGCGGCTCCTCGCACATGGTGAGAACGACGAGGTCGCTGAGGAGAATCCTGTATCCGCCCAGATAGCCGCTGACCGACTCCGGCTCCTGGTGTGCGCCGGCGACCAGGATCCGCGCACCGGCCTCGACCGGCGGGATCGCGGCGCCGCTTCCCTCCAGCAGGACGAGGTCGGGGCCGAGGGAGGCCGCCAGCTCCGCGGCCTCCTCGACGTTGGAGGCGAACGGCTGCCCGGCGAGTCCGCCGCCGCAGCGCCGCGCGCCGACCGTGACGACGCCGGCGAGCGCCGCGTCCTCGAGATAGTCGGAGGCGGCGTGGGAACCCGAGCGGGAGAGCGCGAGGAGATCCTCCAGGGAGGGCGAGGCCGGCATCTGCACCGGCTCCGCCGGCCCGCCGCGGCCCATGGCGACGATCACGAGCTCGCGCGAGCGGGCGAGGAGCCGGGCCACGTGCCCGGCGACCGCCGTCTTGCCGACCCGCTTGCCGGTGCCGACCACGGCGAGCGCCGGTTGCGCATAGGGGGCGAACCGGACGGGATCGAGCCGGAAGTCGGCGCCCACGTAGGGAATGCCGCGTGCGAGCGCCCGGGACGCGAGCCGGAAGCGCCGCTTCGGCCCCACGACCGGCTCGTCGGAGAGATCGACCACGATGTCCACGTCCAGTTCGACCAGTGCGTCGGCGAGCTTGTTCCAGAGCGGGACGCCGAAGTCGGCACCATCCTCGCGCAGCTTCTCGGTCCCGCCGAGCATCACCGCGCCGACGACCTCGTACGGCAGCGCGACGAGCGTCGCGGCGACGACGTCGGGGTAGTGCTCTCCGTCGACGAGGGCGAGCGCTCTCATGGCCGCCGGGTCAGCTCCGTCTCGATCCGGGCCGTGTACTTCTCGTATTCGAGCGTGTCGACCGAGAACTGGATGATCCGTTCCTGTCCGTGGAAGGGGTACTTACGCCAGACGTCCACGTGCTTGTCCTCGATCTCGATCAGGTTGTAGCACGGTCTCGTCTTTCCCCTGAGGCGGAGGGAGGAAACGGTGCCGGCGTTGACGACGAAGAGGTTCTCGAGACGCCAGGCATAGGGCACGTGCTTGTGGCCGGAGAGGACGAGGTTGACGCCAACATGCTGGAGCACCTCGAGGGCGTCGCCGGCGTCGTACACGACGTTCCGCTCCCGTCCCGTCCCGGGAACCGGGAGGAGGTGGTGATGGAGGACGAAGACGCGGAAGTCGGCGGGCTCGGAGAATTGCTCCTCGATCCACGGGTAGCGGCCGCGCCCGATGACGCCGTGGTCGAGGTCCGGCTCGGACGAGTCGACGGCGACCACGGTGATGCCGTTCACGTGCACCGTGCGGCGGCGCTCGCCGAAGAGCTCCTCGAAGTGGAGGTAGCCGACGTTCCTCGAGTCGTGGTTGCCGGGGACAACGACCACGTACTCGCACTCGATCTGGTCGAGATAGGCCTTGGCTTCCGCGTACTCCTGCTGGAAGCCGAAGGTCGTCAAGTCACCTGAGCACACGACGATGTCGGGGTCTAGCTCGTTGATCTCCATGATTGCGCGGTCCGCGAGGTTCGGCACGAAGTACGGGGAGCCGCAATGGAGATCCGAGAAGTGGGCAATCCTGAGCAGTGTGTGACGAATCTTAGGGGTGGTCGTCCGGGGTCGTTGCTACCTTTTCCTGAGGATGCGCCCAGAAAGCGGCGATTTCCAGGAGTATTCCGGGACCGTTTTTGCCAATGAGGCCGAAGTCGAGTGCGCCCGCCTCCTCGACTACCACGGCATCCGGTGGGAGTACGAGCCCCGCTCGTTTCCGCTCGAGATCGACGACGAGGGTCGGATCGTCGAGGCCTTCACTCCCGATTTCTTCCTCCCCGACCAGGAGCTCTACCTCGAGGTCACGGTGATGAAGCAGTCGCTCGTCACCCGGAAGAACCGGAAGATTCGCAAGTTCCGCGAGCGGTATCCCGACGTCAAGGTCAAGCTCTTCACGCGACGCGATTTCGAGCGGCTGGGTCAGAAATACGGCCTGAACCTCGTTACGTAGAGCCCCGCCCCGGCGAGGTCTATCTCTCCCGCGAGGAGCTGGCGGCGCGCGTCGGCGAGCTCGGGGCCGAGATCGCGCGCGACTACGCGTCCCGCGACCTCTTGCTCGTCACCGTCCTCAAGGGCGCGTTCGTGTTCGCAGCCGACCTGGCCCGCGCCGTCACCATCCCGCATGCGATGGACTTTCTCGTGCTCGCCGGCTACGGCGGCGACCTGGGTGGGCAGACCCGCATCCGCCTGCTCAAGGACCTCGAGCTTCCGATCGCCGGCAGGGACGTCCTCCTCGTTGAGAACGTCGTCGACACGGGCCTGACGCTGAACTACATCGTCAAGACTCTCCAGCTTCGCGACCCGAGCAGCATCGCCATCTGCACCCTCTTCGACCGCCCGTACCGGCGACTGGTCGACGACCTACCGATGCGCTACGTCGGCTTCACCATTCCCGACCAGTTCTTCCTCGGCTATGGCTTCGACCTGCACGAGCGCTACCGAGGTCTCCCGGACGTCCACGCCTCGAACGAGTAGGGTCACACCATGCCGGTCGAGCTGATCGGCTTCCTCGGCGTCGCCGTCCTCGTGATCGTGACTCCTGGCCCCGACACCGCCCTCACGATCCGCAACACGCTCCTGGGCGGCCGGACCGGCGGGATCGCGACCGCCCTCGGGGTCGTGAGCGGCCAGGCGGTGTGGGCGCTGGCCACGAGCCTCGGCGTCGTCGCGCTCCTGCTCGCCTCCGAGCCGGCATTCGCGGCGGTACGGCTGGCCGGCGCGGCCTACCTCGTCTTCCTCGGCGTCCAGACGCTCGTCGCCGCCTGGCGCGGCGGCTCGTGGGAGGACGGTGCCCAAGACGGCCGGAGGAAGACTCTCCGGCCGCGGACCGCAGCCCGCCAGGGACTCGTCAGCAACCTCGGGAATCCGAAGATGGCGGCCTTCTTCCCCAGCCTGCTCCCCCAGTTCGTCCCCGCCGGCGAGGCCGCTTTCGCCCCGCTGCTCCTCCTCGGGCTCCTGTTCTGCACCATGACCCTCGTCTGGCTGACGGCGTACGCGCTCGTCGTCTCGCGGGCACAGGGCTTCCTGCGCCGTACCGGCGTGAAGCGGGCGCTCGAGGCCTTGACCGGGACGGTCCTGGTCGCTCTGGGGCTACGGCTGGCGGCCGAGCGCTAGCTGTAGTTAGAGGTAGCCCATCGGGTCGACCGGCGAGCCGTTCACGCGCACCTCGAAATGGAGGTGCGGGCCGGTCGAGTTCCCGGTTGTACCGACGGCGCCGATGACCGTGCCCTGGGAGACCGAGCCCCCGCCGACGTAAATCGAGGACTGATGGGCGTACGCGGTGGACAGGCCGCTCCCGTGGTCGATGATCGTGATGTTCCCGTAGCCGCCCATGTAGCCGGTGTAGATGATCCTCCCGGCCGCCACGGCCCGGATCCCCGTCCCGGACGGCGCAGCGATGTCGATGCCTTCGTGCATCCGTCCCCAGCGCATGCCGAAGCCGCTCGTGACGACGCCGCTCACCGGCCAGATGAACCCGCTCGAGGACGTGCCGCTGCCGCTGGAGCCGCCGCCCGATCCACCGCTGCTGGCCGCGGCTGCGCGGATCCGCTCGGCGAGCCTGGCGCTCTCCGCCTGCATCGCCTGGACGTCCTCCTCGGCCTCGTGGCGATTCGCCCGGACGGAGGCGAGCATGCTTCTGCGGTTGGCGCGGGCCGCCGCGAGCGCGTTCTGCTGCGCGACGAGCTCGGCGCGGGCGGCCACCTGCTCCGCCGTCTTCTGCTCCAGCGCCTCGGTCTCTTTGGCGACCTCGACCTTCGTCAGCCGCGTCTCGGCGCGTGCGATCCTGATCTCGTCGCGCAGGCTTCGAATCTGGTCCGTGAGCGCCTGGTCCTGGCGGCCGATCGACTCGAAGTACTCGAGCTGGTCGACGATGTCGGCGAGGCTCTGCACCTGGAGGAGAATCTCGAACGCGTCCGTTTCCTCGTTCTGGTAGAGCTCGACGAGGCGCTCCTCGAGCCGCTTCTGGGCGATCGTGTACTGGGTCTGGAGGTGGTCGATCTGTCGCGTCTGCTCCTCGACACGCGCCTCGAGCCGCGCCAGGCGGGCGCGGTGGACGGCGAGGTCGGCCTCGAGCTCGGCGATCAGCGCCGTGAGCGCGCTGATGTCGCCGCCGAGCGCCTCGATCCGCTGGCCCGCGGCCTCGATCTCGGAGGAGAGGGCTCCCTCCTTCCGCTTGGCTGCCTCGATCTCCCCGCGGAGGCCGGAGATCTTCCGGTCGAGGTCGGCCTTCCGCTCGGTCGGTGACTGAGCCAGAGCCGAGGGGACGGCCAGGATGACGAACGCGCCGAGAAGCGCTGCGATGAGACAGGTGCGGCGAGCGTCAACCACCGGAACGATTTCGGCGGGAATGCAGGACTCCCTGCGCCCCCCACCGGGCCCCTCGGTCTCGAACGGCCTCCTTTGTAGCACGGCGCGCGGCCGCCGTGCGTTCTCTACCCGATCAGGTGTTCGACGCGCGCGAAGCCCGGCGAGGCGGCGTTTGGGCCGCAGGAGGGTGCTCGGCCCCGGCGAGCGGATCGTCCGGGGAAGGCTCGGGCGGCGCCTCGAGGCGATTCGTGGGGGCGGCCTCGCCCTGGGCCCGGCGCACCCGCTCCTCCATCTCCTCGAGCAGCGTGCCGATCTCGGCTTCCCTCGCTTGGATGCGGGCGCCGACGTCCTCGACCTGCATGGTGGCGGCCCGGGCGGCGTCCGCGTCGCCCGCGTGTGTGGCGCGCCCGAGCTCCTGGTAGGCCCGACTCTGCTCCGACTGGAGCTCGGCCAGCTCGCGCCGGAGGCGGAAAAGCTCGAGCTGGCCCCGGGAGCGGGCGCCGACGACGCGCCGGTGGGCGGAGAGCCTGGCCATGGCCGCGCCCGTCCGGCGGCGGGCGGCTTCCCAGCGAAGGAGGAAGACCGCCGCGGCGAGAGCGAGCGCGACGATCGCCCAGAGCCAGACCTGGGCGCCGAGAAGCACGATCCCCGTCCCCGCGAGGACGAGACCGGCCACGAGCCCGAGGTCGGGCGTCGACCAGTACCTGCGCACGCGCGTCTCGACGCCGTCCGCGACGGTGTTGGCGGTCCCGCACTCGCTGCAGAAGCGGGCCTCGGCCGGGACGGCCGCTCCGCAGGTGGGGCACTCAACGGCTGGCATCGATCTCTTCTCGTTCCCTCTGGGGCTCTTCTTCATGCTCGAGGGCCCGTAGCGCTTCCCCTGCCTGACGCCGGAGCGGGCCGACGAGCCCACGGTAGTCCTCATCCGAGATCTTGCCTGTCCGGTGGTCGAACTCGAGCTCCTTGAGCGCGGCGAGCGCGCGGTCCCGCTCCTCCAGCAGCTGCAGGCGGCCTTCCTCGTCGCCGTCTAGGCCGGCCGAGGCGTCCGCACGGCCCGAGCGCAGGAGCGGCCTGGCGACGAAGACGACGCAAGCAACCGCGAGCAGCGCGCCGAGGGCCAAAGCGACCATTTCCACGAGCCTAGGCGCGCGCGACCGCACCCTCGCCGGCGAAGCGCGCCGCAAGCCGACGTTGCTCTCGCGCGTCGGGCCACATGGTCACCGCGGAGCCGATCACGAAGATGAGGCCCGAGAGCCAGATGAAATTGACGAGCGGGTTGACGATCGTCTCGAGATCGACGGAGCCGTCGGGGTAGAAGCTCTTGGCGATCACGAAGAGGTCCTCGCCGCGCAGCCAGTCCGTGCGGATGCCCACCTCGTTCGACGTCTGCTCTTCGGCGAAGTAGCTGTTCTTGCCGGCCTGCATCGTCCCCAGGGGCTCGCCGTTGCGAGAAACGGCGAGGTGGGCGCGCACCTCCCGCGCATTCGCGCCACGCCGCTCTTCGCTGCCGGCATAGGTGAGCCGGTAGTCGCCGACCGTCACCGACTCGCCTGCGGCGAGGCGAACCTCCCGGCTCGTCGAGAAGCCGCCGATCCCTACCGCGCCGATCAGGAGGACGACGATGGCCGCGTGAACGATGTAGCCGCCGTAGCGCCGTCGGTTTCGCGCCACGAGCCCGGAGAAGGCCTGCCACCACCCCCCGCTTCCGATCGACTTCCGCGCTCGCGTTCCGCGCACGAACTCGAGCACGATGGTCGCCAGCACGAACGCGGCGAACGTGTAGCCGACGAGGCCTGCCACGCTCGACCCCGCTCCCCCGAGGAGGAGCAGCGCGCCGGCGACGAGCGCGACGCCGGCCGGCCAGGCCAGCTGAGACGCGAGCGACCGGAGCGAGGCGCGCCGCCAGGCGACCACCGGCCCGATCCCCATGAGAAGAACGAGCGGCAGCCCGAAGACGACGGCGAAGAAGTCGTAGTACGGCGCGCCCACCGACACCGCGACGCCCCGCACGGCCTCCGACACGAGGGGGTAGACGACGCCCCAGAGGATCGTGAGGGCGAGCGCAACGAGGAAGAGATTGTTGTAGAGGAACGCGGCCTCGCGCGAGACGAGCGACTCGAGCCTGGTCGGCGAGCGCAGAAGCGGCAGGCGAGAGAGGATGAGCGCGATCGCGAACGCCGCCACGACCGCGATGAAGCCGAGGAAGAACGGCCCGATCGACGACTGCGTGAAGCTGTGGATCGAGCTGATCACCCCGCTCCTGGTCAGAAACGTCCCGAAGAGCGAGAGCGAGAACGCCCCGGCGACCAGGATGACGTTCCAGACCCGGAGCATGTTCTTCTTCTCCTGCACCATCACCGAGTGCAGGAACGCGGTGGCGACGAGCCAGGGCATCAGCGCCGCGTTCTCGACCGGGTCCCACGCGTACCAGCCGCCCCACCCCACTTCTTCATAGGCCCACTTCGCCCCCAGCAGGATCCCGACGCCGAGGAAGGTCCAGGCCGCGAGCGTCCAGCGTCGCGTCACCACGATCCAGCGCTCGTCGACCCGCCGGGAGGCCAGCGCGGCCATGGCGAACGCAAACGGGATCGTCAGCCCGACGTAGCCGAGGTAGAGCATGGGCGGATGCATGATCATGTACGGGTTCTGCAGGCTCGGAGTCATCCCCGCCCCGTCGGCAGGCGCGGGCTGAGTCGCGAACGGGCTTGCGATCACGACCAGCAGGAATGCGAAGAAGAGCGCGACTCCTGCAACGATCGGGACCGTCCACGGGAGCACCTCGCGCACGAGTCGGCGGTTGAGGGCGATGGCGGCCGAGGCTGAGCCGGTGAGGACGAGCAGCCAAAGGAGGAGCGAGCCTTCCTGGCCGCTCCAGAAGGCGGCGAGCGTGTAAGAGAGCGGCAGCTCGCGGCTCGTCGAGCGGGCGACGTAGTCGAAGGAGAAGTCCCGCCCGGCAAGGGCGGCGAGGAGCACGAGCGAGGCGACGCCGACCGCCGCAAACGCCGCGTACAGCGCGTTCGTGGCCGAGTCGAGGAGTCGCCGGCGTCCCCGCCAGGCGGCGTATGAGCCGACGACGGCCGCGTAGAGGATCAGGCCGAGGGCGGCGACCAGGGCAGCGCGGCCGAGCTCCGGCATGCGCTACTCGCCTTCAGGCGCGTACTTCGACGGGCACTTCGTGACGAGCGAGTCTTCCTCGGCCACGAAGGTGCCGCCGGTGAGCTCGCCTTTCACGTAGACCTCGCGGCCCACCTTGAAGAGGTCCGGCACCGAGCCGGAGTAGACGACCGGGACGGTGGCGTCACCCTCGATGTCACGCACCGTGAACTTCTTGACGGCGCCGCCGGCGTCCCTCTCCACCGGGCCGACGACGATGCCGGCGAGGCCCACCTCGCCGCTCGACTCATCCAGCTGGCTCGGCTGCAGGGAGGGCGTTCCGCCGGCCAGGCTCGTCCAGATGAGGAAGACCGCCAGCACCGCCGCGATCGAGAGCGCGACGACCAGGCGCACCGGGTTGCGCCGTCTTGCCACGCTTCGAGTTTACCGAGAGGCCGGTTCGGCTAGAGCTGCTACTCGGGCGTGACCGCTGGGCGCCGGTCGGGGATGCGATAGCCGTGATCTCGGCAGAGGCTCCCCGGCGCGTCCTCGGTGAGCGCGTCGCAATAGCCCTTGCCGTAGGCAGCGCGCAGGAAGGCGGCGACGACCTCGAGGTTCCATTCCGCCACGCCGCACGCCTCGCCCCAGAGGTCGGCGAGCCGTAGGTCGATGTCCAGCTCGAGCAGGTCGATGCGGGAGGGTCGCTTGGCCATGGGCTGAAGGTAGCCAGCGGATCGGACGGAGCTGGGGTGTGTCACGCTACGCCGATGGACGACTACCAAGATGTCAACCGGCGCTGGTGGGACGAGGCCGCAGCGGTCCACGCCGCGTCACCTGACTACGCCGCCGCTCGTTTCGCGGAGGATCCCGACTATCTAAGCGGCGTCGTCCGCTTCGACCTGCCGCGGCTCGGCGACGTCCGCGGTCTCGACGGCGTTCACCTGCAATGCCACATAGGCACAGACACGGTGTCGTTGGCCAGGCTCGGAGCGCGCATGGTCGGGCTGGACTTCTCCCAGGCGGCGGTCGAGGAAGCACGCCGCCTCGCGACATGGGCCGGCGTCGATGCGACCTTCGTGGCTGGGGACGTCTCCGAAGCCCCGGAGGTCCTCGGCAAGAGTCGCTTCGACCTCGTCTACACCGGGATGGGAGCGCTCAACTGGCTCCCCGACATCCGCCGCTGGGCGCAAGTCGTCGCCGATCTGCTGCGGCCAGGCGGAAGACTCTTTCTCAGAGAGGGTCACCCCGTCCTTTTCGCTCTCGACGACGAACGATCGGACGGCCTGCTCGTCTTGGAGCACTCGTACTTCGAGCATGAGGAGCCGCTGACCACTGACGAAGACGGAACGTACGTCGAGACCGAACACGTCTTCACGAACACCGTCGCACACGAGTGGAACCACGGCCTCGGGGAGATCGTGACCGCCGTGCTCGACGCGGGCATGGAGCTGTCGATGCTCGAAGAGCACGACTCGATTCGCTGGGAAGCCCTGCCCGGGCAGATGGAGGACATCGGCGACGGCGAGCTGCGTCTATCGGACCGGCCTCGCCGCCTCCCGCACACGTTCACGCTGCAGGCGCGCTACCCGGCTTAGCATGAGCTCCGTGGCGGTGACCCGCATCGGCCCTGCGCGCGTGCCTTCGCGGGAAAGCCCGGAGGCGGCCCTCGAGCTCCTTCAGGAGCGCGGCTACACGGCCTGCGAGATCGACTTCGAGGGCAAGTTCTGGATGGACTACCCCTGGGCCGAGCGGTTCGGAGAGCTCGCCCGGGAGGCGGACATCGCCCTCTCCGTGCACGCGCCGATCGCAGGGTTCATGGGTCACCTCGAACGTGACCGCAAGTACAACATGGCGACCGGGATGCTCGACCATTCCGCCGGCGTCGCGGTCGCGTCCGGCGCCGAGCTCGTCGTCTTCCACCCCGGCTTCCTGCTCGGCCGCGAGCGTGACGCGGCCCTCGAAGCGGTCGCCGACCAGCTCGGCTTGCTCCGTGAGCGTCTCGAAGGGAAGGGTCGCGGCGTGCCGTTCGGCGTCGAGGTCATGGGCCGCGTGCGGGATCTCGGCACCCTCGACGACGTCATCTGGATCGCCGAGCACGTCGAGTGGGTGCGGCCGGTGCTCGACTTCGCTCATCTGCACGCCGTCTCGGACGGCGCGTACGTCGACTCCGAGATCTTCGCCGGGGCGCTGGCGAGGGCCGACGCCGTCCTCGAGCCGGGCGCGCCGTTCCACATCCACTTCTCCGACATCGCCTTCGCGAACCGGAACGAGACGAAGCATCTTCCCTACGGGGAGGGGAGCCTGCGGGCGGAGCCACTCCGAGACGCCCTGGCCGCCTTCGACCGCCCCGCCACGGTCATCTCCGAGTCGCCGGACGAGGAGTCGAGCCAGGCGATCCGCGCAATCCTGCTGGGCACGTAGACAACGGCCATGGCACTGGCGTCGCGGGCGCGCCCGTGCGAGGATCCCCGCAGGTCGGGCCCACACACCGACACCGCCGCGAGCGAAGCGAGGAGCGATGACGCAGACGACCGCCGAGACCCTGGTCGACCGCCTCCGTCAGTGGGGAGTCGACACGATCTTCGGGTTTGCAGGAGACGGCATCGGCGAGATCCTGGAGGTGCTGCGGCGCGACGGCGGCGGCATGCGCTTCATCACGGTGCGTCACGAGGAGTCCGCCGCCTTTGCCGCGTGCGCCTACGCCAAGCTCACCGGCCGGCTCGGGGTCTGCATGGCCACGTCCGGGCCCGGCGGCGTCCACCTGGTCAACGGGCTCTACGACGCGAAAGGGGACGACGCCCCTGTCCTCGCTATCACGGGCCACACCTGGACGCGCCTGATCGGCACCCACTACCAGCAGGACGTCCCGCTCGAGCGCCTCTTCATGGACGTCGCGGCCTACTCCGAGCGCCTGGCGAGCCCGGATCACCTCCCCCGCGCGCTGGACGAGGCGATCAAGACCGCACTCACCGCGCGGACGGTCGCCCACCTGTGCGTCCCGCGAGACATCGCGACGCAGCCGGTCACCGACGCGGGAGGCACCG
>Ga0081538_10004813_pt1 | contig 12305 bp, 10 predicted proteins | sample TabmetS5T2R1_FD_71022 | JGI IMG/M metagenome (GOLD analysis project Ga0081538, IMG submission 71022) | Tabebuia heterophylla rhizosphere microbial communities from the University of Puerto Rico - S5T2R1 | ecosystem: Host-associated > Plants > Roots > Rhizosphere ... | reverse complement strand
TACCCGTCACCACAGCCTTGCCTCTCGGGAAATACGTCACCGAGGCCTCGAATGACACTGCAACTCGGTTGACGACACGCCCCAGCAGCCGATTCGTCAAGCCTGGGATGACATTTTGTTCGTGGATCAGACGCGGGATCCCGAGCGCCGCTGCCGCCAGCAGCACGGCACCCGAGACGTAGCTCCCCAGGCCTAAGATGACCTGTGGTTGCACCCGACGCAACACGCGCACAGCCTCGCCGAATCCCTGCAGGAGATGTCCCATAGCCACCAACTGCTGTCGCCATTGCCGCCGTGCCAGACCAGAAGAAGTGATTTCAAAGTGGCGATACCCTTCGCGCGCCACGATGTCACGTTCTAGTCCTCCGCGCGACCCGATGAACATAATCCTGGCTCGGGGGTCCCATCGCTTCAGCTCCTGGGCCACGGCGAGGCCGGGATAGAGGTGTCCACCCGTTCCGCCGCCGACGATGACGATGCGCATGGTCTCCTCAAAAGCTTCTAGGTGGTGGTCGGCCTCATCATCTCAGGATGCTGAGGGTGGATCGCCTCGGATGGCCGCCCCGGCGCAGGGAGCCGGGCTGAAATACCCAATAAAATTCCGACGGATACCAGCGTGACCACGAGCGAAGATCCCCCATAGCTTACAAAGGGCAGCGGCAATCCCTTGGTCGGGAGAAAGCCCACGACCACCGCCACGTTCATCACCGCCTGCAGGAGGACCATGCTGGTAATCGCAGCGGCAAGGTAGCGCGCAAACAGGTTCTGTGAACGCCCCGCCACCGCCATGCCATGCCAGAGCAGCACGCCGAAGCAGCCAAGGACGGCGATGCAGCCGATAAACCCAAATTCCTCACCGATGACCGCGAAGACGAAATCTGTGTGCGCTTCGGGCAAGAAGAACAGCTTCTGCTTGCTTGCCCCAGGCCCGACACCCACGACCCCCCCATTTCCGAAAGCCAACAGCGATTGCACGATTTGGAAGCCCGCATCCAGACGGACTGCCCAAGGGTCCCAGAACGCCAACAAGCGACGCCAGCGAAACCCCACATGGACGAGTGACATGAAGAGGAATGGTAGGGTCGCGACCAGCAAACCGACCAAATGCCGCAGCGGCACCCCCCCAATAAAGAGGACGATGACGGCGATTCCCAGCAGTAGAACCGCCGTCCCGAGATCGGGCTGCACAAGTGTGCACAGGAAGAGCGCGCCGATAATCCCGGCCAGGAAGAGATAATGGCGGCTGAATCGGCCACGCCGTGGCTGTTGTGCTGCGAGTCGATGCGCCAAATAGAGGACCAAGGTGAGCTTGCCGAGTTCGGCCGGTTGAAAGCTGAAGCGCCCTATCTGTAGCCACCGTCTCGCTCCTCCTGCCTCTTTGCCGAGCAGCGGGACGAAGACTGAGCAGAGAAGAATGAGCGTTAACACCAGACTCAGGGGGGCCCAGCGCTGGAGATGCCGGTAATCGATTTGCATCGCCACCACCATGGCCAGTACTCCCAAGGCGGCAAAGATCATCTGACGTCTGAGATAGAAATAGGGGTCCTGATGGCGGTCCATCGCCACAATCGCACTGGCGCTATAGACGGAAACAACGCCGAACCCCGTGAGCAACAGGGATGCCATGAGAATGAATGGATTGCAACGCTGCATCCAGACCATTGAGACCTCAAGCCTCTCCATTCATGGGGCTGCAGTTGGGATGAAACCCGTTGCTGCGAAGCCGTTCCCGCCGACAAGCCCTAGCGCAGCTTCAACGTGCTCAAACTGAGGAGGGCCAGGACAATAGCGATGATCCAGAAGCGCACAATGACTTTTGATTCCTTCCAACCTTTCTCTTCAAAATGATGATGCAACGGGGCCATTCGAAAAATGCGCTTGCCTGTGAGTTGAAACGAGCCGATTTGCAGCAACACTGACAGGGCTTCGATGAAAAAGATCCCACCCACCAGCGGCAGGAGTAACTCATGTTTGACCAGCACCGCCATTGTCCCGAGCGCACCGCCAAGCGCCAGACTTCCGATATTTCCCATAAAAACATCCGCGGGGTAAGCATTGAACCACAGGAACCCCAGGCTGGCACCGATCAGCGCCCCGCCGAAGATGGCAACTTCGCCCCCGCCCTTGATGTAAGGGATCAGTAGGTAGTTGGCGAATTGCGCATGCCCGGCCACGTAGGCGATCACGGTAAAGGCGAAGGTGGCGATGATCAGCGGCCCTGTGGCGAGCCCGTCGAGGCCATCGGTCAAGTTGACCGCGTTGCAGGTCCCCACCATGATGAAAACGATCAACGGGATATACCAGACGCCGATGTCTGGGGTCACTTCCTTGAAAAATGGGATAATGATCTGCGTGGCCACGGACGGATCCTCGGGATAGAAGTACATAAAGGATGCCAGGCCGCCGGCGACCAGCGTTTGGGCCAACAGTTTTTCCCCAATCCGCATCCCTTGGCGCCGCACCCGTGCCAACTTCAGCCAATCATCGACGCACCCGATGGCGCCAAAGGCGAAGGTGGCACTCAACAAGAGCCAGACAAAGCGATTGGTCAAGTCGCTCCAGAGGACCGTGGGAATGCTCAGAGCCATCAGGATCAGCAAGCCACCCATGGTGGGGGTGCCAGCTTTATTTTGATGCGATTTGGGGCCATCCTCTCGAATGGTTTCGCCAATTTGATAGCGACGTAATTGGCGGATGACCCAGGGACCAAGGATGAGGCTGATGATCAGTCCGGTGAGAATGGCATAGGCCGTGCGGAAGGTGAGATATCGGAAGACATTGAAACCTGGGACGATAGAATGGAGGGGATACAGAAGATGATAGAACATAAATCATCCTTCCAGGCCGTGCCGAAAACCCCCATGCCGTTCAGTCGCTGTGAGCTATGAGATGGGGATCACGCTCACTCAACCCAAAGACGTGCAGTCGACGTCGGCGCATAACCAAAGTCCTGTAGAGCCTGTACGGCAACTTGCCGATCGTCAAAAGCGAAACGCTTGTCACTGACGATTTGATAGGTTTCATGCCCCTTACCAGCGATGACCACTACATCGCCAGCCTGTGCCAGCCCGATGGCTTCATGAATAGCCCCAGCACGGTCCTCAATGATCCGGTACTGAGACGCGTGATCGATTTCTCGAAACCCCGCTTCGATGGCTCGAATGATCGCCATCGGCGCTTCCGTACGTGGATTATCGGATGTAATGATGGTCATGTCGGCATGCTGAGCGGCCACACGCCCCATGCGCGATCGTTTGCCGCGGTCGCGGTCACCTCCTGCGCCGAAGACGACGATGATTCGACCGGTCGTGATGCCACGGGCGGCCTGGAGGACATTGCCCAGCGCATCATCAGTGTGGGCATAATCCACCAGTACGCTAAAGGGTTGACCCGCGTCGACACGCTCAAAACGGCCCGGCACCGTCAGCAGACGTTCAATGCCACGGACGGTCTGTTCAATCCCCAAACCGAGCCCTTGCGCCGTTGCCAATACACCTAAGATATTATAAACATTATGACGACCGATGAGGCGTGAACGCACCCTGACGGGTTGCCGATCGACACGCGCGGTGAGATCGATCCCGCTAGCATCCATCTTCAGGTGTTCGACGCCGACTTCGGACTTGGGCGAAAACCCGTAGGTGATGGCCGGAGCACGTGTCTCATGGAGGAGTTGCTCCCCTGCAGGATCATCGTAATTCAACACCGCGACTCCGGGTTCATACGTCGTGAATAAGCGAGCTTTCGCGGCGAAATAGGCCGACATATCTTCATGGTAATCGAGGTGGTCCTGAGTCAGGTTGGTGAACAGTGCCGCCGCGAACCGGCAGCCCCACACCCGATGCTGAGCTAAGGCATGCGACGAGACCTCCATGGCACAGTCTGAGACGCCGGTGTCGACCATCTCCCGCAGCATGCGCTGGATATCCTCCGCCGGGGGGGTGGTCTGATCGGCAGGCTGCTCGTGGCCACCGTAGCGATAGGTTACCGTGCCGATCACACCCGGGGCCAAGCCGTGGGCCTGCAACACGGATTCCAGGAGATACGTAGAGGTGGTCTTGCCGTTGGTACCCGTCACACCGATCAAGCGGAGCTGGCGCGAAGGATGGCCGAAGAAGGCCGCCGCCAAGTGCGCCAAGGCTTGCCGGGTGTCTGGCACGCGCAAGCAACAGGCCGACGTCACGGAAGTCAAATCGAGGGGCCGATCGACCACCAGTACGGTGGCACCCCGCGCCAACGCCTGCGCGGTAAAGGCATGCCCGTCCACCTTCGCGCCCGTAATGGCAACAAAGGCCCAGCCAGGCCCCACTTTCCGGGAATCCGCGGTAACCCCGGCCAGCGAACAGGCGGTTGACCCCTTCAGTACTTCGTAATGAAGCCCTGCCATGAATTCGTCTAACGTCGTCATACAGCCAGAGTCCCTAGTGCATGGCGTCATCGGTCTGAGCGCTCGGTCTTTTTGCGGCCTTTCCGGGCTTCTTTCGGATCGACGCTCAAGAAGTGGCCCCACACATATGACAGCAGTTGATCCACCGTCTCGCGCAGTATTTCTCGCACATTTTCCACAAAATTCCCGACGCTCAGGCTGACCGCCGTTGTGTCGGCCGACGAGCGCTCAAGTCGTGCGATCGGCAGCTCCGGAGAGCGTACGTGACTGCCTTCGGGAGGCACCCGCAGATAGCGCATCGTTTGTTGGGCAACGGCACTAAAGAGCGGCGCAGCAGCGACCCCCCCCCAGGCTACCCCAGCCTGGGGTTCATCTATACTCACCAGAATCGTGGCTCGCGGCCGTTCGGCTGGCAGATAGCCGACAAAGGAGGCCATGGCCTTCTGCGGGGAATACTTGCCCAGCGTGGCATCGAACTTTTGTGCCGTTCCAGTCTTGCCGGCCACCGTATAGCCGTCCACCGCCGCTGCTCTACCACTCCCCCGTGTGACCACCCCCTGCAAGATGTTGGTGACCTGACGTGCGGTGGCCTCCGAGATGACCCGACGCACCTGAGCCGGCGCCGTTTCCTGAACGACCTCTCCGTCTTTGATGATGGCCTTGACAAGGTGTGGGCGTATGAGCATCCCGCCATTGGCCAGCGCCGAGAAGGCGGTCGCCAGCTGCAACGCCGTCACCGCCAGTTCCTGCCCGATCGACAGCGATGCGAGGGAAACGTCGGACCACTGCTGAGGCGGACGCAGCAAGCCCGTGGCCTCACCTGGGAAATCAACGCCGGTCCGGCTGCCGAGACCGAACCGCGTCAGGTAGTCATACAGCCGCTCCTTTTCCAAGCGTTGCCCGACCTTAATGGCCCCAACGTTGCTTGACCTCTCGATCACCTCGCGAAACGTCAGCCAACTGAATTTCTCATGGTCCCGAATGGTGAGAGTCCCCACCTGAATGCTGCCCTGCTCGCCGAAGAACATATCGTCTGGGCGCGCCAACCGCTCTTCCAGTACGCCCGCGGCCAACAGCGCCTTGACGGTGGAGCCCGGTTCAAATGTATCCGTGATGCTGCGTTCGCGCCAGGTCTTTGCCGTTGCCTCGCGAAAAATGTTGGGATCGAAGGCTGACTCATTGGCCAGCGCCAGAATTTCCCCAGTAAAAGGGTGCATGACCACGACTACTCCACCACGGGCCCCCAGGCGGATGATGTGCTCTCGTAGTTCGCGCTCGGCGACAAATTGAATGCGTTCGTCGAGCGTTAACACCAGGTCGCGCCCCTGGGGGAGCTGCCGTAAGGCATCGGAGCGTAGCGAAATCGGACGCCCACGTGCATCGCGGTCCAACAGGACGCGCAGCGCTTCGCCGGCGAGCGTCCCGTCGTAGCCGTACTCAATGCCCTCTAGCCCTGCCTCATCGATTCCCACAAACCCGATGATCTGCCCCGCCAGACTGCGCTTGGGATAGAAGCGTTGACTTTCGGTCACGAAGCCAACGCCTTTGATCCCTAACCTCCGCAAGGCGGCGGACTCGTCAGGAGGCACTTTGCGTTTGAGCCAGGCAAATTGCCGATCGCTTTGCGTTTTTTCCAGAATCGTCGCTTCCTTAAGCCCTAAGGGGCGAGCCAGTTGGGTCACCGCCTCGGCGCTAGACGAAAAATCGCTGGGGTTGATGTAAATCGACTCGCGATCAACGCTCAGAGCAAGCGCACGCAGGCGCCGGTCGTATATCGCGCCACGCTTGCCGCGCAATTCGGCACTTTTCTGGTGTTGGCGTTCGGCCAGACCAGATAAGAGATGGTGCCGGAGAACTTGGATATCGAACAACCGCACCAGAAGCGCCAATAACGCTATCGTAAAAATCCCTACGAGGATGTAGAGCCGTCGCAGTGATCGGCGTTCCACCGGTCTTCCTCTTATCGATCCTGTGGCTCATGCGTCACGATCACCACCTGGTCCCGCCGCGGCGTGATCAGGCCAAGCTGTTCGGTGGCGAGGTGATAGATACGCTGAGGATCTTTGAGTGATGCCAGCTCGAACCGAAGCTGATCGCGTGCCTGCAACAGTTCCCTTAAGTGCTGTTCAGAGGTTTGCACGCGGTAGGCAAGTCGGACCACCTGGACCCGCGGCCACATATATACGGCGACTCCAGCCAGACATAAACATAAACTCACGAGGAAGGGTCCGCAGCGAAAACGTTGAAGCCATAGCGATCGTTCGCCCTGCAGATGGGTCTGAGGTGCTGGATTGATCTGGCGAGGAGAGGTCATAGAGGGTGGGGACTGCCGCACGGAAATTGTACGGAGCATCGGGTCTCCTTCACCACACGATGAGCTACGACCGCCTTGTGTCTTCTCCTTGCCTATTCATGTGCGTCTCGCTGATTCTCGCCCATTAGCGGTGAGAACTATACCCGCTCGAGGACTCGCAGCTTTGCACTGCGGGCGCGGGGATTGATCCGGCGTTCTGTGAGGGTAGAGGTGACCGGTTTCCTGGTCAACAGTCGAACCCGTGGTAGAGCGTTTTCCTGCGCTGTGGCGTAAGCTTGGAAGGTCCTCTTGACGATACGATCCTCGAGGGAGTGGTAGGCAATGACACACAGTCTTCCCCCCGAGCGAAGACAGGCAATGGCCACTTTGAGACTCTCCTCGAGACCCGACAATTCATGATTCACGGCGATGCGGAGGGCCTGGAAGGTTCTAGTGGCGGGATGGATCCGCGGCGGTCGTGCTCCAGGCGGGATCACCTGGGTAACGATGAGCGCCAAATCCTGCGTAGTCCGCAATGGGGCGCGGCGGCGTGCACGGACGATGGCCCGTGCGATTCGCCGGGCCCAATGCTCTTCGCCGTAGCGCATGATAAGGTTGACCAACTCTGCCTCTCCCAGCGTATTCACCAATGTGGCGGCGGTCTGCCCCGCCGTGCGGTCCATCCGCATATCCAATGGACCTTTGCGCGCGAAGCTAAAACCGCGTTCAGCGGTCTCTAACTGATATGATGACACTCCGAGATCGAGCAAGACGCCATCCACCTGCGGAACCGCCAACGTATTAAGGATGCTCCGTAGCTCGGCAGCATGCCCGTGCACGGTGTCCACTCGCGAGCCGAAGGGTGCCAGCCGTTGGCGAGCAATCTCTAACACCTCTGCATCGCGATCAATGCCGATGAGCCGACCGCTCGGACCACTGGCACGAAGAAGGGCTTCCGCATGGCCCCCCTCACCTAAGGTGGCATCGACATACAGCCCGTGGGCTTGCGGGCATAAAGCCAACACGACTTCCCCCACCAGCGCGGGGACGTGCTTATAGTCTTGGTCGAAGTCCATCGTCAAACAGAGATGGTCGTGTTACAATTCGGGCGTCGCGAAGCTCCGCGATCTTCTGCGCAATTTCTAGAAGTTCATACCCTTGCAGGCTGGCGTCATACGCCTCGCAAGTTGCTCGGTCCCAGATCTCAAAGTACCGGTTGTGCCCAACAATGGTGATTTCGCTGGTCAGCTTCCCCTTAGTCCGAAGGTGCGGAGGTATGACCACCCGTCCCTGAGAGTCAATAGGGCACTCCGCTGCATTGCCGAACAGCATATGCTCCAGTTTCCGCGCATCCTGATGCAGACCTGGCAGGGCGATGGCTTCAGAGAGGGCATCAGCCAACCGGTCCCACTCGATCCGAGGGTACGCACTGATATGCGGGCCAATATAGCAAAGGATGATTTCGAGGTCGTCTTGCTGCGGCCTGGCTTGATATTTTTCCCGAAGGAGTTCTCGGTAGCGGGTGGGGATGCTGAGGCGACCTTTATCGTCCAGCTTAAGCTGAAAAGTCCCCAGGAACATCCACACCACCCCACTTTATGGTATTTTCTTCCACTCTCTTCCACACAGTGGCAGTACATTACAGTTCGCTCTAGCGCTTGTCAAGGAATTTTTTACTAGAGATAATTAAAGTCTTTTGATTGTTAAAGATAATTTTTGATCACGATTTTAGGCGGAGCGTACTCATTGATGCGCTCTTTGTCAAGAGGTATGAACTTTGGTGGGATGTACCTAGCTTTGATCAAGAATATCAGAACAGTAACATCGTTCTCTGCGACACAGACGCAGGGAGCGGAGGGGCAGGATGATCGTCTCGCAATTATGGCTAGCACGTCTCCCCTTGAGACGAAGAAAAACGTTATCGGTTGGCCCTCTGCTGACGGTCTTAGCTCGCCCCTCGGAGGACCCGTTTGTCGCCGACGCGAATGGTAATTTTCTGACTATCAAAGTATTCGAGCAGCGGAATCGCATACTTGCGTGATACTCCGAGGAGATCTTTGAATTCGATCGGCGTGATTTCGCGATGGTCGCGTAAATACTCCACGAGCAAGGACCCGGCCTTCTCAAGATTCGAGCGGTGAAAGACCACGTTATCTTTCAGTCGCACCGCACGCCCCTGGTCGAGAAGCACCTGAAGCAACGCTTTATCATGGCCTTTGCCGATGTTCAATTTGTCGAAGACCTCCTCCGCCCGTGGTGGCTGATAACCCGCTGCCAGAAAGGCGGCCTCGATCTCGTTCAATAGTCGCTCTCGCGTGTCGTCAAGAGCCACTTGGTGGGTTGCCAGACGCACGCGATCGCGCTCCACCGCCACCACACCTTGCCCTCGGAGCTCCTCAAGGGCCAGCACGCAGACGCGTTCCCCGAGACCCCGAACTTTGGCGCGCAACTCTTCGACCGAGATGTTCGGTTTCAGGGGATTTTGCCGGTGAAAGGTTTCGAGGCAACGGTGCAATTCTTTCGTCAGGTTCTCCAAAGCATCGCTATGGAGATACCATCCCATCTCGGCATGCACTGCTCGTACCCGGCCAGCTCGTTGCAGTGTGGCCGCAAGCTGCCGTAAGCGCGATTCCGATAACTCCGTGCGCGGCAGATACGCCGATAAACGGAGCCCTTGGTGGGTCGACTGCTTCAGGTGGTGTGCAAAGATCTCCTCCGCATTGCCATCGGCCAGTAGCTGAAAGTGGGTGGCCAAGCCGGCCTCTCCGCGACGATGCTTCGCTGGTTGCGCGTCGAGGACTATCCCGCCGCCAATGGTTTGCACCGGCGAATAACTGCGGATGACGAATCGATCACGAGGCAGCGCACTTGCTGGTTCCTCAAGGCGGAGCTGTACAAAGGCTGCTTCGCCGGGGGCTAGCTCGTCGCGATCCAAGAGGATAACCCGTCCCATGATTTCGCTGGTACCCAGATGAAGTCGGACGCGTGCGCGGTGACGCAGCGGCCGCGGGGCGTCGGCGAGATGCTGCAAAGCAGCATCCAGCATGAATGTCGGGGCAAACTCCCCCGGATGGCCGAGGACATCACCGCGCGCCAGCTCGACCTTGTCAATGCCCTGTAGATTAATCGCCGTGCGCTGACCGGCGACTGCCTCAGGGACACTGGCGTTATGGACTTGCAAACCACGGACTTTGGCTTCGATCCCCTTGGGGTAGATCTCGACCCGATCTTCGACCTGGATCGTGCCCGAAAACAGGGTCCCAGTGACCACGGTGCCAAAGCCGCGAATCGTAAAGACACGATCGACGGGGAGTCGAAATTTCCCCTCCAGCTGCTTCGGCGGTACACGGGCGACAAGGGTCTGCAGCACCCGCCTCAGATCATCGATGCCCTGACCGGTTTTCGCCGACACCGGGACGATGGGCTTCCCCTCCAGAAAGGTGCCCTTCAGGAACTCGCGCGTATCCTCGCTCACCAGCTCCAGCCAATCCTCATCCACCAAATCGGTCTTGGTGAGCGCCACCAGACCCTCCTTCACGCGCAGCAGTTGGCAAATGGCCAGATGTTCTCTGGTTTGGGGCATCACTCCCTCATCGGCGGCGATCACCAACATCACCAGATCGATGCCGCCGACTCCCGCCAGCATATTGCGCACGAAGCGCTCGTGCCCCGGGACATCGATGACCCCGACTTCGGTGCCGTCGTCACACGTCAGATGTGCGAACCCGAGGTCGATGGTGATGCCACGTTCCTTTTCCTCCTTCAGCCGGTCGGTATCGATGCCCGTCAATGTTTTGATGAGCTGCGTCTTGCCATGATCGATATGTCCAGCCGTTCCCATGACCACTTGCTTCATGACCATTCCTCACTAAGCATCGTGCACCGAAATTTCACCCCCACCTGCCCCCTGGCCCTCCGGGGGGCAGGGCTTGGTGGAGGGGAACATTACCGACGGATTGCCACGTCCTTGGCTGGATGAGTCGCATGATAGGCCAGCATTCACCAAGTCAGGCTTGGCAAGGCTGAGTCATCCTCAACCGCACACACGCCGAAAGGCCTGCACGACCTCGGGTAGCTCATGGTCTTGAACCATCCGCATGTCCAATAAAAAGGTGTCCTGCTGAATCCGTCCGAGCACAGGGGGATTGTGGCCACGGAAGCGCTGCTCGATTTCCGTGGCGGATAGCCGGACCGAGCGCACGCTGACCACCCGTGTCGGGATTTTGGTGAGCGGTAGGGCTCCCGCACCGACTTCGGACACGTCACCCTGGACGCTGATAGACCAATCGCTGCCGATCGCTCCGGTCAGCTGTCGGAGCAAGCGTCGCGCCCGGCGGTTCACCTCTTGCACGGGAGCGGTAATCATCTGCAACGTCGGAATCGCTCGGACCGCCGCATCGGGGTCTAGATAATGGCGCAAGGTCGCTTCCAGGCCGGCGAGAGTCATCTTATCGATCCGCAAAGCACGGTTCAAAGGGTGACGCTTCAGCACATCGATATAGCGTCTTTTGCCTACCAGGATGCCCGCCTGTGGCCCCCCTAACAGCTTATCCCCACTGAAGGTCACCACATCGACACCGGCTCGGACGACCTCGGAGACCGTTGGCTCCTGCTCCAGACCGTATGCCGCTAAGTCGACTAAGTTGCCGCTGCCGAGATCTTCCATCACTGGCAGTTGGGAGGCGTTTCCCAGCTGCACTAAAGCTTCCCGCGGGACGGTTTCAGTAAACCCAACGATGCGGTAATTGCTGGTGTGGACCTTCAGGAGCAGGGCGGTGCGTTCGTTGATGGCGGCGCGATAGTCCGTCAGGTGTGTTTTATTCGTCGTGCCCACTTCGTGCAGCAGTGCGCCACTGGAACGCATAATGTCGGGGATGCGAAACGAGCCTCCGATCTCGATCAACTCGCCGCGAGACACAACCACTTCCCGCTCGGCCGCCAGGGCCTGCAGAGCGAGCAGCACGGCAGCTGCATTGTTATTGACCACCAAGGCGTCTTCGGCTCCAGTCAGCCGCTGCAAGAGACCGACCACCGCCACATAACGGTCGCCGCGTTGGCCGCGCTCGAGATCGTATTCGAGATTGGAATAGTGCGAGGCCAAGAGTGCGACATTCTCAACTGCTGCTTGGCTCAGCAGTGCCCGCCCGAGATTGGTGTGCAAGATCACGCCGGTGGCATTGATGACGCGTCGGAAGTGGGGCTGGTGGGTCTGTATGAGCCAGCTGGCCACTTCGGCCTGCAGCGCCTCGTGGCGCAGATCGATCGCGGTCAGCTCTTCGTCGGTCGCGGCGGCCAGCACCTGACGCCGTTTGCGCTCCAACACACCGCGTGCCGCCTCCAGTATGAGTTTCGGGAGCGGGCTACCACTGCCATTACCTGGTTGGCAGGCCTGTGCCAGTCCATCCACAGAAGGCAATTGACGGAGGAGTGCAAGGCGTGTTTCCTGCATCGCGGTGATCCTTGCCTGAAGTTGCTACATCGGACGAATTGGGCCACCCTAGCGCAATTTGCTAGGCGGCGTCAACGTCATTTTGCGGCTTTCCATGGCAGCTTCGCCCCGAGGCCGGGGGTGCTGCGCTCATCGCTGTGCCCCTATGGCGTGACGGATGGCATGAGGGCCGGACC
>Ga0081538_10004812_pt1 | contig 12305 bp, 15 predicted proteins | sample TabmetS5T2R1_FD_71022 | JGI IMG/M metagenome (GOLD analysis project Ga0081538, IMG submission 71022) | Tabebuia heterophylla rhizosphere microbial communities from the University of Puerto Rico - S5T2R1 | ecosystem: Host-associated > Plants > Roots > Rhizosphere ... | reverse complement strand
GACAGCTTGGTTTAGTCAGCCTGGGTGACTTGTTAGTCGATACCAGCTTACTGAACTTGCGAGCACTGACTTTAGTTCGTGGGCTAAAGAGAGTTTCGAGATTGCGTCGAAGATCGCTTACCGTAACAGCGGACGAATTGGGGTTCCGAAGGCCGTGGTTATGGACTGCACGCTGGTCGCCACGGCTCCCGTGCTTCCTGTGGGATACGTTGTTAGCGCGAGCCAGATTGTGGATAGGCGGATGATTCTAGCGGGATACCGCCTGGCTGATCTGCTGACGTGGCTTCTTGGAAACTAGCGGTTCACAAATAGACTCGCCTATTTCCGAATCTTCGCTGGCGCTTCGAATGGCCCGCAGAAGGTCGAGCTTCCGAAAGGTCGGGCCGGTAGGCATCGCAGAAGTAGTACTCTGATCTCGCCGAGTTCGGGCAATCCACCAAAGTTCTATCCGTGGACGGCCACGGCGCTGGTTCATGAAATGGCCACTCTCGGTCGCACCCCCTGTGATCCGTCTATGCTTAAAAGAACCGGGGAAATAAACAATTGCTTGTCAGGTTTCTGCTTGACTCCGGTCAGTGCATAGCGTATGAGATTTCTCGCGCTCGCCCCCACGACTGTCATCGGTGCTCGCATCCTATCGGTCCAACACCCCTCGCCATTAGAGTAGGTAGACTGTATGCGTTTTCGATAGGGCTCCCCGCTTCTCGCATGGATGCGCCGGGTTTTTGGGGCCAAAGGATGATCGACCCATGATGTTAGGTGTTGTACCGACAACTTTTCTTTAAATTAACAATCCGCCTTTGTTTTAGCTGGGTCGGCAAGGACCAGGAGCCCGACAAAGAGGTTCCACCACGTTGCTTAGAGATCATTCGCTGATGCGTTGTCACGGTTCAGTTCTGACATGCGCTAGTAACTTCTGGCTGTTGCCATGTCTGGAGGGCCTATGGGCAAAGTCTATGAGTCTCTGAAACGGGTTGTGAAACAACAGGACACCAAAAACGATCTGGTTTCCTTGGCTTGGATAAAACATACCCCTGCACCAAATCTAGGCGAGGAAATAAACGAACTTGTGCAGAGGATCAATGGATTAGGGGCCGCCATAAAGCACCGTGAAAAGGAAATTAAGAAAGAAACCCAGCAGGTAATCCAGACACTTAGCGAAGACTTCGCTATCCTGGAAACCAAGCTCAAGGACGCAGAAGAGACCGTCCGTAGAAAAGAATCTGTAAGCCAAAAGATGGAAGAAAGACTTACTGCTGAGATTCGTGCCTTGCAAACTGAGCTGAATACGGAGAAAGAAGCTTTGCAAAGCCGCGATAAAGAAATCAACGATCTCAAGTCCAACATTGACACCCGGGTGAAGCAAGTCACGGAATTGGAAACAGCTATCGAACAGGCAAAAGCTGAAACGGCGGCGGAAGCTGACCATACCGCGCAACTCACGGAAAGGTTCAATGCCAAAGTCAACGCATTAGAAGCTAAAATACGAGACACAAAGGAGATCGTTCGCGGCAAAGAAGCGACCATTACGGCGCTGGAACAAAACCTCGCCACCAAAATCGAAGATTTCGAAAACCAGTTGAGAAACAAAGAAGCGCTTCTGGCAGGCAGAGATGCAGAGATCAACGATCGCAAAGCCAAGTTACAAGTGCTGACAGGCAAGATCCAGGCGATGTCTTCATTTTTGAAGCAGGCAGAAGCTTTGGCCACCATCGAGGGACAAAACAGCAGCGCGCTCGCTGGAAGTGTGCCACTGAATAAGATGGAACATAAGCCGACTGAGACTTCATTGCCGGTTGAGGGTCCGTCAGCAACGTCAAATGAACAAACGAATGCGGCTCAACAAACTGTGGGGCCAAAGTTTTTCGACTTTATGATCCAAGAACTCGCTATGATTATAGGCGCTGAGGCACCCATGATTGTCCGTGAACATGTAGCGAGCCTTGGGGAATCAATGGAAAAATTTCCCAAGCGGCGACTTGCCGAGCTCTTGGAAATTCTTAGCAAAGAGATTGTGAATGAGCCCCTGAGAACTGGTTTTCGCTTATGGTTTGTAAAGCACGCTATGCGTTGAATATCTCTTGGGCAGGACATTGTTGAGATAGCCTTTTTAGTGTAACTATCTCAACGCAATCAACAGAACTCCTACGGTCATGAGGAGCAAGGCGGCAAACCGAGCTGGTCGTCTCCAAACGCGCAAGGTGAGACTCAACTAGGCAATAATCTGCTTACTATTTCTTGGTGGCTTATCCGCCGCTTCCCGCAACCACCTTCTCATACTCCGCCAGTACCGCTTGCTCGATCATCTGCGGTGTTGCAGCGATGAACTTCAACCGAAGGCGCTTTAATCTTTGCTTCCTTCCAGAGCATCAAGCCCTTCCGTATGGGTTCGGGATGCAGTCCTAGGGTCTCGCAGATACTTTCAAAGGAGAAAAGCTCATCGCTATCGTTGTCGAAAAACCAATCCTCCACTTCCTGGAATAGCTGTTTCCCGCGAGGGTTCCGTGCAAGGACATACTTCTGGAAATCTTCAACAGCGCTTTCCAGCACCGCCAGCATGAGCCGTTCCTCGCCCTCGCGGATATTCTTTTTGTAAACCGCTTCGATGAAGTCTATGTCGGCGGGGTCTAGCGAAATCCATCTGTTAGTCAGCGTGCCTCTTTCAGCGCAGACTTTTTTCAACATGATCTAACCCCGGCTTTTGCGATCTAGAAGCAAAGCCCCGACGATCAGGCACAAGCCGATTAGCACAAAGATTTCACCCATGCGGCTACTCCCCCCAGTGGGCAGATAGAGCAAGCCGAAGACCGCTACAAGGAAGTCTTAGAACTGCGGAGATTGCTAGAACTGGGTAAAAGAGTCGTGAGATGGCAACGGCGGATATGCCTCGGTTCTACGGGCGACATAAAGCAACGGGCGTGTTAGCCCACCAGTTTGACCCCAGGTTTTTCTTGTGAAACCTACTTGCTCTGCCCTTTCCCGGTCTATCCTGGAGGTATGGATATCTCCACTAAGCAGTACGATAGGAGGGAAATCTATGAAGTTCGGTCCCACAAGTCTGTGCGGTTAAGCTATTGATAATCTTTTCACTCGTTCTAGGTTGCCAAACGATTACTGAAATGACTCGCATTGAAAGCGACAAAGATGCAGCTATTAGCAAAGCCGTAAAAGAGAATTTTCTTAAAGATAAGGCTGTCGATTTGACAAGGGTAGACGTGAAAACCACTAACGGGTCAGTCGATTTGAGGGGTACCGTGACCTCACTGGAAGCAACAGAACACGCCATCAAACTCGCATGGCGAGTGGCTGGCGTTCAGTCCGTGGTCAATCATCTTGTCGTCCAAAAATAGTTAGTATTGGTATCGTTTGCTGACCAAAAGACGATCCTGCCAGGAGGTGACGGGTGACACTAGGTGACGGGGATTCTAGAAAGTCCTTTATAAAGATGATTTATAGGAAGTTACAAAAACAGCGTCACTACCTGTCACCTCGCACCGGCGCGTGTATCAGGAGAGCTTCGAGACCATCCGCTGATGGCGTATAAGGGGTGTTTAGACACCTAGCACTGGGTTCGTACTAGGACCGCGTTTGGGAACCGAGAAGCGTTGCGTATTCTCGCAGCATCCGCTCATATTCCACAAGCGCAGCGCGCATCTCCGCAACCACCTGGCGTTGGTCCACCGCTGCGTCCCTGGCTGCGTCGGCCGCAACGCGCAGTTCTTCCATGGCCTGCCGGGCCTGCTCAGCTACCGCACGCAGCTGCTCAGCCGTGTCCCGTTCATGCTCAGCGCGATCGCGGCGGCTCTCGGCGTGACGCCGATTTCGCTCTGCCGCTGTTCGGGCGATTTCCGCAGTAGCGCGGTCCATCTCAGCGTGAGCGCGGTGGGCCTCCTGCAATTCGTCTTCGACTGCGTGCGCCCGGCTCGTCTTAGCCCTCGCCGGTCGTCGACCCGATCGCTTTGAGGAACTCTTTTGCTTATTTATTCGTGTCATCGTGGCTGTCTATCGTTTACCTTTTTCTTAGGGCAATCAAGTCTCTGCAGCGACCGCCAGCAGCGAGGAAAGGAAAAGGTGTGATTCTCCAGCCTTCCCGCACAACTTCCCTGGCCGCCTTATCTTCCCTCATACCGACAAACTTTGAATGCCTCAGGTGACCATCCGGCGTCCATTAGGTGAACTCGATTTGGGTGACGTTTCGGCTCTCAAACAGAATGAACGACAACAACGGGGCTTAGGTTTCGATAAACGGAAAAACCAATCCAATCTTTAGAGTTCCTGAATAACGGCTATGTATAACGTCTCTACCGAGGATAGTCGGCGTTTCCAAAACCCGTCCAATTTGGTCGGTTTGTGGAAAATACCAACACGGGCCTCGAAATCCCATTTTCATTGGAGAACAGACTTGCCGGGCGTTGGTGGACTGAGGTTTTCTCTGCTACTTTGCAAAATTCTAAGCCAGGGCACTTTTTCCGCCATTGGAGCCGTTCGACGAATGAAAACACCAAGCATTGCTGACTTGAACCAGTTTGCAACACTTTTGGTTCCTTTTCCCTCTGTAAAGCATGAAAGTTGGCCGTTATTCAGGACATGCTCAAGGATAGGTCTTGATCTTAGTAATTCGTAAGCCTCCCGAAGTCCAGCCGAGGTCATAACCGACCCGCTCTCCCTCCCGAAGATCGAGCGGCGTCTTGGCCTCACCACGGAGGATAACCAGATCATACGAGAAACGAACCTCGCGCCCGCTCTCCGTTCGGACTACTCCCATATTGTTTGATGGAAAAAGCTTAACAATCACCCCATGATGGTAGTAATCCTGGCGCCCGGCAGGAGCTGGATTGCCTTGATTTTCGCCCATGAACCTTAATTTAAGACATTTCTTTCGATTGAGCGCTCGCGCCCGGAAAAACCGTTCTTTATTTCATCTTAGGGAGGGCCAGGACACCGCAGAGTATCGACTACAACCCAGAGGGACGAGAAAGTGCTATCCGAGCGGTTGCTGTTGCTTCGCGATTCGACCCTGCAATTCCATCAGGCCATCCAGCACCGCCTCAGGCCGTGGGGGACATCCTGGTACGTATACATCTACGGGAATAATACGATCAATTCCTTGAACCGTCGCATAGTTATCGTAAAAACCACCGCTTGCAGCACAGGCGCCAAAGGCCATCACCCATTTCGGTTCAGACATTTGTTCGTATACCCGTTTCAACACCGGAGAAAGTTTGTGATTGACCGTTCCTATGACCATCAATAGATCGGCTTGTCGCGGACTAAAACGCGGCAGAAGCGCGCCGAACCGATCGATATCGTATGGGGACATCGACAGCGACATGTACTCCATCGCGCAACAGGCGGTGGCGAATGGGTACGGAAAAAGGGAGTACTTGCGTGCCCAACCAACCGCCTTCTCTAGACGAGTCAGCACTACCGTGTCCGCTAAGAGATTTTCTGAACTACGTTTTGCTTCAAGAGCTGAGTATTCTGCCATGCTAAGCCGCTTGTATTGATCGTACTACTTTGCGACAGCGTGCACAATCAAGAGAATTTGTAAACAAAAACCGAGAAGACAAGATGCGGGGCCAACCGCACTAGCATATAGCGAGTGTAGAGTTGACGGGCCTAATATCACAAGCATTGCCCGACATACGTCCCTCTACCTAAGGAAAGCTAAAGTTTTACGACGTTTACCGCCTGCGGACCCTTTTCTCCTTGGGCTATTTCAAATTCAACCGATTGACCTTCATTTAAGGTCTTGAATCCTTCACCTTGGATCGCCGTGTAGTGGACAAAAACATCACCGCCGCCCTCTTTTTCGATAAAACCATAACCTTTAGAGTTGTTAAACCATTTTACTTTCCCTGTTGCCATTTACTTAGACCTCCCTCCAGTTGTTTCAACTCGCTTTGAGGCTCGGATGACTGCCATAAGCACGCAAACGGCCCGGTTTTCAATCCGATACAGTGGACGAGCCTTTCCGTAGGGACGGACATTAGATAAAGGAAAGCAATTTTGTCAAGAAAAAACTTACCGATGATGAAGTGTTCCTTTTACGATCCTTATAGGCAAAGCCAAAGCCTAGACCGGTCTTAGCGCTCGCAATGCTTCTTGCGCGCCAAGCATGGCAGTTGTTAGTCGTTTACTCTCGTTTGTTTGATTCCCAGAGGACTCTTGCTCTTTGTTTACACAAACCTAACCTTTTGAATCAAAAAGTAAATTTTTGTGGTTGCGCGATTAGCAAACAGGAAACGATTTTATATTGACTTTGCTTATTTTTTTCATTATAAATGGCTAAGTTAGCACTAACATGTCCTGTGAAACTTTTTTCCTAGTTTAGTTGCTGACGTGTGACTCGGGAACCCATAGGGATGGCCATTTACACTGAGCTAACGAGAAAGGATGCTGCCAGGATCGCCGAGGAGTTTACCTTGGGTGATTTAGTATCCTGCTCCGGAATTAAGAATGGATCAGTAAACACCCACTATTTATTGGAAACCAAAAGGGGCCGGTTTTTCGCCAGGATCGACGAAGTTAAGAGCGAACTTGAAGTAAAACAAGAGTTGGATTTGTTGTTTCACCTCCGGAAACAAGGTTTTCCGTGCGTGCAGCCGCTCAAGACCAAGACCGGGAGGTACTATATTGAGTTCCGGGCTAAATACCTCACTGTAAGCCGTCATATAGATGGAATAGAGCTCCCAATCGAATCCCTAAACACCACTCATGTGGGCGTGATGGGTCACACTTTGGCGAACCTACACCTAATCGGAAGGAGCTATAAAAAAGGAATCGATAACCGGTTTGGATTTAGCAGAATCGTGGCGATTTACCGAGACGTACGTCGACAACTCCCTTCCCACCTGAGAAACATCGTGCGGGTGTTGGATGATGAATTATCTTATTTGGAGAATTATCTCGACAATAATCTACCCAAAGGGATTATTCATGGAGACTTTTTCACGGATAACGTAAAGTTCAAGGGCAGTCGACTGGTCGGAGTCGTGGACTTTGAAGCCGCTTGCCGAGGCAAACTCATATACGATCTGGCCACGGCCGTTAATGCCCTCTGTTTCTTGGACCAGCGCTATCGTATTGAGCGCTTTGAAGCACTAATCTCCGGCTATGAAAGTCTCCGGCCACTCTCATTGCCAGAGTGGGACTCGTTCCCCAACGAGTTGCGTTTTTCCGCCTTGCGTTTCACGGTAACACGAATCAAAGACTTTTATCTGCGGAAAACAGATGACGGCCAAAGGATCTACAAGGACTTCAAGGAATTCTACGACAGGCTTTTGGTCCTTAGACGAGAAAAAAGTGGAGGCATGGAAGACATACTTTTGGCCATGGCAACGGGGTATGATTATCGAAAATACCAAAAATCAAAACCCTCCAAGTAGATGTTGCAAAAGACCCGTTTAGCTACGTTCCCGCGTTGTCGCTCCGACTCCAGCCATTAAGTGTATTTATTTTCATTTGAGCATCACGGCGGATAAGGCGAATTAGCGACAACAGCATGAGGAGAACCCCGCAGAGAAACATAGTTTTGCCGCCCGTTAAGACCACGTAAAAGAAATTAAGCTTTACTCTGGCAGCGTTGTATTTCTCCCGATCCTCGTTAATGCGCCGAAGCACTTCTTCGTTTTTCTGCTGATCCAATTCCTGAAAACTTCTGTACGATTCCTCTAGCCCGGTCTGTTCAGTTCTATGCAACAGATTCTGATATTTTGTCGTCTCGATTGCACCCACAACCCAGTTACCGATTCCAAGGATGAAGCAGGCAACTCCCGCAATCAGTAGATAACTTGAATAAATGTCTTTTATCTTCACTTATCTATGCATTTAACAAAATCCTCGGCTCGATGCAATTTTCGCGCCCTAGAGTTTGAAACTCGTGAAAAAAATTGCTTCCTACCCCGATAGGCCCGTTGCAGCTGCAGGCTCGTTGCAGCTGCTTGACACACCATGCCCGCTGCGATAGGTTCACCACCCAGTAGTATCTGGACACCTTATCCAGAGTGGTGGAGGGAGCGGCCCTTCGAAGCCACAGCAACCGGTTCCGGACAACGGAACGCTGGTGCTAATTCCTGCCTCCCTAATGTGGGGGACAGATAAGGTGAGGTTGAACCTCTTCTTATCTACATAGGGAGGGGTTTTTTTTGCCCTTAGTTGGATGGTAGATGAGTATTCGCCTTTCGACAGACCAAATTGAGCGTTACAGCCGGCAGATCATGATCCCTGATCTCGGCGGCAAGGGACAGATTCGTCTTCGCCAAGCTCGAGTATTAATTATAGGTGTGGGGGGATTAGGCTCGCCGGCTGCGCTTTATTTGGCGGCCGCAGGCCTAGGGACCCTAGGGTTGGTCGACCCGGACCGGGTAGAATTGTCGAATCTACAGCGGCAGATCGTGCACACTACCCCTGATCTCACCCAACGCAAGGTAGAATCAGCCAAAGCCAAGATCAGCAAACTGAACCCCGACGTGGAAACCGTCGTCTATCCCGTTCGGCTTGAAGAAGACAATGCCGCTGAGATCTTCGCTGGTTATGATTTTATCGTCGACGGGAGCGACAATTTTGCTACAAAATTCGTGGTTAATGATATCGCCGTGAGAATGGGCATTGCCTTCTCGCATGCGGGAATCGTTCGGCTGCAAGGCCAAACAATGACCGTCCTGCCGCGCAAAAGCGCCTGCTACCGTTGTCTGTTCGAGGAGCCGCCTCCTCCCGGAGAAATATTGAATTGCCAGCAAGCTGGTATCCTCGGAGCCGTCGCAGGAACCATAGGTTCGATCCAGGCAACCGAAGCCGTAAAATATCTCGCGGGTATTGACGAAGGATTGCTGACGGATCGACTGCTCACCTACGATGCAAAATCGATGAAGTTTCGTACGGTAGACGTAAAGCGAAATGTGAATTGCGCAGCGTGCGGTGTCAAATGAATTGCAAACACCTATGGTTGTCACAAGCAGCTACGACTCAACCGGAAAGGAACGGACCATGAGCTTTGTCAAGGGACTCCAGTGCAGAGAGTGCGGACAGGAGTATCCGAAGAAGCCGCTTCACGTATGCGACGCTTGCTTCGGTCCTTTGGAAATTGTCTATGATTATGACGCTATCAAGCGATCTATTAGCCGTGAAAAAATCGCCGCCCGCGATAGAAACCTGTGGCGCTATCGCGAGCTGCTTCCCATCGACGGGGAACCGCACGCCGGCCTGTATTCCGGTTTTACACCGCTCGTCAGGGCCCGCAGGCTTGGTGAAGTTTTGGGCGTCAAAGAACTCTACATCAAAGATGACTCGGTGAATCATCCGACTTTTTCATACAAGGATCGCGTTGTGGCGGTCGCGATGTCGAAAGCCATCGAGTTCGGATTCGACACCGTGTCCTGTGCCTCGACGGGAAACCTGGCTAACGCAGTCGCCGCTCACGCTGCCAAGGCTGGGCTGAATTGCTATGTTTTCATCCCCGATGGCCTGGAGCAAGGAAAGATCATCGGCTCCAGCATTTATGGTCCAAAAACCGTCGCCGTCAAAGGAAACTATGATGACGTCAACCGGCTCTGCAGCGAAATCGGCGACAAATACGGCTGGGCCTTTGTCAATGTCAATCTCCGGCCCTACTACTCCGAAGGCGCCAAGACACACGCCTTTGAAATTGCCGAACAGCTCGGATGGAAGTTGCCAAAACATATTGTCGTTGCATGCGCCGGCGGGACGATCCTGCCCAAGTTAGCGAAGGCTTTCAAGGAACTCATCCAGGTCGGCCTGGTCGAAGAGCGCGGCAGCCGGATCTATTCAGCTCAGGCCGCTGGTTGCGCGCCTATTATCAATGCGCTCCAGGCGGGCACTGATCTCATCAAGCCAGTCAAGCCAGACACAATCGCCAGTTCCATCGCTATTGGAAACCCGGCGGACGGCTACTACGTTCTTCAAACAGTCCGCGAATCGGGCGGATGGGGTGAGAGTGTAACCGACGCAGAAATTCTCAACGGCATCAAACTGCTGGCCCAAACGGAAGGAATCTTCACCGAGCCGGCAGGGGGAACGGAAGTGGCCGTAACCAAAAAACTGATCCAAAAGGGCAGAATCCCACGAGACGAGTCGATCGTCATCAGCATTACGGGCAACGGTTACAAGACTCTGGAAGCCGTCGCCAGAAGTGTTGAGACGCCGTTCTCTATCAATGCCACTCTGGAAAATTTCGATGGACTGTACCAGAAGTTAAACCCGACGGCGACCGCCAAAGCCGCGGTTCGTTAAAGTTGTGATTATAGGTCGCGCCAGCGACGGCAAATTTCTTGCACGGGTCGCAGCGACAGTCTATCTTGTTAGCAGAGGGTCAATGGTTGCGTGATCAATTTCAAGGAGGTTCTATGCCAGTGCGAGTTCGTGTCCCTACCCCGCTGCGAAAGTTCACTCAGGGTGCCGATGAAGTCAGCGCGCGAGGGACGAATATCAAGGCCTTAGTGGAGGATCTCGAAAAAAATTTTCCCGGTATCAAGGAACGCATCTGCGATGAAACCGGAAAGATTCGCCGGTTTGTAAATGTTTACGTTAACGGTGATGACATCCGTTTTTTGCAGAACCTGGAAACCACTCTAAAAGAGGGAGATAATATCTCGATCGTCCCTGCTATCGCTGGGGGTCGCTAATTCTTATTGAGAATCGACATGGCACAAGCCACGCCTAATCTTCGCTTGGTTCCGTATCCTTCAGTGGAGCCAAAGAGAGTCGAATCGGTCTTAGATCTGATCGGCGAGACCCCTCTACTGGAGATCCGACAACTCACTGAAGGGCTCCCGGCTAGTGTGCGTGTCTACGCGAAATTGGAAGGCTTCAATCCCGGCGGATCGGTTAAGGATCGGGCCGCCCTGTGGATGGTCCGGGAGGGAATTCACGCGGGGAAACTCACACCCGATAAGACGATCTTGGATTCCAGCTCGGGAAATACTGGGATCGCCCTGGCCATGATCGGTTGTGTGCTGGGCTTCCGAGTCGAGTTAGTCATCCCGGCCAACGTCAGCAGAGAACGGAAACAAATTATCGACTCTTACGGCGCCAGGATCATCTATAGCGATCCCCTCGAAGGTTCCGATGGCGCGATTCGCCTGTGCAGAAAAATCCTTGACGATAACCCTGATCGCTATTTCAAGCCGGATCAATATTTTAACCCCATGAATCCCCAGGCCCATTATGAAACCACGGGTCCGGAAATCTATCGGCAAACACGGCAGAAAATTACCCATTTTGTCGCAGGGATCGGCACCGGTGGAACAATTACAGGCACGGGTCGCTATCTCAAAGAGATGAATCCAACCATCAAGGTTGTCGCTGTGGAACCTGACGACGCACTGCACGGCCTAGAGGGTCTCAAGCATATGGCCAGCTCTATTGTCCCGGGTGTTTATCACGAGGATGAACTGGACGATAAGATCCCGGTTACGACGGAAGATGCCTACGCGATGGTCTATCGCCTGAGCCAAGAGGAAGGAGTTTTAGTGGGCCAGTCGTCGGGTGCCGCCATGTTTGCTACTTTGAAGCTCGCGCGCCGACTTCGCTCAGCCACGTTAGTGACCGTATTCCCCGACTTTGGCGATAAATATCTCAGCACGAACCTTTGGGTCGGCTGGCGCGACCGCATGGCGGTCGGAAATCTCAAATTCTCGATTTGAACCCGATGCTCTAGAGCGAGCGCTTACTGAGCCGTCGCAGAGATCGATAGGACCAAGGCCCCCCCTTCGTGCGGCGGCCCTCCCAGCAGAAAATTGCCTCCATTGTTCAGACGCACGTTGGTATCGACCACAGGTTTATCCCCCTGCTGCAAACGGACCTTCAAAGCGAGCTGTTTGTTCCGAAATTCTTGCGGGGTTACCACTAAGGACCGTCCACCGGGAATATCGAATGCGGCACTGCCTTGCCATGGCACATTCTGAGTTTCTTCTTTGAGCAGGCGGTAAGAGCGATATTTCATGACTTTCAACTGATTCTTCATCGCATTCAGTTTAGGGTCGATCTCATCGTTTTGATTGTTCGCCAGAATGGTCCCAATCTTGACGCGTACCGTCTGCGATGGATTTTCCGCGGCCCCTGTCGGATAAGCCGCTAGCAAAATAATAACCAGATAACTAAAAAGAAGGACCCGTTTCGGTATTCTCCCCAGACGAATCATTTTCACCTTCTTGATTGTGGTATAACCAAATGACCGTGGTTTTCGTTTCGTCCTCTCGCCACAAGGCCACGTTGCGTCCATGAGCATCAATCGATTCGACGGCCGCAAAATTGTTTCGGGGCGTCGCAAGTTTCCGAAATGAATT
>Ga0081538_10004811_pt1 | contig 12310 bp, 13 predicted proteins | sample TabmetS5T2R1_FD_71022 | JGI IMG/M metagenome (GOLD analysis project Ga0081538, IMG submission 71022) | Tabebuia heterophylla rhizosphere microbial communities from the University of Puerto Rico - S5T2R1 | ecosystem: Host-associated > Plants > Roots > Rhizosphere ... | reverse complement strand
GCAAGTCGCAGCGGCAGGTCAAGAAGCTGATCGCCGGGCCGGGCGTCTACATCTGCGACGAGTGCATCGATCTCTGCAACGAGATCATCGATGAGGAGCTGACCGCTCCGCCCTCGTTCGACATCGACAACCTGCCGAAGCCGAAGGAGATCTACGGCGTCCTCAACGAGTACGTCGTCGGGCAGGAGCAGGCCAAGCGCACGCTCTCGGTGGCGGTCTACAACCACTACAAGCGCGTGCAGATGATGCAGGCGGACGACTCGGACATCGAGCTCCAGAAGTCGAACATCCTGCTCCTGGGGCCGACCGGCTGCGGCAAGACGCTGCTCGCCCAGACGCTGGCGCGGATCCTCAACGTGCCGTTCGCCATCGCCGACGCCACGGCGCTGACCGAGGCGGGCTACGTCGGCGAGGACGTCGAGAACATCCTCCTCAAGCTGATCCAGGCCGCCGACTACGACGTCAAGAAGGCCGAGACGGGGATCATCTACATCGACGAGGTCGACAAGATCGCCCGCAAGGCCGACAACCCGTCGATCACGCGCGACGTCTCCGGTGAGGGCGTCCAGCAGGCGCTGCTGAAGATCCTCGAGGGCACCACCGCCTCGGTGCCGCCGCAGGGCGGGCGCAAGCACCCGCACCAGGAGTTCCTCACCATCGACACGACGAACATCCTGTTCATCTGCGGTGGGGCGTTCGCGCAGCTCGACAAGGTGATCGAGCGCCGGATCGGCCACAAGGGCGTCGGCTTCGGCGCCAACATCGAGTCGAAGACGCAGCGGGACACCGGCGCGCTGTTCGAGAAGGTCCTGCCCGAGGACCTCATGCAGTACGGGCTGATCCCGGAGTTCATCGGCCGCCTGCCGGTCTGCTCGGCCGTGCACCAGCTCTCGCGCGACGACCTGATCACGATCCTCACCGAGCCGCGCAACGCGATCGTCAAGCAGTTCCAGCGCTTCTTCGCGTTCGACGGCATCGAGCTCGTGTTCGCGAGCGACGCCCAGAAGGCGGTCGCCGACAAGGCGCTCGAGCGCGAGACCGGCGCCCGCGGCCTGCGCTCGATCATCGAGGACATCCTGCTCGACGTGCAGTTCGAGCTGCCCTCGCGGCGCGACGTCAAGAAGTGCGTCGTGACGAAGGAGACGGTCGACCGCGGCGTCAAGCCGACGCTGGTGACCGAGGCCCCGGACGACGCTGAGTCGCCCGAGGCCAAGTCCGCCTAGTCGACGTCCAGCTCCACCTTGGGGGCGCCGTCGCCGGAGTCGGCGATGCCGCTCCAGAGGCTGCGCACGATCGTGCCGCCGGGGAGGTCGACGTCGAGCTTGAGGTTGACGATCCAGCGCGTCACGCCGTGCTTGCACGTGCCGCGGACGGTCTCGCGGGCGAGCCGCTGTCCGCGGGCGCGGACGACGACCGTGCGCCGCGTGATGCGGGCCGGGCAGGCGTCCGAGCGCATGACGAGCCGCGGACGTGCCTTGGTGAGCTTGACCTGCGGCCCGTCGTCGATGGTTCGGTGTGCGGTGGTGAGGCAGCTCCGCCAGCCGTTCGTCTCCGGCGCCTGGCAACGCTGCGTCTGCCCCGCTGCGGGTGATGCGAAGGTGGCGCCGGCCAGCAGTGTCAGGGCGGCCATGCCCACGCGCCGGCGCATCGGAATGCAGTCCATCGCGGCAGCGTGCCCCGTTCGTACGGCCGGCAACCTCTCCTTCCGGGGGGTTTTGCCGTCGTGGCCGGACGGGAGTTCTAGACGCGCCCGTTGTCGCGCAGCAGCTTCAGCGCGTTGATCGTCGCCACGCCGCGCCATTCGAGCGCGGCCGCGGGATTCCAGGCCGGCCACGGGACGGTCCAGCCGCCGTCGGGCTGCTGGGCGGCCTCGACGGCGTCGAGGTTGCGGTCGATCGTGGCCTGGTCGAACAGCCGGCGGCTGCGCGCGTCGGGGGTGGGGGCGAGGTCGAGCGGGCTCGCGACCTCGGCGCTCGGGTCGGGGTCGGCGGCGTTCAACGGCTCGAGCGCCGGGGCGAGGGCGTCGAGCGCCGCGTCGGCGCGGTCGGCGTCGGGGGTGACGTTCAGGAACGACACGCCGAACTGGAGCGCGTAGCCGGCCTCCGTCGTGAGGTTGCTGAGGTCGAGCTGCGCGATCTGGTCGAAGCAGTACTCGCTCGCGCGCTCGAGCCAGGGGTGCCGCGAGCCGAGCGCGTGGAGGGCGGCGGCGTTGGCCGGGGTCTGGATCGGGGAGGACCCGTCGTCGAACTGCCACCAGGGCGCGTGCGGGTAGGCCATCGCGTCCTCGAGCACGAACGGGATGGCGCCGTCCGGACGGGTGATCGCGGTCAGCCAGCCGGCGGCCTGCTCGATCATCGGGTCGTCGGTGACTCCGACCTCGTGCAGGATCTCGAGCGCGGTGTGGATGCCGACCGGCTGGCTGGTCGGCGCCCGCATGTCGGGCTCGAGGGCGTGGCCGAAGCCGCCGTCCTCGTTGCGGTAGGCGCGCAGGGCGCTGACGACGGGCTCGGGCGAGGCGCTCTCGAACAGGCACGCGAAGCGGCGGCGCTCGAGGACGCGGGCGTTGGCCTGGAGGAACGTGACGGCGGCGGTGAGGTCGACGGTCATGCGGCCATGGTGGCCGCCGCGGGTCGGGCCGTCTTGAACGAAACGGACCTGTCCCCGGCCGGCCCCGCTCCGGTCGCCAGGAGGGCCGCCGGCGGCAGCCCGGCGAGGCGGCCGCACTCGCGCGTGAGGTGCGCCTGGTCGGCGTAGCCGGCCTCGAGGGCGAGCCGCGCGAGCGCCCCGCCCGCGGTGTCGTGGCGCGCGCCCGCGGTCGCGTGGCGCCCGCCCGCGATCTCGTGGCGCCCGCCCACGGTGTCGTGGCGCCCGCCCGCGGTCGCGTGGCGCCCGCCCGCGGTGTCGTCTTGCGCGAGGGCGAGGAACCGCTGGAAGCGGAGGATGCGCTCGAGCGTCTTGGGGCCGTAGCCGACCGCCTCGGCGAAGCGGCGGCGGAGATGGCGGTCGCCGATGCCGAGCCGGCGGCGGGCGGTGCCGGTCGCGGCCGCGCGGACGAGATCGTCGGGCGGGGCGCCGAGCCGCTCGCGGACCGCTGCCGCGAGCACGCGGAGCTGCGCGGCCGGCGTGGCCGTCTCGCCGACGCGCTCGGCGATCGCGCGCCCCGCCGGGCCCCAGACGTCCTCGAGCGCGGGCGAGGCGTCGATCAGCTCGGCGGCCGGCAGGCCGAGCGCCGCGCCCGCCGCGCCGACCCGGAAGCGGACGCCGAACGAGGTCGCGCCCGCGGGGATGTCGACGAGCACCGCCTCGGTGGCCGGCCCGGCGACCGTGAGCCGCCCGCCGACCCACACCACGTCCACGCAGGCGTCGGGCAGCACGCGGCGCCGCCGTGGGGCGTCGGCCGGGTCGCTGACCCACAGGCAGGCGATGTGGTCGTCGGGCTGCAGCAGCTCGCGGTAGGCCATCGGGCCGGATGCTAGGGGCGGAGCAGCGGCGGCTCGATGGGGGAGGCCGCACCCTCGATCGCGTCCACGACCGCGGCGCGCCACCCGGGCACGAGCCCTGCGCGGGTGCGGCGGTCGGCGAGGTCGGACGTGGTCAGGGCCAGCTCGTGGCGGGCCGCCCACAGCAGCTCGGCACCGCAGACCGGCACGCCGGCGGCGATCGGCGCGAGCAGCTCCGGGCGCCCGTCGGCCAGGGCGGCGACGGCCGGCGCCTCGGTGCCGTAGCGGCGGACGAGCCGCTCCGGCGCCGCCACGGAGCGCAGGGCGGCCGGGGGCGCCGCGCCCACGAGCGGGAGACGGTGCGTCCGGCACGGGCGCGTGGTGAGGCGGTCGACGACGTCCTGCGCCATCCGGCGATACGTCGTCAGCTTGCCGCCCACGATCGCCAGCGCGCCGGAGTCCGGGTCCTCGACGATCGCGTGCCGCCGCGACAGGTCCGCGGTCGCCACACCGCCGGACTCGTCGCCGCCGGCCACGACCGCCAGCGGCCGCAGGCCGGCGTAGCGCCCGACCACGTCCCCGGCGCGCAATGGGACGTCGAGGGCGGCCGACGCGTTCTCGAGCAGCTCCGCCTCCTCGGCGGGGTCAGGACGTGGCTCGTCGTCGGGCTCGCCGGGGGCGGGGACGTCGGTCAGGCCGATCGCCACGAGGCCGTCGCCGCGCGGGATCGCGAACACCCAGCGGCCGCGCTGCCCCGGCACGCGCACGTTGACCACCGCCCGCGGATGGCCGAGCCGCTCGGCCGGAACGAGCAGGTGCGATCCGCGGCTCGGCCGCAGCGACACCGCCCCGGTCAGCCCGCCCGTCCACACGCCCGCGGCGACCACCGTCTGCCGCGCCCGCACCGTGAACGCCGAGCCGGTCAGGCCGTCGACCGCGTCGACGGCGCCGGGGCGCAGCCCCGTCACCTCCGCGTAGGTGAGGATCCGCGCGCCGTGCAGCGCCGCGGTGCGGGCGACGGCGACCACCAGCCGGGCGTCGTCCTCGAGCTGGCAGTCCCAGCTCAGCAGCGCCCCGCGCAGCCCCTCGGCGCGCAGGGCGGGAGCCAGCCGGCGCGCCTCGAGCGCGCTCACGCGCCGCGCCGGCGGCAGCGCCCGGCGGCTCGTGCGCGCTGCGGCGCGCAGCGCGTCGCCGACGCGGAGGCCGACCTGGGTCTTCGTCGCCGTCCGCCGGTCGACCCCCGCGTCGAGCGGGATCACGTACGGGAGCGGCCGCAGGAGGTGCGGCGCGACGGCGCGCAGCAGCGTCGCCCGTTCGACGGCCGACTCCCAGGCGAGCCCGACGTCGCCCGACTCGAGATACCGGAGCCCGCCGTGCACGAGCTTCGAGCTCCAGCGGCTCGTCCCGTGGGCGAGGTCGCGCCGCTCCAGCAGCGCCACCGACAGCCCGCGCGCGGCGGCGTCGAGCGCCACGCCCGCGCCGGTGATGCCGCCGCCGACCACCACCACGTCGACCGGCTCGCCGCTCGCCAGCCGCTCGAGCTCCTCGGATCGCCGCGCCTCGTTCAGCGACGCGCTCATGGCCGCAGGTAGCCGTCGATCGCCCGACCGAGCTCGGCCCACGGGTCGAGGCCCGGCTCGAGCTCACCGTGCGAGGCGAGCACGAACCCGCGCGCGATCAGCTCGATCGCCGCCGACAGGACCTCGGGGGCCACGTCGGTGCGCACGGAGCCGTCGTCCGCCGCGAGCGCCTCGGCCCCGGCCGCCACCGCGATCCGCTGCATGCCCCCGAGCCGCCGCGTCACGTAGGGGAGCAGCAGCTCGGGGTCGACGTCGAGCAGCCGCCCGAACAGCGGGTCCTCGGCCAGCGAGCGCGCGCCGTGCACGACCATCGCCACCACCCGCTCGCGCGCCGTCACGCCCGACGCCTGCGCCGCCGCCTCCGCGACCAGCCGTCCGAACTCGCGCGTCATCAGCGCCGCCAGGACGCCCTCGAGGTCCGGGTAGCGGCGATACAGCGTCATCCGGCTCACGCCGGCGCGCCGCGCCACGTCGGTCACCGTCGTTCGCCGGACCCCGACGGCCAGGACGCACGCCCGCGCGGCGTCGAGCAGGCGGTCGTCCTCGTCGACAACGTTGTGACGTTGTGACATCAGATGTCGAAGTGTAACTCAGCCGCGCTCGCGCTGCAGCCGCTGGATCGCCTCCAGCTCCTCGACCGCGACGAGGTCCTTCGGCCGGCCCGCCGCCTTCTTCATCGCGATCAGGTCCTCGAGCGAGGCGATTCTCACCTTCACGCCGGCGACGACCTCCGGGCTCGCCCGCTCGCGCAGGTGGTCGTAGGTCGGCGCGCCGTCGGGCTGCGCGAGCAGAGCGATAAGACCGATGGGCGTTTCGAGCGTCAGGACTCGCGTACGCCTCAGCGTGCTGCCATCAGGGATGAACGGGACGTCGTCCGTCACGCCGCGAAGCCGCGCGCCGAGGTCGACGAGCACACGGCCGAGGCGCTCGAGATTCTGCTCGTCGGGCGCGTAGGAGATATCGAGATCCTGCGTGAACTGCGCCGATCCGCGCGCGATCGCCGCGATGCCGCCGATGACGACGAAGTCCACGCGTCCCTCGTCGAGCTTGCGCAGCAGCTCGCGGGGGCTGAAGTCAGGAAACCGCTGCATGCCGACTGGCGATGACTTCGTCGCGGAGCGCCTGCATGTCGTCGTACCAGGCTTCGAAGCGGGCGAGCCGCTCGTCGGGGGTCAGCGCGAGCGTGCTGTGCAGCAGCGTCTCGTCGACGCTCGACGGCCGCTTCACCACCTCGAGCACGAGCGCGCGGCCCATCGCGTTGAGGAACCGCTGCAGCGTCGCGACGGTCACCTCGTCGCCCGCCGCCTCGACCCGCGCGACGGCGGGCTGGGTGATCCCCAGCCGGCGGGCCAACGCGGCCTGGGTCAGGCCCTCGGCGTGCCGCGCGTCGCGGATCAGTGCGCCCGGGCTCATAAGGCATGAAGAATATCACTCATACCTGATATCAAACCCTTGACCGGTCCGATCTAGACTCCGCGGGCCGATGAGGAGCGATCTGGAGGCCCGCACGCGCTACGACCCAGGGGAGGTCGAGCCCGGCGTGCTCGAGCGCTGGCTCGCGTCCGGCCTCTTCCATCCCGAGAACTCCGGGACCGCGGCGGAGAACTACTCGATCGCGATCCCGCTCCCGAACGTCACCGGCGCGCTCCACATGGGCCACGCGCTCAACGGCTCCGTCCAGGACGTCCTCATCCGCCTCGCGCGCATGCGCGGGAAGCGCGCGAAGTGGATCTTCGGCACCGACCACGCCGGCATCGGCACCCAGACGCTGGTCGAGCGCGCGCTGGTCGCCGAGGGCACGAGCCGCGAAGAGCTCGGCCGCGAGAAGTTCGTCGAGCGGGTCTGGCAGTGGCGCGAGGAGTACGGCGGCATGATCGTGTCCCAGTTCAAGCGGCTCGGCGCGTCCTGCGACTACGAGGACGAGCGCTTCACGCTCGATCCGCCCTACGTCGAGGCCGTCCAGAAGGTCTTCGTCGAGCTGTACGAGAAGGGCTGGATCTACCGCGACAACCGGATGGTCAACTGGGACCCGGGCTCGCGGTCGGCGATCTCCGACCTCGAGGTCGAGCAGCGCGAGGTCACCGACACCCTCTACTACATCGACTACCCGCTGGAGAGCGGCCACGGCTCGGTCACGGTCGCCACCGTGCGGCCGGAGACGATGCTGGCCGACACCGCGATCGCCGTCCACCCGCAGGACGACCGCTACACGCGGCTCATCGGCGAGGTCGCGATCCTGCCGATCGTCGGCCGGCGACTGAAGATCATCGCCGACGAGTACGTCAAGCCCGAGTTCGGCACCGGCGCGCTGAAGATCACGCCCGGGCACGACCTGAACGACTTCGAGATCGGCCGCGCCCACGGGCTCGAGGAGATCTCCACGATCGGCGAGGACGGCCGGATGACCGCCGCCGCCGGCGAGCGCTTCCAGGGCATGACCGTCCTCGAGGCGCGCGAGGCCGTGGTCGAGGCGCTCCGGGCCGAGGGCCGGATCGTCCGGACCGAGCAGTACCGCCACGACGTCCCCTACTCGCAGCGCACCGGCGAGCGGATCGAGCCGCTGATCTCGCTCCAGTGGTTCATGCGCATGGACGAGCTGGTCGGGCCCGCGGTCGAGGCCGTCGAGTCCGGCCGCATCCAGATCCACCCCGAGGGCCAGCGGCGCCGCTACCTCGAGTGGATGGCCAACATCCGGCCCTGGTGCATCTCGCGCCAGCTCTGGTGGGGCCACCAGATCCCCGTCTGGTACCGCGGCGACGAGCGCTACGCCGGGACCACACCCCCCGAGGGCGACGGCTGGGAGCGCGACCCCGACGTCCTCGACACCTGGTTCAGCAGCGGCATCTGGCCGTTCGTCACGCTCGGCTGGCCCGACGACACGCCCGCCCTGCGCGCGTTCTATCCCACCGACGTCCTCTCGACGGCGCGCGACATCCTCTTCCTCTGGGTCGCCCGCATGGTCATGTTCGGGCTCGAGTTCGTGGGCGACATCCCGTTCGACGACGTCTACGTCCACCCGGTCATCCAGGCCCCCGACGGGCGCCGGATGTCGAAGTCGCTGGGCACCGGGATCGACCCGCTGCACCTGATCGAGGGCGGCCCGCGCCCGCCGGTCTTCGAGGAGGGCGGCGACTTCCCCGCCTACGGCGCCGACGCCGTCCGCTTCGGGCTGCTGGCCAGCTCCTCGACCCAGGACGTCCGCTTCAACGAGGAGCGCGTCGCCCAGGGCCGCCAGCTCGCCAACAAGCTCTGGAACGCGTCGCGGCTGGTGCTCCTGCGCGTGCCCGAGGACGTCACCGTGCCCGAGGCCGCGCCGCCCGCCGAGGCGATCGAGGACCGCTGGATCCTCTCCCGCCTGCAGGCGGCCGAGCGCGACGTCGCCGGCGCGATCGACCGCTTCGACTTCCACGTCGCCGCCCTGCGCCTCTACGACTTCGTCTACGGCGAGCTGTGCGACTGGTACCTGGAGATGATCAAGCCGCGCCTCTACGGGCGTGTAACGTCGTCCGAAGGTTCGAGCTTGCGAGAACCGGAGGACGAAACGGTTTTCGAGCTGGCCCTCCACGTGCTCGCCGAGACGCTCGCCCTCGCGCATCCCGTGATCCCGTTCGTGACCGAGGAGATCTGGTCGCACATGCCCGCCGGCGGCGACGGCCTGCTGATGGTCCGCCGCTTCCCGGAGCCCGACGACGCGCTGGTCGACGAGGGCGCCGAGGCCGACGTCCGCCGCGCGATCGCGGCCACCCAGGAGCTGCGCGGGTGGCGCGACCGGGTCGGCGCGGCCGCCGGCAAGCTCGTGCCCGCGCGGCTCGAGGCCGACGGCTACGACCGCACCGCCGCGCACGTGGCCCGGCTGGCGCGCGTCGAGTGGTCGGTCGACGGCGGCGAGCCGGTCGCCACCGTCGGCGTCCCCGGCGGGAACGTGCTCGTGCTCGCCTCGGAGGCGGTCGACCTCGAGGCCGCCGCCCGCCGCTCCGAGGCCCAGCGCGCGACGCTCGAGAAGGAGATCGCCCGCGCCGAGGGCAAGCTCGCCAACCAGGGCTTCGTGGCCAAGGCGCCCGCCGCTGTGGTCGAGGCCGAGCGCTCCAAGCTCGAGCGGCTCAAGCGGGAGCTGTCCGACCTGTGAGCGCGTGGCGCCTCGAGGACGCCGAGGCCCACCTGCTCTCGCTCGAGCTGTTCGGCATGCGCTTCGGCCTCGAGCGCATGCGGCGGCTGCTGACCGCGCTCGGCAGCCCGCAGGAGGCGTTCGCCGCCATCCACGTGGTGGGCACGAACGGCAAGTCCTCGACCGTGCGCATGATCGCGGCGCTCCTGGAGGCGCACGGGGTGCGAACGGGATCGTTCCTGTCACCGCATCTGACGACGTTCGCCGAGCGGATCCGCGTCGGCGACGCCGACCTCGAGCCCGACGCGTTCGCGGCCGCTATCCAGCGCGCCGCCGCGGCCGCCGCCAAGGTCGACCGCACGCTCGAGACCGGCGATCGCGTGACCCAGTTCGAGCTGCTGACCGCGGCCGCGTTCGACGAGCTCGCGCGCCGGGAGGTCGACGTCGCCGTGGTCGAGGCCGGCCTCGGCGGGCGCCACGACGCCACCAACGTGCTCGGCGCGCCGGTGGTGGTGCTCACCAACGTCGGGCTCGAGCACACGCGCTGGCTCGGCCCGACGGTGGTCGACATCGCGCGCGAGAAGCTCGCCGTGGTCAAGCCCGGCGCGACGCTGGTGACCGGCCCGCTCGACCCCGAGGTCGACGCGCTGGCGCGCGCGACCGGCGCCGAGGTCGTCGCCGCGCCCCCGGTGGAGGAGGGCCCGGCCGGCTATCAGCGCGGCAACTTCGCGGTCGCCGTCGCCGCCGCCCGGGCGCATCTTGGCGCGCTCGAACCAAGTCTGGTGGCCGAGGTCGCGAAACGCGTGCGGGTCCCCGGCCGTATGCAGGTCGTGCAGGAACGACCGCTCACCATCTACGACGGCGCCCACAACCCGTCGGGCATGGCCGCCCTGGCCGACGCGCTCGGCGACGCGACCGGCGGCCGGCCGCTGGTGGCCGTCGTGTCGATCCTCGACGACAAGGACGCCGCGGGCATGCTTCGCGAGCTGCTCGGGAAGACGGTCGGCGCCGTGTTCACCAGCTCGCGCAACCCCCGGGCGCTGCCGCCCGCCACGCTCGCCTCGCTGGCCTCCCAGCTCGGCGGGCCGCCATCCGAGATCGTCCGCGAGCCCCGGGCCGCGGTGGCGCGGGCGCAGGAGCTGGCAGGCCCGGACGGCGCCGTCCTGGCCACCGGATCGATCTACCTGGTGGCCGACCTGCTGGGCGAGCCGGGGCGCCGGAGGGCGTCCGCGCTGTGAACGATCGAGGGCCGAGCCTGCTGGCCATGGCGGCCGTCGTGGCGGTCGTCGTGGCGCTCGTCATCCTCATCTTCTTCGCGATCGGTTTCGCCCTCGGTCGCGCGTTCCTCTAATCCCTCCGTCAACCCCTCCGTCTACGATTCGAGCAAGCCATGCTCCCTCTCGGCATCTTCGGGATCGAGAACGACAGCCTCAACACGGCCGTCAACGTCCTCATCCTCGTCCTCGTCGTCGTCTACTTCGCGCTCATCTTCTGGACGTTCGCGGACGCTCGGCGCCGGATCGACGACCCGATGCTGGTCGCGTGCGCGACCGCCGCGTCGCTGTTCCCGTTCGTGGGCACGATCGTGTACCTGATCGTCCGCCCGCCCGAGTTCGTGGACGACGTGCGGCTGCGGGAGCTGGAGATGACCGCGGCGGAGGCGCGGCTCGCGCAGCTCGACTACCAGCTGTGCCCGCACTGCGACTACGAGATCAAGGCCGACTACCTGCGCTGCCCGAGCTGCATGCGCAAGCTCAAGGAGCGCTGCTACTCGTGCGGCAAGCCCGTCGACCCGGCGTGGAAGCTGTGCCCGTACTGCGAGGCCGAGATGGAGACCCCGCCGCCGCCGCAGGCCACGCGCCGCCGCCGGCGGTCCTCGACCACCGACCAGCCGACCGTGGCCGCCGAGATCGCCGTCGAGCGCGGCGACGGCGAGCCCGAACCTGAACGCAGCAGCCGCCGGCAACGGCGCTGAGACCCGAAAGGACCCCTCCGTGGACCGGACCCTGATCCTGGTCAAGCCGGACGCGTTCACGCGCGGCCTGACCGGCGAGATCATCGCCCGCTTCGAGCGCAAGGGCCTGAAGATCGTGGCCCTGCAGCACATGACCCTCGACGAGGCCACCGCCAAGCAGCACTACGCCGAGCACGAGGGCAAGCCGTTCTTCGGCGAGCTGGTCGAGTTCATCACCTCCGGGCCGCTGGTGGCGATGGTGCTCGAGGGCGAGCAGGCGATCACCGCCGCGCGCCAGGTCATCGGGGCCACCAACCCGCTCGAGGCCGCGCCGGGCTCGATCCGGGGCGACTTCGCGATCGAGGTCGGGCAGAACATGGTCCACGGCTCGGACTCGGTCGAGTCGGGCAAGCGCGAGGCCGCGCTGTTCTTCCCAGGTCTCTGATCCTCGCGTCGGCCTCGCCGCAGCGGCGGGCGATCCTGGCCGAGGCGGGCTTCGAGTTCGAGGTCCGCCCGGCCGACGTCGACGAGGACACGCGCGGCGAGCCGGCGGCGGTGGCCGAGATCAACGCCCGCCGCAAGGCGACGGCGATCGCCGGCCCGCTCGTGCTGGGCGCCGACACCGTCGTCGCGCTCGACGGCACGATCTACGGCAAGCCCGTCGACGAGGCGCAGGCGCGCGAGTACCTGAGCGCGCTCAACGGCCGCACCCACGAGGTGGTCGGGGCGATCGCCCTGGCCCGCGACGGCGAGGTCCTGGCCACCGCCGTCGAGACCACGAAGGTGACGTTCCGCCGTCGCACCGAGGACGAGATCGCGGCGTACGCGGCCACCGGCGAATGGGTCGGCCGGGCGGGCGGCTACGCCATCCAGGAGGAGGGCGGATCATTCATGGTCGAGCGCATCGAGGGCGACTACCTCAACGTCGTCGGACTGCCGCTGGAGCGGCTGAAAACGTTGCTCAGCGGGCTCTGACAGCCCGGTTTCAGCGGCCGGACCCTTCGATACACTCACCGCCCGGCGCGGGCTCCGCTCCATCCTGCCCGCGCTCCTCCTCCTATGGGCTTCTTCTCGTACCTCACCGGCTTCGGTGGCCGTGACATGGCCGTGGACCTCGGCACCGCCAACACCCTGGTCTACGTCCGCGGCCGCGGGATCGTGCTCTCCGAGCCCTCGGTGGTGGCGATCGACAGCCGCTCCGGCGAGGTTCACGCGGTCGGGATCGAGGCCA
>Ga0081538_10004810_pt1 | contig 12311 bp, 9 predicted proteins | sample TabmetS5T2R1_FD_71022 | JGI IMG/M metagenome (GOLD analysis project Ga0081538, IMG submission 71022) | Tabebuia heterophylla rhizosphere microbial communities from the University of Puerto Rico - S5T2R1 | ecosystem: Host-associated > Plants > Roots > Rhizosphere ... | reverse complement strand
AGCACCGTGTCGTCCGGGACCTTGGCCAGCCTGTGCGTGAGGCTGTCGTAGAGCTGTGCCGGGTCGCCGCCGGGCAGGTCGGTCCGCCCGCAGCCCTCGAGGAACAGGGTGTCTCCCGACACCAGGTACCGCCCGTCCACGAGGAAGCACTGGCTTCCGGGGGTGTGCCCCGGCGTGTGGATCAGCTCGATGCCGATGGCGCCGACGTCCACGACGTCACCGCTGTGGTGGCGCACCAGGTCGGTGTCGCCGGCGCCGGTCACCCGCCGGACCCCGACCGCCTCGTCGTCCTGGACATGGATGGGCACGGGATTGAGCGCCAGCAGCTCGCGGACGCCACTGATCTGGTAGCCCATCATGTCGCCGCCGACATGGTCCTGGTGGTAGTGCGTGACCAGGGCCCCTGTGACCTTCATCCCGTCCACGGCGGCGACGTCGAGGATGCCGCGGACGTCGTACGCGGCGTCCACCAGGACCGCCTCGCCGGTCTCCCGGTCGCCGACCAGGTAGACGAAGTTGACCATCTGCCGGGCCAGGGGGTCGCTGCGGGCGATGTCGCGGCCCGCGAGCAGCTGGCGGAAGTAGAGGCGGTCCGGTGCGTTCACGCCGAAAAGGGTAGGGGTCGGTTGCAGATCGACGCCATCGGGGGGCGTCCATGGTGAGCCGGGCGCTGGTCCGGGTCGGTGTGCGGCATGACCCGCGCGCTGGCGGCGCGTCGCGCGGCCGGGTGAGCGAGCGTTTTCGTCACCCGACGTGAGAATTCCCCCAAGCCGAGCCTTATCCTGACGGGCGCGTGGGGTTTGCCGAACGGTTCAGAGAGGCCGCGGAGGCGGCGCGAGCCAAGCTCCAGGAGCACGGTGTCATCCAGGACGCCGGGGCCATTCATGGCGTGCACCCGGTCGGCCCCACCGACCAGGACCTCGACACCGCCAGGCGGGCTATGGCGCTCGGTGCCCCCGACCCGTACTCGCTGATCACCCACGACGAGGTCGTGGCGCTCACCGGCATCCCGGTTGGCGGCCCGTCGCTCACCTACACCGACGACGACCTGGGCGTGCGGTTCGTCGCCGAGGATGGCCACCGGCGCTCGTGGTCGTTCGGAATCCATGCCGGCCACGCCGTCGATGCGGTCACGCCGTTCGACCCCGTCACCTGGTACGAGTGGATGGTGGCGCTGCTCGGGGCGGCCGAGCCCGTGCCCGGGCTCGGCGATGCCGCGGTCTACCAGGACGGGATGCTGTACGTGCGCGGGGCCGGGCGGGCCTTCTATGTCCTGATCGAGGGCCCGGACGACTCGCCGGCCAAGCAGTGGGCGACCACCCTGGGCCGGCGCGTGCTCGACCGGCTTGCGTCGGGAGAGGCGGGATAGGGCACTGACGACACCCGAGTCAGACCGCGACGTGGGCCTGGTGTTCGCCTCTGCGCAGGGGCGGTGGGTGATCGCGGCCACCGTCCTGGGCTCCGGCATCGCCTTCCTGGACTCGACGGTGGTCAACGTCGCCCTGCCCCACATCGGCGAGGACCTCGACACCAGCGTCGCCGGGCTGCAGTGGGTGCTCAACGGCTACCTCGTGACGCTGTCGGCTCTGATCCTGCTCGGGGGCTCGTTGGGCGACCTGTTCGGGCGCAAGCGCGTGTTCCAGACCGGCGTCGTCCTGTTTGCGTTCGCGTCGGTGGCGTGCGCGCTCGCACCCAACGACACGGCACTCGTGCTGGGCCGGGTGGCCCAGGGGATCGGTGGCGCGCTGCTCACGCCTGCGAGCCTGGCCATCCTCGAGGCGAGCTTCAGGCCCGAGGACCGGCCCCGGGCCATCGGCGCGTGGTCGGGTCTGTCGGGCGTGGCCGCGGCCGTGGGCCCCTTCGTCGGCGGCTGGCTGGTCGACGCCGCATCGTGGCGCTGGATCTTCCTCATCAACCTGCCGCTGGCGGTGGTCGTGGTCGCCATCGCCGCCCGGCACGTGCCCGAATCGTTCGACCCGCGGGCCAACCGCCAGGTCGACGTGACGGGCGCGGCGCTGGTGGCGCTGTCGCTCGGCGCGCTGAGCTGGGGGCTCATCGCGGCCGGCGACCGCGGCTGGGGCGCGCCCAGCGTCGTGCTCACGCTGGTGGCGGGCGTGGCCGCCATGGGGGCGTTCGTGGTGGTCGAATCCCGGAGCAGCCACCCGATGCTGCCTCTCGGCATCTTCCGCTCCGCACAGTTCCGCGCCGCCAACCTCGTCACCGTGGCCGTGTACGCGGCTCTGGGTGGCGTGTTCTTCCTGCTCACGATCCAACTGCAGCAGGTGCTCGGCTACTCGGCGCTGGAGGCGGGCGCGGCGACATTGCCGATCACGCTGCTGATGCTGATGCTGTCCGCCCGCTCCGGTGCGCTCGCCGCCCGCATCGGCCCCCGGCTCCAGATGACGGTGGGCCCCCTCCTGATCGCCGTCGGGATCATGCTCATGACCCAGATCGAGGCGGGCGTCAGCTACTGGACCTGGGTGCTGCCGGCCGTCATCGTCACCGGGTTGGGGCTCGCCACCACGGTTGCCCCCCTGACGTCGACGGCCCTGGGCTCGGTGGACGATCGCCACGCGGGGGTGGCGTCGGGGGTGAACACCACCGTGTCCCGTGCCGCCCAGTTGGCGGCCGTGGCGGTGCTGCCGGTGGCCGTTGGCCTGACCGGCGACGACTTCCTACGGCCCGAGATCTTCTCCGATGGCTTCCGTGCCGCGATGATGATCACGGCGGTGCTGTCGGCGGTCGGCGGCCTGATCGCCTGGGCGACCGTGCGAAACCCCGAACCGGTCCCGGCGCCCGCGGCGGTCGCCGCTCCCGGGCCCGTGTACTTCTGCGGGGCCGAGGGCACGCCGATGGACACGTGCCCGCGCGCGCCCGCGGCCAGGGAAGCTGCTTAGCAACGGGGTCGCGGTGTTGGCCTCTGGCCCGGCGGCACGGCGCTCAGGCCGGTTCGCCGCCGTCGCCGTTGCCGTCGCGTTCCGGCGGGGGGAACCGGTCGTCCTGGCGGCGGACCTCGGTCTCGGCCAGCGACAACACCTCCCGCAGCGGCCGTCCCCGCAGCCGGGCGACCCGCGCGGCGTCGTCGTGCTCGACCTTGAGCCGGCCCGGGCTCACCTTGACCCGGACCGGCAGGCCGTCGACATCCACCGTGTCGACCGTCCTGGCCGAGGGCCAACGGTCGAGCGTCGTGCCCCGCAATCCCAGCGTGCCGGTCTCGGCCGTGAGCACCGCCGCCACCTGCTCGGCCAGCGCCGGGTCGGCCAGCGCGCTGACGGTGTGTGCGGGCCGCCCCTTCTTCATCACGATCGGCGTCACCCAGGCGTCGTGGGCGCCGGCCTCGAGCAGGGCCGCGATGGCGTGGGCCAGCACCTCGCCGCTGGCGTCGTCGACGTTGGTCTCGAGCAGCACCACCGGTTGGCCCGGTGCCCGTCCGTGCCGGCCGAGGCCGTCGGCGAGGTCCGCAGCGGCGAGCGACCCGCCGACGACGACTTGGACGACGTTGGGTCGTCCATCCATCTCCCGCGAGCCGGCGCCGAACCCGGTGGCGGCGATGCGCATGGCGGGCAGCGGCCCCCACGACACGACCGAGGCGGCCAGCAGCGCGGCGCCCGTCGGTGTCGTGAGCTCGACCGGGACGTCGACCCCGTGGGTGGGTGCGCCCCGCAGCAGCGCGACCACCGCCGGTGCGGGGTTGGGGAGGAGCCCGTGGGCGGAACGGATCATCCCCGTGCCCGTCGCCACCGAGCTGGCATGGACGGCGTCGACCCCCAGGACTTCGAGCGCGACGGCGGTGCCCACGATGTCGACGATGGCGTCTAGCCCCCCGACCTCGTGGAAGTGGACCCGCTCGGGCGGCCGCCGGTGCAGTTGCCCCTCGACCTCGGCCAGCGCGCGGAAGGCGCCCAGCGCCCTGCGGGCGACCCGCTCCGGGAGCCGGGCCTCCTCGACCATCCCGGTGATGTGCGACGCGGTGCGCACGACCGCCGACTCGACGACGTGGACGTGCGCCTTGGTGGCGGCGATGCCGCCCCGGAGCACGGGCTCGGCCTCGAGCCGCCAGCCGTCGACCGGCAGGCGCCCGAGCAGCTTCCGCACCTCGTCGACGTCGGCCCCCGCGTCGATCAGCGACCCCAGCGCCATGTCGCCCGCGATCCCCGAGAAGCAGTGGAACCACGCGACGGTGGGCGGCCCGCTCATCAGAAACCCTCGACTCGGCCCCTGGGCCCGAGCGGCCCGGCGGCGAAGCCACCAAGAGCGGGGATTACAACGTCGAAGCCCGAGGCCATTTCCTGCTTCCGCGGGAGGGCGGGTAGCGAGCGGGTGGCGCTGAGGATGCGGCACCGCTGTCGGCGCCTAGCTGGCGCCGGCGGCGGTAGGTGCCGCACCGCAGGCGACAGGACCCGTGAGCGGAGGGGCGCGGACGGGCGTCGACGGCGCACCATTACTTCAACATCCGGAGGACTGCGCACGCGGCGCCGAAGCCGTTGTCGATGCCGACGACGGTGAGCCCGGCCGCGCAGGACGAGAGCATGGCCAGCAGTGCAGTGATCCCGCCGAAGCTGGTGCCGTACCCGGCGCTCGTCGGCACCGCAACCACGGGCGCCGGGGTGATGCCGCCGACGAGGCTGGCAAGCGCCCCCTCCATGCCGGCAACGACCACGACGGCGTCGGCATCGGCGACCTCGTCCGCCGACGCCAGCAGCCGGTGGACGCCCGCGACCCCCACGTCGGTCAGCCGGACCGGCTCGACCCCGTGGGCGGCGAGCGTGACGGCGCACTCCTCGGCGACCGGTAGGTCGGCGGTGCCAGCGGTGCACACGACGACGCGCTCGGGCCGCGGTGCGGCGGGACGCCAGCACAGGGTGGTGCCGGTGCGTTCGCCGCCAGGGTTGCGCTCGAGAGCGGCGGTGGCCTGGGCGTCATCGGTGCGGGTGAGCAGCACGGGGCCCTCACCAGAGGCGCTCAGCAGCTCCTCGACGATGGCGGCGCACTGCTCCGGCGTCTTCCCCGGGCCGTACACGGCCTCGGCCATCCCCTGGCGGAGCGCCCGGTGGTGGTCGACCCGAGCGAATCCCAGGTCGGCGAAGGGGAGGCGCCGCAGGCGTTCGAGGGCGTCCTCGGTGGTGACGGCGCCGACCTGAACGGCGTCGAGCAGGCGGCGGAGCGAGGCCTCGTCCACGTGACCAGCATGCTCCCGCGTCGGGGACGAGGGCGAACCCTTCGGGCCTGCCCACCGTGCGCCGCCGGATTTTTGGGCGTGACGGTTGACATGTAGTTAGTTTGGATACTACACAAACAAATTATGGCGAACGGGAACCCGACAGCCCCGGCCGCGGGTGGCGGCCACTCCCCGTTCGCCCGCCGGGGCGCACCCAGGCGCAAGGCCGTGCCCCGCGACACCCGGCGACACAACCGCTCGCTCGTCCTCCGCACGATCTTCCGGTCCGGCCCCCTCAGCCGCGCCGACCTCGCCCGCTCCACGCACCTGACCCGAGCCGCCACGTCGGAGCTGGCCGCCGAGCTGCTGGCCGAGGGCCTCGTGGAGGAGCTGGGCACCCGGTCCGACCAGGGCGTGGGCAAGCCGGCCACCCTGCTCGGCCTCGTCCCCGACGCCCGCCTGACCATCACGCTCGACCTCAGCGACGACGCCCGCTTCCGTGCCGCACTCGTCGACCTCGGCGGCAAGATCCTCGACCGCCGGGCGGCGGCGCGGGACGGCCGGACGGCCGATGCCGCCCTCGAGCTCGCCACCGAGCTGTGTACCGACCTCGCCGGCGCCGCCACCCGCCCCCTCCTGGGCGTCGGCGTCGGGAGCCCCGGCGTGGTCGACCCCGCCGGCGTCGTCCTCGAGGCCCCCAACCTCGGCTGGCACGACGTCGACCTGTCCGCCCGCCTGGCGCAGGCGCTCCCCGTCCCGGTTCACGTGGCCAACGACGCCAACGCCGCCGCCCTCGGCGAGCTCGGGCTCGGTGGGCCCGCGGAGCGCAGCCTTTTCCTGGTCAAGATCGGCCACGGCGTCGGCGCCGGGCTGGTCCTCGACGGCCACCTCGTGCTGGGCGACCGCTTCGCGGCCGGCGAGATCGGCCACGTGGTGGTCGATCCCGACGGCGCGCCCTGCGCCTGCGGCCGGATCGGCTGCCTGGAGACCGCGGTGGCGGCGCCCCGCCTGCGTCGCGCCAACGATCGCGAGCGCCACGCCGGCGGCCGGCGGCTGGGTGAGGCGCTCGGCCCCGTGGTCAGCGCCCTCAATCTGCGGGAGATCGTGCTCTCGGGTCCCCTCGACCTGCTCGACGAGTCGTTCCGGGCGGCGGCCCTCGACGCCATCCGTGAGCGGACCATGCCGGCGGTCGGCGACAACGTCGACATCCGGCTCAGCTCGCTCGGGGAGGACGACGTCCTCCTCGGCGCAGCGATGCTCGTTCTCGATCGAGAACTGGGCGTCGCATGAAAATGCGACGGGCCGGGGGGCTCGCCGCCCAACGTTGTGGAGGGACGACGTGAAAGTAAGGACATTCGCAGCGATTGGGCTCGCGGGTTCGCTCTTGTTGGCGGCCTGCGGGTCCGACGATGACGACGACGCCACCGCTGAAGGCGAGGGCGGGGCCACCGAGGCCCCGGAGGCACCGGCTACCGACACGGAAGCCACGTTGCGCCTCTGGCTCAACGCCAACGACACGCCCCAGCCGATGGTCGACGCCGCCATCGCGGAGTTCAACGAGACCTACCCGAACGTGACGGTGGAGCTCGAGCGGCAGCAATGGGACGGCCTCGTGGAGCGGTTGACCAACGTGCTGCCGACCGAGGACGGCCCCGACATCTTCGAGGTGGGCAACACGCAGGCCCAGGGATTCGAGGCTGCGGGGGCCATGGTGGACCTCACCAGCTCGAAGGATGCTCTAGGCGGCGACGATCTGCTCGACAGCCTCGTCGAGGCCGGCACCTACGACGGCAAGTTCTACGGCGTGCCGCTGTACGCCGGCGCCCGCATCGTGGTGTACCGCACCGACCTGTTCGAGAAGTCGGGACTCGAGATCCCGACCACGCTCGACGAGTTCGTCGAGGCGGGCAAGAAGCTGCAGGCCGACAACGCCGACGTGCCGAACTTCTCCGGCATCTACTTCCCGGGGCGGAACTGGCACGCCATGCTGTCGTTCATCTGGGACGCCGGCGGCGACATCGCCGTCCAGGAGGACGGGGAGTGGGTCGGCCAGCTCGGTTCGGAGGAGTCGGTCGCGGGACTGGAGACGGTCCAGGACATCATGCAGAACGCCAACCAGGCTCCACCGGACACCGACGACGCCAACGACTTCGTCGACTTCTGCAACGGCGAGATCGGCATGCTGATGGCGCCCGGCTGGAAGCCCGGTCAACTGCTCGACCCCGCGGAGGGGTGCCCGGACACCATGGGCGACAAGATCGGTGCCTTCGCGCTGCCCGGCAGCGACGGCGAGGTGGCCCCCGTGTTCCTCGGCGGCTCCAACCTGGCCATCAACGCCAACAGCGAGAACCCCGAGCTGGCGCTCGAGTTCCTCAAGGTGCTGACCGGCGACAACTTCCAGACGGCCTACGGCGAGAACGGGCTGATCCCGGCGCGCAAGTCGCTGCTGGACTCGGTCACCGCCGCCGCGGACGCCGCGCCCGTGGTCCAGGCGGCCGCGGACGCCCAGGCCGAGGCCGCCGCCGGGAACACCCGCTTCGTCCCGGCCAGCGAGTTCTGGGCCGAGGTGGAGGGCCAGCAGATCCTCCACGACATGGGCACCGCCATCTCCGGCGGCGCGGACGTGCAGGAGGAGGCCGATCGGGCCGACGCCGCCATCGAAGAGATCCTCAACGGCAACTGAGCCGCTGATCCGCTGAGGACCTGAACCATGACCGTGCTTCCGCTCGCACCCGAGCCAGCCGCCGAGGCGGCTCGGCCGGGCGGTAGCCGGTCGACGGGCCGCCGGCGCGACTGGACGCGTCGGCGGCCCCGCCCCCTGCCCTACGTGCTGCTGGTCCCGGCGATCGTCGCCATCGGGGTGGGCATGGGCTATCCGCTGTACCGGCTGGCGGTCATGTCCACGCAGGAGTTCGGCCTGCGCCAGCAGTTCGGCACGGCCCCGCCGGAGTCGGTGGGCCTCGCCAACTACCGCGAGCTCTTTGGCGACGCCTACTTCTGGGAGGTGCTGCGCCGCTCGGTGGTGTTCTGCCTGGTGAACGTGGCCGTGACGATGGCGCTGGGCACGCTGGTGGCGCTGCTCCTCACGCGGCTGGGCAAGGCGATGCGCATCGCCGTCAGCTCGGCGTTGCTGTGCGCCTGGGCGATGCCGGCCCTCATGGCCAGCGTCGTGTGGCAGTGGATCTTCGACCCCCGCTACGGCGTCGTGAACTGGGTCCTCTCTCGCCTGGGAGGCGACTTCGAGGGCCACTCGTGGCTGTCCGAGCCCCTGTCGTTCTACTTCGTGGCCACGCTGATCGTGGTGTGGATGGGCATCCCCTTCATCGCGCTCACCGTCTACGCCGGGATGACCCAGATCCCCGGCGAGGTCATGGAGGCGGCGTCGATCGACGGCGCCGGCGCGTGGCAGCGGTTCCGCGACGTCACCTGGCCCAGCCTGCGCCCCCTGTTCGTGGTGCTCATCGCGCTGAGCACCTTGTGGGACCTGCGGGTCTTCACCCAGATCTTCGTGTTGCAGCAGGCGGGCAGCGTCACCCGAGAGACCAACCTGCTGGGGACCTATGCCTACCGCGTTTCGGTGGGCGCCAACGACTTCGACATCGGGGCCGCCATCGCCATCGTCATGGTTGGCCTCACCCTGCTGCTGACCCTGTTCTACCTGCGCAACATGTTCCGCCAGGAGGAGCTGTGAGCCGGCTGCGCCCGCCCGCACCCCTGCGCTCTCGGGTCCTGTCGCCTCCGGTGCGGGGGCTACCGCCGTCGGCGCCTGCTAGGCGCCTCCAGCGCCCCCGCATCCTCAGCGCCACCCGCTCGCTACCCGCCCTTCGCCGGAGGCGGACAATGGCCTCGGCCTTCGGCCGAGTCGAGGAACAATGACGGACGGATCGGTGCACGCTGCCGTCGTGGTGCCGGTCCCCGGCGGGGCGGTCGGCGAGACGATCGCGCCCGAGGTGTCGACGGAGGAGACGTCCGAGGCCGCGGTCCAGCGCCGGCGGGTCCGCACCAACCGCGTGCTCCTCAACGCCGTCGGCCTCGTCGTGATCCTGCTGGCGGCGTTCCCCGTCTACTGGATGATCAACACGTCGTTCCGCACCAACCTCGACATCCGCAGCGACCCCCAGTTGCTGCCGGTGCACGGCACGCTGGCCAACTACCGCGCGGTGTTCGAGCGCGACTTCTTCTGGACCGCCTTCCGCAACAGCATCATGGTCACCCTGCTCACAGTGGCGCTGGCGCTGTTCACCGCGTTCCTGGCCGCCGTGGCCATCTCGCGGTTCCGCTTCCGGGGCCGGGTGGCGTTCCTGGTGCTGATCCTGATCGTCCAGATGGTGCCGGCCGAGGCGCTCATGATCTCGCTGGTGAAGGTCCTCGAAGGCTGGCACCTGCGCAACTCGATCATCGGGCTCACCATCGCCTACCTGGCCTTCGTGCTGCCGTTCACGGTGTGGACGCTCCGCGGCTTCGTGGCGGGCGTGCCCAAGGAGCTCGAGGACGCCGCCATGGTGGATGGCGCCAGCCGGCTGCGGGCGTTCTTCACGGTGACGTTCCCCCTGGTGGCGCCCGGCCTGGTGGCCACGGGCATCTTCGCCTTCATCCAGGCGTGGAACGAGTTCACCTACGCGCTGGTGATCATGGACCGTCCCTCGAAGCAGACCCTGCCGGTCTGGATCCAGTTCTTCAACGAGGGCGAGCGCGGCACCAACTGGGGCGGCGTGATGGCGGCCTCGACGCTGATCACCATCCCCGTGATCGTCTTCTTCCTCATGGTTCAGCGCCGGGTCGTGGCCGGCATGACCGCGGGGGCGGTGAAGGGGTGAGCGCCGACGCGCTGGGGCGCGCGGCCGCCGCCACCTTGCTGGCGTCGTTCCCCGGAGAGCGGGTGCCCGCCTGGCTGCTGGACCGGGTCGGGCGCGGGCTCGGCGGAGTGTGCCTCTACGGCTCGAACCGCGGGGCCCACGTGGCGGCGGTGGCGTCGACGATCCATGGCGCCCGCCCCGGCGTGCTCGTGGCCCTGGACGAGGAGGGGGGCGACGTCACGCGCATGGAGGCCGCAACCGGCAGCTCGGTGCCTGGCAACGCCGCCCTGGGCGCCGTCGACGACATCGACCTGACCCGCGCCGTCGCCGCCGCACTCGGCGGCGCATTGCGGGCCGCGGGCGTCGACCTCGACCTGGCGCCCTGCGCCGACGCCAACACCGACCCGGCCAACCCGGTGATCGGCGTGCGGTCGTTCGGAGCGGATCCCGAGCTGGTGGCCCGACATGCGGTCGCGTTCCTGACCGGCCTGCAGGGCGCGGGCGTCGCGGCCTGCGTCAAGCACTTCCCCGGTCACGGCGCCGTCGACGTCGACTCGCACCTCGACCTGCCCACGGTCCCCGTCTCTCTCGAGCGGCTGCGGACGCGAGAGCTGGTGCCGTTCCGAGCCGCCGTCGGCGCCGGCGTGGCTGCGGTCATGACGGGCCACCTGCGGGTGCCCGCGCTCGACGACCAGCCCGCGACCGTCAGCCGCCCCATCGTGACCGGCCTGCTGCGCAGTGAGCTCGGCTTCACCGGCGCCGTAGTCACCGACGCCCTGGACATGGCCGGGATCGGCGGGCCCGCCGAGATCCCGGCGAACGTGGTGCGCGCCGTGGCCGCCGGCGCCGACCTGTGCTGCCTGGGGCCGGACAGCACCGTCGAGCTCGTCGATGCCTGCACGTCCGCCCTCCTCGATGCCGTCTCCAGCGGCATGCTCCCGGAGGCCCGGCTGCGGGACGCGGCCGCCCGGGTCGCCACCCTCGGCCTCGTGCCGCGGGATCGGTGGCCAGAGCCACCATCTCCGCCGCAGGTTTTCTCGCTGGCGGCGATCGGCGCCGAGGCAGCCCGGCGGGCCCTGCGCATCGAGGGCGAACTGCCGCCCGCACTGTCCGCGGCACACGTCGTGGAGCTCGACCGGCCTGCCAACATCGCGGCCGGGCCGGTCCCGTGGGGACTCGCCGCTCCGCTGGCCGCCGCCGACCCCACCACCACGGCCGAGCGCCTGCCCGAGTCCGCCGATGGCGACGCCATGGCCGGCGCCCTCGCCGCGGCCGCGCACCGGTCCCTCGTGATCGTCGTGCGCGATGCCGAGCGCCGCCCGGCCCAGGCGGCCCTGCTGGACAGCCTGCTCGCCGCCCGCCCCGACGCCGTCGTCGTCGACATGGGCTGGCCCGCCGCCGAGCGTGCGCCAGGGTCGGCCACCCGCATCTTCACCTTCGGCGCCTCCCGCGCCAGCGGCGAGGCGGCAGCTGCCATCCTGGTCGGCGCCGGCGCCGCCATCTCCAGGAGGACCACCAGTGGCTGACATCGCCATCCGCGGCGCCACCAAGATCTACCCCGGTGCCGCGGTCCCGGCCGTGGATACCGTCGAGCTCGACATCGCCGACGGCGAGCTGTTGGTGCTGGTGGGCCCTTCGGGGTGCGGCAAGTCCACGCTCCTGCGAATGATCGCCGGCCTCGAGGAGGTGACGGCCGGCTCGATCTCGATCGGCGGCCGTGATGTCACGAACCTCGCGCCCAAGGACCGTGACATCGCCATGGTGTTCCAGAGCTACGCGCTCTACCCGCACATGACGGTCCGCAGGAACATCGGCTACCCCCTCAAGCTGGCGAGGACCCCCAAGGATGAGATCGACCGTCGCGTGGAGGAGACCGCCGAGCTCCTGCAGTTGACCGACGAGCTGGAGCGCCGGCCCGCCCAGCTCTCCGGCGGGCAACGGCAGCGGGTGGCGATGGGGCGGGCGATCGTCCGTCACCCGCAGGCATTCCTCATGGACGAGCCGCTGTCCAACCTCGACGCCAAGCTGCGGGTCGAGATGCGGGCCGAGATCGCCAGGCTGCAGCGCGAGTTGGCCGTCACCACCGTGTACGTGACCCACGACCAGGTCGAGGCCATGACCATGGGCACGCGGGTCGCCGTGCTCCAGAGGGGTCGGCTCCAGCAGGTCGCAACGCCCCAGCGGCTCTACGACGAGCCCGACAACCTCTTCGTCGCCACATTCATCGGGTCGCCGGCCATGAACCTGTTCCCTGGCCGCATCGAGGCGGCCGAGGGCGCCGGGGGCGCCGACGAGATCACGCTCCGCTCGGGCCAGCACCGGCTGGCGCTCGACCGCGCCACGCTGGCCGCCCATCC
>Ga0081538_10004809_pt1 | contig 12312 bp, 13 predicted proteins | sample TabmetS5T2R1_FD_71022 | JGI IMG/M metagenome (GOLD analysis project Ga0081538, IMG submission 71022) | Tabebuia heterophylla rhizosphere microbial communities from the University of Puerto Rico - S5T2R1 | ecosystem: Host-associated > Plants > Roots > Rhizosphere ... | reverse complement strand
CGGCGGGGGGGGGCTCTGGGTCTACGGGGCCGAACCCGCCCTGGAGCCGTTCCCCGACGACCGGGGCCCGCCGCCCTGGGAGCCGCCGGCCGGGGCTCGGCTGGAGCGGGTCCTGCCGCTGGTCAGTGAGCACCAGCTGCCATCGGGCGACCTGCTCGTCCTGCTGTCGCTGGAGATCTGGTCGGACTGGTTCGACCTGCGCTACGCGATCGTCTACGCCACCCCGGAGCCGGAGGGCGACCTGCCCCGGCCGTCGGTGCTCGGTCGCTGCGAGGTGTCCGACCGGGCCGGCACCGAGTACGTCAACTGGCACAGCGTCTCCCCGGCCTACGGCATGGTCCGCGTGAAGCAGCACACCTTCGTGCCGGCCCCGCCGCCGGGCACCGAGGTCCTGGAGGTCCGGTTCTCCGCCCCCTCGGCGCCCGTCCGCGAGGGCCCGCCGCTGGTCGTCAGCACCGTCGTCCTGTAGGGGTCACGGCCACCTTGAGCGACCGGGTCGAGATCACCCACCCGGAGAAGGTGCTGTTCCCCGCCGACGGCGTCACCAAGGGCGACCTGGTCGCCTACTACCGGACGGTCGCCCCCCGGATGCTCCCCCTGGTCAGCGGCCGCCCGGTCACCCTGCAGCGGTTCCCGGACGGGATCGGCCGCGGCGGCTTCCTCCAGAAGCAGGTCGGCAAGCACTTCCCCGACTGGATCGAGCGGGTGACCGCGCCCAACCGCCGCACCCGCCAGGGGACCGTCCGCGAGGAGGTCACCTACGCGGTCTGCCGGACCGCCGACGACCTCGCCTACCTGGCCAACCAGGGCTGCATCACCCCGCACGTGTGGCTCAGCCGCGCCCCCGACATCCACCACCCCGACCAGATGGTCTTCGACCTCGACCCGGCGTCCGACGACCTCGGGGTCCTGCGGCTGGCCGCGTCCAGCCTGCGCGGCCTGCTCACCGAGCTCGGGCTGGCCGCGTTCCTCAAGTCCAGCGGGTCCCGCGGCCTGCACGTGGTCGTGCCGCTGGTCCCGGCGGCCGACACCGACACCGTCAAGGTGTTCAGCATCGCCGTCACCGAGGCCCTGGCCGCCCGCCACCCGGACGAGCTCACCACCGAGGGCCGCATCGCCAACCGGCACGGCCGGCTGTACCTGGACATCGGCCGCAACGGCTACGCCCAGACCATGGCCGCCCCCTACGCCGTCCGAGCCCTGCCCGGGGCGCCGGTGTCGGTCCCACTCGACTGGTCGGAGCTGGACGACTGGGTCCCCGGCCGCCATACCATGGCCAACATCGGCGAGCGGCTGGCCGGGCCCGACCCGTGGGCCGGCATGGAGGAGGCCGCCTTGCGGCTGGAGACGGCCTAGCGCTGGCGGCGGTCGGGTGGGGGCTCCTCGCGGGGAAGGCGGCCGCCCCAGGCGCGGAAGCCCTTGATGGTGGAGACGGTGGCGCCGGCCAGGCCGACCACGGTGCCGATGAAGGTCAGCAGGATCACGTCGGTGTTGCCGGTCATCCGCATCCAGTTGGACAGGATGATCGACCCCGCGGCCAGGCCGAGGAACAGCAGTGTGCGGATCCCCCAGCGCCGCTGCTCCGCCCGCCTGGCCATCGGCCTCCTCTCGTCACCTCACCAGTAGTCTACGAGGTCTGGATCCGCAGGTAGTCGATCTCGCCAGATGGGTCAGATCTCCAGCCGGGTGTCCTCCAGGTCGAGCTCGCGCTCGATGCGGTGCATCACGTCGCTGGAGATGTGGCCCTGGTTGCGGAGCCGGACGATCGCCTGACGCTGGGCCTCGAGCAGCTCTCGGACCAGGCGCTGGTAGGCCAGTGAGCGGTCCTCGGTCCCGTCCTCGTCCTCCAGGTATCCGCCACGTGCCTTCAGGCGCCGACGGCGGAAGTCGAACATGCCGTGCAGCCGCTCCACGGTGTCGTCGCGAGTCCAGTCCTCCCCGGCCAGCTCCTCCAGCCGGTCGAGGGCGGCGTAGGTGGCGGCCAGCCGGGCCCGCACCTCCTCCCGCTCCTCGCTGTCGTCCTCCTCGAACCGCAGCCGCCGGATCAGGGTGGGCAGGGTCAGCCCCTGGACGACCAGGGTGACCAGGATCACCGAGAAGGTCAGGAACAGGATCAGGTCCCGCAGCGGGAAGTCCAGGGGCAGGGCCAGGGCCGCGGCCAGCGACACCGCCCCCCGCATCCCACTCCAACCGAGCAGCAGCCGCGCCTTGGCCCCGACCCGGCGCGTGACCTGGTACGGGCGCCGGTCGAGCAGCCGGACCAGGTAGGGGACGGTGAACCCCCAGGCGAGCCGCACGCCGACAACCACGGCGCTGATGAGCGCCCCCTGGGCGACCAGGACGGCCACCGAGGTGCCGGCCAGCTCATCCAGGATCGGCCGGAGCTGGAGGCCGACGAGGATGAAGAGCACGGCGTTGGCCAGGTAGACGAGCACCTCCCAGAAGGAGAAGCCGAGCAGCCGGGTCGAGGGCGAGGCCAGCTGCGGGGCCCGCCAGCCGACGTACAGGCCGGTGGTCACCGCGGCCAGGACCCCGGAGACGCCCACCAGCTCGGCCGGCAGGTAGGCGGCGTAGCCGGTGAACACCGAGACCACGATCTCGACCACCGGGTCGTCGAGCCGGCGCCGCAGCTCGGCCACCAGCCAGCCGACGGCCAGCCCGATGGCCACGCCACCGGCCGCCCCGACCAGGAACCGCAGCCCGGCCTGCCAGGCCACGAAGCTGCCGCTGACCGCGGCGGCGACCGCGACCCGGTAGGCGACCAGGGCGGTGGCGTCGTTGATCAGGCTCTCGCCCTCGAGCACGGTGAGCAGCCGGCGGGGCACGCCCAGGCGGCGGCCGATGGCGCTGGCGGCCAGCGGGTCGGTGGGCGACACGATCGCCCCGAGGGCGAAGGCCACCGGCCAGGTCATGCCGTCGATCGTGGCCATGGCGACCACCGCCACCGCGGCCGCGGTGGCCAGGACCAGACCGACGGCCAGCATCGAGATCGCCCGGAGGTCGGCCCGCAGGTCGCGGGGCGAGGCGAAGAACCCGGACCAGTACAGCAGCGGCGGCAGGAACGCGACCAGGACGAGCTCGGGCGGGAGGGTGACGTCGGGCATGCCGGGCACGAAGCCCAGCACCAGCCCGCCGAGGACGAGCAGGATCGGATAGGGCACGCGAACCACCCGGGCCAGGACGCTCAGCCCGGCCACGGCCACCATCAACGCCAGCAGCAGCGGTTCGATCTCGTGCAACGAGCCCTCCGCTCATGCGCTCGCTGCCACCTTAGCGGGCTTGGCTCCGGCGATCCTGGCCGCGACGTGCCCGGCGTCGTGGCCGACCCCGCCGACCAGGGGGGAGACGATCGAGGTGAGGAAGTGCAGCCCGACGAAGTAGAGGCCGGGCTGGGAGCCGACCACGCCGCGGTCCTGCCGGGGCTCGTCGCCGGCGTCGAAGACCGGCAGGTCGATCCAGGAGAAGTCGTGCCGGAACCCGGTGCACCAGACGACGTTGGCCACCTCCAGGGCCCGGCCGTCCTCCAGCAGGGGCAGCCCGCCGCGGATCCCGGTCGTCCTCGGCACCCGCCGGATCCCAGCGGCGTCCAGGTCCCGCCGCCGCACCCGGGCCAAGGGGGCGGCCGCCGTCAGCAGCTTGGGCCGCAGCCGCCGGCCGACCGGGTTGTCCACCGACAGGACCCTGGACAGCGCGAACCACAGGAGCGGGGTGGTGAGGCGGTCGGCCCGGCCGCCGGCCCGGAACGGCTCGTTGCCCGGGTGGGGCCCGGACAGCCAGGTCGGGTGGCCGGCGGCGGCCAGCTCGAGGGCGATCTCGGCCCCCGAGTTGGCCGCCCCGACCACCAGGACGCCGCCCTCGCGGAGCTGGGCCGGGCGCCGGTAGCCGCTGGAGTGGAGCTGGCGGATGCCCGGGTCCAGCTCGGCGGCGAAGCCGGGGATCCTCGGGTGGTGGAAGGCGCCGGTGGCCACGACCACGTTGTCCGCCTCGAACCGTCGCGCCCCGGCGGTGACCAGGTAGCGGCCGTCCCGGAAGGACAGCCCGTCGACCCGGACGCCGCTGCGGACCGGGAGCTGGAACCGGACCGCGTACGCCTCCAGGTAGCCGGCCACCTCGTCCTTGGTGGGGTAGTGCCAGCCGGCGGCCGGGAAGCCGAGGCCCGGCAGCCCGCTGTAGCGGGCCGGGGTGTACAGCCGCAGCGAGTCCCAGCGGTCGCGCCAGGGGTCGCCGACCCGCTCGCCGGCGTCGAGGACCACGAACGAGCGGCCGCGCCGTCGCAGGTGGTAGCCGACCGCCAGCCCGGCCTGGCCGCCCCCGACGACCACCGTCTCGAACCGCTCCGCTGCCGTCTCCATGGCCTGACCGCCCATCGTCGCCTCCTCCCTGGAGCTGGCCCCAGGATGCGGGCGGCGGCCGCCGGCCGGCATCGGGAGAAGCCCGCCTCCCGGCGCCTTGGGGCGTGGGTAGTTCTTCCCGCCCCTAGACCAGGTGGTGCTGGTAGGCGTAGGCGGTGGCGGCGGCCCGGGAGGAGACCCCGAGCTTGGCGTAGATGTTGCTGACGTGGCGGTGGACCGTCTTGTCGGCCAGGTGCAGGCGGGTGGCAATGGCGTGGTTGGTCGCGCCGGCGGCGACCAGGCGCAGCACCTCGAGCTCACGTCCGGTCAGCCCGCCGGCCGCCGGGGCGGCCCCGGCGAGCCGGTCGAGGCGGTCCAGGTCGGGACGGGCCCCGAGCCCGGCCAGCACCGCCCGGGCGGCGTCCAGCTCCATGGCGGCGGCGTCCTCGTCGCCCAGCTCCCGGCAGGCCAGCCCGATCAGCAGCCGGGCCCGGGCCGCCTGGTGCGGGGCCTCGAGCTCGTGCCAGGCCCGCCAGGCGCCGCGCAGGGCGGCCACGGCCCCGCCGGCGTCGCCGGCGGCCAGGCACACGGCTCCCCTGGCGTGGTCGGCCTCGGCGACCAGGGCCGGGGTCCCGTACTGGCCGGCGGTCGTGGCCAGCTCGGCCGCCGCCGCCCGGGCCCCGTCCAGGTCGCCGGCGGCGAGCAGGATCTCCACGGCGGCCGGGAGCAGCCGGGCCCGGGCCAGCCGGTCGCCGGTCTCGGCGAGCACGCGCCGGATGGCCGCCCCCGCCGCCTCGGTGCGGCCCTGGACCAGGCGGAGCAGGGCCAGCCCTGGCTGGGGCTCGTGGCCCCGGCGGCTCGCCCGCTGGTAGCCGTCCTCGGCCGCCTCGAGCTCGCCGAGGACCCGGTGGGCCTCGGCCTGCTGGTAGCTGGCCGCCCCGATGGCCAGCTCGTCGTCGGCCTCGGCCAGCCGCTCGGCGGCCCGCCGGGCCGCCTCGACCGCCTCCGGCCAGGCCCCGCTCAGGCGCAGGATCTCGGCCCGGTGGACCAGGCACTGGCCGGTGAAGGTGACCAGGTCGGGCTGGCTGTCGCACCAGGCGCTGAGGGCGGCGGTCCACTCGCGGGCCCGGCGCAGCTCGGCCACCTGCTGGCAGATCTCGATCACGCCGCAGTAGATCGTGCCCGTCACCGGGGTGCTGAGCTCGCCGGCGACGGCCGCCACCATGGCCTCGTCCAGCAGGGCCAGGCCGGCGGCGACCTCGCCGCCGGTCACCGCGGCCGCGCCCTGGAGGAACTGGGCCATGGCCACCAGGTCGGCCTCGCCGGCCCGCCGGCCGATCCCGGCCGCCCGGGCCGCCGTCGCCTGGGCGGCGGCGTGGTCCCCGGCCCCGAGCTGCTCCATGGCCGCCGGGAGCAGCAGGTAGCCGTGCTCGGGGCAGTCGGGCGGCTCGTGCTCGAGCAGCCGCCGGGCCCGGGCCAGCCAGCCGCTACCCTGGGCCAGCTCGCCCCGGCCGAGCAGCAGGAAGCCCAGCCAGAAGGCGCTGCGGGCGGCCCGGCGGGGCTCGCCCTGACGGGCGTGGAGCTGCTCGGCCCGCTGCAGGGCGGCCATGGCGTCGGCGACCCGGCCTTCCAGGTAGGCCGTGCTCGCCCCCAGGTCCAGGTCGTCGCCGTCCAGGCGGATCACCATCTCCCCGAGCGGTGCCTCACCACATCATGACAGCCGTCTCGCCCGACCCCTCGGCGGGTAGAAGGCCCGCACCCAGGCCAGGTCGCGGGCCGACAGCCCGCCGGCCGGCCGCAGCGGCTCGGTCCGGTAGCGCTCCGGCTGGAGGATCAGCCCGGCCGGGACCGGAGCAGGTCCCAGCCGAAGTTCATGGTCCGCTCGTTGACGCCCCGGTCGAGGATCTGGCGGCCCAGGTACGACCAGGCCCCGTCGCCCTCCATGAACCCGATCCGGATCTCGGCCTCGTCCCTCCTTGGACTCGCTGACCAGGATCGCCTCGACCCGCGCCGGGTCCATCCCGGCCGGGAGCTCCCGCGCCGCGACCGGCGGCAGCGAGCAGTAGGAGTAGGTCTCGTCCACAGCTGGCACCCTTCCCCGGCGGCCTCGTGGTAGAAGCGACCCCGGAAGGCAAGCGAACCGCATTTCTACAGGACGGGCAGTGACATGGGGCACGGACCGGAGGTGACCGGCGGCACAGGCGAGGGCCGCCGGCGGCTGCTGGTCGACGGCATGAACGTGATCGGGTCGCGGCCCGACCGGTGGTGGAACGACCGGGACGGGGCCGTGCGCAGGCTGGTCGCCGAGCTGGACCGGTTCGCCGTCACCACCGGCGAGGACGTCGCCGTGGTGTTCGACCGCCGGCCGCCCGACCTGGAGCCGGGGCGCCACGGCGCGGTCGAGGTCGGGTTCGCGTCCTGGCGGGGCCGCAACGCCGCCGACCACGAGATCGTGCGCATGGTCGCCGCCGACCCGGACCCGGGCCGGCTGGTGGTCGTGACCTCGGACCGGCGGCTGGCCGAGCGGGTGCGCGAGCTCGGCGCCCGGGTCGAGCCGTCCTCGCGGTTCCGGCGGCGGGTCGACCAGGCGCTGGCAACCGACCCGTATCGCTAGAGGCGGGTCGGACGCCTGTGGTGATATGGGCAACCTCGTCCTGATCGCCGACGATGACCGCGACATCGTCCGCTTCGTGGCCCTCAACCTGCGCCTGGAAGGCTTCGAGGTGGTCGTGGCCAACGATGGCCAGGACGCCCTCGACAAGGCTCTCGACGTGCGGCCCAGCCTGATCCTGCTGGACACGATGATGCCGAGGATGGACGGCTACGAGGTCTGCTCCCGGCTACGGAACCAGCGGCCGGACGCCCAGATCCCGGTGATCATGCTCACCGCCAAGTCGCTGGAGGCCGACCGGAGCATGGCCTTCACGGCCGGCGCCGACGACTGGGTCACCAAGCCCTTCGACCCCGCCGACCTGGTCTCCAAGGTCAAGGACCACCTGCGGCACCAGGGCCGGGCCAGCTAGCGGCGCTTGCCCTTGTCGACGTAGCGCCGGCGCAGCTCCTCGAGCTTGCGGCGGTTCTCGGGCTTGCTCGCCTCGGCCTTGGCCCGCTCGATCAGCTGCTGGCCCTGGGGGCTCTGCACGAACTTCATGATGCGGTTGGTCAGCGACGCCATCGTTCCCTTCCTTCTGTTCCAGCCCGGGCTCGCCATGGTAGTGGCCGTCGGCTCAAGGCGCTGTAAATGCCCGGCTGCTTGAGCCGGGGTACCCTGCTCGACAAGCAGATCCAGCTGCGCATGGGCCAGGCCAAATAGACTTGCCGCGGTGGGCGGCGCGGACGTGGTGTTCCTCCTGGTCGCCGGGGTCCTTGCCGGGGTCGCCGGCTCGGTCGCCGGCCTGGCGTCGCTGGTGTCGTACCCGGTGCTGCTGGCGGTGGGGCTGCCCGCGCTCACCGCGAACGTCACCAACACGGTCGCCCTGGTCGCGTACACGGTCGGGGCGGCCAGCTTCTCGCGGCGGGAGCTGGCCGGCCAGGAGAGCCGGCTGCGCCGGCTGGCCCTGGTCACCGTGGCCGGCGGGGCCACCGGGGCGGTGCTGCTGCTGTCGACCCCGGCCGAGGTCTTCGAGCTGCTGGTGCCGGCGCTGATCGGCGGGGCCTCACTGGTCCTGCTCCTCCAGCCGGGCATCACCCGGCTCAGCGGCGGCCCGGTCGACGAGCGCAGCCCGGCCCTGCTGGCCGGGGTGTTCGGCGTCGGCGTCTACGCCGGCTACTTTGGGGCGGCCGCCGGGGTGGTGCTGCTGGCCCTGCTCACGGTGTCGGTGGCCGAGCCGCTGGCCCGGCTGGTGGCGGCCCGCAACGTCGCCCTCGGGCTGGCCAACCTGGTCGCGGCGGCCGGCTTCGCCCTGTTCGGGCCTGTCCGCTGGTCGGCGGCGGCGCCGCTGGCCGCCGGGTTCCTGCTCGGCGGCGGCATCGGGCCCGGGCTGGTCCGCCGGCTGCCCGGCAACCGCCTGCGGGTCGCCATCGCCCTGCTCGGCCTGGGCGTGGCCGTCAAGCTCGCCTTCGACACCTTCGGGCAGGGCGCGGGCCCCGGGTAGACTGCCGGCCGTGACCGAGCGCGTGCTCTCCACCCGCGAGCTCAACCGGGCCCTGCTGGCCCGCCAGCTCCTCCTCGAGCGCTCCGGTCTCCCCCTTCCCGAGGCGCTGGAGCAGGTCGCCGGCCTCCAGGCCCAGTACGCCCCCTCGCCCTATGTCGGCCTGTGGTCGCGGCTGCGCGACTTCCGCCGCGACGACCTGACCCGGGCCCTCGAGGACCGGCGAGCGGTCCAGGCGACCCTGCTCCGGGTCACCATCCACATCGTCTCGGCCGCCGACTACCCGCCGTTCACCGAGGCCGTCCGGGCCGCCCGCCGGGAGTGGTGGACCAGGACCGTCCGGCGCGACCTGGAGGGGGTCGACGTGGAGGCGGCCGCCGCCCTGGTCACCGAGCGGCTGACCGGCGGGCCGGCCCGCCAGGCCGAGCTCATCCGGCTGCTCACCGACCACGGCTACCCGAGGGCGGTCTGGACCGGGGTCGGGCTCTGGGTGGACATGGTCAGGGTGCCGCCGTCGGGCACCTGGGAGCGGCGCCGGGCCGACCTGTACGGCCTGGCCGCCGACTGGCTCGGCCCGTGGAAGGCCGACGAGGACGAGGCCCTCGAGCACCTGGTCCGCCGCTATCTGGCCGGGTTCGGCCCGGCGTCCCTGGCCGACCTGGGCAGCTGGGCCGGCCTGCCCCTGACCCGGCTGCGGCCGGTGCTGGAGCGGGTCGGGACCCGCCGCTTCCGCGACGAGCAGGGCACCGAGCTGTTCGACCTGCCCGAGGCCCCCCTGCCCGACCCGGCCACCCCGGCCCCGCCCCGCTTCCTGTCCACCTGGGACGCCAACCTGCTGGTCCACGCCCGGCGCACCCAGCTCTTGCCCGAGCGCTACCGGGACCGCATCTTCCACGTCAGGGCCCCCCAGTCGTTCCCGACCTTCCTGGTCGACGGGGCGGTGGCCGGGACCTGGCGCCACGAGCAGGGCGAGATCCGGCTGGAGCCGTTCGAGCCGCTGGACCGCGCGGCCCGCCGCCAGCTCGAGGACGAGGCCGGGCGCCTGGCCGCCTTCCACCGACCGGCGAATCTGCCGGTCGGCATGGAATAGCTGCCGCCGAAGGCGGCTCCGAGCCGTTGGGGCGTCGGCGACCCGCCGACGCCAATTTGGTCGTTGCCGCAGGGCGGCGGTACGCTGTCGGTCCCCCCAATATCGTCGCAGACCGCCATCCGTTCCCCCCAACGGAAGGACGTTGCACCAGATGCGCCGAATTATCTTCGGCATTGTCTTGCTCGGGTTGCTGCTGTCCGGCGTCCCGGCGCTCCAGGCCTCGCCCCTAGACGACGCCCGCCGCCGCCAGCGCGCCCTCAAGGTCGAGCTCCAGCAGGCCACCGCCGAGCTCCAGGCCGCCGAGGCCGCCCTGGCCAGGGCCGAGGACCAGCTCGCCTACGACAAGGACCAGCTGGAGGCGGCCGACCGCCAGCAGCGCGGCGCCCGGGCGGCCCTGGCCGGCCAGGCCGCGGCCATGTACCGCTCGGGCGGGCTGGCCATCGCCGACGCCCTGCTCGACCAGGACCCGGCGCTCGTCCCGGGCCGGGTCGAGATGGCCACCGTGCTGGTGTCGCGCAACGCCCAGCTGATCGAGGACGCCCAGGCCACCGGGGACGCCTACCGGTCCGTGCTCGGCCGGGTGACCAGCGGCTACGAGAAGGCCAAGGCCCTGCGGGACGAGGCCCGGGCGGCCGTGACCAAGCTGGAGTCCGGCCTTAAGGAGGCCAAGGCCCTGGAGGCGCGCCTGGTCCGCCTGGAGGAGCGCCGCAAGGCGGCCACCAAGGTGACCCCGACCCCGACCCCGGCCACGGCCCCGAGCGGTGGCGGGGGCGGCGTCAGCGCCTCGGGCAAGGCGTGCATCCTGGAGCGCCCCTACTCCTACGTGGACAGCTGGGGCGCGGCCCGCTCCGGCGGCCGCAGCCACCAGGGCACCGACGTCATGGCCCCCCACGGCGCCCGGGTCTTCGCGTTCGTCAACGGCGTGGTCAGCCGGGAGTCGACCAGCACCAACGGCGGCATCCAGCTGTACCTGCAGGGCGACAACGGGATCGAGTACTTCTACGCCCACCTGTCCGGCTACGCCGTGTCCACCGGCACCCGGGTCCGGGCCGGCCAGCTGATCGCCTACAACGGCCAGACCGGCAACGCCCAGTACACCGCCCCTCACGTCCACTTCGAGGTCCACATCGGCGGCACCCCGGTCAACCCCTACCCGCACCTCAGGCCGGTGTGCGGCTGACCCTCAGGTCCGCCTGGCCTCCAGCACGTGGACGGGGGCGCTGAAGCCCTTGAGCTGGAGGTCGCCGAGGTCGGCGTAGGTGACCCCGTCGGGCGCCGGCGCCTCGGCCACCCCGGCGGTGACCAGGACCTGACCGGCGTGGGCCCGGGCGGCGACCCGGGAGGCCAGGTTGACCGTTCGCCCGAAGTAGTCGCCGCCCTGGACGACCACGGGCCCGGCGGCGACCCCGACGTGGGCCGGGGGGAGGCCGGCCTGGGGGACCTCGACGACCATGGCCAGGGCGGCCTCGACGGCGGCCGGCGGGTCGCGGAAGTGCAGCATGACGCCGTCGCCGAGCCACTTCACCGGGGTCCCGCCGTGGGCCCGCGACGACCGCTCGACCAGCACGGCCAGGCTGCCGGCGAGCTCGGCGGCAGCCTGGTCGCCCTGCTCCTCGGTGAGCCGGGTGTAGCCGGCGAGGTCGAGGAAGCACATCGCCGGGACCCGCTCCGGCCGGGCGATCGCCCCGGCCTCCTCGAGCGCGGCCTCGATGTTCAGGACCTGGTGCTCGGTCCAGACCAGCTCCTGCTGGCGGCGGAAGATGCCCATGATGGTCCGGTCGACCAGCGGCAGGAACTGCCCGGCGAGTTCCGAGGCCAGCTCCATGGCCCGGCGCTGGCCGAGCCCGGCGTCCAGCACCGGCCCCTCGAAACGGGCCCGGTAGGCCTCGTTCTCGACCCTGGCGGCCAGCCGCAGACCCTCGGCATAGGCCCGGCCGACCCTGGTCATCCACGCCTGGTCGAGCAGGCCGCTGGCGAAGGCGAGCTGGACGAGCGGGACCGCCTCCAGCGCGTCCTCGCGGATCGGCTCCTCGGCCGAGGTCCAGGCGAACCCCATCGCCTCCAGCGACCGGCGCAGCAGCTCCAGGGGGACGCCCGTGTCGGCGGCGACCTGCCGGTAGGTCCGGGCCGAGGGGACGGCCCAGCGCTGGTAGGGGGCGGCGTCCAGGAACGCGAACGACAGCCGGCCCGCCCGGATGGCGGCGGCGATCCCGTCCAGCGGCAGCCCGGCCCGCTCGCAGGCCACGGCCAGGCGGAGCCTGTGCACGTCGCGGGCCAGGAACGGGGCCGGCCCGTCGCGGGGGACCAGGATGCCGGCGTCGACCATCCGGCCGATCTCGGCCTCGGGCACGCCCGCCAGCCCGGCCAGGCCGGCCGCGGTGAGCGGGTTGTCCCCCTCAGCCTCCATGGCCGCCATCCTACGGCGGCCCCCGGCGGGGCGGGGAGGCCCGACCTAGGAGACCAGGGTGGTCCGGGCGTCGCGGGGGGTGGCCTGGTCGTGGCGCTGTTCGCGCTGCTCGCGCAGGTCCAGGGCCTCGAGCAGACCCATGAGCTCGGCCGGCTGCCAGCCACGGACGCCGGTGGCCCGCTCCACCACCGTGGCCACCCGGCGCAGGGTCCACTGGTCGGAGGCGAACCCGTGGGCCCGCGGCGGCTGCTGGAGGGCGCAGCGGACCGCGTACAGCTCGTCTGAGGACAACCGGCCGCTGGGCAGGACCAGGTCGGGCCCGGCGGGCAGCGCCCCGTGGCCACCGACCGGCGCCTCGTCGGGCACCGCGACCAGCACCGTGGCCGCCCGCGA
>Ga0081538_10004808_pt1 | contig 12314 bp, 12 predicted proteins | sample TabmetS5T2R1_FD_71022 | JGI IMG/M metagenome (GOLD analysis project Ga0081538, IMG submission 71022) | Tabebuia heterophylla rhizosphere microbial communities from the University of Puerto Rico - S5T2R1 | ecosystem: Host-associated > Plants > Roots > Rhizosphere ... | reverse complement strand
GCGAGCCGATCGTCGACGTGCTCACCACCGCCCCCTCCAACGGGGCCGCCATCGGCGGGGTCAAGGTGGTCACCGAGAACGGCTGGTTCGCGGCCCGCCCCTCGGGCACCGAGGACGTCTACAAGGTGTACGCCGAGAGCTTCCGCGGCGAAGAGCATCTGGAGCGGATCCTGGAGGAGGCCACCGCCGTGGTCTCGGCCGCCCTGGAGGCGGCCGGGGCCTGAGCGCTCGACGTCACCGCCCACCCGCCAGGACCGGCTTGACGTCCACGATCGGTGTCCCGTGGAAGGCTTCCAGGTCCCGCACGCGCACGCGGAGGCCGTCGATGGCGGCGATGCGGACCCGGTGCAGCCCGATCGGGTTGGGCCGGTCCTGGGACCGGGTGGCGAACACCCCCGTCTCGGGGTTCCGCGGGTCGTCACGCGGGTGGACGGCGAGCACGTCCCGCCGGGCCCGGTCAAGCCAGGTGAGCAGGAAGATGTCGGCCCCGACGGCGAGGTCGCGGATGGCCTCCGCCATGTCGGGGTCGAACACCAGCCAGGCGTCCGGCGCTCCTTCGAAGCCCTGCTTGGGGGCGGTCTCCCGGTCGACCAGGACCGACTCGACGCGCCCGACCGACCTGAGCTCGTAGGGACCGGTGCCTGCGCTGCTGGTCATGGACGTGAAACTCCTGGTCGTCCTCGGCGACTGACGAGCTAGGCGTTGCTGGAGGCGGCCCAGAGATTGATGCCGGCCTCGGTGGCGTGGCGGTCGATCTCGGCCAGCTCGTCGGAGGAGAACTCCAGGTTGTCGAGGGCGGCCACGTTGTCCTCGAGCTGGGCCACGCTGGAGGCGCCGAGCACGGCCGAGGTGACCCGGGGGTCGCGCAGCGTCCAGGCGATCGCCATCTGGGCCAGGCTCTGGCCGCGCCGGCCGGCGATCTGGCGCAGGGCCCTGACCTTGGCCATGGTCTCCTCACTGAGCTGGTCGCCGGCCATGGTCCCGGGCTTGCTGGCCCGCGACCCCTCGGGCACGCCACCCAGGTAGCGGTCGGTGAGCAGCCCCTGGGCCAGCGGCGAGAAGACGATGCAGCCGACCCCGTCGGACTCCAGCGTGTCCAGCAGGCCGTCCTCGATCCAGCGGTTCAGCATCGAGTACGACGGCTGGTGGATCAGCAGGGGCGTGCCCAGGCCGCGCAGGAGCTCGGCCGCCTGCCGGGTCCGCTCCGGCGAGTAGGAGGAGATGCCGGCGTACAGCGCCCGGCCCGAGCGCACCGCCGTGTCCAGGGCCCCCATCGTCTCCTCCAGCGGCGTGTCCGGGTCCACCCGGTGGGAGTAGAAGATGTCGACATAGGGCAGGCCCATGCGGGCGAGGCTCTGGTCCAGGCTGGCCAGCAGGTACTTGCGCGAGCCGTGATCGCCGTAGGGCCCCGGCCACATGTCGTAGCCGGCCTTGGTCGAGATCACCAGCTCGTCGCGGTAGCCGCGCAGGTCGGTGGCGAGGATGCGGCCGAAGTTCTCCTCGGCCGAGCCATAGGGCGGGCCGTAGTTGTTGGCCAGGTCGAAGTGGGTGATCCCCAGGTCGAAGGCGCGGCGGATGATCGCCCGCTGGGTCTCCAGCGGCCGGTCGCCGCCGAAGTTCTGCCACAGCCCGAGCGAGATGGCCGGCAGTCGCAGCCCGCTGCGCCCCACCCGCCGGTACTGCATGGTGTCGTAGCGGCCGTCGGCCGGAAGGTAGCTCATCGGCGCATTGTCGCACCCCTTGCGTGGCCGCCGCCGGTATGCTTGTGCATTGTCGTCGAGGTCGAGAACGTGAGGTCGTCCGTGCGCCGTCTGCTCCCCGTCCTGTGTCTGGCCGTCCTCGTCGCCGCCGGCTGCTCCGACCTCGGCGTCCGCAACCAGGACGCCGCCACGGTCAACGGCGTGGGCATCCCCACCGACCGCCTCACCGAGATGACCAAGGCCCAGCTCGGCCAGCAGCAGGCCGCCCAGCAGCAGGGCCAGGGGGCCTCCCAGGACATCGACGGGGCGACCCGGCAGGCGCTGGAGGGCCTGATCCAGTTCCAGCTGGTCCTCGACGGGGCCAAGAAGGCCGGCGTCACCATCGAGGAAGCCGACGTCGACGCCCGCATGGAGCAGCTCAAGCAGCAGGTGGCCGCCCAGGGCCAGAACTACGAGGAGCTGCTGAAGACCCGCCAGATCTCCGAGGAGGTCCTCCGCACCCAGCAGCGGGTCCAGCTGGCGGTGGACCTGGTCGCGGTCAAGCTCGTGCCCTACTCACCCGACGCCGAGCTGCGCCGGCTGCTCGACAAGAACAAGGACGACTACCTCGAGGTCCGCGTCCGCCACGTGCTGGCCAAGGACAAGGCGACCGCCGAGGCGGCCCGCCAGGAGCTGCTCCAGGGCGGCAACTGGGCGGCGGTGGCCAAGCGGCACTCGATCGACACCCAGAGCAAGGACAAGGCCGGCGACCTCGGCTTCAACGCCAGGGGAGCGACCGTCAAGCAGTTCGAGGAGGCCGAGTTCGCCCTCGCCGGCCAGGGCGACTGCAAGGGCCGGACCAGCGGCTCCTGCGAGTCGCCCATCTCCCAGCCGGTCAAGACCCAGTACGGCTTCCACGTCCTCCAGGTGGTGGGGGTGCGGCTGCCGGCGCTCGACAACGAGCTGCGGGCCAAGCTGGAGCCGTCGGTCAAGGACCGGCGCCAGCAGGCCATCCAGCGCTGGTTCGACGAGCAGGTCAAGGCGGCGGAGGTGACCATCAACCCGCGCTTCGGCCGCTGGGACGCCGAGAACGGCAAGGTCGTCGAGCGCGAGACCGCCCCCGGGGCGGCCACGACCACCACCGCCGCCGGCGGCCCCACGCCCACCCAGCCCTAGGCCAGTCGTGAATCGAGTGGTGCTGGTCGCCTCCAGCCCGCGGCTGCCGCTGCTGTTCCCGCCCCAGACCTGGCGGGCCCTGGACGCCGCCCGGCCGGTGTGGCTGCTCGACGACACCCATCCGTCGCTGCCCGCCCTGGAGGTGGCCGAGATCCCCTGGCAGCTGCTGGCCCCGGCCGACGACACCGGCCCCGCCGGGCGCGACCTGCTCCTGGTCGGCCAGGGCATGGACATGGAGGCGGTGGCCCTGGCCCGGCGGCAGGCCGACGCCCTGCTCGACCACGCCGCCCGCGACGGGTCGGCCACCCTGCTGCTGCCCCCGGTCAACGACGGCCCGCTGGTGCAGCTGGTCGCCGACCGGGCCGCCCGCAGCCACGTCGAGGTCGAGGCCGTCTACCCGGTCGGCGAGCCCAAGGGGGCGGCCCTGCTCGACCTGGTGGCCACCGAGACCCGGCTGCGCGGCCCCGACGGCTGCCCCTGGGACCGCGAGCAGACCCACGCCTCCCTGGCCCGGCACCTGGTCGAGGAGGCGTACGAGGTGCTGGACGCGATCGAGGAGGGCGACCCCGAGCACCTGCGCGAGGAGCTGGGCGACCTGCTCCTCCAGGTCGTCTTCCACGCCCAGCTGGCCGAGGACGCCGGCGACTTCGACGTCGACGGGGTGGCCAGGACGATCACCGAGAAGCTGGTCCGCCGCCACCCGCACGTCTTCGGGGACCTGCGGGTCGCCTCGGCCGGCGAGGTCGTCCGCAACTGGGAGGCGATCAAGCGCGAGGAGGAGGGCCGCACCGACCCCCTGGCCGGGATCCCCACGGCCCTGCCGGCGCTGCAGCTGGCGGCCAAGCTGCAGAAGCGCGCCCCGGGCGGGCTGGCCGCCGGGGCCGGGTCGGCGGCCAGGGTCCGCGAGCGGCTCGACCAGCTGGCCGCGGCAAACGACCCCGAGCGGCTCGAGGAGGCGGTGGGGGAGCTGCTGTTCGAGGTCGTCGCCGTGGCCCGGGCCAGCGGCGTCGAGCCCGAGGCGGCCCTGCGCCGCACCGCCCGCCGCTTCCGCGCCCAGTTCCTGGCCCCGGCCTCCGAGGGCTGAGCCGACAACGGCTTGGAGTCGGCCTGCGGCCGACGACTAGAGGCTTGGAGTCGGCCTGCGGCCGACGATCTACCGACTCCGACCGGCAGATCCGCCGCTCGGTCCGACCGGCAGATCCGCCGGTCGGCTACGGCGGCGGGGTCGGTCCCCGCTCCTCCGGCGGCGGCCCCGGCTCCAGCCGCTGGGTGTCCTCGGGCCCGCGGGTCGGGGGCGGCGCCTCCGGGGCCGGCGGCTGTGGTGGTGGCTGCGCCGGTGGCGACGGCTGCCAGCCAGGACCCGAGGGCGGTGGCGGCTGGGCGCCCCAGGGCTGCTGGGCCGGCGGCGGGGGCTGGGGCCAGGGCTGCTGGCCCGGCTGGGGCCACGGCTGCTGGCCGGGCGGGGTGGGTTGGCCCCAGCCGGGCTGGCCCGGCGGCTGGGGGCCGCCGGGGCCCTGGGGCCAGGGACCGGCCGGCTGGGGGGCCGGCCGGCGCCGGACGGCCCGAACGACCAGGACGATCACCAGCACGACCAGCGCCAGCACGACCAGCGCGACCAGCGCCGCGATCAGCGTGGCCCGGCGGGCGATGTCCTCCACCGAGCGGTCCAGGTCGGCCGGGCGCGGCCCCAGGGCCTGCTCCAGCTCGGCCCTCGAGTACTCGCGGCTCGCCACCAGGCCCCCGTCCGGGCGCACCACGATCCGCTCGATGCGGAACGGCAGGTTCTCCCAGATGATCTGGGCCGCCCGGTTCTGCTCGGCCCGGGCCGCGAGCGGGGCCGGATCGGGGTCGTAGTCGAGGGTCGCCGTGCCGTCGTTGTAGTTCAGGTTGGGGTTGCGGATGCCGGCCTCCTGGAGCTCGGTGGCGGTCCGCACCGTGCCGGTGGCCAGCTCGCAGCCGGCCAGCAGGAAGGCCGCGGCCGCCACCAGCATCGCCAGCGCCCGCCGGCGGGTCGGGGCGGGGTGGCGCGGGGCCGGTTCGGTCATGTCGCTCCCTCCAGCGTCGCCGGGGTCTGGCGTTCTCGCCCGTAACCTACCTGGTGACGGGCGGCCGCGATGGTATGCTCGCCGACGCCGTCGCCCATGCGCGCAGGAGGGCTTCCCCATGCCTGCTATCGAACTCGTCGTCGCCAGGGAGGTCCTCGACTCTCGCGGCAACCCCACCCTCGAATGCGAAGTCCTCCTCGACGACGGCGGCTTCGGCCGGGCGATCGTCCCCTCCGGCGCCTCCACCGGGCAGTTCGAGGCCGTCGAGCTGCGCGACGGCGGCGACCGCTACGGCGGCAAGGGCGTCCGCAACGCCGTCCGCAACGTCAACGAGACCCTGGCCACGGCCCTGCTCGAGGAGGCGGTGGACCCGTACGACCAGCGGGGCGTGGACCGGCTGCTGCTCGACCAGGACGGCACCGACAACAAGTCCAAGCTCGGCGCCAACGCCACCCTCGGGGTCTCCATGGCGGTGGCCAGGGCGGCCGCCGACTCCCTGGGCCTTCCGCTCTACCGCTACCTGGGCGGGGTGAGCGCCTACCTGCTGCCGGTGCCGATGATGAACGTGCTCAACGGGGGCGCCCACGCCGACAACGACGTCGACTTCCAGGAGTTCATGGTCGCGCCCGTCGGCGCCCCCTCGTTCGCCGAGGCCCTGCGCATGGGCGCCGAGGTCTACCAGGCCCTCAAGGGCGTGCTCAAGGAGCGCGGCCTGAGCACCGGCATCGGCGACGAGGGCGGCTTCGCTCCCAACCTGCCGGGCAACGAGGCCGCCCTTGAGCTGCTGGTCGAGGCCATCGGCAAGGCCGGCTTCGAGCCCGGGGCCGAGGTCGCCCTGGCCATGGACCCGGCCTGCACCGAGCTGTACCGCGACGGCCGCTACGAGCTGGCCGGCGACGGGCGCACCCTCGACTCCGACGGCATGATCGAGCTGTGGCGCACCCTGGCCGACCGCTACCCGATCGTCTCGATCGAGGACGGCCTGGCCGAGGACGACTGGGCCGGCTGGACCGCCCTCACCGAGGCCCTCGACGACAAGGTCCAGCTGGTCGGCGACGACCTGTTCGTGACCAACGTGCAGCGCCTCCAGCGCGGCCTGGACGAGGGCGCGGCCAACTCGATCCTCATCAAGGTCAACCAGATCGGCACCCTGACCGAGACCTTCGACGCCATCGACCTGGCCCACCGCAGCAACTACACGGCCATGGTCAGCCACCGCTCCGGCGAGACCGAGGACACCACCATCGCCGACATCGCCGTGGCCGTCGGCTCCGGCCAGATCAAGACCGGCGCCCCCGCCCGCACCGACCGGGTGGCCAAGTACAACCAGCTGCTGCGCATCGAGGAGCAGCTGGGCGAGGTCGCCCGCTACCCGGGCCGGCTGGCCTTCCCGCGGACCTACCCCTCGGGCGAATCGTGAGCGCGGCGCCGCGGCCGCCGCTGGGCCTCACGCCACGAGGCGCGGTCCTGCTGCTCGCCCTGTTCGCGCTGGCCGCGACCGCGGTCTACCCGCTGCGCCAGTACGTCTCCCAGCAGGACCGGATCGGCCGGCTGGAGGCCAAGCAGCAGGCCCTGGCGGCCGAGAACGCCCGCCTGGAGGCCGAGCGCAAGCGGCTCCAGGACCCGGCCTACGTGCAGCAGCTGGCCAAGCGGGACTACCACGTGGTCGCCCCGGGCGAGGAGGCCTGGGTGGTCACCGGCGCCCCGCCCGAGGCCCAGCCGGCAGGGGATGCGGTCCCGCAGCGGGATCGGCCGTGGTACCAGCGCGCCTGGCAGCGCCTCACCGGCTGGCTGAGCTGAACCTGGGCGAACGGCGCGTGACGGCAATACCTGCCGGCTGGGCCGTTGCGGTCCAACCAGGCCGCTCGTGAAATTGTTGACGCTCCCGGAGGGCCATCCCTACGATGGAACCGGGCCGAGCAGACGTCGGCCCGGTTCTTCATCTGAAAGGAGCGCTGGTCGCCAGCATGAGTGCCGAGATCGGGGCGATCGTCCCGGGCACCGTCGTTCGGATCGCACCCTACGGAGCCTTCATCAAGCTCGAGTCGGGCGAGACGGGTCTCGTCCACATCTCCGAGATCGACCGCAACTACGTCCGCTCGGTCGAGGAGCACCTGCGCATCGACGACCAGGTCACGGTCAAGGTCGTCGGTGTCAAGGAAGACGGCAAGATCGACCTGTCGATCAAGCAGGCCGCCGCCGACTGGCAGCCCGAGGCGAGCCGGCCCCGCCGCGCCGCCAAGGACCCCGAGTTCGAGCAGAAGCTCAAGCGGTTCATGCGCTCCAGCGAGGAACGGCTGGTCGACGTCAAGCGCCAGCGCGAGGGCCGGCGCGGGTAACTCGGTGCCACGCACCCCGGCCCGGTCCCCGGCCCGGCCCGACCCCAACGCCCTCCCCGATCCCCTGCGCCTCCCCTGGCGCCCTCCCACCGCGGATGACCCCCGCGCCGAGCCCGGCTGGGCGGCCGCGCTCCCCGAGGCCAGCCCGGCCGACCGGCGGCTGATCGAGGCCCAGATCGGGCGGGACGCCCGCGGCTCGGTGGCCGTCGCCGCCCGCTGCCGCTACGGCCTGCCCCTGGTGGTCCGGACCGCCCCCCTGCTGCCCGACGGCACCCCGTTCCCGACCCTCTACTGGCTGGCCTGCCCGGCCGCCCGGGTGGCCGTCGGCCGGCTGGAGGCGGCCGGCTGGAACGCCACGCTGAGCGAGCGGGTCGCGGCCGACCCCGAGCTGGCCGCGGCCCACGCCGCCGCCCACGACGGCTACCTGGCCCAGCGCGACGCCATCGCCCCCCTCCCCGGCGACCCCGGCGTGGGCGGCCTCCCGGGCAGGGTCAAGTGCCTCCACGCCCTCTACGCCCACCACGCCGCCACCGGCGCCGACCCGGTCGGCCGCATCGTCAGCCAGGCCGTCGACCCCATCGACTGCCCCGGCCCCTGCGTCGACCCGTCCCGGCCGTGAGGCCGACGCGCCTGGCCGCGGTGGACGTCGGCACCAACTCCACCCGGCTGCTGGTGGCCGACGTGGCCGGCGGCGCCATCGTGGCCGAGCGCGCCCGGGAGATGATCATCACCCGGCTCGGCAAGGGGGTGGACCGCACCGGCCGCTTCGACCCCGAGGCGCTGGCCCGCACCCTGGAGGTGCTGGCCGGCTACGCCGAGACCTGCCGGCGCCTGGGGGTGACGCGCCGGCGGGTGGTGGCGACCAGCGCCACCCGGGACGCCGCCGACCGGCGGGTGTTCCTGGACGGCGTCCGCGGCCTGCTCGGCGTGGACGCCGAGGTCCTGACCGGCGAGGCCGAGGCGGCCCTGACCTACCGCGGCGCCACCGCCGACCTCCCTGGTGAGGAGCCCACCCTGGTGGTCGACATCGGCGGCGGCTCGACCGAGCTGATCCTGGGCGACGGCGCCCGCCCCCGGGCCATGGTGTCGCTGGATATCGGCTGCGTGCGGCTGTTCGAGCGCCACCTGCGCGGCGACCCGCCGGCCGCCGACGAGGTGGCCGCCCTGCGGGCCGACGTGGCCGCCCACCTGGACGCCGTGACCGGCGTGGTCGACCTGGCGGTCGCCGACCGGGTCGTCGGGGTCGCGGGCACGGTCACCACCGTGGCCGCGATCGCGCTCGGCCTGGACGCCTACGACCCCCGCCGCATCCACCGCTCGACCATCTCCGCGGCCGACGTCGCCGCCACCGCCGGCAAGCTGACCGCGATGACCGTGACCGAGCGGGCGGCCATGCCGGTGATGGCCAGGGGCCGCGAGGACGTGATCGCCGCTGGCGCGCTGCTGCTTGACGAGCTGGTCCAGAGGTTCCAGATTCGGGAGGTGATCGCCAGCGAGGCCGACATCCTCGATGGCGCGCTGCTCGGGCTGGCGGAAGGAGCCGATGGCTGAGCGGGAGGCGGCGCCGGGGCGGGGCGACGACCACGTGCCCCGGTACCGGGTCGCCGCCGTCGAGCGGATGACCCGCGTCCCGGCCAGCACCCTGCGGTCCTGGGAGCGGCGCTACGGCTGGCCGCGGCCGCTGCGGGCCGCCTCCGGCCAGCGGCTCTACTCCGACCACGACGTGGCCGTGATCAACTTCCTGGACCGGCGCCGGGACGAGGGTATGCCGATGTCGCAGGCCACCCGCCTGCTCGACGCGGCCCCGGCCATCGAGGACCACGACCCGGGGCGGCTGCTGCAGCGCCTGGTGGCCGCCCTGCGGGCCTTCGACGAGGCCGAGGCCGAGCGGGCCTTCGCCGCCGCCGAGGGCCTGCTGGGCGCCGTGGGCGTGGCCGCCGGCCTGGTCCCGGCGGCCATCGCCGCCGCCGCCACCCCCGACCCCGACCGCGACCGCGCTCCGGTCGAGGTCGAGCACTTCGCCTCCAACCTCCTCCGCCGCCAGGTCCTGCGCCTGCTCGACGGGCTGCCGCCGGCCCTCGGCCGGCCCGTGCTGGTCGGCTGCGGCCCCGACGAGCAGCACGAGCTGGGCGCCCTGCTGGTGACGCTGCTGCTCCGGACCCGCGGCCACCGGGTCGTCTACCTGGGCGCCCGCGTCCCCGGCCCGGCCATGGAGCGGGCCACCGCCGCCCTCGACCCGGCCGGGGTGGTGGTCAGCCTGACCATGGCCGACTCGCTGGAGCAGGCGCTGCGCTGGACCCGGGACAGCCACCGCTGGGCCCGCCCCGACCCGACGGTCTGGTGGGGCGGTCCGGCGGTCGTCTCCGACCCCGGGGCGGCCGCCGACCTCCCCGGCCGGCTGCTCTCGGCCGGGGTCGACGACGGGGCGGCCACCGTGGACGCCTCCCTCGCCGCCTCGGCTGACCGGTAGCCTGGGAGCCCATGCCGAGCCGCCAGGCGCTCGCCGCCTTCCGCGAACGGTTCCGGGGTCAGGTGCTGCTGCCCGGCGACCCGGGCTACGAGCGGGCCCGGGCGGTCTGGAACGCCACCGCCGACGCCCGCCCGGCGCTGGTGGCCCGCTGCGCCGGGGTCGACGACGTGGACGCGGCCATGCGCTTCGCCCGCGGCCACGAGCTGCTGGTCGCGGTGCGCGGCGGCGGCCACAGCTACCCAGGGTTCTCGACCTGCGACGGCGGCATGGTGATCGACCTGTCGCCGATGGGCCGGGTCGAGGTCGACCCCGCCCGGCGGGTGGCCACGGCCGCCGGCGGGGCCCTGCTCGGCGAGCTCGACCGGCAGGCCCAGGCGGTCGGGCTGGCCTGCCCGACCGGGCACGTCTCCCACACCGGCGTCGGCGGCCTGACCCTCGGCGGCGGGGTCGGGCGGCTCAGCCGCCGGCACGGCCTCACCCTCGACAACCTGCGGGCGGTGGAGCTGGTGACCGCCGACGGCCGGCGGGTGCGGGCCGACGCCGACCGCGAGCCGGAGCTGTTCTGGGGCCTGCGCGGGGCCGGGGCCAACTTCGGCATCGCCACCTCCTTCGAGCTGGGCCTGCACCCGGTGGGGCCGGCGGTGCTGGCCGGCATCGCCGTCTACCCGATCGAGCGGGCCCGTGAGGTCGCGGCCGCCTTCACCGACGCCATGGCCGCCGCCCCCGACGACGTCACCGCCGGGCTGGGCTGGTTCGTGGCCCCGCCCGGCCCGCCGTTCCCGGCGGCGGTGGCCGGCCGCCCGGTGATGGTGGTCAACGCCACCCACGCCGGCCCGCTGGCCACCGCCGAGCGCGACCTGGGCCCGCTGCGGGCCCTCGGGCCGGTCCTGGACAGCTTCGCCGCCCGCTCCTACCTGGAGCTCCAGGCCGAGAGCGATCGCCACTACCGCTGGGGCCGGCGCAACTACTGGAAGGGCCTGCTGCTGGAGGGCCTGGCTCCCGAGGCCGTGGACCGGATCGGGGAGCTGGTGGCGGCCGCTCCGGGACGGGACTGCGGGGTGGGGCTGCTGTCGCTCGGCGGCGCCTTCGGTCGGGTCCCCGAGGACGCCACCGCCTTCAGCGGCCGGGGGGCGCGCCTCTGGCTGATCACCGAGGCGGTCTGGGACGACCCGGCCGAGGACCCGGCCCGGATCGCCTGGGGCCGCCAGGCCATGGCCGCCCTGCGCCCCTTCGCCACCACCGTCAACTACGTCAACGACCTGGGCCAGCTCGACCAGGACGCCGTCCGCGCCGCCTACGGCCCGGCCAAGTACGACCGCCTGGCCGCCCTCAAGCGCGCCTGGGACCCGGACAACGTGTTCCGCCGCAACCAGAACATCCGGCCCTGACCGGTCAGGGCCTCACCACCGGGAGCCGTTGGCGACCGGCGGCCGCCGCGAGCCGGCTGTCGTAGGTGACCAGCGCCTCGAGGTCCCGGTCCAGCTGGAGGGCGGTGGCCAGGGTGGAGGGCATCGAGCGACCGGAACGCCGGATCGGGGCGGCGGGCGGCTGCCCTCCGGGGGGGCGGGGGCAGGAGGTCGAGCATGCTCCCGACGGCGGGCAGGTACGCGCCCGCTACACCGGGAGCGTCGCCGGGCGGGCGGCGGCGCCGCTGGCGGCCGACGCCTGGGCCGCCAGGGCGGTGGCCAGGCTGGACCAGGCGTCGGCCGGAGGGATCGACGGGAGGCTGCCGCCGGCGACGGCGGCGACCAGGTCGGTCAGGCCGGCGCGGACGGACTCGCGGGCGGCGCGGGGGCTGGCCGCCTGGCCGCCCAGGGTGGCTCGCAGACGCAGGTCCCACTGGCCGGGCTGGCCGCGGCTGGCCAGCTCCAGGGTGATGCGCTCGGCCCCGCTGGCCCGGTAGCCGGGGACCTCGAGGGCGGCCCGCTGGTTGGTGGCCAGGGCCTGCACCGCGGCCAGCCCGGCGCCGTCGGTGCGGACGTCCAGCTCCAGCTCGACCGGGACCCAGCCGTAGAGCCGGCCGTCGGCGACCTCGCCCCAGTCCAGGGTGGTCCACTGGGAGGCGGCCCGGTCGGGGCGGGCGAAGCGGTGGGCGTAGCTGGCGGTGGCGCCGCCGGGGTGGCGGGCGGTGGCCAGCAGGGTGTCGGCCCGGCCGTCGGGGTGGTGCCCCTCCAGGGCCTGCACCAGCTCGGGCTGGGAGCCGAGCAGCCAGGCGGCGGCGTCGAAGAAGTGGACGCCGTGCTCGACGGCGATGCCGCCGCCGGCCTCCCGGTCCCAGAGCCGGTGGCCTGGGCCGAGGCGCTCGTCGCTGGCCAGGTTCTCGAGGGCGAAGCGCCGGGGCGGCCCCAGCAGCGCCTGGTCGAGCCGGCCAACCAGGGCGTACAGGGGGCTGCGGCGCAGCCGATGGTCGACCACCAGCCGGGGCGCCCCCGGCCCGGCGGCCGCGGCCAGCGCCTGGGCGGCGTCCTCGAGGGTGGTGGCCAGCGGGGCCTCGCAGAACACGTGGCGGCCGCCGCGCAGGGCGGCCAGGGCGGTGGCGGCGTGGTCGGCCGGCGGGGGGGCCACGGCCACCACCGCGACCCGCGGGGCGGCCAGCAGCCGCGCG
>Ga0081538_10004807_pt1 | contig 12314 bp, 11 predicted proteins | sample TabmetS5T2R1_FD_71022 | JGI IMG/M metagenome (GOLD analysis project Ga0081538, IMG submission 71022) | Tabebuia heterophylla rhizosphere microbial communities from the University of Puerto Rico - S5T2R1 | ecosystem: Host-associated > Plants > Roots > Rhizosphere ... | reverse complement strand
GGTCGAGGCGACGAGCGGCATCGACTGGATCCGGTGGATCATCAGCATCATCGTGGCGGCCATCCTGGTCGTGATCGCGGCCTCGTTGACGGGCCGACGCGGCAGGGCGATCTAAAGGGTCCTAGCGCGCAGTGGCAAAGGGCTAGCCAAGTTGAGATAAAGCCGCTGGTCGCGGAGGCGGACGGCTACGCGTACGAACCAGGGCGTCCCGTCGCCGAGCCTCTGGGTCACCGCGCGGGCGTGGGGACGGCGAGTTGAGACCTACTAGGGCGCCGGGCCCAAGTGACCTCCGACACTTCGGGGAGAAGCAGAACCCTGCGAGAGAGGCGGTTGTGCGACGTTGATTCCGGACACGGGTTCTGGACGCCCATGCCGCGCGTCCCGCGGGCGAGCGACGGCCGTCGCAGAAACGGTGGCGGTCTCAGGGACAGCCCCTCGTATCATATGAAGCCGCTTCGCCAACACGGCGGGCGGATGACAAGGGTTATCTCCGGGCGAGGTCGGCGGCGCCGATGAGCCCGGCGTCCTGGCCCAGCTGGGCGACCCGGACCGTCGCCGTGGGCCGGTGGCCGCGGCCGGTCAGCTGGGCCTCGAAGGTCGCCCGGGCCGGGCCGACCAGCAGCTCCCCGGCCTCGGACACGCCCCCGCCGATGATGAAGGTCCGCGGGTCCAGGATCGCGGCCAAATCGGCCAGGCCGTGGCCCAGCCACGCCCCCACGGCCCGGAAGGACGCCAGGGCCACCGGGTCGCCGGCGACCGCGCCCATGGTCACGATTGGCCCGGTGATCGACCCGGCCTGCCCCTGGGCCAGCTCCAGCAGCAGCCGGGCCTCCTCGGGGGAGGCCGCGGTCCGCTGGCGGGCCTCGGTGACCAGGGCCCGGCCGCTGGCGTACTGCTCCCAGCAGCCGCGCCGGCCCCGAAGCGGGTCTCGGCCCAGGCGGCGGCGTTGGCGTCGTTCTCGACCACCACCGGCAGCCCGGTCCGCTGCTCGACCGCGGCCCGCAGCGGCTGGTTGCGCCAGGGCAGGTTGGGGGCGAAGAGCACCGTGGAGCGGGCCGCGTCCACGAACCCGGCCGCCCCCAGCCCGGCCGCCTCCACCTCGTGGTCGGCGGCCAGCTCCCGGATGGCCTCGGCGATGACGTCCTCGACCTTTTCCGGGTCCTGGGCCGGGGTGTCGCGGCGCAGCCGGGCCAGGACGTGGCCCTCGTCATCCACCACCCCGGCGGCGACCTTGGTCCCGCCGATGTCCACCCCGATGGCCAGCCCCATGGCCCTCCACCAACTGCAGTCCGCCCGCCCTTGGCGGCCGAAGGGTTCCGCGCCGCCAAGGGCGGTCCAGATGGGTTCAGTAGCCGAGGCTCTGCACCGAGGCCACGTTGTCCTTGGTCACGGTGGTCGCCGGCAGCTCGACGCGGCTTGGGACCTCGGGCTCGACCAGCTCGCTGAGGCCCTTGCGCTCGCCGATCAGCTTGGCCAGCGAGATAGCGGAGGCGGACATGGAGGGGTTGTAGAGGAAGGTGGCCCGGTACAGGTCGCCCTCGGCGATGAGGTTCATGGCGTCCTTGGACCCGCCGGCGCCGGTGATGAACATCTCGGCCTGGCGGTTGGCGTTGCGGATGGCCTGGACGGCGCCCATGGCCATGTCGTCGTCGTGGGTGTAGACCGCGTCGATGTCCTGCTGGCCCTGGAGCATGGTCTCCATCACCTGGAGGCCCTTGTCGGGCAGGAAGTCGGCCGGCTGGCTGGCCACGATCTTGATGCCGCCGTTGCAGCGCTTGATGCCGTCGGTGAAGCCCTTGCTTCGCTGCTCGGTCACCGAGATCCCGGCCACGCCCTGGATCTCCACGACGTTGCCCTGGCAGTTCAGTTCGTTGGCGATGAAGTTGGCGGCGGCCTCGCCGATGCCGTAGTTGTCGCCCCCGATCCAGGTCCGATAGGCGGCCGGGGTGGAGAACTCACGGTCGACGTTGACCACCGGGATGCCGGCCTGCATGGCCTTCTGCGCGATCGGGGTGAGCGCGCCGCCTTCTTGGGGGAGGATGACCAGCACGTCCGGCTTCTGGCTGATGAGCGTCTCGACCTGGGAGACCTGGCTGGCCGTGTCGTTGGTGCCCTCCGACAGGATCAGGTCGACGTCGAGCTCCTCGGCCGCCTTGCGGGCGTTGTCGGTGATCGCCTTCAGCCAGCCGTGGTCGGCGCCGGGGGCGCTGAAGCCGACCTTGACGGGACGGCCGGTGACGCCCTCGGCCTGGGGGGCGCTGGTGCCCCCGGGGGCGCCTTCGCCGCCGCCGTCGGAGACCTCGTTGGTGCAGGCGGTCAGGGTGAGCGCCGCGAGCGCGAGCAGGACGACGAGCCTTCGGGGGAGCCTCATGCTGCTCCCTTCCTTTCTGCGATCGGGCTCCTTGCGGGAGCCGGAGCGGCCGGACAGAGACAGACGACGGTGGTCAGTCGCGGCGCTGCAGGGCCACGGCGGCGAGGATGAGCACGCCCTTGACGATCCCTTGGATCTCGGCGGGCATGTTGAGCAGGTTCAGCAGGTTGAAGATCAGCGCGAAGGTGATGACGCCGAAGAAGGTGCCGGTCACCGTGGCCTTGCCGCCGGCCAGAGCAGTCCCGCCGATGACCACGGCGGCGATCGCGTCCAGCTCGACGAGGTTGCCCACCACCGGGGAGGCGCTGGCCAGCCGGCCGGACAGCAGGATGGCCGAGATCCCCACGCACAGCCCGGTGAGGACGTAGACGGCGAAGATGACCCGGTTGGAGCGGATACCGGCGATCCGGGCGGCGCTGCGGTTGCCGCCGACCGCGATCGTGTGCCGGCCGAAGGTGGTCCGGTTGAGCAGCACCCAGCCGACCACGGTGACAGCCAGGAAGACCAGGGCCGGGACGGGCACGCCGAGCACCCGGCCGGCGCCCACCCGCGGCAGGATGTCCAGCTGGCTCAGGGAGATGGGGGTCTTGTCGCTCATCCAGAGCGCGAGGCCGCGGGCGATGGTGAGCATGGCCAGGGTCGCGATGAATGGGACGACCCGGCCCCAGGTGATGGCCAGGCCGTTGATCGCCCCGAGGAGCACGGCGAAACCGACCGCGGCGAGCATGAAGATCCAGGAGCCGTTCTCGAACACCAGCCCGCCGGCGATGCTGGCCGCGGCCAGCACCGACCCGACCGACAGGTCGATCCCGCCGGTGGCGATCACGAAGGTCATGCCGATGGCGATGATGCCGGTGATGCTGGCCTGGGTGAGCACATTCAGCAGGTTGTCGCTGGTCGGGAAGACGTCGGGCTTGATGATCACGCCGGCGACCAGCAGGACGACGATCACCACCGGCAGCACCAGCTCCTGGACGGGGACCTGGCGCCAGCCGGCCAGGGCGTTGCGCGCGGGTGTGTCGACTGCCATTTCCTCACCCTGCCTTGGTGGTGTGGTGAACGGGGACCGCGGACCGGAGCACGTCTTCCTCGGTGCTGGTGGCGCCGTCGAGCTCGTCGACGATGTGGCCCTCACGCACCACGAGCACGCGGTGGCAGAAGCCGAGCAGCTCGGCCAGCTCGCTGGAGACCATGACGATCCCGATCCCGTTGCCGGCCAGCTCGGCGATCACCCGATAGATCTCCGAGCGGGCGCCGACATCGACCCCCCGGGTCGGTTCGTCCAGCAACAGGACACGGCAGGAGCGCAGCAGCCAGCGGGCCAGGACCGCCTTCTGCTGGTTGCCGCCAGAGAACTCGCGCGCCGGCCGTTCGGGCGCGTCGGGCCGGGTCTTGAGCGACCGGAGGTGGCGGGCGGCTTCCTGTCGCTCGCTGGCCCGATCGGTGAGCGGGCCGCGCCGGAACCGGGCCAGGTCGGCGATCGAGGTGTTGCGGACCATGCTCCAGTCCAGCCACAGCCCCTGGGACTTGCGCTCTTCGGGCGTGAACCCGAGGCCGGCCCGGATGGCCAGGTCGGGCCGGCCGGGTGGCAGACGGCGACCGGCCACCTGGACCTCGCCGGACTGGGCGGGATCCAGCCCGTAGATGAGGCGCAGCAGCTCGGTGCGGCCCGAGCCGACGAGGCCGGCCAGCCCGAGGATCTCGCCCTCGCGAAGCGTGAAGGAGGCGTCGTGGACGTCCGGGGCACGGGTCAGGCCCCTGACCTCCAGCACGGTCTCCTCGCGGGGCGGCTTGCGGTCGGGGAACAGCGTCTCCATGCGCCCGCCCACCATGTGCCCGATGAGGGTGTCGACCGGGGTGTCGGGCGGCAGCTCGGTGGCCACGGTCCGGCCCTCCTTGAGCACCGTCACCCGGTCGCCCAATTGCGCTACCTCGCCCAGTCGGTGGGAGATCCAGATGATCCCGACTCCCTCGGCGGTGAGCCGCCGCACCACCTTGAACAGTGCCTCCACCTCGACGTCGTCCAGGACGGCCGACGGCTCGTCGAGGATGAGCAGCTTGACCGAGTGCGACAGCGCCCTGGCCATCGAGACCACCTGCTGCTGGGCCGGCCGCAGCGTCGTGACCGCCGCTGTCGGCGGGATGTCCTCGTCGCCCAGCCGGGCCAGCAGCGCCGCCGTCTCGCGGTGCATCGCCGCCTGGTTCAGCAGGGGACCGCGGCGCTGCTCGTGGCCGAGGAACACGTTCAGCGCTACGGACAGATGCGGGACGAGATCCAGCTCCTGGTAGATGGTGGCGATCCCGCGGGCGATGGACGCGTTGGGGTCCCCGACCGGGAGGGGCTCGCCCTCGAACCGGACCTCGCCGGCGGTGGGCTCCACCAGCCCGGAGACGCACTTGATCAGCGTCGACTTGCCGGCCCCATTCTGGCCGATCAGGCAGTGCACCTGGCCCCGGGTCACGGTCAGGTCGACACCGTCGAGGGCGCGCACACCCGGGTAGTCCTTGACGAGCCCCCGGACCTCCAGCAACGGGCTGTCGGCTTCGCTCATCGGTTCACCTCCGGTCACGCTCGGCGCTCAGGCCACCAGCAGTGGCCGCAGGGTGCGGTAGGCGATGTCCAGGCCGGTCTTGACCTTGTCCTCGGTGCCACCCCACACCGGGTCCTCGTGCTCGACCGACAGCACCCCGTCGAAGCCGCCCTCGTACATGGCGTCGACCAGCCCCCGCCAGTCGACCTGGCCCAGGCCCGGGACCCGGTAACGCCACCAGCCGACGTCCCAGGGGTCGGGCCGGTCCACCGCCTTGCCCGGCCAGCCGTAGCGGTTGCGGCGCTCGCCGAACAGCTGGATGTCCTTGGCCTGGGCGTGGGGGATCCGGTCGACATAGGGCCGCAGGGCGGTCACCGGGTCGATCCCCATCCACACCAGGTGGGAGGGGTCGTAGTTCAGGTACAGGCCCAGGGAGAACATCCACTCCCACAGCTCCGGCGAGTAGGCGAGGTTCCCGGGGTAGCCGTCGGGGTGCCAGCCCTCCATGACGCAGTTCTCGATGATCAGCTTCACCCCGGCCTGCCCGGCCCGGTCGACCAGTGCCTTGAAGACCTGCTCGGCGTCCTTCAGGTTGCCGGCCACGGTCTTGCTGGGGTCGCGGCCGACGAAGGTCCCGACCGTGGGACAGCCGACCAGGGCGGCCGCATCGATACAGGCGGCCACGTGATCGTTGATCGCCCTGCGCTCGGTCGGGTCGGGATGCAGGTTGTTGTCGTAGAACGACAACGACGACAGGGTCAGCCCGTGGCGGTCGAACAGCTCGCGGACGCGGTCGGCCTCGGGTTCACCAAAGTCGGCCACGTCGATGTGGGTGGCGGTGAAGGGCCGGTCCCCCAGCGCTGGCCAGGCGGCCACCTCCAGCGCCTCGAAGCGGTGCTCGGCCGCCCAGGCGGCGATCTCCTCGAGGCTGCGGTTGGGCAGGCAGGCGGTCAGAAATCCCAGCTTCATGGCGGCACCTCGACCCAGGTCTGGCTGGTGGCGGAGTCGACGACGGCCTGGGTCAGCATCGCCGCCCGCAGGCCGTCGGCGAAGCTGGGCAGGCCGTCGGGCTGGTCGCCGGCGATTGCGGCGTAGGCGTCGGCGACATAGGCGTTGAAGCAGTCCTGATAGCCCTGCGGGTGTCCGGCGGGCAGGATGGAATACCGCGCTGCCGCCGGTGAAGTTCCCTCGGCCCCGCGCAGCAGCAGCTCGTTGGAGGCCCGGCCGCCCTTCCATAGGCTCTCCGGCTGCTCCTGGTCGAAGCTGAAGGAGGCCTCGGCCCCGTCGAAGGAGAACCACAGACGGTTCTTGCGCCCAGGCGATACCTGGCTGATGACCGCCGCACCGCTGGCACCCTGGTCGGTCTCGAACAGCACGGTCGCGGCATCCTCGGTGCCCACCGCGGCGGCCCCCGGGGCCAGGCGGCGCTCAGAGAAGGCGGTCATGGTCCGGGCGGTCAGCCGGACGATCCGGTGGCCGGTGACGAACTCCATGAGGTCGCACCAGTGCACGCCGATGTCCCCGAACGCCCGCGAGGCGCCGCCAAGGGCCGGATCGACCCTCCAGTTGCTGTCCTCCGGCTTCGACAGCCAGTCCTGCAGGTAGCTGCCGTGCAGCAGCCGCAGCGGCCCGGCCTCCCCGGCCGCAATCCGGGCCCGTGCCTCCCGGACGCTGCCATAGAAGCGGTACACGAATGGCACGGTTGCCACCATGCCGGCCCGCTCGGCCTGAGCCGTGAGCCGTCGGGCATCCTCGACGGTGGTAGCCAACGGTTTCTCGCAGACTACCGGCTTGCCAGCGGCCAAGGCGCCCTCAGCCACAGGAACATGCAGCGCATTGGGGGTGCAGACGTGGACCACGTCGACGTCGTCGGCCGCCAAGAGCGCCTCGACAGATTCGGCGGCCGCTTCAGCGCCAAGGCGCGCCGCGGCCGCTATGGACCGATCCGGCGTCGAGGCGGCGACCCGCCCGACCACGCCCCCGGCGGCTCGGACGGCGCGGGCGTGGACCTCGCCCATGAACCCAGCACCAACGATCCCGGCGCGCAGTCGATCGGTCATGAGCGGCCCCTAGGCGGATCAACAGCTTGTCTGGCGAACGGACCTGGTACCGGGCTCCCAACCTGGCTGCGAGGGCTACCAAGGATGGCTCGCTCATAACGAACCGGTGAAGTCGCTCGCATTCGGACTTGTTAGGGCGGGCGAGTCACCTAATGCAGTAAGTCAGCAAAAGTTAAGGGCTCTCGAGGAAAAGTGTCAAGCCGAGCGGCCTTAGAGCGACTTGGCGGAGATGAGAACTTCACCAGTGGCCGGCGGCCATGCCTTGAGGCGTCAGGGGATGGACAAGACGTGGTCGCTGATCATCACGGCCGCGCCGACCACCCCGGCCGAGGATCCGAGCTCCGAGAGCACGATCGGGAGGTTGCCGGTGGCCAGCGGCAGAGAGCGGCGGTAGACGACGCCTCGGATCTCGGCCAGCAGGAGGCGCCCAAGGCCCGCCAGCCCACCGCCGATCACGATCATGCTGGGATTGAACAAACTGACCGACCCGGCAAGGATCAGCCCGACCCGACGGCCGCCATCGCGGATCAGCCCCACCGAGACCGGGTCCCCTTCGGCCGCGCACTGGCCAACATCCTCCGCGGTGAGGGTGTGCTTCCGGGCCAGCCGTTCGGCCAGCGCCTCCGACGTCCCCGAGCGAGCCGCCATCAGCGCATCCCGAGCCAGCGCAGCCCCGCCGAACATTGCCTCAAGGCAGCCGCTGTTGCCACAGGCGCACACCGGGCCGTCGGGATCGACGTTGATGTGGCCGATGTCACCCGCGCACCCATCGATGCCGCGGTAGACCTCTCCCCGGATGAGGATGCCGCAGCCGATGCCCGTGCCGATCTTGACGAACAGGTAGTTGTCGACCGACTTGGCCACCCCACCCCAGTGCTCGCCGACGGCCATGACGTTGACGTCGTTGTCGACCAGGACCGGGCAGCCGAAGCGGCGGGCAAGGATGTCTCGCACCGGGTACTCGTTCCAGCCGGGCATGATCGGAGGGCTGACCGGTCTGCCCTCCTGGAACCGGACCGGGCCGGGAACACCAACGCCAATGCCGGCCAACTGGACGCCTTGGTCCCTGGCCAGCTTCTCGATCAGCTCGGTGGCACGACCCAGGACTGGCTCGGGACCTCGGCGGATGTCGACCGGCTCAGCGACCTGCGCCTTCACTTGAAGCTGGGCGTTCATGACAGCCACCCGCATGCCTGTGGCGCCAAGGTCGACGCCACCAAAGTGCAGGAACGGGCTCAACTCGACCAGGGTCGACCGGCGGCCACCACGCGAGGCAGCCTTCCCGCCCTCCTGCACGAGGCCGAGCCTTGTGAGCCGGGTCAGCTCGGCCTCAAGCTTGGAGCGGGTCATGTTGGCCAACTCGGCCAGCTCGGCTCGAGACTTGGGTCCCTCATCCCGAAGCAGCCGCAGCAGGCGCCCCTGGCCAACGCTGTCAGGCCTAGCAGGTAAACCCACCTGGACACCACTTCCTTGTTCTTGGAGTCACAAGGAGTCTAACCGTGCCAGACCAAGCAGGAAACCGCGCAGGAAAGCCCGAAGAGCACTTGTGTCCCCCGGCAACAGAACTTTCCAGAACTCACCTCTAGCTTTGGTCCTCGGCGGACGTTATTCTCCCACGGTGCGAGTATTCGGGCATACCTCCCGCTTCTTCCGCTCGGAGAACCTTGCGACGAGCGCGGGCAACGGGCAGAGCCACTCCTTCTGAAGGAGGCCAAGCATGTGCACAGGCCATGACGCCCCCGTCGGTCCCGACAACGTCGCCCGGCTCAGCCGCCGGGGCTTCCTGCGCACGGCCGCCACAACCGCCGCTGTCGTCGGGACCTCAAGCGCCCTCGCCAGCCCGGCGCTCGCCAAGGAGGAGACTGCCAGCCGCGGCCGCCGCAGGCATCGGGTTCCGCCCAACCAGATCAGCATTCAGCTGTACACCCTGCGCGACCAGCTCGCCGTCGACCTCGAGGGGACCCTCCGGGCGCTGCACGAGATCGGCTACAGGCGGGTCGAGCACGCCGGCTTCGTCGGCCGCACCGTCACCGAGTTCAAGGCCGCGCTGGACGCCGCTGGACTGTGGGCGAGCTCGGGCCACGTCGCCATCCCCCAGCCCTTCGACCCGGCGGTTTGGAGCGCTTCGCTGGCCGACGCCAAGACGCTGGGATCCCGCTTCATCGTGCACCCGTTCTTTGGGATCAACTTCGCCACCGGCGAGGTGGTTCGGACCACGGCGCCGTGGCGGGCGTTCGCCCGGGACCTGAACCGGGCCGGCCGCATGGCCCGCGACGCCGGGCTGAAGCTTGGATACCACAACCACAACTGGGAGTTCTTCCGGCTGACCGACAATCCCTCGCGTACCGCCTACGACGTCCTCACCGATGCCACCGACCCGGAGCTGGTGCACCTGGAGATGGACCTGTTCTGGGTCACCAGGGGCGCCCGCGACCCGGTCGACCTCATCAGGCAGAACAAGGGCCGGGTCCTGCAGTTCCACGTCAAGGACATGAACCAGGCCGGCAGCTTCGAGGATCCCGGAAAGGGCCTGATCGACTTCGCCAGGATCTTCCGGCACTCCAAGGAGGCCGGGGTGAAGGAGTACATCGTCGAGCGTGACGACGCCGGCACGCCGCCCCGGCAGCCCGAGGACGCCCTGGACACGGCCCGGGTCGGCTACCAGTTCCTCAGGACCATCCGCTTCTAGGTTGCTCCTCTGTCAAGCGGCGGTGGGAGAAGCCGTTCGTAGCCGTTGCTCGGCGAGCTTGAGCTGCTGGTAGACGGCGCGGGCGATGCGTCGCTTGAGCGTGCGGATGGCGTCGCCGGTGCGGTCGCCCTGGACGCGACGCCGCCGGTCGTAGCTCTGGCCTGGGCCGGGCAGGCGAAGCTGGGTGATGGCAATGCGGTGGAGTGCAGCGTTGAGCTGCCGGTTACCGCCCCGACACAGCCGGTGGCGGGCGGTCCGTCCCGAGCTGACCGGGATGGGCGCGACCCCGGCGGGCATGGCAAAGCCGGCCTCAGAACGAACCCGGGCCACCCCGGCGGTCTCAGCGATGAGCTTGGCCGCGGTCAGCACTCCGCAGCCGGGCAGGCTGAGCAGGTTGGGCGCCAGCTGGGCGACCCGCTGGCCGAGCTGTCCGGCGAGCCGGTCGATGCGCGCCGTCAGCGCCCCCATCGCGACCGTCAACTCCTGACCGATGCCGACCTGCACCGACGACGGGGCGCCGGCCTCAGCCGCGGCGGGCCCCCCACCCGCTCCCCGGCCGCCAGCAGGTCGCATTCCAGCCGGCCAGTGACATGGCGGCAGTCCTCCACCGCCCACACCCGCTCGTCGGGCCAGCGGCGGCGTGCCCAGCCGATCAACGCCAAGCCACCTCAACCATTGAGGGGCAGCGTGTCCGGGAGCCAGCCACGACCGCACCGTAGTCCACCACCCTGGCGGGCGGCCCACCCACGATCACACTGAGGGGTGTCTCAAAGTCATCTGCCGACTTTGAGACACCCCCTAGTACTGCAGCCGCACTTTGCTGTTGATGGTGGTGCTGGTCGATAGGGTCGCGTTCCTGGACACTCACGAGCCAGGAGCAGGCGCGATGTTCGAGCTCACCGACCAGGCCTTCGCCCGCATACAGCCGCTGCTGCCAGCCAACTCCCGGCGCGGTAAGCCCTGGCGGGACCACCGCCAGGTGCTGGGCGGCATTCAGTGGAAGCTGCACACCGGCCGGCCGTGGCGCGATGTGCCAGGGCGGTTCGGGCCCTGGCAGACCTGCTATGGCCGCCTGCGCCGCTGGCAGCAAGATGGGACCTGGCCTCGGGTCTGGGCGCTGCTGGCCGCCGGCGAGCACGGCTCAGGCCACGATGGCCGCGGCCAAGCCAGCCAGGAGACGCTGCCGGCGGCGCCAGTGGCAGCGGCGGGCGCGGGCCTGATGGCGGCGCCGCCACCACGACCACCACAGCACCTGGCGCACCGTGGGCGGCGTCGACCACACCAGCCCGACCAGCAGCCGCCGCGCCTCCGCGGTCGAGACTCTGACCAGGTCCGAGCCAGGCGGTTGTGGCAGTTCTGCGTGCTCAGCCGCCCCCCGCGCCCGCCCGACCGACCACGCCGGCATGGTCGAGGGCGGCCTGGGCGCGGACCGCCGCCAGGAACGCCTGGGCGACCAGCACCAGGGTCACGTGCCGATACCAGGCATCGAAGCGGCGGACCTGATAGTGGTCCAGGCCGACCTGGTCCTTGGCGGCCTGGAAGCACTCCTCGACCGCCCAGCGCACCCCCGCCACCCGGACCAGCTCGACCAGGGAGGTGCGGGCCGGGCCGAAGCAGGCGTAGAAGGCCAGCTCCCCATCGGACAGCCGCCGACGGGCCAGCAGCCAGAACCCGCGGCCCGGCCAGCCAGGCCGGACCAGCCCAATCCTGGCCCAGTCATAGACCCGGGGGCCCTTGGCGCCAGCCCCGGCGCTGAGGCGGCGCCACGCACCAGCGGGCAGGCCGGCCACCAACTGGCGGGCGGGCAGCTCGGCGGGACCGTGCGCGCCGGCCGCCCACAGCGGCTGGGTCGCCTTGACCGCCAGCACATAGGCCAGATCCTGCTGCTCCAGGAAGGCGCGCAGGCGGGCATCACCGCCATAGACCTCATCGGCGGTCACCCATCTGGCCGGCATCTGCGCCTCCAGCGCCCGCGCCAGCATCACCTGGGCCAGCTGCGGCTTGGTCGCAAAGCCGACCCGCTCGGGCACGTGCGCCTCGGCGCGGCGCCCGGGGTCGGCGGCCCACTCCTTGGGCAGGTACAACTCCCGGTCCACCAGCGCCCGCCCTCGTGGGCTGGCGTAGGCCAGGAAGACGCCGATCTGGCAGTTCTCGATCCGCCCGGCCGTGCCCGAGTACTGGCGCTGCACTCCGGCCGACTTGGAGCCCTTCTTCAGGAACCCGGTCTCATCCACCACCAGCACCCCACCCGGGTCGCCGAGCTGCTCGACGACGTAGCCGCGCACGTCATCGCGGAGTGCATCGGCGTCCCAGCGGGCGCTGGTCAACAACTGCTGCATCCCATCCGGGGTCGTCTCGCGGGCGTGCTCGGCCAGCTGCCAGCCGTTCTTGCGGTCGACCCCACCCAGCAGCCCGCGCAGGAACCCGGCGGCGCGGCGGCGTACCTCGGGGCGGGCGAACCTGGGGCCGATCCGCTCGCACAACCGCTCGAACTCGGTCGCCCAGCCCTCGACCACGGCCAACACGCTCTGCCTCCACCCGCTCCGCCCTGCGCTCAGGAAGCGAGCAACCTACCCCACACAAAGTGCGGCTGCAGTACTAGTAGGCTGGACCCATGGGCAGGGCTGGGGCCGCCGTCGGCAGCGCGGTGTTCTTCGCGCTGG
>Ga0081538_10004806_pt1 | contig 12315 bp, 12 predicted proteins | sample TabmetS5T2R1_FD_71022 | JGI IMG/M metagenome (GOLD analysis project Ga0081538, IMG submission 71022) | Tabebuia heterophylla rhizosphere microbial communities from the University of Puerto Rico - S5T2R1 | ecosystem: Host-associated > Plants > Roots > Rhizosphere ... | reverse complement strand
CAGCAGCTTGGCCAGCAGGCCGGCCGGCCGCTCGTCCATGGTCCGGTCGATCGCCCCCTGGGGCAGGGCCAGCACCTCGCGCAGGGCCCGGGTGATGCCGGTCCGGTCGAGCAGCTCGTCGTACAGCCGGGGCCCGAGCCAGCCCTCCTCGGGGTTGGCGGCAAGGAAGGCCTCCAGGTCGTCGGCCAGCGGCTGCTCGAAGCCCCAGCGGTGCAGGCCGGGCAGGACCAGGTAGCGGCGGCTGTCGTGGGTGACCAGGCAGACCACCGACACCCGGTCGGCGTCGCGGAGCCGCTCGTCGGCGGCCGCGAACAGGCGCTCGTCCCGCCCGGGCAGGACCGGGTTGCTGAAGGTGGCCCGCAGGAAGGCCCGCTGGGCGGGCTCGCCCCCGGGGCCGCCGTCGAAGATGTACCGGTGGGAGCTGCGGCCGGGGGCGAAGCTGGTCACCCCGAGCAGCAGCTTGATGCCGTCCAGGAAGCAGGTCTTGCCCGAGCCGTTGGGCCCGGTGGCCACGTTGATGCCGTCGACCAGCAGGGGGATCGGGTCGGGCCGCAGCGACCCCCAGTGGACGAGCTGGACCTCCTCAATCCGTGGCATCGTCCCGCTCCCCCCCGTCGAGCTCGGCGGCCCGGCGCCGCAGGTGGGCCAGGCGCTGGTGGCGGGCGACCAGGGCCCGGGCCTGGTCGGCGGCGCCCGGCTCGTCCAGCGTGTCCAGCAGCGGCCCGGCCTCCACCCGGCCCTCGCGCAGGGTCAGGTAGCCGGCCCGGGCGAGCCGCTCGAGCACGCCCGGCAGGCCGGTGCCGTCCAGCCTCGCCCCCAGCAGCTCGGCCAGGTCGTCCGGGTCGAGCCAGTCCTGGCCGTCCCCCGCCGACCCGTTCTCGCCGGGCAGGAAGCGCAGGTGGAGCCAGCAGGTGGCCAGCACGGCCAGCTCGGCCGTGCCCAGGGCGAGCACCGGCTCGTGGCCCTCCAGCGCCGGCACCGAGTCGTCGAGCCGGGCCAGCCAGCGCTCGGAGGCGGCCGAGTAGACGAGCTCGCAGCCGGCCTCGCCGAGGCGCCGCCGGACCTCCTCGCGGGTCCCGGGGTCGCCCAGCTCGGGCACGTCGGTGGCGGCCACCGACCCCACCAGCAGCACCCGGCAGAGCTCGGTCGCGTTCACGTGGCCACCTCCTGCCGCTCCTCGGTGAGGTCGATCACCACCGGGCGCTGGGCGGCCAGCTCGGTGCCGGGGGCGCGCACGCCGGTCCAGGAGATGACCCCGACCTCGTCGTGCCCGACGACGTCCAGCCGGGGCCGGGGGTCGAGCTCGGCGGCCAGGCTGTCGTCCCCGGCCGGGCCCCAGCGCGACCAGGCCTCGACCACCGCGGCCATGCGGGCCGTGGCCTCGGCCCAGGTCCCGCCGACCACCCACCTGGCCAGGTCGGTCTCGCCCAGCCCGGCCAGCCAGGTCATCACGTCGGCGGCCAGCAGCACGAAGTCGGGCACGGCCTCCGGCGACTCGACCGGCAGCAGGGTCGGCTCGGGCAGCGGCACCACCACCGGCTCGGGCCGGCCGAGGAGCTCGTCGAGCGCGGCCAGGACCTCGCCGGTCCGGACCGGCGCGACGGCCGGCGGCTGCCGCAGGCGACCGGCCACCAGCCCGGCCAGCGCCGCCGGCTCGGTGGCCGCGACCAGCGCCCGCAGCCCACCGGCGTCCAGCTCCGCCCGTGGGGCCCCGGCCAGCCCCGTCTGGGGGCCGCCGGCCTCCAGCCCCGGCCGGGGGCTGTGGACAACGCCGCGCCCTTCGGCTCCGGGTCGGCTACCCTCCCGTTCGGGGGCCCCGGTACCCGGGGGGTGGGGCTGGACCGCGCCCGGCGGGGTGGCGTCGGGCGGGGTGGGGCCCACTGGGGTGGCGCCCAGCGGGGTGGCGTCCAGGACCTCGTCGAGCAGGGCCTGGAGCCGGCCGGCCACGGCGGCGGCTCGTTCCCGCTCGGCCTCGTGGCCTCCGGGCCGCGCCACCTGCCTGGCCATGGCGGCCAGGTCGTCGAGGTGGACGGCGGCGACCACGGCGGCCGCGCGCAGGTCGTCGTCGGCCCCCTGGTCGATCAGCCGGTGGAGCTCGACCAGGTCGCGCTCGAGCACGGCGGTGGCGGCGACGAAGGGCGCGAACGCCGACGGCTCGTCGACCCCGGCCGCCCTGGCCAGGGCCATCGCCGCCGCCAGGACCTTGATGGCCCGCTCGGGGGGGAGCTTGGGGGCGGCCAGCACGGCGCAGACCGTCGCCACCAGGTGGCCCTCGTCGGACAGGCGCCAGGCCGGCGGCCCGCCCGGCTGGCCGTAGCGGTCGACCTCGACCACCAGCCCGTCGCCGCGCAGCTCCGACACGAGCCGGTTGGCGGTCGCCGGCTCGAGCCAGGTCAGCGCCTGGCCGGCGTCCTGCAGCGACCAGCTCGGCTCCGGGAGGGCGGCGAGCTGGCGGAGCACGGCCACCTTGAGCCGTTGGTAGGGTTGGCCGAGCAGCTCGGAGAACGGCCCCAGCGACGGCACGGCGCGGCCGGCCGGAGGCGGGGGGGAAGCGCGGTCCGAGCCCGGCCACATTGCAGCCACCATGGCACCACAACGTACCGCAACCCAGATCGGGGCAACCTAGGTACTGCTACGCAGCGCCGATGTGCCAGTCTCCGTAGCCCATATGGGCTACCCCGCCTGCTGGCGGTCCCGCTCGATCAGCAGCCGGCGCAGGATCTTGCCCGACGCCGCCTTGGGGATCTCGTCGATGAACTCGACCTGGCGGACCTTCTTGTGGGGGGCGACCCGCTCGGCCACGAAGGCCATCAGCTCCCCGGGGTCGAGCTGGCCGCGGGCGACCACGAACGCCTTGGGCACCTCGCCGGCCTCCTCGTCGGGGAAGGGCACCACGGCGGCGTCGCTGACCTCCGGGTGGGACAGGAGCACCGCCTCCAGCTCGGCCGGGGCGACCTGGAGGCCCTTGTACTTGATGAGCTCCTTGACCCGGTCGACGATGTAGACGTAGCCCTGCTCGTCGATCGTGCCCAGGTCGCCGGTGTGCAGCCAGCCGTCCGGGTCGAGCATGGCGGCGGTCGCCTCGGGGGCGTTCAGGTAGCCCTTCATCACCTGGGGCCCGCGGACCAGCAGCTCGCCGGTCTCGCCCCGGGAGACGTCGGCCCCGGTGGCCGGGTCGACCACCCGCATCTCGGTGTTGGGCAGCGGCACCCCGACCGATCCCGGCTGTGGCCCCTGGGGGGTGTTGAAGTTGGTGGTGACCACCGGGCTGGTCTCGGTCAGGCCCCAGCCCTGCATGACGTCGCAGCCCAGCCGCTCGTTGCAGGCCCGCTCGAGGCTGGCCGACAGGGGGGCGGCGCCGGAGAAGACCGACTGGAGCGACGACAGGTCGTACTTCTCGACCAGCGGGTGCTTGGCCAGGGCGAGCACGATCGGCGGGGCCACGTAGGCCTGGGTGATGCGCTGGTCCTGGAGCAGGCCGAGGAACTGCTCGAGGTCGAAGCGGGGCATGGTCACCAGGGCGGCGCCCCGGGACAGGGCCGCCGCCATCAGCACCACCAGGCCGTAGATGTGGAAGAAGGGCAGCACCGCGATCAGGCGCTCGCCTTCGTCGGCGAGCAGCGCCGTCGTCCCCTGGCAGAGGTTGGCGACCAGGTTGCGGTGGGTGAGCATGACGCCCTTGGGCATCCCGGTGGTGCCGCTCGAGTAGGGGAGGGCGACCAGGTCGTTGGCCGGGTCGAGCTCCACCTCGGGCGGGGTGTCGCCGGCGGTCATGAGGCTGGCGAACGGGGTCGCGCCCTCGGCCTCGCCGAGCACGAACACCTCCTCGACGCCGCTGCGGCCGGCCGCGTCCAGGGCCTTGTCCAGGAACGGGGGCACGGTGAGCAGGAAGCGGGCCCCGGCGTCGGCGAGCTGCCTGGCCAGCTCGTCGGTGGTGTAGAGGGGGCTGACGGTGGTGTTGACCCCGCCCGCGGCCGAGACGCCATAGAAGGCCAGGGCGTACTCGGGCAGGTTGGGGCTGTAGATGGCGAACACCTCGCCCTTGGCGAAGCCGCGGGCGGCCAGGCCGGCCGCCACCCGCCGCACGCCCCCGGCGAGCTGGCCGTAGGTCAGCGTCCGGCCGCTCGGCCCGTCGATCAGCGCCGCCTGGTCGGCCCTGGCCATGGCGTCCCGGAGCACGAACTCGTGCAGGGGGAGATCGGGGATCTCCACGTCGGGGTGGGGGCTGAGCACAATCTCGCCGGCCATTGGCTGCCTCCTGGGCCAGGGTTGTCAACCGAACGACATGGACGTCAGACTGAAGCCTCGGCTGGAGGTGCCGCAAGGTGTCCGACCGCTTCGACCACGATCATCTCGAACAGAGCGAGCGCGAGTGGCTGCGCGCCTCACGGCGCTCCGCCGCCCGCCGCTCCTGGGTGCTCATCGGCGTGCTGGTGGTGGCCGCCATCTTCCTGGCCTGGCTGACCGTTGACGGCCTGCCCGGCGGCGACCGGCCCGCGACCACCACGACCACCCCGGACCAGCGGGCCATCGCCGACGGCGAGCAGGCCCTGGCCGACTGGGCCGCGTTCGCGAACAGCAACGACCTGGCCGACGTCAAGGAATCGTTCTGGGCCAACGGGCCGCAGTACAAGCTGCTCGCCGGCCAGGCCAAGGACCGCAAGGCGCTGGGGCCGCCGCCCTACAAGATGACCATGTCCGACGTGAAGGTCATCAAGCCCGGCGACCGCGAGGACCAGCGGGTCCTCCGGGGCAAGGTCCAGATGACCCGGGCCGGGGAGGAGCCCCAGAACTACGACTGGGACGTCCTGCTCCAGGTCGACCCGGCGGCCGGGGGCCGCTGGCGGCTCTGGACGGTCACCGAGACGGCCGGGACCTAGCTCAGTCGGCCGGCGGGAGGACGACCTCCTCGTCGGGGTAGATCAGGTCGGGGTCGCCCGACTGGAGCCCGTCCCGGTTGGCCGCCACGACCTTGGCCCAGTACTCGGCCACCTCGCGGTTGGTCGGCTCCCCCGACCCGCCGCTGCGGGTCCCGCGCAGGTGGTCGCGGGCGATCGTCCAGAGGTTGTCACCTCGCTGGACCCGGTGGGTCTGCTCCTGCTGCTCCTCCTGGCCCCCCGAGCGGTCCTCTCCGCCGCCGGGCGTTCCCCCGGTGCCCCCGCCGGTGTTCCCCGGCTCGCCGCCGCCCGGCTCGTCGTCGTCGCCCGGCCCGGCGTCTTCGGAGGGCTCCTCCTGGGCGTCGTCGGACGGGGTCGCCGGGGTGAACTCATAGCCCGGTGGCGGCGGTTCCCCCGGCCCCGCGGGGTCGGGCTGGTAGGCAGGCGGCCGGGGCGGGGCGGGCGGCGGGGCGGCGCGGGTGGTGGTCGTGGTCGCCGCCCGGGTGGAGGTGGTGGGCGGCTCCGTGGTCGTAGTCGGCGGCCGGGTGGTGGTGGTCGGCGGCCGGGTGGTGGTCGTGGGGGCCGCGGTGGTCGTGGTGGGGGCCGCGGTGGTCGTGGTCGCGCGCGTCGTCGTCGTGGTCGGTTCCGCGGTGGTGGTCGTCTCGGGAAGCGTGGTGCTGGTGGTCGACGTCGAGGTGGTGGAGGTCGAGGTGGAGGTCGAGGTCGACGTCGAGGTGGATGTCGAGGTGGTGGTCGGGTCCTGGACCTCCGGGACATAGCCAGGGTCGGCCGGCTCGGTGGTGGTGGTCGCCTGGGCGGCGGCCACCGGCTTCCTGGCCGGCGGTCCCGCCCCGCCGCCGGAGTCCGCGGCCAGCGCCGGTCCGGCCGCGCCGAGGGTGCCGCCCCCGACCATCGACGTGGCCAGGGTGACCGCGAGCGCATGGTCGGCCACCCGCCGCACCATCGGGATGGTGGCCCAGCTCACCGCCCGCACCGCCGCCGGCAGCCTGGTCAGGCTGGCCAGCAGGTACAGCAGCGTCGAGGCCAGCAGCCAGTAGGCCATCACCAGCGCCACCGTGCGCAGCAGCGCCCCCAGGACCTCCTGCACCGGGCTCGACAGCAGCCACCGGACCGGCTCGTCCCAGCCGATGCGGAGCCCCGGGAACCGCCCCAGCCAGTGCAGCCCCAGGACGGCCGCCAGCTCCAGCCCGAGCAGCCCGAGCAGCGAGCCCGTCCTGCGCAGCGGCGCGGTCCGGCCGGCGGTCCCCATGGTCTGCCCACCTTCGGCGGATCTGGACAATATGCACAAGCAAGTCAAGTCTGGGCCACGCCCTCACGGGGTGTCAACGCGCTAGCATCGGGCTTCCGCTGGATCCGGAAGGAGCGTCCCGTGCGCGTGGCCCTGCTCAGTCGCGAGTATCCCCCAGATGTGTACGGCGGTGCCGGAGTGCATGTCGAGTACCTGGCGAGAGAGCTGGCCAAACTGCTCGACCTGCAGGTGCACTGCTTCGGCGCCCCGCGGCCGCCCGGGCCGCCGGGGTCGCCCGAGGTCGTCGCCCACCCGACCTGGGACGCCCTCGCGGGGGACGGCCGCCACCTCGGGGCCCTGCGCACGATGGCGACCGACCTGTCGATCGCGGCCGGGGTCGAGGGCGTCGACCTGGTCCACAGCCACACCTGGTACGCCAACCTGGCCGGGCACCTGGCCAAGCTCCTCTACGGCATCCCCCACGTGGTCAGCGTGCACAGCCTCGAGCCGCTGCGGCCCTGGAAGGTCGAGCAGCTCGGGGGCGGCTACCACGTCTCCCGCTGGTGCGAGCAGACGGCGATCGAGGGGGCCGACCGGGTGATCGCCGTGTCGGCCGGCATGGCCAGCGACATCCTCTCGGTCTACCCGGCCGTCGACGGCGGAAAGCTGCAGGTGATCCACAACGGCATCGACACCGACCAGTACGCGCCCGACCACGACACCGACGTGCTGGAGGCCTACGGGGTCGACCCCGACCGGCCGTCGGTGATCTTCGTCGGCCGCATCACCCGCCAGAAGGGCGTCCCCCACCTGCTCGACGCCGCCCTCGCCCTCGACCCGGCGGCCCAGCTCATCCTCTGCGCCGGGGCGCCCGACACCCCGGAGCTGGGCCGCGAGGTCACCGCCAAGGTCGAGAAGGTCCGCCAGGAGCGGGGCGGCATCATCTGGATCGAGAAGATGCTGGAGCGCCGCGAGGTCATCCAGCTGCTCACCGCCGCCACCGTGTTCGTCTGCCCCTCGGTCTACGAGCCCCTCGGCATCGTCAACCTGGAGGCCATGGCCTGCGAGACGGCCGTGGTGGCCACGGCCACCGGCGGCATCCCGGAGGTGGTCGTCAACGGCGAGACCGGCCTCCTGGTCCCGTTCGAGAGCGACGGCGCCGGCGGCGCCCGCGACCCCGACCGCTTCGCCGCCGACATCGCCGAGCGCCTCAACAGCGTCCTCGCCGACCCCACCCTGGCCGAGTCCATGGGCGAGGCCGGCCGCCGCCGCGCCGTCGAGCAGTTCAGCTGGGCGGCCATCGCCGCCGAGACGGCCGCCCTCTACGCCGGCCTGACCTGATTGCGGACGGCCCCGGAGGGGAACGTCAACGGACAACGGTCCCGTTCGCGAAGGAGCGACCATGACGTCCGATGATCCCCTCCGGGACGACGAGATGGAGACCGTCCGCGACCAGGAGCCCGCGTCCCCTGACCAGGCCGGCGCCACCCCCGCCGGGATCGACACCGGCGTGATGATGGACGCGGCCGACTCGGGAACCCTCGACCAGTCCGACGTGCCCGCCCGGAGCGGCGCCAGCGACACCGGCGCGATGATGGACGAGCGCGACTCGGGCACGGCCGACCAGTCCGACGTGCCCGCCCCCAGCGGGGCCACCGACACCGGCGCGATGATGGACGTCGCCGACTCGGGCACGGTCGACCGGACCGACGTCGGGGAGCCCGGGGATGCCGACGCCGGCGAGCCCGGCCGGTAGCGACCCGGGGGACGGCGCGCCCGGCGGCGCCCTCGCCCGCCTCGTCGGCGACCCGGACCGGTTCGCCCGCGAGCACTGGGCGCGGGCGCCGCTGTACCGGCCGGCGGCCGACCCGGCCGCCTTCGCCGACCTGTTCAGCCTGGGCGACGTCGACCACATCCTGTCCTCGACCACGCCCCGCCACCCGGCCTTCCGCCTGGTCAGCCACGGCCGGGAGCTCGACCCCCGGTCCTACACCAGGCCGGGACGGGTGGGTGGCCGGCCCGTGGACGACCTCGCCGACCCCGGGCTGGTGTACGAGCACTTCCACGCCGGCGCCACCATCGTGCTCCAGAGCCTGCACCGCTTCTGGCCGCCGCTGGCCCGCCTCAGCCGCGACCTCGAGCTCGCCCTGACCCATCCCGTCCAGGTCAACGCCTACGTCACCCCGCCCGCCTCGCGCGGGCTGGGCGTCCACCACGACACCCACGACGTGTTCGTGCTCCAGGTCCACGGCCGCAAGCGCTGGGACGTGCACCCTCCCGGCGGCGAGCCCGGGCGGCCGCTGCTCGAGGCCGAGCTGGCGCCGGGCGACTGCCTCTACCTTCCCCAGCGCTACCCGCACGCCGCCTGGACGGCCGCCGCCGCCTCGGTCCACCTGACCGTCGGGGTGGTCCCGGCGACCTGGGCGGACGCGGTGGGTCCGGCGGTCGCCGCGGTGGTCAGGGACGCCCTGTCGCCGGCCCCGCTGCCCGCCGGGTACGCGGCCGACCCGGCCGCGCTCACCGCCGGCGTGGCCGAGCAGCTCGGCGAGCTGCGGCGCCGGCTCGACAAGCTGGACCCGGGCGCGGTCGCGGCCGGCGCCGCCGACCGCTTCTGGTCCAGCCGGCCGCCGCTCCTGGCCGGGCAGCTGCAGCAGCTCCTGTCCCTAGAGGAGATCGGCCAGGACACGGTGGTCCGGCGGCGTCCCGGGGCCACCTGCCGGCTGCGGGTCACCGGCGACCGGCTGGAGGTCCTGCTCGGGGACCGCACCCTGCGTGTGCCTGCCCGCCTGACCCCGGCCATGCGGGAGATCGCGGCCCGCGACCGCCTGGCCGTCGCCGACCTTGCCGGCTACCTCGATCCCACCAGCCGCCTGGTCCTGGTCCGCCGCCTGGTCCGCGAGGGCCTGCTGGAGACGGTGCCGCCCTAGGGTTGGCGGGCGTCGAGCTCGGCGACCAGGCGCCGGGGGGCGACGGTCCGGTAGGCGTCGGTGATGAGCTCGGCGATCTCGTCCCAGTCGGCGGGGACGTCGAGGTAGACGCCGAGCCAGCCGCGGTGGCCGACGTAGGGAGGGCGGAAGAAGCGGGTGGGGTCGGCGGCGACCAGGGCCTCCTGGGTGCCCCGGGGGGCGGCGCACCAGAAGGCGAGACGGTCGTCGTGGTGGTGGTCGGCGTAGGTGACGAAGGTCGTCCTGCCGCGGACGAACCAGGTCGGCTCGCCGTGGCTGAGGCGTTCGGTCGTCTCGGGGAGGGCCAGGCAGAGCCGGCGCAGCGCCTCCAGCGGGTCGGTGGTCATGGCGCCGTGGGTCAGCTCCGGCGGGCGCCGGCCATGATCTCGTCGGCGATCTCGCTCACGCGGCGGCGCTCGGTCCTTGCCCGGCGGCGCATCTGCTCGAACGCCTCCCCGGGAGTGAGGCCTTCGCGGGCGACCAGGGCGCCCTTGGCCTGCTCGATCAGGACCCTGGCGTCAAGGGCCCGCTGGAGCTGGGTGGCCAGCTCGCCCCGCTGCTCGCTCTGCATGGTGTTGGCGATGGTCAGGGCGGCCAGGTCGGTGAAGGCGACGAGGGCCAGCTCGCCCTCGGGCGACCACGGGTGGACCCTGGTCGAGAACACGGTGATCACGCCGATGGCCATCTGGTTGTAGGGGATGGGGCTGGCCAGCACGGCTCGCAGGCCCCGGTCGACCGCGGCCGGGGAGAAGTCCGGCCAGCGCTCCTCGGCGGCCAGGTCGGCGGCGTGGATCAGCTCCTTGTCGTCGAAGGCGTCGATGCAGGGGCCCTCGCCGTGCTCGATCTGCAGCTCCTCCAGGTGGCTGACGCGCTCGTCGGAGTCGGCCACGTTGCGCAGGAGCTGGTCGGGGTCGATCAGCATGAGTCCGGCCCCGTCGACGGCGAACAGCTCGTGGGTGCACTGGACGATCCGGCGCAGGGCGTCGTCGAGGTTCCCGGCGGCATAGCGCAGGTCGCCGAGCTCGTGGAGCGCCTCGCGGACCTCGTGAGCGGACATCGGCATCGGTGACCACCTCCCCGAACGGGTTGCTTACCCGCTCAGCCGGCCCGCTTCACCGATTTCACGAAGCTCTCGGTGATGCCGAGCTGGCGCAGCTGCTCCCGGTGGGCCTCGGCCTCGTCCTCGCTCTGGAACAGACCGCTGTACACCGCCCACCTGGTGTTGATCTCGTACTGCTCCTGGTCGAGCAGGTTGGCGTCCTCGGCCCCTTGGCGCCTGACCAGCGCCAGCCTCGCGTCGGCGCGGGCGCGGTCGTCGAAGCTGCCCAGGACCACCGTCTCGAACTCCTCCGGGATGGTCGTGGTGGTGGGCGCGACGGTGGTCTCCACCGGGGCGAGCGCCTCCGCCTGGGGCGCCGATCCGGCGGAGGAGAGGCCGAGGATGGCCCCGGCCACCAGGCCGAGCACGGCGGCGACGGCCGCCATCGCCGGCCCCGGCCGTGGCCAGCGGGTGTCATACATGGCGCCAGACGGTACCCCGGGCCCGACACCCGGCTCAACTCGACGAGTCGTCCCCTTCGGCCCCGGTGTCGGCCTTGCGGAGCTCGGAACGGCGGATCTTGCCGGTGAGGGTCTTGGGCAGGTCGTCGACGAACTCGACCTTGCGCGGGTAGGCGTAGGCCGACAGCCGCTCCCGGACGTGCCGCTGCAGCTCGGTGACCAGCTCGTCGCCCGGCTCGGTGCCCGGGACCAGGCGGACGTAGGCCTTGACGAGGTGGCCGCGCTGCTGGTCGGGGCTGGCCACCACCGCCGACTCGGCCACCGCCGGGTGCTCGAGCAGGGTGCTCTCGACCTCGAACGGCCCGATCCGGTAGCCGGCCGAGATGATCACGTCGTCGGCCCGGCCCGAGTACCAGACGTAGCCGTCCTCGTCCTGGCGGGCGGTGTCCTTGGTGTGGAACCAGTCGCCGCCGAAATCCTCCTTGGAGTCCTCGGGCCGGTTCCAGTAGCCGAGCGGGTAGTGCGGGTTGGAGCGGGCCTTGAGGCAGATCTCGCCCGGCTCGCCCTGGGGGACGGGCTGCTCGTCGGGGTCGAGGATGGCCACCGCCCAGCCGGGCAGGGGCAGGCCCATGGAGCCGGGCCGGACCTCGACGGTGGGGTAGTTGCCGCACAGCGGGTAGCTCTCGGACAGGCCGTAGTAGTCGAGCATCGGGCAGCCGACGGTCCGGCTCCACCAGGCGATCGCCTCGGGGTTGAGCGGCTCGCCGGCCGAGCAGGCCAGCCGTACCCCGAAGTCCAGCCCGGCCGCCTCGGACACGCCCATCATGGCCCGGATGGCGGTCGGGGTGGTGAACAGGTTGCCGACCCCGTGGTCGGCGATCAGCCGCAGCGCCCTGCCCGGGTCGAACCCGCCCTTGCGCCCGTGGACCAGCGTCTCCACCCCGAAGCGCCACGGCCCCAGGATCCCGGGCACGATCCCGGCGATCCAGGCCCACTCGCCGGTCGAGTGGAACAGCTCGCCGGCCCGGACGTCGTGGCTGAGCTGGAACTCCTCGTGGCCCAGGAGGTACCGGTGGGCGTGCAGGATCCCCTTGGCCAGGCCGGTCGTGCCCGAGGTGTAGTAGAGCTGGGCCGGGGTGTCGGGGTCGGTGGCCGGGGTCTCGAACCGGTCGGCGGCCGCCCCGGTCAGCTCCTCGAAGCTCTCCCGGCCCTCGCCGCCGACTACCACCAGGTGCTCGACCGACGGCGCCTTGTCGAGCAGGGCGGCCACCCGGTCGCGGTGGGCGGCCGAGGTGATCAGCACCTTCGCCTCGGCGTCGTTGAGCCGGTAGGCGATCGCGTCGTCGCCGTACAGCACCGACATCGACAGCAGGATCGCCTCGACCTTGTAGGTGGCCAGGAAGCTGGCCGCGATCTCGGGCGAGGCCGGCGCCATCACGGCCACCCGGTCGCCCTTGCCGACCCCGAGCCCCCGCAGGGTGTTGGCCGTCCGGTCGGTCAGCCGCCGCATGTCGCCGAACGTCCAGCGCTCGTCGCGGCCCTCGTCGGACACGAACCGCATGGCCGGCCGCTCGGGCTCGTGCTTGTCGAGCACGTCGGCGGCCAGGTTGTAGCTGGCAGGGACCTCCCAGCGGAAGGCGGAGGTCATCTCCTGGTAGGTCCCGGGCTGAAGGGTGCGGTAGTCACGCATGGATTCCTCCTTGGCGGACGTGCTAGTCATCTACCCATGACCTCCCATACGCGC
>Ga0081538_10004805_pt1 | contig 12320 bp, 11 predicted proteins | sample TabmetS5T2R1_FD_71022 | JGI IMG/M metagenome (GOLD analysis project Ga0081538, IMG submission 71022) | Tabebuia heterophylla rhizosphere microbial communities from the University of Puerto Rico - S5T2R1 | ecosystem: Host-associated > Plants > Roots > Rhizosphere ... | reverse complement strand
CCTCCCGAAGACTCTATACTGACAAAGCCCAGTGATAAGCGGTGGCTCAATCGGGATAGGGGGAGGCCTCGCGACCTCTCCCCTCCCACACCACCGGACATACGGGTCACGTATCCGGCGGTTCGGCGGGTTGAGTCAATGCGGCGCGGCAAGGCGGAGGAGTCCGAGCGAGTCGAAGAACGCTGCCGGAAGTGCGATACTCAGCGCCGGGCTCTGACTGAGACGCCAGGGTCCGTGTGCAGATTTGGCAGTGTTCCAGGCGAGCGGTCGGCTGACGCCGCGGCGGCGTACTTCCCGCTCGCCCGTCCTCCCCCACTGCTTCCCCACATAGCTGCGTAGTCGGCGGCGAAGCCAAGCGTCAAACTCGCTAAACACCGAGGGTGTTTGACAAAAGCCAAAGTAGCCTTGCCAGCCTCGCAGGTAGCTGTTCACCTGCGCGCCCAGCGTCTCTAGCCTTTGGCCTCGGGTACGCGGCGTCAGCGTCCGAATCCGCTTCTTGAACCGCTTCACCGCCTGGGGCGCTAGCCGGCGCTTTGGTGCACGGTGTCGCGTCAAGCTAAAACCCAGCAGCTTACGCTCCCACGGTCGGGCTACGGCGCGTTTCGCTTCGTTCACGACCAGCTTGAGCCGTCGGGTGATGCACCGCGTGAGGCGCTTCATCACCCGCTCACCCGCTCGCAGGCTCCGCACGTAGATATTGCTATCGTCGGCGTACCTGACACAGCGGTGCCCTCGTCGTGCACGTTCCTTATCCAGCTCGTCCAGCACCAGCTTCGAGAACAGGGGCGACCGCACGCCCCCTACAACGTTGCAAACTTTTTTTGTAAACGTTCACGTGGTCGCTGCGCGATAGACTTGCCCGGCAGTGATGAGGTCGCCTACAATGCCGGCTCATGAACAGCGAGCCCCTCTTATCACCAGAGCTGTGGAAGCGCATACCTCCGGAGGCACAGGCCTATCTCCGTGCCCTCGAAGCCAAGGTGGCAGCGTTGGAGGCGATGGTCCAGCAATTGCGGGAGCAGCTGCAACAGACCTCGCGCACCTCGTCGCGCCCGCCGTCGAGCGACCCGCCGCAAGCGCTGGCCAAACGGCCGCGGCGCGAACCCAGCGGGCGTCGGCCTGGGGGGCAGCCCGGACACGAGGGACACGCCCGGGGGGTGGTGCCCGTCGAGCAGGTGGCCGTGGTCGTCTCCGTCAAGCCCGAGCGATGTCGGCGCTGCCAGCAGCCCTTGCAGGGAGAGGATCGGCAGCCCCAACGGCAGCAGGTCACCGAGATCCCGCCCGTGAAGCCCGTTGTCACCGAGTATCAGTTGCACCAACTGGTCTGCCCGGCCTGTGGCGAAGCGACGCGGGCCAAGATGCCATCGGGGGTCCCCACTGGGGGCTTCGGCCCACGCCTGCAAGCGATTACGGCCTTGTGCACCGGGGCCTATCATCTGTCGAAACGGACCACGCAGAGTGCCCTGGAGGACCTGTTTGGGGTTCAGATGGGGCTGGGGACGATCACCAACTTGGAGCACGCGACGGGGCAGGCGGTGGCCGAGCCCGTGGCGGAGGCCCGGGCGTATGTCCAACAACAACCGGTCGCCTACCTGGATGAGACCGGATGGCGGGAAGGACACCAGCGGGCGTGGCTGTGGACCGCCGTCACGGCGTGGGCTACCGTGTTCGTGATCCGCGTGTCGCGCAGTGGCCAGGTGGCCCAGGAGCTTTTGGGAGAGCGCTTCTGGGGCTGGTTGGTGACGGATCGCTGGAGCGCCTATACCTGGTACCCGACGTGGCGGCGGCAGGTCTGCTGGGCGCATCTGCTGCGGGACATCGAAGCCATGAGCGAGCGCGGTGGACGCTCCCGCGAGATTGGGGAAGCCTTGCGGGCGCAGGCCCGGCAGATATTCCAGTGGTGGGGTCGGGTCCGCGAGAGGACGTTGGCCCATAGGACCTTTGCCAGCTATATGTGGCCCGTGCGGCACGAAGTAGAGCGGCTGCTGGAAGTGGGCCAGAGGTGTGGAGTTCCCAAGACCGAGGGAAGCTGCCGGGAGATACTCAAGCTGCGGCAGGCCCTGTGGACGTTTGTGCGGCACGAAGGGGTGGAGCCCACGAACAACGCCGCCGAGCGGGCGATTCGGCCAGGGGTCCTCTGGCGCAAGGGGAGCTTTGGGACCCAGAGCCCCGAGGGCTCCCGCTTTGTCGAGGCGATGATGACGGTGGTGGCCACGCTGAAGCAGCAGCATCGCAATGTCCTCGACTATGTCACAGCCGCCTGTGAAGCAGCCCTCTGCGGGGAGCCTGCTCCGTCCTTGCTTCCACCCCCCGATGCCCTCAACCACGCTATGCGTCCTGTCGCGTAGCTTGGTACCCCGGGTGAACGTTTACAGCAGCAGGACAAAAGCGTTAGGGTATAATGCTCCATGCTTCGCCTAGGAGGTGGAGGTGAGCCTCTCAAAGAACAGCCGCAACTGCTCACGAAGTATCGTCAAAGTCGCCGACAGAAGCTCAGCCTTCCAGCGCAGCTGACTCCATTCCAACGTGTAGCCATAGGCGTGGCGGAAAAAGTGCCGAAAGTCTAGATAATCCTTCAGGCGAGCACGCAGCGGTTCATCAATAACCGCCGGACGCCCTGGCTCCCGTGCTGTGGCCATCTGAGCCAAGAGGTCTGCATGCCAGTAGCTTCCTTGTGGCATCCCCTCTCCTAAGCTCACCGCGAGGCGTTCGAGGATGCGTTCTACCCCATTGTAAAACTCATGCAGCATACTGGCGACCGCGCGCAGTTCTGTGCGGGTCGGCGGCTTGCTGCTGGCAGCCAACAACTCCTCCATCTCCTGCGCCACACGTCCCAGAGCCACCAATTCGTCCTCAACCAGCGCTTGCAAAGCCAGGAGTGGATCATCGGGCATTGGTACCTCCCCCAGAATTCGGGCCCGCATCTCAGGGGAGACCTTTTCAAGCGAGACCAGGTCCAATTCCGCGCCCTGTGGCAGCAGATCGCGGCACGCCGAATACGCCTTGAAAAATGCGGTAGGCGCCAATCCCTCAACCGCCAGATCGACATCCGATCGCGCATGCCAGGGAGATTGCCCGGTGAGCGAGCCGAAAAGGATCACCCGTCGTGCTCCGAAGCGCTCTCTTAGTAAGCGCTTACACGCTTCAACTGCTTCCAAAACCTGCTCCCTGCTCTGCGTGGTTGGCTTTCCGGATTCCATGGCCGCTCCGCTCATGTCCCTTGCGCTGCCGACTGACTCGGCTGTGCGGCGTGGCGATAGTACCTGATCTCCAGCGTCCGGCAGCCGTTGGGTGAGCGCCAGGGCCCATGGGGCATACCGGGCGGTCGGCAGGCGTACATGCCGGCGACGAACGTTTGGTCCAGGCTCAGGTCGTGGATGCTCCCCTCGAGGATCCAGACCTCCTCCCAGAAGTCATGGCACTGCACCCCCATCGGGCTGGTGTCGGTACCAGGCGCAAACTGCAGCATACGGGTATAATCGCCCGTCTCAGGGTCGTGGCTCAAGATCTTCTCTGTCAGGCCTGCCACCCCTCCTATGGGCTGATCAGGAAGGGACATAGGATCGAAAAACTCGAACTCATGCTTCGCCATGCTTTGCTCCCATCCTCCATGGGGCCGTCCGCCCAACTGCCTGCTATGCGCTTGACCTTGACCCGGTGGACCAACCTCTCCAGGCCTTTGTACTTGCGAGCTTCAGCCAGGCCGCAGTCTAGCACACGCCGACAAGCCGCACAAGCCAGTCTGTGACTCTCTACATTGGTTGACGGCGGTTCTGACCTCTGTTACGATGCCGCCGATGAGTTCGCTTCGGATCGGAGCTTTCGAGCATTCTATATTGTTGGGACGCCTCGTCCAGACGATGTCGGCAGGCTGCCTTGGCCAGATTGATAGGGCAGTTTGGGGCTCTATGGATTGGTGGTGAGCTAGGCGTCGGCGGAACAACAAGCCACGGGTGGCTGATGAGGCAACGTCGGAGGGGAGCAAGAGTGGAGACAGTTGTCTCTAGTCGGGAAGAACGGCGCACGGTGGACGGCGTGACGTTGCAGGTGCTCCAGGGCGGTCAGGGCTCCACCCTGCTGGTGCTGCACGATTGCGAAGTGTTGACGGAGTGGCAGCCGTATCACGCCGCCCTGGCGACCCGCCTCACGGTGCTTGCCCCATCCCATCCGGGATTCGGCGGCTCGGACCGGCCTGAGACCATCGACAGCATCGACGATTTGGCGTACCTCTACCTGGATTTCATCGCCGACCTCGGGCTGCAAAGCGTCGATCTCCTGGGTTTGGGGATGGGGGGGTGGATCGCTGCCGAGATGGCCGTACGCTGCAGCCACTCCCTACGGCACCTCATCCTGGCCGATGCCGTCGGCATCAAAGTCTCCGGACGCACCGAAGTGGACATCGTCGAAACCTTCGTCCTGAGCCGTGAACAGTTGCTGGCGGTCGGCTGGCATGACGCCGCCTTGGGCGCCGAGCGTATGAAGTTGCCCGGGGCGCCGGGTCTGGGAGACGTGGAGTTGCTCACCTTGATCCGCAACCGCGAGGCGGCAGCGCGCTTGACCTGGAAGCCGTTCATGCATAATCCCGCCTTGCGGCGCTGGCTGCATCGCATCACCGTCCCGACCCTGGTGCTCTGGGGGGAGAGTGATCGCATCGTGCGCCCTGACTACGGTCGCGCCTTCCAGCAGGCCATCCCGAGGGCTCAGTTCCAGCTTATTCAGGCAGCCGGCCATTATCCCTATCTGGAGCAGCCTGAAGCATTCGTCGCCAGCGTCATGGCGTTCTTGAGTGAATAACGGAAGGAGAAGCGAGCGATGCGCGCCTACTACTTCACCGAGATGCCCTACCCGTATTACCCACCGGAGGTAGCGCAGCAGCTCCATTCGCAACGGGTGATCCTGCCCAACCACTACTGCGATCCGAAGCTCGCCAGCGAGTTGTACAACCGGTATCTGGATGAATACGAGTATGCCGATGAGCTTGGCCTGGATCTCATGTTGAATGAGCATCACCAGACCGTCACCTGTATCGACTCCGTGATGCCGCTGACGGCGGCGGCGATCGCCCGGCGGACCAGGCGCGCCAAGCTCTTGTTGCTGGGGAATCCGATCGCGAACCGCGACAACCCGGTGCGGGTGGCGGAGGAGATGGCCTTCCTCGATTGTGTCACGCAGGGGCGCCTCATCTGCGGCTTTGTGCGAGGTGTAGCGACCGAGTACCACCCCGCCAACACTAACCCAGCCCTGACCCGGGAGCGTTTTGAGGAGGCCCATGACCTCATCATGCACGCGTGGACGACGCACGAGCCCTTCAACTGGGAGGGGAAGTTCTGGCATTACCGCTACGTCAACCCCTGGCCCCGACCATACCAGCAGCCACACCCGCCCATCTGGATCACCGGGTCGAGCCCCGGCAGCGTGAAGTGGATCGCCGATCATCAATACGTCCACGCCTGCTTCCTGCAACCCTACGAGGAGCAAGAGCGGTTACACCAGGTCTATCGCGAACGCTGCTCCGAGCGCGGGCTCCTGGAGCCGGGGCCGGACAGGTTTGGCTTCTTGGCCCTGGTCTATGTCGGCGACACGGACGAGCAGGCCCGTGAGGAAGGCCGGGCCCTCATGTGGTATTTGCAAGCGGTCCAGCATCCTGGGTTCGTGAATCCGCCGGGCTATAACTCGCCCGAAACCAGCGCACGCATGTACAGGGGCGAGAGCCGCCGGGGCGCAGGGAAGAGTTGGGAGGAGCTGAACGAGGCGGGCATCGCCATCTGGGGCAACCCCGACGCCGTCATCAAGAAGATCACCTACCTGCACGAGCGCTGCCAGGTGGGGCATCTGATGATGATGATGCAGGCTGGCTTCATGCCCACCGAGCACACACGCAAGAGCCTGAAATTGTTTGCGGAGGAAGTGTATCCGGCCATCCGGGAGCTTGGTGAACCGCTCGAAGCTCCTCAGGAGGCTGCCCCGAGCCGGTAGGCGCGATCGAGCAGGTCGATCGGGTGCAGGACCTCGGCGCGCAATCCCATCCGCTTCACCCCCCATCCGAGCTGCAGCAGGCAGCCTGGATTGCCGGTGGCGATCACATCGGGGTCGAGAGCGGCGATGTGTTGCATCTTCCGATCCAGCAGCCGTCTCGACATCTCGGGTTGCGTGAGATTATAGGTGCCGGCGCTGCCGCAGCACCAGTCAGCCTCCTTCAAGCGCACCAACTCGACACCGGGGATCTGTTGCAGGAGCCGACGGGGTTCGTGGCTGATGCCCTGGCCGTGCAATAAATGGCACGGATCATCGTAGGCAACACGTAAGGGGAGTTGAGCCATCTGGCGGTTCAGCGTCAGATCGGCGAGAAATTCGCTGATGTCTCGCACCTTGCGGCTGAAGGCGGCAGCGCGTTGCGCGTATGCGTCGTCGTGCTCCAACAGCTGACCGTATTCTTTCAGCATGGCGCCACAGCCGGCCGAGTTCACGACCACGGCCTCAAGGTCGTAGGCTTCATATGCCCGAATATTGCGTTGCGCTAGGAGGCGTGCGGTTGCGAGATCGCCCTGGTGTGCATGAAGCGCTCCACAGCAGCCGACCTCACGAGGAATGACCACCCGGCAGTCGTTTCTCGTCAGGACGTGGACGGTTGCGGCGTTGGTACGGGCGAAAACCGACCGCATGACACAGCCCGCAAGGACTCCCACGCGCCGCCGTTCGTGTCCCGGAGGTGGCGTCTGCTCGCGTAGACGCTGGCGGATCCGGGGGGATGGCAGCTCTGGGAGCAACAACTCTGCATCCGACCACGCCTCCGAAAACAGGCGCAACAGGCGGCTTTTCTGCACCAGCCGGCGCAACCCACTGGCCTGATACAGCCAGAGGATGTCGACCAGGAGGTCGAGGCGTTTCAGGTGTAGGAGGAGTCCGGAGTATAAGAGACGCTGCTGCCTCCACTGCCACCGCGTCAATTGCTTCGCCCGCTGCGTTTGCTCGCGCCCGGCCTCAAGAAGTCTCCCAAACCTGACCCCTGCTGGACAAGCGGTCTCACAAGCCCGACACCCTAGACAGAGGTCGAGTTGCGCATCGATATCAGCCGGCCGTAGACGGCCCTTGGCGACCAGCTTCATCAGATGGATCCGGCCCCGCGGCGAAGCAGATTCGCGGCCGGTCTCGCGGTACGTAGGGCACTTGGGAAGGCAGAACCCACACTTGATGCATGCGGCGTCCGCCGTCTCAACCAGCCGCTCGAGGTCGGTCTGAGGCAGTCTCGTCGCGCCAGCCAGGGCCATACACAACTCCTTCGTCAGGCGACGCAGAGGGTCCGATCGCGCCGAACAGCGTCACAACCCACCGATGAAACGACCTGGGCTGAGGACGCCCTCGGGGTCAAATTTGCGCTTCAGCGCCTTTAACAGGGCAAAGCTCACTGGCGGTGGGCCCCAGACCTCGATCTGCCTCTTCAGCTCGGGCGGTGCGTTTTCCACCACCACGTATCCGCCATCCCCTATGAGCAATCCGGACAATTCGCGAAGCACTCCCGCCAGTGGTGCGGCGATCGCAGTTGTGGCTATGCCTTCAAGCCCGACGCAGAGTCTTACCAATCCCACACCGCAATCGCCGATGATCATCGCGCCAGATGTCAATGGCTTCAGCCCCTGGGCAGCGGCCGCCATGATCGCATGCACCCTTGATGGTAGCGTCCCGAGTCGTATCGTTAGCGCCGCCCCACCCGCACCCTCCGGCCCGCGGGGAGAAGGAAGAGCGGCAGGTGAGGAAGTCGAGACCTCACGGGGGTGCATGGCTGCCTGGAGACGTGCCTGGAGCTGAAGTTGCGCATTCCCCCCGAGTACCTCCACGTCAGAGGCACCATGCCCCTGGCAGATGCGCTTGAGATCCGTCAGTTGCCGTTCCACTGCCTCGTCCATCCCTTCGCAATTCACCAGGAGCAGCGCTGCTCCGGCCACAGCCGGCGTCGCGACCTGAGGTGCGATGGCTTGTGTGGCGATGGAGTTGAGGAGCAGGATTTGTGACGGCAGCAGCGGCATTGCCGTGAGCTGGGTCACGGCCGCCGCTCCAGTCTCCAGGGAGGGAAACACGGCCAGCAAGGTCTCGTCACGCTCGGGCAAGGCAGACAATTTGAACGTAGCCTCGACGATGATCCCAAGGGCTCCGAGCGATCCAAGAAAGAGCTTACACATATCGTAACCCGCGACATTTTTGACCACCTTGCCGCCGAAGTGGGCGATCTCCCCGCTCGGCAAGGCGACGCGCAGGCCCAGCAGCAAGTCGCGTACGCCCCCGTAGCGCAAGCGTTTGGGGGTATAGGCGTTGGCGGCGATGAGGCCGCCGAGGGTGGCAGTGCTGAAGGGGTATTGTAGGGGCAGCATCTGCATGTGCGCCGCTGTCGATTGAGTCAGCTGCGCGAACGTCATCCCCGCCCCTGCGGTGAGCGTAAAATTGGCCACATCGTACTCGCTCACCTGGGCCAGACGGCGCGTCGACAGCACGATATCAAGACGCTTGGGAATAGCACCAAGGCCGATTTTGGTGCCGCTCCCACATGGCACCACCGCCAGCCTCTCGCGTTGCGCCCACTGCAGGACCGCCGCCACCTGCTCCACGGTCTCAGGCCAGAGGACGGCGCTGGGGATAAGACCATCGACGGCGTGTTCTCGCAGGGGTGTCTCGTGTGTTTCACAGCGATGAGCGCCGACGAGCGTTTCGAGGGATGCAAGCCATTGAGGTCGTGTCGCCATGGTCTGCAGGCCGAGTCTCTCTCCCCGCTGGCCCGCTGACGAGGGGATCCCTCGCCCTCAATCACGGGGATTAGGAGAGAAAGTTGGGTTGTGTCGGCGATGGAAAGATCTTCCCAGGATTGCAGAGGTCATCTGGGTCGATGACCTCTTTGACCCGGTGCATCACAGCCAGGTCCGTCGGCGAAAACACGAACGGCATCTCATCTCGCTTCTCAATCCCCACACCATGTTCGCCGGTGATCGTGCCCCCCAGCTCAGCACACATTCGCAGAATGTCGCGGCCGCACGCCATCACGCGCTGACACGCGTCAGGATCGTTGATGTCGAAGGGGATCGATGGATGCAGGTTGCCGTCACCGGCGTGCGCTATGTTCGCAATCGTCAACCCGTAGCGTGCGCCGATGGCGATGGTCCGTGCCAGGGCTTCGGGGAGCTTGGTGCGGGGCACGCAGCCGTCGACGATATAACAGGTAGGGGCCAAGCGCGCCAGGGCACCGTAGGCGGCTCGACGGCTCAACCACAGGCGCGCCGCCTCTTCGGCGGTCTGCGCGGTGCGGATCTCAACCACGCCGTGCTGTTTACAGATGTCGGCGACGCGATCGATGGTCCGCAACATACCATCCTGCAGACCATCGAGCTCGATAATCAACGCCGCCCCAGCGCCCTCCGGAAACCCAACACGGGTGGCCTGATCCACCACCTCCATGCAGGCGCGGTCCAGCAATTCCAGGGCGGCCGGCAGGATGCCCGCCGTCATGATCGCCGACACGGCGTTGGCCGCAGCGTCGACCGACGGGAAGAGCGCCAATTGCGTGCGCACGACCTCCGGCAGGCGGACGATACGCAGGACGACCTTGGTGATGATGCCGAGAGTGCCCTCTGAGCCGACGAACAGACCTGTCAGATCGCAACCTGGCTGGTCGAGCACCTTGCCCCCCACGGTGACCACGCCCCCGTCCGGCAGCACCACCTCTAGGCCGATGATGTGGTTCGTCGTCACGCCATATTTGAGGCAATGCATGCCCCCGGCGTTGTTGGCGACGTTGCCGCCGATAGATGAGACCACCTGACTCCCCGGGTCGGGCACGTAGGTGTGCCCGTAGCCCTGATCGGCCAACAGCTCCTTGAGGTCTTGATTAATGACCCCCGGTTCCACCACGGCGCACTGGTTGGCGAGGTCGATTTCCAGGACGCGATTCATGTTGGCGAACTCAATGACCAGCCCGCCCTGTATGGGAATCGCCCCACCGCTGATACCCGTGCCACTGCCGCGTGCCACATAAGGGACCCGCGCCTCACCCGCCAGGCGGACGATCTGCACCACGTCCGCCGTCGATTCCGGGAACGCCACGGCGACGATCTCTTCCCCCTGAAATACCGAGGCGTCATAGCCGTAGGTGGCGCAATCAGCCCGCGAGCTCAGCACAGCCTTGGGGCTGAGAAGACCGCGAAGCCTGGCGATGAACTCTGGACGATCCATGCACTGCCCCTCAATGTGGCGAGGCTGGAACCGTAGAGACACCCAGGTCATCAGCCTTCACCTGCGTCCGTCTGGGACTGCAATCGGCTCACCCGCGGTCGAACCGACGCGGATAATGAAGATCGGCGTCCGCATCGCCTTCGGCGTCGAGCCTCAACGCCGGGAGGCCGTCGATGGAGGTCATTTCCCGACGCCCCCGAACTCATCCATCAGGGCTGCGGCTGATAGTACACCAGAAGGCGTCGGCTTGACAAGGGGGAGCGGCCATCGCGCGCGAGCGGCGCGTACGGGGCTGCACCTAGAAGGCTTAGGCAACTGTTGATCAGCCAAATCGTTTCAGCGCTCGGGCCAGCCGAGGAAGTAGAACTATCTAGAGTAGGAGGAGAAGGTGAGGTAAGAAGAGAGGCTTGGGAAATCGACCTAGGTTGGAAGAGAAGACTTGACAGTCTAGATGGGCTAGCTTATATTCCTGGCTATCCAGTGTTCCACGCGGGGGAGGTGCGTATGCCGAAGGGTATGCCAGAGCAGCGGAAAGTTGGGTTTACGTTTCCGGCGGAACTGGTGGAGCGACTGGAGGAAGCCAAGTGGGAATTGCGCAAGACCAAGGCCGAGATCGTCATTGAGGCGGTGGAAGAATACCTCGATCGCCATGGCATAAAGAAAGGCAAAGCGCCACCACGGGAACGACCGCGCACGCGTCGACGGGTATCAGCCTGAATACAGTTGGTAGGGCGCTAATGAGGTGGGGGGCTCTGGCCCGTCCACGGAGGAGCAAGGGTCGCGGGGATCACCCGAGGGGAAGACGCCCCACTTCTCAGACCTTTGCGTGGAAGCCTGGGGTATAGGTAAAGGAGGGAGGCATAGCAATGGCTAAAGCGAAGGCGAAGCCAGCTAAGAAGCCCACCAAGTCGGCCTCCAAGAGCAAGAAGTAAGGGCTCACGGAGCACCACAGTCAAGGGGTCGGGCAGCTCCTTTTCTGGGGAGCGGTGCGGTGCACGACCCCTGCTGCCGTACCTGGTCTCACAGAGTGCCACCATTAAGTTCACATCTCTTAACGCCGTCTCGAACCGCCATCACCACGCCTCAGTTGATTATCTGCGGTGGGCTGACGCTCAAGCACCCGCTGCGGTCAAGATGTCGTCGAGGCTCTTCGCCACGCCGACGATCATCGGGGTATCGCGCACCGTATAGCGGCTGGCCTCCGTTTCCCGCAAGCGCATGACCAGATCCTGAAAGTCGGTCAGCGAGTTGGTGTCGAAGGCCACCACAAAGTCCTGATCGTCCAGGCCAAAAGAATACGCGGTATTGATGCGAATGGCGGGGAATTCATGCCCCACCTTGATATGCTCGTTCATCATGCCTTGACGCGCATCGAACGACATCAGATACCATTCGCGCGATTTAATAAAGGGATAGACGACCAGGTATTGGCACGGTCCCACCTCGGGGGCTGGCGCGTGGAGGTGATCTTTGACGTAAGGCGATTCACGCATCAGGGCGAAATAGGAAGTGGTCATGTGCAAATACTTGCCGAAGCCCGTTTGATAGATGTTCACCGCCAGCTCCTGTATGGGCTCAGCGTCTCTGCTGAGGACCCAGAGGAAAAAGTCGATGTCCTCTCGAAAGCCTGTGGTCAGGTATGACCGCACCGCCAGACGGCCCATGGCCTTATGAAGGGCCTCGCGAAACTCCTTGCCTCCCACCTGGCGCTCGTCGGCCGGCAATCGCCGCCAGAGCGGGTCGATCTTATAGCAGAAGTAGTTGGTGAAGATGCGTTCGGTCTTGCTACGCACATCTGCCATGATCGCTTCTCCTTCCTGCTCGCCCATCGTCAACCATGCTCCCCCTCCCCCGTCGCCGAGGGGGCCGTGTGCAATGCTCCAGGGGTTGCCCGAACCCGACCGCGCGCCTGCACGAAATCGAGCACCTGCACCGCGTCTATACCTTGCTGGATCAACGTCCGTATGTCAAGTTTGGCCTCGATCTGGGCCAGCACCTGGTGATCGGCACGTACGACTGGATGCGGCGGCACAAATAGGGTACAACAGTCCTGATCGGGGATGATGGAGATGTCATAGCTGCCGAGGGCAATCGCTTGCGTGACC
>Ga0081538_10004804_pt1 | contig 12321 bp, 11 predicted proteins | sample TabmetS5T2R1_FD_71022 | JGI IMG/M metagenome (GOLD analysis project Ga0081538, IMG submission 71022) | Tabebuia heterophylla rhizosphere microbial communities from the University of Puerto Rico - S5T2R1 | ecosystem: Host-associated > Plants > Roots > Rhizosphere ... | reverse complement strand
GAGCAGCTCCGCCCCAACGAGCAGCCCCGCAAGCCCGGCCACGATGAGCAGGGCGCTCGACATGGCCGGATGCTACGGGCGGTCGTTTGCGGCTCGCCGAGCCCGCGGCGAAGCCGGCTTCGTCGGGGTCAGCGCACGACGAGCACGTCGCACTCGGCGCGGTGAACGACCTTTGTGCTTACGGACCCCAGCAGCAGCCGCTGGAACGGATTGAGCCCGCGGCTGCCCACCACGACGAGGTCAGCGTCCTTGGCGTTGTCGAGGATCACGTCGCCAGGGTCGCCCTGCGCGCCGAGTGTCTCCGCGTCCACGCCGCGCGTCGTCAAGAGCGCCTTGGCCTCCTCGAGGTCCTTGCGCCGGCGCTCGAGCTCGGAAGGGTCGAGACGAGCGCCCTCCGTGATGCCGGGCCGCGCATGCGTCTCGGCGGCGGTGACCACCGTGAGTCGCCCGTCGTCTCCGGCGAGCGCGATCGCCCGGTCGAGGGCGCGCTTGGCCCCGTCCGAACCGTCGTAGCCGACAACGATCTTCATGATCCCTCCTGCCGATTCAGGGTCTCAGCATCGTACGGCTCGCCGCTGAGACGCGTCGGAAGCGTTCCGGTCCCGAGGGCGCGGAGCTTGCGGGACGCCCGCTTATCCGACGAGGAGCTGGCTGATCGTGAAGACCGCGCCCTGGGGGTCCGCGAGGACGGCCGAGCGGAAGCCCGGGCTGTCGGTCGAGGGTTGGACCACGTTTCCGCCGAGGTCGGTTGCCTTGACCACCGCGGCGTCGGTGTCGGCGATCCAGAAGTCGACGCCCCAGTGCGACGGCACCTCGTCGGGGAGGCCTGACATGTCCGCGATCACGGCGACCGTCTCGCGGGAGACGGGCTGCTCGGGCTCACCCCCCTCATAGCCATGGACCAGGGCTAGCGTCATGCCTCGCTCGTCGCCGAAGGTCTCGTAGTTCCAGCCGAAAACCGCGTTGTAGAACGCCTTGGCGGCCTCGAGGTCGTGGGTGTGCAGCGCGCTCATCGACCACGCCCCTGGCTCGTTGACGAGCTGCGCACCACTGTTCTCGCCGACCTGCCAGACGGCGATCACCCCGCCAGTTGGATCGGCGAGTAGGGCCAGTCGCCCTCCGTCCAAAGCGTCGAAGGGCTCCAGTACCACCACCCCGCCGGCTTCCGTGGCTTTGGCGACGGCGCCCTCGACCTCGTCGACCCATACGTATGTGCCCCACACCGGTGCATGCCCAGAAATGGGAGGCGGCGAGCCGATCCCGGCCACCCGGCGCCCGCGCAATGTGCACATGAAGTGCCTCCGGTCGGCGCCGGGCGGGCTCGTCTCCTCCGCGTCCCAGCCGAAGAGGTCCGTATAGAAAGCGACCGCGGCCTCGAGATCCGGCTGCCAGGTGTCCACCCAGCAGGGGACGCCGTGCTGATATCCGCTGCGCTCGCTCATCGATCTCGAGCCGCCCAGGTGCAGCGACTTCCCACAATGGAGCTAGCCGGACTCGAACCGGCGACCTCCTGGGTGCGATCCAGGCGCTCTCCCAACTGAGCTATAGCCCCGTGGCTCGACCATGGTAGCGGCGGGCCGGTGGCCCGCGGGGCCGCTGGGCGACTGTACTCTGGCCCCGAGTGAGCTTCCGAGCCAGGCTGCGGCTGTTCTTCGTGCTGCTCGTGATCGTTCCGATGATCGCGCTCGCGATCGTCCTGTTCGCGCTCACCGAAGAGAGCGAGACCGGCAAGGTCGACGCCGGCATCTCCGCGGGGGTTCGCACCGCCTTCGGCGTATACGAGGAGGAGGCCAGTGCGGCCGAGCCTGCCCTCCGTGAGGTCGCCGAGGATCCCGGGCTGCACGCCGCCCTCGTCTCCGGGAGCGGCGTCGAACAGCGGCTCGAGCGGCTGCTCGGCGGGCGCGGCGGCATCGTGTGCATCGAGCTCTATTCGGCTGACGGTGAGCTGATCGCGCGCGCTGGTTCGGCCTCCGGCATCGCGCCGAGCGCCGCCCCCGTGGCCGTGGACGGCGAGACGCAGGGCACGCTCGCCGTCTCGCTCACGGAGGCGAGCGACTTCGCCAACCGCGTGCGCGACCTGACCGAGCTCGATGCCGCGATCTACCGCGACGGCCGCTTGCTCGCGGCGACCATGGACGGTGTCGATGACCGCGGGGACCTCGGCGCGCTAGGTGAGGAGCGCGACTTCGACGTCGACGGCGACGAGTACCGCGGCCGCGTGGACAGCATCCGCGAGCCGGTTGGCCCTCCGGTCGAGCTCGCGGTCTTCCGGAACACGAATGACGTCTCCGAGACGATCGCCCAGAACCGCCTCCTCATCGGCGGCCTCCTGCTCGCCTTCCTGCTGCTCGCCATGCTCGTCGCGGGGACCGTGGGCCGCACGCTCACCGGGCAGATCGGCAAGTTCCTGGCGGCGGCGCGACGACTCGCCCGGGGCGACTTCGCCCACCCGGTGCCGGCCACGGGCCGCGACGAGTTCGCCGAGCTGGGGCGGGAGTTCAACAGCATGTCGGAGCAGCTGGAGGCGAAGATCGACGAGGTCGAGCGCAAGCGCCAGGAGCTCGAGGAGACGATCCGGCGCGTTGGCGACGCGCTCGCGACCGGACTGGATCGAGATGGCGTCGTGGCGCTCGCCGTGCGCCAGGCCGTCGACGCCTGCGAGGCCGACGCGGGGCGCGCCCTCCCGCTCGAGCGTGGGGCGTTCCGCGAGAGTCGCTCGGGTCGTGACGACGGGCGCCTGGACGAGGCGATCGCGGTCGCCGAGCGCCGCGCCTTCGAGGCCAAGCCCGAGGTGGGTGCCGAGCTCCTCGACCCGCTCGACCCCGACGTGTCGGCGCCGCGCCCCCGCCGCGCGACCGCGGCCCAGGTTGGGGACGCCCATGCGCTGGCCGTGCCCATGCGCGCGCTGACCCCGTCGTCGGACCCCGAGTACCTGGGAGTGCTCTCGATCGCGCGCGCGGGCCGCGCGTTCACGCGCCAGGAGGAGGAGCTCCTCGAGTACCTGGCGGGACAGGCGATCGTGTCGATCGAGAACGCGAGCCTGCACGAGACCGTCGAGCGCCAGGCCGTCACCGACGAGCTGACCGGCCTGGCCAACGCCCGCGCCTTCCGCAGCATCCTGGAGCGCGAGATCGAGCGGAGCCGGCGCTTCCAGAGTCCACTAGGCCTTGTGATGGTCGACCTCGACAACTTCAAGCGGGTCAACGACGAGCACGGGCACCAGCAGGGGGACGAGGTGCTCGCATCCGTCGCCGCGGTGCTGCGCGACCTCTCGCGCGACATCGACGCACCGGCCCGCTACGGGGGCGAGGAGCTGGCGGTGGTGCTGCCGCAGACCGATTCCGAGGGCGCCGCCCTGCTGGCCGAGCGCATGCGTGAAGCGGTCGAGCGGCTGCGGGTGCCGCGGGTCGGGGGGCACGGATCGCTGCGTGTCACGGCCAGCTTCGGCGTCGCCGCCCTGCCCGAGAGCGCCTCCGACCAGGAGGAGCTCGTCGCCGCCGCCGACGCCGCGCTGTACCGGGCCAAGCGGAGCGGCAAGAACCGCGTTGAGCGCGCCGAGCCGGTCCCGCTGGCCCGCTGAGGGCGGCCCCGAGGCATTCGACGAGCCTCGATAGGCTTCCGCGCGATGGGAGTTCTCGACGATGCGATCAGGGAGCATCTCGAGCTCAAGCGCCAGCACGGCGTGCCGGAAGAAGAGCTTCAGCGCCAGGAGGAAGAGGCGCTGGGGCCAGCGCGCCGGGACGTCGCTCCGGCCGAGAGCGCGGACGACGAGGCTGCCGCCGAGCCCGAGCTGCACGACCAGGAGACCATGCTGCAGGAGCCGGACGCGGAGGAGCCCGCGAGCCCTCCGACCGAGGAATCGCCTGCAGAATCCGCGCCGTTCGACGCGGCGACCGAGCTCTCGGCACCCGAGCCGGAGGCCGGCGGCGCAGTCTCCGAGAACGTCGCGGAGGCCTACGAGCCCGAGCCCGAGCCGGAGCCGGCCGAGGACCGCTTCGCCGACGAGGCCCTGACCGAGGGCGCGGCCGAGCAGGCGTCCTTTGGCGGCGCGGCCGAGGAGCCATCCTTCGGCTCGGCAGTCGAAGGTGCCGACGAGGTCCCCTTCGACGCTCCGGCCGAGTCCGACACGCCGGACGAGGCCCCGCGCGAGCCCGCCGGCGACACGCTGCCGAGCGGCTTCGAGGAGGTCGACGAGGCCGAGCTCCTCGATGACGACGAGATCGACGAGGAGAACGCGGACGTGCTCGAAGACACTCCGGACTTCCTCCAGGAGACGCCCGAGCACGACCGGCTCTGGTTCGAGCAGAAGCCGCCGCGCGACTTCGACTTCGACTAGTGGTCTAGCGGCCGGCGGCCAAGTTGCGGCGGGGGCCGCCCGCCCCGGCGACCCCCGCACAGTGCAACTCAGCGGCGTCCCTAGCCGCTTGACTCGACGGAACCCTCCATGCCGTCGTACTCCGCATGTCGGCGCGGGGTCACCCGTGCATGAAATCCATCACCCAATGCTCAACGAGTGTTTTGGGCGTTGGAGCGGGGTTACGAGATGTAGCCGCGGGTCTGCGCGGCGTCCACGACCCGCTCTATCCCGAGCTCGTAGGCCGCGGTGCGGAGCGAAACATCGCCCTCGTCGGCGCGTGACCAGACTTCCCGGAAGGCCCTGCGCATGATGTTGCCCAGACGGTCGTTCACCTCGCGCTCGTCCCAGCGGAAGTGCTGGAGGTTCTGCACCCACTCGAAGTAGGAGACGATGACGCCGCCGGCGTTCGCCATCACGTCCGGGACGACCAGGATGTCCTTCTCCTGCAGGATCTCGTCGGCGGCCGGTGTGGTGGGGCTGTTCGCCCCCTCGACGATCATGCGGCAGCGAAGCCGATCGGCGTTCTGCTTGTGGATCATCCCGCCCAGGGCCGCGGGGATGAAGACGTCGCAGTCGGTCTCGAGCAGCTCGTCGGGGTCGATCTCCTCGGCGGAGTCGAACTCGCGCAGCGCGCCGCCGTTTCGTGAGTGCTCTGCCAGCGCATCGGCATCGATGCCGTGGTCGTTGCGGATCGCGCCGCTGCCGTCGGACGCGCCGACCATCCGCGACCCGAGCTCCTGCATGAGGCGAGCAGCCCAGGAGCCGACGTTGCCGTAGCCCTGCACGACGAACGTCGTGTCCGAGGGCGATATGTCGCGCTCGCGCGCGACCTCGCAGAACATGTAGACGACCCCACGGCCGGTCGCGGCCTCGCGACCGTAGGAGCCCTCGAGCGCGATCGGCTTCCCGGTCACGCAGGCCGGGGAGTGCCCGTGCAGCTTGCCGTACTCGTCCATCAGCCAGGCCATCACCTGGGCGTTGGTCCCGACGTCCGGCGCCGGGATGTCCCGCGTGGGCCCGAGCACCTTCTCGATCTTGTTCATGAAGGAGCGCGAGACGGCTTGCAGCTCGTCCTCGTTCAGCTTCGAGGGCTCGACGTTGACGCCGCCCTTGGCGCCGCCGTAGGGGATGCCGACGATGGCGGTCTTCCATGTCATCAACTCCGCCAGCGCGCGCACCTCGTCGAGGTCCACCTCGGGGTGGAAGCGGATCCCGCCCTTGTACGGGCCGCGCGCGCCGTTGTGCTGGACGCGGTAGCCGGAGAAGACGTGGATCCGGTCGTCCTGGAGCTTGACGGGGACCTGGACCTGGACCTCGCGGTACGACGAGCGCAGCACTGCGGCGATGTCGTCGCGCAGCTCGAGCCGCTCGGCAGCCTGGCCGAACCAGTGGCTGACGATCTCATAGTTGGAGACTTCCGCCCGCTGCGGTCCTCCCCGGCGCTCCTCGGTCTTCCGAGCCGACTTGTCCGGGGGCCCGTGACCGTCGCCCTCGGTATGAGGAACGCCACTCTCGGTGGTATCGACTGGCTCGGCAGACACCTCGTCGAACGTCATGGCGCCTCACGTTCCCGGAAACGGCCCGCGCATGCGCAGGTTGAACCGACTTGTTACATACGCAACCCACCCGTCACACGGATCCGCGTAGCGTCGCGCGCGCGTGGATCTAAACAGGAAGGCCAAAGGGGATCTGGCCGAGCTGCGAGTGGCGGCCGACCTCCGAGCGCGCGGCTACAAGGTGGCCTTCCCCTACGGCGAGGACTGGGACTACGACCTGATCCTCTGCCGCGACGATGGCTCGCTCGAGCGGGTTCAGGTGAAGTACGCGCGTTCGGACGGGCGCGTGATCATCGTCCGTCCCTGGTCTCAGTCGCTGACGAACGGCAAGGTCCGGGCCACGAAGATGTACACGTCGGCCACCATCGACTGGCTGGCGGTATGGGACGCCAGAGTGGATCAGTGCTTCTACGTGCCAGCGGGCGAGCTCGGCACCGGCATGTCCATGCTGTCGCTGCGCCTGGCCCCGTGCCGCAACAGTCAGGTCACGGGCGTGCGGCTCGCAGAGCACTACGCCGCCATCTGACGGCCTACCATTGCCGAAAGGGGCCATAGCTCAGCTGGAAGAGCGCTTCCCTTGCACGGAAGAGGCCGCCGGTTCGAGTCCGGCTGGCTCCACCTACTGCGTCTCCTCAACGAGACGGTTGTAACAATGCGCGTCGCGGGATGCAGGGGTTTGCAGGAGAGATGACGCGTGTGCGGCGCCTCGGCGCGCTCGTCGTTGTGCTCGCGGCCGCGCTCGTCGCCGCGCCCGCTGCCCACGCCCAGCAGTCGTTCCACCAGAACGCCATGATCTTCGTCCACGGGTTCGTGGGCTCCGGGGCTCAGTTCGAGTCGCAGAAGATGCGCTTCATGAGCAACGGCTATCCCGATGGCTGGATCGAGGTCGTCGACTACGACTCCACCTTCGCGACGGAGAGCCGGCAGCAGGTGTTCGCGCGGATCGACCAGCTCGTGGCCGAGCTCAAGCAGCGCACCGGCCGGCCCAAGGTCGATGTGCTCGGCCACTCCCTCGGCACCTCCGTCATGCAGGACTACCTGAACAGCTCGTCGGCCCGTGCCGCCAACGTCGAGCACTACGTGAACATCGACGGATTCGAGGCCGACGCTCCGCCCGGCGGCGTCGCCACGCTCGCGGTGTGGGCCGGACGCGGAGAGCCCGGCCGGCGGGTCGAGGGCGCTACGAACGTCACGATCCCGAACCAGACCCACGTCCAGACGGCGACCTCGTGGGAATCCTTCGTCGAGTACCACAAGTTCTTCACCGGAAGGATCCCTGCGCACGACATCGTGCCCGACGTCGGCCCGATCACGATCGCGGGAAGGGCCCTCCTCTTCCCGCAGAACCGGGCGCTTCCCCTCGGCGCCACGCTCGAGATGTGGCCGGTCGACGCCGCGACGGGACATCGGGCCGGCACCGCTCCGACCGCCAGGATCGCCCTCGACCAGACCGGCAACTTCGGTCCCGTGCGGGTCGAGCCGGGCACGAGGTACGAGTTCGCGCTCCTGCGCCCCGGCATCGCGACGCTCCACTACTACTACGAGCCGTTCGTCAGGAGCGACCACCTGCTCCGGCTGCCCTACTCGGACGCCGTCGAGGCGCTCGTCCAGCGAAGCGAGCGTCATGTCTCCGGCCTGGTTCTCAGGTACAAGGAGCTGTGGGGCGACCAGGGTCCCGAGAGCGACGTCGTCTCGCTGAACGGGACGAATGTGTGCGCGCCCGCCATCTGTCCCGCCGAGAAGGAGGTGAACGCGCTCTTCTTCTACGACCGCGGCATGGACGGCCGCACCGACCTGAGCGCACCCGATCCGGCGTTCTCCACGCTCCCGTTCATCAGCGGGGCGGACGTCTTCCTTCCGGCGGCGCGCCCGCCGAGCGGGACGGTCACGGCTTCGCTCAGATCGCGCGGGGCGGGGCCCGAGCGAATCCTGCGCTTCCCCAACTTCCCCTCGACGGCCGAGGGCGCGGTGCTCCAGTTCAACGACTTCGAGCACCCGCTGGGCGCGACCACCCCAGGTGCGACGGGCGGCTCCGGCTGCCTTCCGCGCCGGCTTCGCGTGAGGGGCCGTGGGATCGGTCCGGCCCGGCTCGGCCGCAGGCAGCGCGCGCTCGCCGGCCGCTACCGGGCGATCATCAGGAGCGGGCGCTTCACCCACTTCTGCGTGCGCGGCGGCGGCCGCCTCATCACGCGCACGCGCCGCCGCAGGATCGACTTCGTCGCCACCACGGCGCGAGGGCATAGAAGGCGTGGCCGCCGGCCCGGCCGGCGCGTCCGTCACGGCATCTCCGGAACCACGCGCATCCGTCGCGGCCTCATGGCCGGACGCCGACAGGGCCGCGGACGCGTCGTCTACGGCGTCCGGCGCGGGCGGATCCGCTTCATCGCGGTGGTCCCCTTCCGCCAGACGGCCCACGAGCGCCGCCTGGTCCGCCGCCTGCAGGCGGCGGGGCTGCTCCGCGTGCGCGGCTAGCGGCGGCGAGGGGCGCGCGGGCTAGCGCACGCGGGCGCGCGCGAACGCCGCGTCCAGCAGCTTCGGCGCGTGGCGAGAGGGGTCGCGGGAGTTCAGCAGCACGACGCCCATCCGGCGGCCGCCCCGTCGGGCCACTCCCACGAAGCAACGTCCTGCCTCGTCCGTGTAGCCGGTCTTCAGCCCCGTGGCGCCGCGATAGCCCAGCCGCATGAGCGGGTTGTGTCCGGTCAGATAGAGCTTCCTGCCTTTGATGGGGAACCGGAACGCGACCTGGCGCCGCCGCACGATCCGGCGGATCCGGCGCTTCGACATCGCCATCCGGGCCATCACCGCGAGGTCGCGCGTACACGAGCGGTTGCCGCGCTCGAGCCCGTGCGAGGAGGCGAAGTGCGTGCACTCGAGGCCCCACGCCCGCGCCCGCCGGTTCATCAGCCGGACGAAGCGGCGCTCGCTCCCGGACACATGGACGGCGAGGGCGATGGCCGCGTCGTTGCCGGACACGATCAGGAGCCCGTTCATCAAGGTCTCGAGCCGGACGCGCTTTCCCTTGGGGAGGAGCCCCACGCCGGAGCCGCTGTAGTTCAACGCGGCCTGGGTGATCCGCACCGGCTCGTTCGGCCGTGTGCGCTCGACCACCAGCAGCGCGGTCATGATCTTCGTGAGGCTCGCCATCGGCAGGACCTTCAGCGGTCGGCGCCGCCACAACACGTCGCCGCTGTCGAGGTCGAACACGAGCCCGGCTCGCGGAGGCCGCCGCAGGTCGACATGGAACGCGTCGACCCCGGTGAGCGGGATGCTCGGCACGGGCTCGCCCTCCACGAGCGGTCCGGGCTCGCGCGGCACCTCGGGGGCGGGCTCCTGCGGTGTGGCCGGTGCCGGCGGCGCCCCCGCGGCGAGCGGAAAGGCCGGGGAACCGCGCGAGTCGTCGTCGGTGGCGAACGCGACGTAGGCCGCTGCCGCCACCCCGATCGGCGCAACCAGCAGGGCCAGCGTCGCCAGGAGCTGCGGCAGGCGCCTCCGTCTACGGCGCCGCCGGCGCGAGCGCGGCGGGAAGGGCTGCGGCGTGGGCGTGGGCGCCGCCGCTCCCGGGACCGGTGGCGGGCCGTGCCTAGCCATCCGGCGGGGGCGACGTGAGGGCGCCGAGGACCCCGAAGCCCAGCAGCGCGAGGATGATGAACGACAGCACCACGAGCACGTCAATGCCCTCCTCGACGGCCACGGTGAGCGTGAGGAAGCCGAGCAGGCAGATGATCGCGAGGCTGCCGAGCAGTACGAGGGTGCGTGCCATCAGTAGACCGGGAGGCGGTGGCTCGCCTCATAGTCGTCGTGCACCCGGTCGGCAAACAGCTTGATGACGAGGAGACCGAACAGGAAGCCCCCGATGTGGGCGAAGTAGGCGATCCCGCCGCCCGCTTCCCCGACAGGCTCGCTGAACGCCGGCAGCAGCTGCAGCAGGAACCAGAACCCCAGCACGACCAGCGCCGGCAGCTCGACGATCGTGACGAAGATGATGATGAAGATGAGCGTGATGACGCGGGCGCGCGGATAGAGGAGCGCGTACCCCCCTAGTACGGCTGCGATGGCCCCGCTGGCTCCCACGGTAGGAACTTCCGAATTGGGGTCAGTCACGATCTGCAATGCGAGTGCGGCTAGACCACCCAGCAGGTAGAAGGCCACAAACCGCCACCGGCTCATGGAATCTTCGATGTTGTTTCCGAAGATCCACAGGAACAGCATGTTGCCGCCCAGGTGGAGCAGGCTGCCGTGCATGAACATCGACGTGAAGAGCGTGATCCACCAAGGAGCCTGCTCGGGGGCCGTGCCCGAGACGCCGGGCTGGCCCTCACAGACGAGGTTCGCGCACTCGTCGCCCGGATGAGTCACCTCATAAGGGATCGCGCCGTACTCCTCGACCCGCTCGTTTCCGGTCTGGCCGAGGTCCCACAGCCCCCGCTCGAGCAGGAAATAGACCGCGCAGCAGATCGCGATGATCGCCACGGTCAGGACGGGGAACCTCCGCGTCGGAATGTCGTCCTTCAGCGGGAACACGGCGCCTCCCCGCCATGATGCCTGATGGGCCTACCGCGGCGGCACGTCCAGGAACTCGATCGCGCGCGAGAAGGCAAAGCCCGGCGTAGGGCCGCCCTCGATCGCGTAGATGCGCCGTCCCAGCGCCACCCCGCCCAGGCCGTGGCGCGGCGTCCGCAGCGCCGGCAGGGAGCTCCAGCGCCGGGTGCGCGGATCGAACAGCTCGACCTCGCCGATCGTCGTGCCGCCGGGCTCCAGCCGCTCGCCGCCGAACACGGCGATGCGGCCGTCGCGCAGGCGCGCCGACGCGATCCCGCCGCGCGCCGTCTGCAGAGGCGGGAGCTCCTCCCACGAGCGCCGGCGCGGGTCGTAGCGCTCGGCGGCGGTCAGGTTGCCGGCGTCGCGGCCGGCCAGGACGTAGAAGCGGCCGCCCGACGCCACGCCGGTCGTGTGGTTCCGGGCCGGGCCGGGGAAGCTCGGCCCGCGGGACCAGCGGGCGCGGCGGAAGTCGTAGATCTCGAGCGAGCGCAGCGAGCCTGAATCGTTGGCGCCGCCCGCCACGTAGAGCCGGTTCCGCACGACCGCCGCGGCGTGAGCGGCACGCGGCGTGGGCGCCGGAGGCAGCCGGCGCCAGCGATTCCGGCGCGGGTCGTAGCGGAGCAGGGCGCCCGTGGGCTGGGTGAGGCCGGACTCGCCGCGGTAGCCGCCGTGCACGAACAGCCGGCCGCGATAGGCGACGGCGGTCGGGTGGTTGAGCCCAATCGGCATGTCGCGCACCAGTCGCCACCGGTCGCGCCGAAGGTCGTAGCGGGCCACGTCGGCCACGGTGGCGCGACTCTCGCTCTCGAAGCCGCCGACCACGTACGCGAACCGGCCGATGCGGGCCGCCGCCACCTCGGTCCGCTCGAGCGGCGACGGCGCGAGCGCCCGCCAGCGGTCCTGCCTGGCGCCGCCGTCGAGCGGGAGGAGGAGCACGGCGGCGAGGCCGAGCAGCGCGAGCGCCACCGCGACCAGCGCGCGCTGCCTCACGGTACGGACGAAGCCTGCGCCAGCGTCTGCTCGGCGTGGTAGCTCGAGCGGACCAGCGGACCCGCGGCCACCGAATCGAAGCCCATCGCGTAGGCCTCGCGCTCGAGCTCGGCGAACTCGTCGGGGTGCCAGTAGCGCACCACCGGCAGGTGGTCGCGCGTCGGCCGCAGGTACTGGCCCACGGTGAGCACCTGAACGCCGTGGTCCCGCAGCACGCCGAAGGCGTCGAGCAACTCCTCCTTCGATTCGCCGAGCCCGGTCATCAGACCCGACTTCGTCACCACCTCGTCGCCGCCGAGCTCCTTCGCGTTGCGCAGCACCCGGCACGAGCGCAGGAAGCGCGAGCCGCGCCGCGCCAGCGGGTAGAGGCGCGGCACCGTCTCCACGTTGTGGTTGAACACGTCGGGACGCTCGGCGATCACGCGCGCGAGCGGCATCTCCTCGCCGCGGAAGTCAGGGGTCAGCACCTCGACCTTGCAGCCCGGCGCGACCCGGCGGATCGAGCGGATCACCCCGACGAAGGCGGTGGAGCCGAGATCGGGCAGGTCGTCGCGGTCCACGCTCGTGATGACCGCGTGCCGGAGGCCCATCCTGCGCACCGACTGCGCCACCCGCAGCGGCTCGAGCGGGTCGTTGTGGGTGGGCTTGCCGGTCTTGACGTTGCAGAAGCCGCAGCGGCGCGTGCAGGTGTCGCCGAGGATCATGAAGGTCGCGGTGCCGCGCTCCCAGCAGTCGCCGACGTTCGGGCAGGCGGCCTCCTGGCAGACCGTGTGCAACCCCTCGTCGCGGATCATGCGGTCGAGCCGGCGGTAGTTCTCGCCGCCGGGGGCCGGGACCTTGAACCAGCGCGGCTTGCGGCTGCGGAACGGCAGCGTCTCC
>Ga0081538_10004803_pt1 | contig 12330 bp, 12 predicted proteins | sample TabmetS5T2R1_FD_71022 | JGI IMG/M metagenome (GOLD analysis project Ga0081538, IMG submission 71022) | Tabebuia heterophylla rhizosphere microbial communities from the University of Puerto Rico - S5T2R1 | ecosystem: Host-associated > Plants > Roots > Rhizosphere ... | reverse complement strand
GGCTCCCATTCCGACATGCGGAAGGTGTTGCGCCCCAGCCGCTTGATCTGCAAGGCACCGCTCGATGTGGGACCGAGCTCGCCCGGCGGCGACACCGTCACCGAGGTGATATGGGGTGCCCACTCCGGCCATCGCTCCACCTCGGCCAGCCGGTGCCACGCCTCCTCGAGCGGCGCATCGACCTCGAAGACCCGCTTGACGGTTGCGCCGGTCATGGAGCTGGCCCGCCGGATCCCCTATGGGAGCGTGACGTAGTGGCCGAGGAACTCCCGCGCCGACGGCGTATCCAACCGGTAGTCGACGTTGGTGGCGCGGCACATGGCGTCGCCGGTGATGGTGATGGCGGCCACGATGTTGGTCTCGGTCTCCCCGGCGCCGAGGAAGTTTGGCCCGCCCGAGTCGCCATAGCAGGTGCCACCGTCCCCGCGGGCCGGGTTCATCGAGATCCGTAGCCAGCTGGGGTTGACCGCCAGCAGCCCGCCGGTGGCCACATAGCGGACGTCGGCGTAGTGGAAGCTGGGACCGTGGTCGATGGTCACCGATTGCGCCCCGTAGCCCACCGAGGTGAAGCGGGTCCCGACCGGCAGGCCGTCCAGCGACCCGGCCGCCGGCAGCCGGGCCGGGGTGATCCCGGTCACGGCCTGGTCGAGGACGACGACCGCGATGTCGTGGGGGTCGTTCTGCGCCTGGGTGTAGTTGGGGTCGGCGTGCCAGGTCCCCCAGTACTCGGTCCCGGTCGTCGGGTCATAGGAGGAGTCGAAGGTCACGGCAACGCGGTCGACCCCCAGGTCGCAGTGGGCGGCGGTGAGGAAGACCGTCGGGGAGATGAGCGTGCCCGAGCAGGCGGCCCAGGTGCCATCGGAATAGGCCTGCGGCGCCAGCAGGGCGCCGACCTCCGGATGGCCGTCACCGTCGGGTGTGCCGTAGGTGATCGCCCCCGCCGGCGCTGCCAACACCATGGTCACAAGGATCGCGATGCCGGCCAGCATGATGCCTCGTCGCATCAGGACTTCCTCCCGTCGAATCTTCCCAGAGCCAAGACGCCACCGAGGCGACCACTTCCTACCATGGAAGCGCAACCGGACGAACTGGCGTTACAGGCCACTTGTAACACCTGCTGCTCGGACAACGGTCTACTGGGTGCGGGGGGATGACGACCTGGAGGGAGGATGCTCATGCGCCTACGTCGGGCATCGCTCGTGCTCATGACGGCAGCCGTGCTCTGTGTGTCAGGGCTGGTCTCGGTGGCCACCGCATCGCCAGCCGGCGTCACCGCAGCCACCCCGGCGGAGCTGACCGCCATCTGCGAGGATCTGTTCGCCGGCGTCTACGAGACCCCGAGCAGCGAACCGCTCGCCGTCTGCCAGTGGGACATGGCGCTCATCGACGCCACCGCGTCCGCCTGGTCGCGGGCCACCGGTGCGGGCGTGACCATCGGCATCCTCGACAGCGGCGTCGACCCGACCCACCCCGACATCGCGCCCAACCTGGACCTGGCCCGCTCGTGCTCGTTCATCAGCCCGGGCACGCCGACCGCCGAGCCGGTGGAGGTGGCCACCAGCTGCGCCAACAAGGCCGCGATCCGCGACCTGTACGGCCACGGCACCCATGTGGCCTCGATCGCGGCCGCCCCCATCAACGGCGTGGGCATCGCCGGCGTCGCCCCCGAGGCGACCCTGGTGGCGCTCAAGGCTTGCACGGCCGGGGGCTTCTGCTTCGCCGACTCGGTCGCGGCCGCCCTGCGCTATGCCGGCGACCAGCGCCTGGACGTCGTGAACATGAGCCTGTTCGCCGACCCCTTCCTCTACTACTGCCGCAACGAGGCCGAGCAGCGGGCGATCCTCAAGGAGCTCCAGTCGGCGGCGCGGTACGCCCAGCAGCGCGGCGTCCTCCTGGTCGCCTCGGCCGGCAACGAGGCCGACGACCTCCAGCACCCGACGATCGACGAGATCAGCCCCGACTATCCGCCGGACACCGCCGAGACCCGCCGGGTCCGCAACAACTGCCGGGTCGCCCCGGCCGAGCTGCCGGGCGTGGTGACGGTGTCGGCCACCGGTCCGGTCGGCTACCCCGGCTACACCACCAACATCGCCGAGTACTCCTCGGTCGGCATGGGCGTGGTCGACGTGACCGCCCCCGGCGGCGACTACTTCTCGGCCACCGACACCGTCCAGGACGCCGTGCTGGGCGCGCTGCCGAACAGCCCGTCGGTCATCTGGGACGCCTTCGACCCGCTGGAGCCCGACCTGCCCGGCATCACCGTGGTCGACCAGGGCGCGCGCTACGGCTTCCTGAACGGCACGTCGATGGCGGCCCCCCACGCATCCGGGGTCGCCGCCCTCATCCGCCAGGTGCACCCCGAGTGGTCCCAGGGCGCGGTCGCGGCCGCGCTGGAACGCTCGGCCACCCCACTCGCCTGCCCTGCCGACTGGCAGCCGATCGACGAGGACGATGACCGCCAGCGCTGCTACGGCAGCGCCAACCACAACTCCTTCTTCGGCGCTGGGATGGTCAACGCCGCCCGTGCGGCCGCCCTGTAGCCGACCGGAAGCCGCACGTCCACGTTGGAGCCCCGGCCCCGCCGGGGCTCCAACCGTCGCGGCCATGTCCAGGGGTACAGGTGGCCGTAGCGGTCCAGCGTGAACGGTCCTACCGATAGTTCGAAGGTATATACTGCTGATATGACCAAGCGGACGATGCAGGAAGCGACCTTCCTGATCCTCACGGCCCTGGCTGCAGGCAGCCAGCACGGCTATGGGATCATCGCCGACGTCGCCCAGATCTCGGACGGGCGGGTACGGTTGCGCGCCGGGACCCTGTACTCGGCCCTGGACCGGCTACGCCTGGACGGGTTGATCCGGGTCGACCGGGAGGAGGTCGTGGAGGGCCGCCTGCGCCGCTACTACCGGCTCACGCCGGAGGGCAGCAGGCAGTTGGCCGCCGAAGCGAGCCGGTTCCAATCCAACGCGGCGGCCGCATTGGCACGGCTCGGCCTGGCGGGTGGGACGGCCAGATGACCGGCGCCGCCGACCTGGATGACCTGGAGCGGGGCTACCGCCGGTGGCTGCGGTGGTATCCGAGGTCCTTCCGGCGTGAGCACGAGGCGGAGATCCTGGCAGTGCTGCTCGCGGGGGCCAGCGAGAGCCAGCGCCGGCCGGCGCCGATGGAGTGCCTGGCCCTGCTGCGCAGCGCGCTGTGGATGCGGCTGCGTCCACGGGTGCCTCGGTCGAACCGATCAGTAGTTGCCGCGGTCAAACTCATGTACGTCGGCGCCGTGGTGGAGCTGGCGGCCGCGATCACGATCTTGGCCACCATCGGCGACGTCAGGTCGAACGTTGTCCAACGCAACCCGGATCTTACCGGCGGCGAATGGCACGCAGTCGTCGCCGGCCAACTTGTGCCGACAGCGGTGGCGGCCGGGATCGCGGTCGGGTTTTGGCTGAGGTCGACCACGGTGAGGTGTTCGGGTTCCTTGGGCCCAACGGGGCCGGCAAGACCACGATGGTGCGGACGCTGGGCACGCTGCTTGCACCGACCTCCGGGGCGGCGACGGTCGCCGGGGTCCCGCTCACGTCTGAGAACGGTGTCGAGATCCGGCGGCGGATTGCGATCATGCCCGAGTCGCCGGGCCTGTACCTGCGCCTGAGCGTGGCCGAGAACCTGGCATGCTTCGCCGACCTCTACGAGGTCCCCGACCCACACGACCGCATCGGCCGCGTGCTGCGGGCGGTCGACCTGGCCGACCGGGCCAACGATGCCTGCGGCGCCCTGTCCAAGGGGCTGCGCCAGCGGGTCGCCCTGGCCAGGGCGCTGCTCAGCGACCCGCAGCTGCTGTTCCTGGACGAGCCCACCGCCGGCCTGGACCCGGCCGCTGCCCGCGAGGTCCTCCAGTTGGTCACCGCGCTCAGCCAGCGTGGGGTGACGATCTTCCTCACCACCCATCGCCTGGAGGAGGCCGAGCGCCTCTGCGACCGCGTCGCCATCCTGAACACGACCTTGCGGACCATCGGCCGACCCGCCGAGCTGCGCGAGCAGCTGTTTGCCACCACGCTCACGGTCAGGACCCTGGGCGCGCTGCCCGAACCGGGCCGCGTCTTTGCCGGCCTGCCGGCCATCGACAGCTGGCGCCAGGACGGCCCCGCCACCTATGTGCTGGCCGTGTCCGACCAGGCGGTCGCCGCCCCGGCCGCCACCCGGGCGCTGGTGGCGGCCGGCGCCGAGGTGCTGTCGATCAGCCAGTCCCACCCCTCGCTCGAGGAGGTCTACCTCCAGCTGATCGGCCAGGACCAGGAGGCGGGCCAGGGGTGAGGGTGCGCAGCAGGCGCGTGCGAGCCATCGTCCGCAAGGAGCTGGGGGAGTATCGGCACAACGGCTTCATCATCTGGACGATGGCGATCTTCCCGCTGATCTTCCTCATCCAACCGCTGGTCGTCGTCTTCGCCCTGCCCGCGTCGGCTTCGAACCAACTCGAGCACGGGCACCTGCTGCTGTACATGCTGGGCATCCCGGCGCTCGTGCCGGCAGCCGTGGCCGCCGACGCGGTGGTCGGCGAGCGGCAGCAGGGCACCCTGGAGCCGGTGCTCACCACCCCGATCCGCCGCCAGGAGCTCCTGCTGGGCAAGGCCCTGGCGGCCCTCGTCCCCTCGGTGGCGATCGCCTATGCCGTCTACGCCGTGTTCCTAGCCTGCGTCGGGCTCTTCGCCCAGCCGGCCGTGGCGTCGGCGCTCCTGCAAGCTCCGGACCTGCTCGCCCAGCTGCTGTTCACGCCACTGCTGGCCGGCTGGTCGATCTGGGTCGGCATCGCGATCTCCACCCGAGCCAGCGATTTCCGGGTTGCGCAGCAGCTCGGCATCCTCGCCAGTCTGCCCACGGCCGTGGTGGCGGCGCTCATCGCCTTCGACGTGATCCACCCGACCCTTGGCCTCGCCATCGCCCTGGCGGCGGCGTTGCTGCTCGGCAACCGCCTCGGCTGGCGGATCATGTCAGCGACCTTCGACCGCGAACGGCTCATCACCAGCACCAAGTGATCAGGTCGTGGCAGCCCATAGCGCTCGACGCGAGGACCGAGATCGAGTGTTGTGGTGTGGATCCCTACCGGATGTCGATATCCCTTTCGACCGCCGCCGCGAGCAGGAATGCCAGGCGCAGCGCCCCCTCTGGGGTCAGGTACAGGTCTCGCCGGCCAGCGTCGTAGCTGAGCTGAACGCCGTCGTAGGGTCGCCCTTGAAGCGGCCGACGACCGCAGCGGGACTGCGGTCTTGGTTCATGGGTAGGTCGGGCACCTCGCAGCCGGCAATGGCCTGGCCGGTGTCGATGTAGCAGGCCAGAATGCCGGCATGACCGCACGGGCAAGGGGCCGGCGGAACTGGCTGCTGTCGGGTGACTTCGGCTGGTTCTGGCTCGGCCAGACCATCTCCAACCTCGGCAGCTCCTTCACCTTCTTCGCCCTGCCCCTGCTGGTGTTCAACCTGACCGGCTCGCCGCTCAACCTGGGCATCACCGCAGCGGCCGAGTTCGTCCCGTATCTGCTGTTCGGGCTGGTCATCGGGGCCTGGGTCGACCGGGTGGACCGCAGGCGCCTGATGATCGCCACCGACCTGGCCCGGGCCGCTGTCATCGCCACCATCCCGCTGCTCGCCGCCGCCGACGCGCTGTCGGTCGGCTGGGTGTATGCGGTCGCCTTCGCCAGCGCCACCCTGACCATCGCCTTCGACGCCGCCGAGTTCGCCGCCATCCCCAGCCTGGTCCCCTCCGACGACGACCTGGTCGCGGCCAACGGCCGGGTCCAGGCCAGCTACTCGGCCGCCCAGATCGCCGGGCCACTCCTGGCCGGCCTGCTCATCACGATGGCGCCGGTCCAGCAGGTGCTCTGGGTCGACGCGGCCTCGTTTCTGGTCTCGGCCGGCACCCTCGCGCTGATCGGCCGGGCCTTCAACGCCCCCCGCGACGAGGCGCGGCGGGCGATCCGCAACGAGATCACTGATGGGCTGCGCTATGTCCTCGGCCACCCGATACTGCGCAACATCTCGGCCATGATGGCCCTCATCAACCTGGTCGGCGCCACCGTGTACGCCCAGCTGGTGGTGTTCGCCAAGCGCCAGCTGGACGCCAGTGACAGCCGCGTGGCCCTGCTGTATGCGGCCGGCAGCGCCGGGGTGGTGCTGCTGTCGCTGGCCGCCGGGCCGCTGCGACGGCGGCTGTCGTTCAGCGTCGCCGCCCTCGGCGCCCTGCTGGTCGATGGGCTGCTGACCGTCGCGCTGGCCGCGACCCGCTGGTACTGGGCGGCGCTGGTGCTGTGGGCGGCCATCTCCGGCCTGGGCATCTTCTTCAACATCAACACCGCCAGTCTGCGCCAGCAGATCGTCCCCAACCACCTGCTGGGCCGGGTCATCAGCATCGCCGGCGTGCTGGCCTGGTCGGCCATCCCGGTCGGGGCCCTGGTCGGCGGCTGGGCGGTCGAGCGCACCGGCAGCGTGGCCCTGGTCTACGGGGTCATCGGGGCCCTGGTCGCCCTGCTCGCGCTCGCCTTCTCGTTCGGCCCGCTCGGCCACGCCGACCGCTACCTCTCGGCCAGCCAGCCAGAACACGCCGATGGGCCATAATCTAGGGTCAATGCCAGCGTGTCTCGCCGACCTTCGGAGTCCATGTGCTGCATACCTGCGGGAACGGTGGTCGGCATGTTCGGTGAGCCGCTGATCACTCGCACGGAGATGCTGTGACCAGCCCCGGTCGGACGGTTGAGGGATCGGCAGGACTGACTCCTCGCGGATCAGGCCGGAGAGTGCGTCTTGTCCTCAGCTTCGTCTGGGCGCTGCTGCCGGTGCTCACCTTCGGGCAGCTCGCCCCCATCCCCATCATCCATGGGGCTATCAAGCTCCGCACCTGGACCTTGTGGGCCGCGAGCGTCCTGTACACCGCGGCCACCATCGTGTTGTGGTCGGCGACCACCACCCTGACCAGTGGGCCAGCCGAGCCGGTCGACCAGGCCGACCCACCGATCTGGACCTTCTTCTTGCTCCTTGGTCTCATGGTGGTGCCCACCGCACACGCGCTCGCGATCCGAGGCCGGGTCTTCCAGCGTGAGCCGCAACAGCCTGCACTTCTGGCTGCCCTCCAGGCCCGGCAACGACGGGAGGAAGCCAAGGCCATCGTGGCCCGCGACGTTGACCTGGCTCGCGAGCTCCGGATCGGCCGTCCTGACCTGCCACGACAATTCGACGATGGCGGGCTGGTCGACCTCAACCATGTGCCCGCCCCGGTCGTCGTCCAACTCCTCGGCCTGTCTGAAGCTGAGGCGGCCCAGGTGATCGAGGTCCGTGACCGTGTCGGCGGATTCGTCAGCGCTGAGGAGGTCATCGCCCACACCGACCTCTCACCCCCGCGCATCGACGGCATTCGCGAGCGGTTGGTGTTTCTCCCCTAGGGGCTACTGGTCATCGGCCGGCAAGCCAACGGATGGACGGGGTGGGAGCCCTCCGGTATGGGCGCAGTCGGCGGCACCTGTTGATGTCGGTGTCGAAAGTTGCCTCGCTCGCTGTCGGCTTGCTCGAGGCGGCAGGCAAGCTGGCGTATGAGTCCTCGGTCCGTGACTACCTGCCCGAGCTGAGCGAGCAGTGGAACTCCTGCACGGTAATTGACGTGCTCGACATGGCGTCCGGCGTGCAGCGTCCGGAGGTGGATGATCCGGGTGCCTATCGTGATCCGTCCATCCGTTTTACCGGTTCGAGGCGAGCCTGGGTTGGCGTGACCCGGGCGGTGAGCACTTGACACCCTATGAACTCGTGACAAGGTTCGCCCGAAGTCGAGCGCGTTACCGGCCTTCGGTACGCCGAGGCGCTGCGAAGCCTCATCTGGAACCACATGGCGTTCGACCGGCCCATGGGTGAGGCCTGGCCGAGCGGTGCGCATCCGGCTGGCCAGTGGAACCTGGTCTATCCGGACCGAGACATGTTCAAGAGCGGCTTCGGCGTCAAGGACTGTACGTCTCCCCCGCCCGCGATATCGTCATCGCCTTTCTTGGCGTGCCGGATGAACACGGTCGAACCAACGAACTCGGCCAGCTCTGCCGCGAAATCGCCCGGCAGACTGCCTGACCAGAGTCCGTCCGCGGTGGAAGGAGCAAGCATGAGTGATCGTGACGTGGTCCTCCGGAGAGGCCGGCACATCGGCTGGTGGGTCGAGGGTCGATCGGCCGGCGGCCGCCTGTTCATGAAGACCTGGTGGCCGACCGAGGGCCTAGCCCGAGCGGTTGCCCGCTTGGTGGGCGCGCGCACCGAGCCGGGCGGCGGCGCCTAGGCCGCCAACGGCGACGCCCCCTGAGTGGCGTCGTCGCTGCTCTTGGCTAGGGCCAGCGCCGCTTTGGTCGCTGTTGGCGGCTCAGTGCCCGCCCGATGATCGCCGCCTTCTCCTCCTGGCTAAGCTCCCGCTTGGCCAGCCGTCGCCTCGGCACCATCGGCAACATGCCTGGCTGAGGGACCGGCCCGGCTGTGTCCGTGGCGTCGGATGGTGGCGTTGGCAACGGAGCGGGGCGGTCGGGCTCGGGCGCCGGGGCGGCGGGCTGCGCTTGCAGCGCCGCCAGGGCGCGCTCCAGGGTCTGGATGGTGTGGGCCCGCTCGGCGGCCAGGTCCTCGGCGGCTCGGCGGCGGGTTCGCTCGAGCGCCAAGGCGTGCTCGAGCTCCCGAACCCGGTCAGCACCAGGCTGACCACTCCAGGGCTCGTGCTTCGGTTCACGGCCGGGTGGGTGGGCCTGGCCTGGCCGCAGCCCGGCGGCGAGCAGGTCCTGGGTCGGGATGCGCCAGAGCCCGCGCTGACCAGCCATGGGGCTTGGCTGCTGGTGGGCGGTTGGGAAGCGCCCGGCGGCCAGGTAGCGGCGGATCGTCGAGGTCGACACCTCGCACAACCGAGCCGCCTCAGCGATCGTCAGGCTCGGCCCTGACCACCGGTCATGCTCCGAACCGAGCTGCTGTCCGAGCGGCTCTCGCTCGGGGTGGTCACCGCCGTCCCCGCGATCTGGTGTCGGCTCCCTGGTGCGCATGACCGAAGTTTGTCACGGTCTGTCCGGTCAGGACTGACCGGCCTCAGCCAATCCTGCGTCCCATCATCCAGGCGGGGGCCTACCACGCCGAGGACGACCAGGCCGCCCAGCGGGCGATCGTCGCCGAGGCGCTGGAGATCAACACCAGGCTTCAGGCGGCGGTCCAGGCCAAGCTCGAGCGGCTGGCCGCCTTCGAGGGCGAGCTGCAGGCCAAGGCGATCCGCTACACGGCCCACCTGGCCGGCCTGCAGCCCCCCAACGACGCCACCGTGCCCGGCTAGGCCGGGTACGGCCTCCAGCCGCAGGGCAATCGCTCCCGCCACCCCTCTCGCCGCCAACGACCTGCTCTGGGAGTTCTTCGAACGGCACCCACGGCGGAGGTGAGCATGGCTAGAATCCGGCCATGGCTTCCTACACGGTCAACCCCCAGGCAGTGGCGCGGGCACGCCAGCTCATCGACGCCCGCCAGTACGTGCTCAAGAGCGTCTGGAACGACGTCCAGCCGAGCGCCGGGGACGAGAACGCCTTCCTGGAGTCCCACTCCTGGGAGGAGTACGCCGCCTGGCACCTGGCGCTCACCGACGGCGCCGGCGACGAGACCAAGGCCCGCTACGCCTTTGTCTACGGCGACTTCCGCCGCCTGCACCGCATGGGCTTGATCGCCTGCCAGTACCGGGCCGCCGAATGGCGCCACAAGGAGGTCGAGCTCGCCGCCCATGACCTCCTCCAGTACCTCGACAAGCGCAGCGGCTGAGCCCTTCGTGGATCAGTGGCGGCCGTCGCCGCCGACAGGGTCCGGGTTGCTCCTTCCCGCCGAGCTGCTGCCGTTGTGGTCGAGAGGTGGGGCTCCGGGCAGGGATGGCATTCGCAGACCGTGGGTGATGTCGAGCAGCCCACGGCGGACCAGCACCCGCTTGGCCGCCATGGTTACCTGCGCCACCTGGTTGGCCCAGTCGGGCGCTTCGCTACCGACCGAGACAAACCCTTCCCCGGCCTCGGACGGCGTGGGCGATGTCCCGCGCCACCACTCGGTGACCGGCCGCCAGACGCCTCGGGTTCGACGCACGCTCTGGGCGGCCAGGTGTTGCTCGAATCCACGTTGTGTGGCGTCACAGATGGCGATCTGGTAGCGCCAGAACAGCAGTGCGGACTGTTCGGCCGCGAACAGCTGGGGCACGAGCACGGCGAGCTCCTCGCGCAGTTGACCGACGGCCGCTTGCGCCGCCGCCTCGCGGGCCTGCGCCGCCCGGAGGTCCTGACGGCGGCGACGCTTCTGCCGGTGTCGCCGCAGCCAACTCGTGGCTGACCGCCAGCGGGAAGCCTTGGCGGCTGCCGCCCAGCGCGGGGTCGCGGCATACGACGCGGCGGTCGCCAGGCCGAGCAAGGCCAGTCCCAGGACTGGCGGGCCGGACTCGCTCCCCAGCTGGTCGATGGCGGTGGCCAACGTCACCCCACAGGCGAGCGCCCCGACGGCGACACCCACGTCCAGCTGGCGCCACCGGTGGGGATCGGGGGATCCCTCGGCGGTGGCGCCGAGCTGGTGGAGCCCGCGGGCGGCGAGCTGGGCGGCGGCGATGGACCCGACGGCCGACGCCACCGCGAGCGGGCCGAGCGCAACCGGCCCGAGCCCGCCATCGCGGGCTGCCGTGTACGCCAACACCGCCTGACCGCCGGCGATCACCACCAGGATGGCCGCCTCCGACCAGCGGTCGAGCACGGCCAGCCGGCCCGGCTGCCCGGAGCCGGCATCTGTGTCGGATCGCTGCCGCCGCCCCGGTGGGTCGTCCGCCGCCATGCTCGGCTCACCGTCCACGGTCACCGATCGATCGATGGCCCGACCCCGGGGGATGGCTGCCGTGGCCGAACGGCCACCCACCGCCTGTCGCAGTGCCTCCTCGGCCTTGGCCAAGCGGCTGTCGACCACCATCACCTGGCTGGCCACCGCCGTGACTCTCGGCAGCTCCCGTCGGGCCTGGAACACCAGGCGCGCCCGCTCTTGCGCCTCGACAAAGCGCTGCACGGGCAGTGGGTTCCCGGGGTCCCAGCACAGGCCCGCCCTGACCGCCGCTCTGGCCAGGGTGCGCAGCGCTCGGGGACTGGTGGGACTGTGGCGCGATTCCACCTCCAGATAGCCCTGGGGCGGTACCTCCCACCATGGAGGTCGCCGTGACCTGGCCGCCGGCCAGCGCCGGCGCCGCGGCCGGCGCCTTGGCGGATAGGCCGACAGACTCCCGTCGGCCTCGGGAATATCCTCCTGTGCTTTCACAGTGGTCGGGTTCGATCGCTCTGCCATCGCCTCACCCCCACCTGGGCACTGTCCGGCCGACGGCGGCCTCCTCCTCGGTCGACAGGCCCTCATCATCGCCCATCGGCCCGCTGGTCATGATCACCCCCCGCCCTTGGACACTCCCTGGCCCCTACTGATCGCTGGAATGCAGGAGCAAACGCCGTCCATCAGTACCAGCCGTTGGCTTGCCAGAAGGCCTTGGCCCGCTCGGCGGTGCCATAGCGGTCCCGCACATAGGCCCGGAAGGCCCACAGCTGACGGCCGCAGTCAATGGTCGCATAATCCTCACCCAAATACAGGATGCGATTGCCCAACAGCAGCTGACCCAGGCCAAAGGCGGTCGAGGTCGGGTTGTCGGCGGTCGGAAAGCCGCTGGACTCGCGCAGGATGATCCAGCGCTCGGCGGCCGAGGTGCCCGACAGGTCACAGCGGCCGCCCGACCCCCCGGCGGGAGGTCGGCCACCGCCGCCGCCGGCGCGGGCGGCGGCCTGTCTGGCCAGCTCTTCTTGGCGGATCAGGCGGCGCAGCTCGGCCGAGCGGTGGCGCAGGGCGGCGGCGGCGCCAGCCAGGCGGGCCAGGCGGGTGTCCAGCTGCTGTTTGGCCCGTTGGCGGACGGCCCGGACCTGCTCGAGCTGGTCGAGCTCGCGGCGCACCTTGGCCTCGGCGGCGGTGCGGGCCCGCTCGGCCTCGACCATGGCGTGGTGGAGCCGGACCGATCGCCTGCGGGCCAGCTCCAACCGGCCCAGGACGTCCTGGTCGGCCCGGATCACATAGCCGAGGGTGACGGCCCGCTCCAGCAGGTCGCGCAGGTCGCTGGCCTGGACGACCACCGACAGCCCAGACACCCCGCCGGTCATGTAGGCGCGGCGGATCTGCCAGGCCAGCCGGGCCTCCTGCCGGCTGACCTCGTCGGTGGCCGCCTCCAGGCCGGCCAGCGCCGCCGCCCGACGTCGCCGGGCCGCCCCCCCCCCCCGGGCGGCCGCGGCCCCGGGGGGCCCGGCCACCGCGC
>Ga0081538_10004802_pt1 | contig 12333 bp, 9 predicted proteins | sample TabmetS5T2R1_FD_71022 | JGI IMG/M metagenome (GOLD analysis project Ga0081538, IMG submission 71022) | Tabebuia heterophylla rhizosphere microbial communities from the University of Puerto Rico - S5T2R1 | ecosystem: Host-associated > Plants > Roots > Rhizosphere ... | reverse complement strand
GCGTCCACGATGAGCATCGCGCCGTCGCGCTGGAGCATGATCATCACCGGGTTTCTGTCCGGACCCGGCACCGAGGCGACGTCCTCGAAGCCGAGACCGCGGTAGAAGCGTGCGGCCTCGGCCACGTCGGCTACGCGCAGGCCCAGCCGAAATCGTCCGAGCTCCACGTCGCGAGGGTACGGCCTCGACCATCGCCTGCCGCCGGGTCGGTGACGGCTGTCCCGCCCTTCGGCGTCACGAGCCTGCCGGCGGATGCGCTCGAGGTCGCTCGACGGGAAGCCGAGCACCGCTGTGTGGACGTCGCCGAGATCGCAGAAGCCGTTCAGCGCTTCGTGGTCGGGCCCGACCCATAGGAGCTGCTCGGTGAGCTCCGACAGCGCGGGACAGCGAGGACGCAACGGCGCTGAACGAGGACGATGCAGCCCGGGTGGCGGCCCGACGGAGCCGCAAGCGCGCACTGGCGGCCACCGCTTCGGTGACGTAGGCCAGGTCAACCCGGAACCGCCCGATCGTCCCGTCGGTTCATCGGCGATACTGGCGAGGTGGGTGAGCGGCCGTCCGGGACGGTGACCTTCCTGTTCACCGATGTCGAGGGATCGACAGCAAGCTGGGAACAGCACCCCGATGAAATGGATTCGGCGGTCGCAGTCCACGACGAGATCCTGCGGACAGCGATCGGTTCGCATCATGGCGTTGTGTTTGCCACGGGGGGAGATGGGTTCGCTGCTGCGTTCTCGAGGGCCGACGCTGCGCTGCGCGCGGCGATCGAGGCGCAGGCACGACTGGCGGCCGTCCGGTGGCCCGAGGGTCTGGCGCTGAAGGTGCGCATGGGGCTTCACACGGGGGAGAGCCACGAGCGCCAGGGCAACTACTTCGGTCCTGCCCTCAATCGCGCCGCCCGGGTGATGGACGCGGCGAACGGTAGCCAGATCCTGGTCAGCTCGGCCACGCGGGAGGTGGCGGGCGGCGCGCTGGGCGGCTCGACGAAGTTGCTCGACCTTGGTGTGCACGAGCTGCGGGACGTGATCGAGCCGGTCCGGCTGTATCGCGTGGACGACGAGGCCTTCGCGAGCGACCCGCGGCCGCCGCGCACGGGCGGTGTCCGGGCCGGCAACCTCCCCACCGAGTCGGGGGTTCTGCTGGGACGAGAGGTGGACGTGGAGGCGGTGTTCGGGGACCTCGCCGCCGCCCGGGTCGTCACGCTCACCGGCGTGGGCGGCATCGGCAAGACGCGGTTGGCGCTCGAGGTGGGCCGCGCTTCCCAGACGGAGTGGCGCGACGGCGTGTGGTTCGCAGCGCTCGACACCGTCGACACGCCCGACGGGCTGCTCCGGGCGCTGCTCGGCCTGCTCGGCATCGAGCCCCGGTCACGACCCGATCTCGCATCGCTCATCGAGGGCCTTCGCTTCCGGGAGTCGCTGCTCATCCTCGACAACTGCGAGCACCTGCTCGACCCGGTCGCGGAGGCGACCACAGCCATCGTGTCGTCGTGCCCGGAGGTTCGTGTGCTGGCGACCTCCCGCGAGCCGCTCGCCGTCGAGGGTGAACGGGTCCGGGAGGTCGGCTCTTTGACCACGGACAGAGACGGTGCGTCGGTCGCTCTCTTTCGAGTACGAGCCGACGAGGCCGGCGCGTTGCTCGACGCCGACCGTGACCTCGATGCCATCGTCCGCATATGTCGACGTCTCGATGGCATTCCGCTCGCCATAGAACTCGCCGCCGCACGGGCACGATCGCTGCGCCCCGTCGAGATCGCCGAGCGTCTCGACGACATGTTCCGGCTGCTGGCGGGCGGCCGGCGCATGCGTACCGAGCGCCATCGGACGCTTCGGGCAACGCTCGAGTGGTCCTACGACCTGCTCCCCGAACCGGAGCGGGCCGTGCTCGACCGGCTGTCGATCTTCGCCGGCTCCTTCGCGCTGGATGCGGCGGAGGCCATGGCGACGGGCGAGTCCGCCCCTTCCGACGACATCGTCGACATCGTCGACCGCCTCGTGTCGCGGTCACTCCTGGTTCCGGTCGGCGACGTCGACGAGACGAGGTTCAGGCTCCTCGAGCCCATCCGCCATCTCGCCGCTGAGAAGCTGGCCAGTCGCAGCGAGTCCGACAGCGCTCGCCATGTGCACACGCAGTGGTACCTCGACCTGCTCGTGCGTCTCGGTGTGCGATGGCGGGCCGGTGACGACCAGGGCACGTGGCCCATCGCCGCGCGTGAGCTCCCGAACCTCCGGCTCGCCTTCGACCATCTTGTCGAGTTGGGCCGCGTGGACGACGCCCAGCGCTTCGCGGTGTTGGGGTTCTGCCCGATCGGCTGGCACTTCGACTCGCTGCCCATGTACGACTGGGGGCCACGTGCCGGCTCGCTCGATCCGGACCACGTCGGGCCGTGGACGGCCTCGGTGTGTGCAGTCGCGGCGTGGGGCGCGACCCTTCAGGACGACCTCGTTGGTGCTGCCGCGTGGCTTCGTCGCGGGGTCGGCGCTATCGAGGCGGGCTCGACCGACGAGGGTCTGCTCGCCGCGGCGGCGATGCATCACGTCCTTTCGGGTGGCGAGCTTGCGGTCAGCGAGGCGTTCCTGGACCGCAGCGTGGAGGCGGCGCTGCAGAGCGGCGATCTCCACCGGCAGATATGGGTCCTCGACTACGCGGGACGCAGCGAGGAAGCGCTCGACGCCGCCGTGCGTCTCGGGAACAAGGTGCTCATCGCCACGGCTCGATTCACGGCGATCGTCGATCGTCGAGCCAGCGATGAGCTGGTCGAGTCGTTCTGGGAGGCGGCGCAGCAGAGTCACAGTTACCTGATGCTGAACCACGCGGCGATGGAGCTCGGCAGGGCGCAGATCCGAGCGGGCGCGCCGCTGGACGGCCTCCTGCTGCTGCGTTCTCCGGCCCGCGACTGGCTGTTGCGGGCCGACTCCCGGGTCTGGTCTGTCCTGCACTCGATGGCGATCGGGTTCGTCGCCATAGGCGACGTCGAGACCGCTGCTCGCCTTGCAGGTGCGATCGGCGACCGTCACCTCCCCTTCGTGAGCGATCGACGGCGGGCGCTGCTGCGTTCACGACTCGACCAGAGCCTCGACGCCGCGGCGCGAGCCCGCTACGAGAATGCCGGGAGCGAGTTGGACGTCGGGGCCGCTGTGGCGGAGGCACTCGGGCGAATCGAGGCGCGGGCCTCCCGCTCGTCAGACGACGCGGCTACGTCCGATGTCGACGCGTCGCAGCTGACGGTCCGGCAGCTCGAGGTGGCCAAGCTCGTCGCCCAGGGGTTCACCAACAAGCAGATCGCCCAGCGCCTCGGGATCAGCCGACTCACGGCCGAGACGCACGTGCGCAACATACTCGAGCGCCTCGGCGCGGCCAGCCGATCCGAGATCGCCACCTGGGCGACCCACGTTGCCCTGGCCGGCGCACTCGCGGGATCAGGTACGCGATCACGTACCTGATCCTGGCGATGGTCGGCTCCCAACCGTCTTCGTACCGTCCCAGCAACGACCACGAGCAAGGGGCGCGGCCGATGAGCAGCACCGAGACCACTGACGGCCACGAGTACAAGGCGAGCGTTCGCCGGGAGTGGACCGCAGCCGCGGCCGGGTGGCGGAAGTGGCTCGACATGCTGGAAGCCGAGGACGCCGGTCGGGCCGTGACCCGGGTGCTGCTGGGTCAGGCCGCGCTGCAACGCGGCGATGTCGTGCTCGACGTCGGCTCGGGGTACGGCGAGCCGGGACTCAGCGCCGCCACCGGCGTCGGCCGGGACGGCCACGTCACCTGTCTCGACATCTCGGGCGACATGCTGGCCTTCGCCGAGATCCGCGCCCGGGCCGCCGGCCTGTCCAACGTGTCCTTCGTCGAGGCCGACATCGAGGCGCTCGACCTGACGCCCGCCAGCCTCGACGTGGTGCTGAGCCGCGCAACGATCATGTACACCAGCGACCCGCTCGAGACGCTGCGCCGCCTCCACACCGCACTGCGACCGGGTGGCCGGCTCGCGGTGGCGGTGTGGGCCACGCCGGACAAGGTTGCGTTCGCGACACCGGTCGCCGTCATGGTCGAGACCCTCGGTATCGAACCTCCGGCCGCCGGGCCAGGACCCTTTGCGCTCGGGGTAGCGGGCGCGCTCGAACGCCTTGTCCGCGAAGCGGGGTTCACCGGCGTGGTGGCCGGGACCGCCCTCGCTGTCTACGAAACCGCCAGTGCCGAGGCGTGCACGGAATGGGTCCGCGACGTCGCGCCGCCGATCACCGAGCTCATCGCCGCCCAGCCGGCGTCAGTGCAGCAGGACGTCTGGCACCGCGTCACGCGTGCGTGGGCGCCGTTTCAAGGCGCCGACGGCACAGTCCGGCTGCCGTGCACTGCGACGTGGGTCTCAGCCAGAAAGCGGACAGACACCTGACGCCGTCGGGTTGGCGGCGCGGCGGTCCACCTGACATGCGCCGGCGAGCGGGGCCGGTTCCATCGTCACGCCCCCGTCGAACGTCCCGTGATGGAAGACGGCAATTCGCCGGTTCACCGTTGGATGGCTGACAGCTACGGCCAGTTCACCCTCGCTCTGATGGTGGGATGAGCCGTGCCAGCTCGAGACGAGAGTTCATGTGAAGCTCGTGGAATGCGTTGCGGAGGTGTGTCTCGATGGTCTTGTTGCTGAGGAAGAGCTCGGCTGCGATCTGCCGCATTGCTTCGGGACGCGGGCCGCTCAGGCCCGTACGTCCAGCGACCACGGGGTGAAGGGCCGTCGTAGGCGCTCTCCGTCGACCACGAGGTCGACGCGCTCGTTGAAGAAGGCCACCAGACCTGCGATGCGGGGGTTCTCGGGGATCGGGTCCGGGTAGCTCCAGGCGAGGTCGCGGTGCAGTTCGCCGCCAACCCGAACCCAGAAGAACCGTGCCAACCCCTTGAACGGGCAATGCGTGACTGTGTCCGACGGCTCCAGCAGCTCTCCGCGCACGTCCTCGGGCGGGAGATACCAGCGCGTCGGCAGGGTCGTTTCGAACAGCGCGGTGGGACGGTGCGAATCGGCCAGCAGCTCCCCGTCGAGTTCGACCCGCACGTGCCGCTCGCTCGGGATGGCGTCGACGCGGTGCCGGGGGTCGCGAGCATGCACGTGGACCCTGGTCGCCTCCTCGTACCACTCGATGCGCGAGTCATGCCATGCGAACGTCCAGTAGCCATCCGCCGCCTCGAACGGCGCCGGCGGGTCGCGAACCAGGAACGCTCCTCCAGGGATGGCTGTCGCTCCCGCGCGCACATCGTGGGGCTCCAAGAACCCGGCAGCAGTGCTGGTCTCCGGCGGCGACGGTGTCAGCAGATCGGCTCGCACTGATGACGGAGGCAGGCAGTAGGTCGGCAGCCGTCCCGGGCCATACCACACCAGCAGCAGCGCATCCCGGCTGTCGGCGAGCCAGTCATCGCCGACCCGCACGCGGACCCATCGGGGTGTTGGTTCCAGCCGTTCCGGTGGGATGTCGATATCGAACTCCGGGGCAGGCATGCTCCGAGCGTAGGCACAGCGCATGGAAGGGTTCGCCGTCGACGATGTCGAGCCCCACCACCGATCGACGAATAGTTGTCACCTGCCGCCGCCGCTCAGGCTCGGGTCGCGGACGCCGGCCACCGTCTTCCGAGCGCTGGCAGGACAATGACGAGCACCGCCGGGCGTGGCCGCGGACAGGGGGACCGACAAGGCGGGGCGGCCGCAAGTGGTCACTCGTCAGCGAGGCTGTCGGCGGGAGGTTGCTGGCGGGCGCGGTGGGCGCTGTGCGCCGCCACCACGTTGGCCAGCGCGACCAGTCCCACGAGCGTCAGCGCGTAGAAGCCAAATGGCAGCGTCACGGTGTCCACCGCACCGATGCGATCTACGAACGTGCGGTAGACGATGCGTCCCGCAGCGATCCCGATCGGTGCGCCGAGCGCCACGACGACGATCGTGAACAGCGACGCCTGCCAGTGGACGACACCGCTGATCCAACGGCGGTCTGCGCCGAGCGTCCGTAAGACGGCGAGGTCGCGGCGCCGCCGCCGAGTGGAAAGGATCAGGTGATGGGCCAGGTTGACCAGCACCAGGACTCCCGCGACGGCGGCGACGAGGTAGGGGATCGCGCGAGCGCGGGCGACATTGACGATCACGGCGGGCCGGTCGAACCCGGCGCCCACGGCCATGCCGGTGTTCGCCGACAGCCGCTCCGCGGCCGCGTCGGGTGACGCGCCCGGTCGCAGCCGAATCGCGGCGGCCGTCAGCGCCGCCGACTGATCGAGCCGGCGGATGCCGTCGAACGTGACGAGCCCGCCCTCGCCGACGCCGTCGCCCCCCTCGATGGCGGGCAGGACCGCCAGGCCGGTGATCCGCAGCGTGCGAGGGCCCGCCGGCCCGACGACCTCGAAGTCTTCATCAACGCCGACACCCAGGCGCCGGGCGACGACGCGGCCGATCACGATCTCGTCGGCGCCTTCGGCGAGGCGACCCTCGAAGACGTACGGCGCCGTTGACCCGACCACCGGCAGCATGCCGGTTACGTCGAAGCCGTCGGTGTCCACGGTCGTGAGGATCGTGCCGAACAGGGTCACCCCGGCGACGTCGGGATCGTTCTCGAGCTGGGTGCGTACGTCGTCGGACAGCCCGGCGCCCCCTTGCCCGAGGACGAGGTCGAAGTCGGCGCCCCAACGGGCCGGCCGCTCGACCATGTCCCCGAGGCTGGCGCCGAAGGTCAGGGCACCGGCGAGGACGGCGACGACGAGCGCTCCTCCCGCCACCGCGGCCCTCGGTCTCGTGGGCTCGCGCGCCTGGCGCGTGAACGCGAAGCGCAGCGCGGTGGCGGCTCGCGCCGGGAGGCGCCCCGCCACGGTGTCCACGACGGTCGGCCGGCCGACGCCAGAGCGTGCCTTGTCCATCACGGCAACCGCGACGAACACCCAGACAAGGACGAGCACGGCGACGACGAGGGCCCCTGGAACCAGCAGCAGGGTCTCGAACCGCCGGCCGGGATCTGGCTCGACGTGGAGGACGAAGCCCCGAGGGAACAATCCGGAGGCGAGGTACGCGAGGCCGATGCTCACCGAGGCCCCGGCGAGCATCGGTGCGGCTGCGTCCAGCAGAGGGCCGGCGGCCACCTGGCTGCGGTTCATGCCCATCGCGCTCAGCAGGAGGCGCTCCGCGTCGGCGCGGCGCACCTGCCGGCCCAGGAGCTGCCCGAGCAGGACGATCGTGGCCACACAAGCGATCAGAGCCAGGATCGCCAGGCCCTGGCCCTGGGCGTTCACCGCGTCACGGACCTCGCTCGGCACCAGGTCGCCGGGGTCGATGCCGAACTGGTCGGCGTTCGGCAACCCGTCGATCTGGGTGCGCAGGTCGCGGAGGTTGGCGCCCGGGACGAGGGTCACGGCGATCGGCGTGGCGGCGATGCCGACGTCGCCGGCGTCGAGCAGGGTCTCGGGGAATACGGCGATCGGGTAGCCGTCCTGGAGCTCGGACGGCCCGTCGACCACGCCGACCAGGGTCGCGCCCAGGAGCCTCACGGCCTGGTCTCCGGCGTCGAACCCGAGCGCGGCGGCCGGTGCCTGCGGGATCACCCACAGGTCGTATCGTTGACCGACCGCCGCCTGCACCGACTCGACGAACGATCGGGTCGCAACGAACTCCCCGGGCGTCGCGGGGTCCGGCTCGCGCCCTCGACCAGGCGCGTACCGGTCGCAAGGTGCGAGCCGGCGAAGACCAGGGCATCCAAGCGGTCGCCGCCGTCCGGCCGGCCGTCCTCGGGGACGAGGCCACCGAAGAGGAACGTCATCCCATGGGCCTCGTGGACCGCCGGCAGCGACTCCAGCTCGGCCGTGCGCGGCGGCCCGCTGGCCTGCTCCACCGATGCGTCGGGCCTGACGTCCTGCGATGAGACGTACCGATACGGGGCGGTCAGCGTCCGCACGGCGCCCGCGGCCAGGGTGAGGACCACCCCGACCAGGACCGCCACGACGACCGCGAGGCCCGCGGATGCGCGCCATCGGGATCGAAGGCCGCACCGCAACCGGTACCAGACCGCGCCCACTCCCGCATTGAAGCCCACCCGAGGCGTCGCGACGACCGTGGCAGCACCACCGCTCGCTGGGAGGCCACCTCTCGGCCGGTCGCCTGCCGAGCAACCCGAAGGTCGGGGCCTTGTCAGCCGCCCGGTGAGACCGCTTTGCTCATCACTCGTCTCATTTCGATTGTTGGTCGTTGGGCCACCACGTCGGCCACGCGCCATGGAGACGGGCACGAGCCTCGCCCGCGCAGGCACGCTTTCTGCAGCCGGTAGCGTCGAACGCCGTGGATCTCGATGCCGCGATGGAGCTGGCCCTCGACGAGGCGGCTCTGGCCGTCACCCACGACGATGTTCCCGTGGGTGCCGTCGTGCTCCGCGACGGCGAGGTGATCGCGCAGCGCCACAACGAGCGCGAGCGGACCGGCGATCCGACCGCCCACGCCGAGCTGCTCGCCCTCCGAGACGCCGCCGAGGTGGTGGGAACCTGGCGCCTGGAGGGCACCACCCTGGTCGCCACGCTCGAGCCTTGCCCGATGTGCGCCGGCGCGCTGGTGGCGGCCCGCGTGGACCAGGTCGTGTTCGGTGCCGCAGATCCCAAGGCGGGCGCGTGTGGCTCGCTCTACAACCTCGCCGTGGATCCACGCCTCAACCACGAGGTCGAGGTGGTGTCCGGCGTCCGCGCCGACGAGGCGGCGATGCTCCTCAACGGGTTCTTCGAGGAACGGCGGGGCGCCGACTAAGCGGCGTCGGACGCCGGCGCGAAGGCACCACGGTGCCGCGGCACTGCCGCCGTCCCCGCCCGGAGCGCACCCCGGGCACCACACCAACAGCGCCAGCCGACGACGGGCCCCTGGGCGGTGTTGTGGATCGCTTCGATGCGGGCCGTGTCGAGCAGGACCTGAGCGCGGTGGCCGGGGCAGTAGACCTCAAACATCGTTGGCGCTCCTTCGATCGACAGGGGATGTCAAGGCGTCGGTCAGCGGTCGCCGGGGGGCGCGCCGGCGCGATCGGCGTGCCAGCGCACCGTCGCGCCGCAGGGTGTGCATGCGCTCCTCGACCAGCAACGAGAGCATCGGTTCCATCAGACGCCCTTTCGGTCGGCTCGGACTCTGTGGCCTGTAGCTACAGTCCAATTTCCGGCCATTGGCTCTAGCCATGCCGCAGATTGGAATGTACTTTGGCTTCCAATCGGGCATAGCTCCAGAGCCAATTCGGGAAGTATTGGTATGAAATGAAACAGACCATTGAGGCCTCGCTCGGCGCTTGGTCGGATGGCCCCGGTCCCCTGCACCGCAAGCTCGGCGACGCGATCCGGCGGGCGATCGACCAGGGGCTCCTGGCGCCCGGCGAGCGACTGCCCGCCGAACGTGAGCTGGCGAACCGCCTCGCAGTGAGCCGGTCGACGGTCGTCACCGCATTCGACGGCCTCCGGGCCGAGGGGCTGCTGGAGAGCCGGCAGGGCAGCGGGACCCGCGTGCGGCAGCCGTCGACCCGCAGGGCGATCCCGGCCGCCGGCCTCCCCCTGAGCCCGGTCTACCGGTCGCTGATCGAGACGCACGACGAGGTGATCTCGCTGGCGTGCGCCATCTTCCCGGCCCATCCGGCGGTGGCCGAGGCGATGGTCGACGTGGTCACCGCCGACGGGCCCAAGCTGCTCACGCAGGTCGGGTATGCGCCGGCCGGTCTGCCCGAACTGCGGGAAGCCCTCGCCGCGATGCTGACCAGCGACGGCACCCCGACGGAGCCCGACGAGGTGTTGGTGACCACCGGCGCCCAGCAGGCGGTGAACCTGGCGACGCAGCTGCTGGTCCGGCCGGGTGACGCCGTGGTGGTGGAATCGCCCAGCTTCGCCGGCACGCTCGACGTGTTCCGCAGCCGCGGTGCCCGCCTGACGCCGGTGTTGGTGGACGACGACGGGGTCGACGTACGCGGCGTCCGAGCCGCAGTGGCCGCCACCCGGCCCGCGGCCCTGTACCTCATGCCGACGTTCCACAACCCGACGGGGGCGCTACTTGCCGTGCGCCGGCGCCGCGAGCTGGCCGAGCTGGCGGCGGAGACGGGCGTGCCGATCATCGAGGACAACGCACTCGAGAACTGCCCGCTTGACGACGACCGCCCACCTGCGATCGCCGCGTTCGCAGGCCCCGACGCCACCGTCCTCACCGCCGGGTCCCTCGGCAAGGCAGCCTGGGGCGGACTGCGGATGGGTTGGCTGCGCGGCCCACGCTCGCTGGTGAGCCGCCTGGCCGAGCTCAAGGCCATGAACGATCTCGGGTCGCCCCTGTTCGACCAGGCGGTGGCCGCCCGGCTGGCGCCCCAGCTCGATCAGCTGCGGGCCGATCACCGCGCCATGCTCCGGCGCAACCTCGAGCTGGTCGGCCGCCTGCTCGCGGACGTGCTCCCCGCGTGGGAGTGGAGCCATCCCAAGGGCGGCCCCTCGCTCTGGGTGCGGTTGCCGGCGGGGACGGCGTCGGCGTTTGCCCAGCTTGCGCTCCGCTACGGCGTCGAGGTCATCCCGGGCGACGTCATGTCACCCACCGGCGAGGACCGGCGCTGCCTCCGGTTTCCGTATTCGGCGGAGCCGCCGGTGCTCGAGGAGACCGTGCGCCGTCTCGCCCAGGCATGGGAGGCGTACGCCCCGAGCGACACCGTGAGCACGAGGCCGCGCACGGTGGTCGTGTGACGGGCCAGCCCGTCGGAGCCATCGGGCTCCACTGGTAGCTTGCAGCCCGGAAGGTTGCCAGAGCGGACGAATGGGGCGGCCTCGAAAGCCGTTGTGGCCTCCGGGTCACCGTGGGTTCGAATCCCACACCTTCCGCAGTTGCGATGTCGCGAGACACCGTGCACAGGTGTCTCGGGACATCGTTCACGTTTTGGGCTGGGGTTGGTAGTCGAGGGTGAGTTCGCGGATGGGTTTGTCGTTGGTGGTGGTGATCCGCACGTGGAGGTCTTTGACCAGGATGAGGACTTTGGTGCTGGCGTGGCGGCGGCCGATGCCGATGTGGTGCAGGCGGCTGCGGTAGCGGAGGGTGAGCTTGCCGGAGGCGTCGATGGTGTCGTGGCGGACCCGGTAGTGGGCGTCGTTGAGGGGTTGATTTCGCGGTGTGGCTTTGGGTCGGGTGTCGTAGGCGGATCGTGGTGTTCGACTCTGGAACTGACAGAGATCGTTGACACCTGGGTCTCCGACACTTACGGAGACCCGATGAGCATCACGGTTGAGGATCGTCAGGTGAGGCGCCGGCTGGCGATCCTCCGGCACGCAGAAGAGGTCACGGGCAACGTGGCCATGACCTGCCGCTACTACGGCATCACCAGGCAGAGCTTCTACGTCTGGAAGCGCCGCTACGAAGAGTTCGGTCCCGACGGGCTCAGGGACCGCTCACGACGCCCGAAGACGAGCCCGAACGCCACGCATGTCGACGTGGTCGGCAAGATCTTGTACCTGCGGCGGAACTACCACTTCGGCCCGGCCAAGATCGCCATGTACATGGCCCGCTACCACGACGTGAGCATCTCGAGCTCGGGGGTGTGGCGGATCCTCAAGCGGCTCGATCTGAACCGGCTTCCGGCCTCCCAGCGCTACAAGCGGCTCGACCGCCGTTGGCAGCGCTACGAGAAGCAGCTCCCCGGCCACCAGGTCCAGATCGACGTGAAGTTCATCGCCCCCATCGGCGGCGCTCCCCGCCGCAAGCACTACCAGTTCACCGCCATCGATGACTGCACCCGGCTGCGGGTGCTGCGCATCTACCCCCGGCTCAACCAGCGCACCGCCATCCAGTTCGCCGACTACGTCCTCGAAAAGCTCCCGTTCCAGGTGCAGGAGATCCAGACCGATAACGGCCCCGAGTTCGGCTCGTCGTTCCACTACCACCTACTCGACAAGGGCGTCGGCCACCGCTACATCAAGCCCCGCACACCCCGGCTCAACGGGAAAGTCGAGCGATCTCATCGCATCGACGCCGAAGAGTTCTACCGGCTTCTCGACGGCACGGTCATCGACGACGCCAACGTCTTTAACAACAAGCTCCAGGAATGGGAGGACTACTACAACTTCCACCGACCCCACGGTGGCCTAGGCGGCCAGACCCCCTACGAACGGCTACGCCAGAAGACCAAGACCCGGGTGTAACGCGTCAACGTCAGTTGCACACTGCCGGGGGCACGCGAAAGTCCTGGTAAGAGACTTTCAGCCACGCCCCCCGAGGTGTACCGGTCCACTTGTACTTGCCCTACCCGGTGCTGCGAGGCGGCGTGTGGCATGAGGAGATCGGCCGTCGGGCCTGACGGCGTGCTCAATGGGGGGCATGGCGGGGAGGGGGGCGCGGGG
>Ga0081538_10004801_pt1 | contig 12335 bp, 11 predicted proteins | sample TabmetS5T2R1_FD_71022 | JGI IMG/M metagenome (GOLD analysis project Ga0081538, IMG submission 71022) | Tabebuia heterophylla rhizosphere microbial communities from the University of Puerto Rico - S5T2R1 | ecosystem: Host-associated > Plants > Roots > Rhizosphere ... | reverse complement strand
GTCTCCCCCGCTGAAAACTGGGCGAAGCGCGTCGCCTCTTCGATCGTCCAGGTCATCTGCAGCTCTTTCCAGTCGACCACGCCGTGCAGCCAGTGGGGTGTTGGGGCGCGCTCGTACAGCACATAACGGTCTTTCACCCGCTCCTTGAAGATGTACGGCCCGGTGCCCGCCGGTTTGCTTTCGTAGCTCATCTCGCCTTCTTTGTCCCACTGTGCCTTGCTAAACATCATCACGTTCGAGGCGCTGGAGTAATAAAAATCCAGGTCAACGCATACCACCTTGCAGTGCATGACGAACTCGTGGTCATTGACTACCTCGATGCGGTTGACCATGCAAATGCCATTTCTGTAGGGACTTGATGGCGGGTCTTTGCGACCCGGGTACTTGTCGTCGCACCACAAGGCATGATTGTGCACCACATCCTTGGCAGTGAACTCACCGTAGCCGTGGTGGAATTGCACCCCCTTGCGCAGCTTGATACGCCACGACCTGCCATCCTGCGCCATTTCCGAACTCTCAGCCAGCCAGGGCTTATACTGGCCCTCCGGCGAGACCTCAAACAGCCACTCGAACGCCGGGTCGTGTTGGATATTGTGGTCAGGAGTACCAATGATCCACGGGCGCATGTAATCCCGGTAGGGCAGAATGAGGCCCATCACCAGACGATCCACCTTGGCCTTCCCCGCCGCTGGCTGGCCCTGGGCCTGGTTGCCTGGCAGGAGCAGGACCAACAGCACAGGCACCACGAGAAACAACACTTGGAGCTTCCAGAATCGCGCTGGCCGCATGATTGCACCTCCGTAGTTCCACGGGTTACTTGCAGGCTTTGTCCTGCTTACACGCCTTGATCAGCCAGGTGTGGCCGACGTCACCGCCGTCCCAGCCAGAAAAAGCCCAGTCTTCGACGATTTTGGGATCTGCGATCACTTCGATGAATACGTCAAAGAGCGGAATGGTTTCGAACTGCTCAAATTTGTAGTTGCCGATCTTACGCAACTGTTCGTCAAAAGCCTTGGGATCATCAAGCTGGAGCAAGTCTCGCCACATGGCGTAGAGCGTGTCATCCTCATACATGTGCGCCAGCCCCGAGATATTAAACACCACGAGCTGCGCCTCGACCGCCTTTTTCGAGGGCGGAATGGCCCAGAGATAGCCATTCGCTTTGCGGTCACGCAACGTGGGACGGATTTTGGCGACCCAGTCGGCCTCTTCCAGCTCGATATCAATACCCACTTCACGTAACTGCACCTGCACAGCTTCCATTAAGGGGATGAGCTCCGGCGCCCCGGCGAAGGGAAACAACCAGGCTTTGGCTTTGAAACCTTTGGGGAAACCCGCTTCGGCCAGCAAACGCTGGGCGGCTTTGGGATCATAGCCATACATCTCGGGGAAGCGTTTCTCCCAGGTGGGGTCCCAGCCCGGCAGGTCAGGATAGAAGCCATGCACATACATAGGCGTGGCCCGACCTTTATACAAGACCTTCAGCAACTCATCACGGTTGATGGCCTTGTTGATCGCCTGTCGCACTTTAATGTTGGTCCAGGGCACTTTGGGGTCCAATTTCCCTGTGGTACCGCCGTGTTCGATATAGCGCCCTGTCGCCTTGTCTTCTGTGCCAAAATACAGGCCACCGAAATTGATCTGGACCTGCTGCGCAGTGCTGCGACTGCGGATGAGTTTATAACCCTTCGCCACTAAATCGTCGGTGAGATCTTTGTTGAGTTCGGTAAGATGCGTTTCGCCTGCCAGGAGCTGCGCCTGGCGCGTCGGTTCTTCGAGGGTCCAGGTCATCTGCAGCTCTTTCCAGTCCACTGTGCCATGCTTCCAGTGCGGCGTGGGTGCACGTTCGTACAGCAGGTACCGGCCGAGTTGCCGCTCCTTGAAGACATACGGTCCGGTGCCGGCCGGCCTCTTCTCGTAGCCATCCTCACCCTCTTTGTCCCACTGGGCTTTGCTGAAGATCATGACATTCGCAGCACTGGAGTAGTAAAACAGGGTATCGAGACAGACGTTCTTACAGTGCATGACCACCTCGTGGTCGTTGACCACTTCGATCTGGTTGATCGCACAGATACCTGGTCGGTAGGCAGAAGAGGGGATGTCTTTGCGACCGGGGTATTTCTCATCACACCACAGGGCATGGGTGTGTATGAGATCTTTGGCAGTGAACTCACCATAGCCGTGATGGAATTGCACGCCTTTCTGCAGCTTCATGCGCCATGACCTGCCGTCCTTGGCCATCTCCCAGCTCTCGGCGAGCCAGGGTTTATACTCGCCCTGTGGGCTCACCTCAACAAGCCACTCAAATGTCGGGTCGTGTTGGATGTTGTGGTCGGCGGTCCCGTTGATCCAGGGGCGCCAGTAATCCAGGTACGGGGTAATCAGCCCCATCACCAGGCGATCCACTTTGGCCTTGCCGGCGGCTTGCTGTGCCTGGGCTCCGACCGGCACCAGGGCCAGAGAAAGTAACGTTAGAACTACAAAGAATAAAGCCCACTTCCATCTGCATACCTGCATCATATCTTTCCCCCTCCCTGCATAACGAATAACGTGACGCACTGGACGCTCAGGGCAGCTTGCCTGGGCGTTATTTCCCCTATGAATTTGTACCCTGGGCATTTACAGTCAGAGAAGTGAGGGTATTGTGCGTTTTCCGACCTAGTCATGTCAAGCCCAAATTTCTGCTGCCTGATCATCGGCGCGTCGTATAGGCCGCGCGAGACAGCCAGACACCTCCTTGCCCTGGCCTGACGTGCGCGCCCAGCGCCAAGGCTTAGCACCTATGGGAACAGTGACTTGTAGTGCTGGGAGCGAGTGTGTATACTGCGCTCTATGGCGTGTCAGGCAGGGTTTGCATCATCTGGGGAGAAGAAATTATGCAGATCAAGTACGGTCTCATCAGCTGCGATTCACATGCTCAACCGCACAAAGATGCCTTTACCAGTCGCATGTCGAAGGCCAAATGGGGCGACGCCATCCCCCATCTTCAGGAGACCACGGATAAGGCGCATATGGCGGTGGCCATGGACCATCCCGTGGAGCGCTGGGTGATCAACGGACAGGTCGTTGGGAACCGTGGGGTGGTCAACTGTCCGACGGTGATGAACGACCCCATGCGCAAATATTTCCCGCAGTACTGGGGCGAGGTCCCAAGTTACGTCTACGACCCCACAGACCGGCTGTCAGCTCTGGATCAGGACGGTGTTGATGGCGAGGTCCTCTTTCCCAACGACCCGGTGCAGAGTGCGACGTTCTTCCAGGGGAATGCCGACTTCGAGTTGGACTGCGTCCGCGCCTACAATGATACGATTGCAGAGTGGCGCGAAGTCAGCGATCGCTACGTGCCGCTGGCGGTCATTCCGTATATGAGTGGCATTGAAGTCACGGTAGCGGAAGTACAGCGGGCCGTCAAGAAAGGCCATAAGGGCATTGTGATGCTGGTCGAGCCCAGCCAGAACCTCGAGGGCCTCAAACATTTTAACGACCCATACTGGGATCCACTGTGGGCGACGTGCCAGGATCTCAACGCCCCTATTCACTGGCATGCGGGCGGTGGTCTGCGCCTGACCATGCCACGCTGGAATGGCTACACCCGTAACCAGGAACAGGCCATGGGTCCAGCGGGGGGCTTCTCGGTGCAGGCGCAGTTCATCCCCAATCTCATCTTCTCTGGCGTGCTGGATCGTTATCCGCGCCTGAAGTGGGTCTGTGCGGAGACTGGCCTGGGATGGGTCAATTACATTCTGGAAGGCTGTGACCACGAATGGGAACGGCGGCATCTGTGGACGGAAGGCATTGTGACGCGTCCAAGCGAACTCTTCCGGCGGCAGATCTACGTCGACTTCTGGTATGAGTCGGCCGGCATTCAGCAGCGCCATAATATCGGCATCGAAAATATCATGTGGGAGTCAGACTATCCCCACTCGACGTCCACCTATCCCGAATCGTGGCAGTTCGTCAACCGCACCCTGGCTGGCGTACCGGAGGATGAGAAAAAGCAGTTACTCTATGGCAATGCCATGCGAGTGTACGGCCTATAGCGTAGGGATGTGCGAGACGGTGGAAGTGCTGGTCCCTCTCCCACTGGGAGAGGGGGACCAGGGACAAAGATTGAGAGCACGGAGAGCATACGGTGGAACTGAAGTATGGACTTATCAGTGTAGACGACCACGTCCAGGAACACCCTGAGGTCTGGACCCAGCGCCTGTCGCGGCCGCGCTGGGGTGATCGTATTCCTCATATCGCTACTCAGCCTGACGGTACCGAGTGCTGGATGGTCGATGATGTGAAGCTCCCCATGAGCGGGGTGGCTTCTGCAGGCGCGGCGATGAGTGATAGAACGCATGAACCACAGCGTTGGTCGGAGGTCCCCAAAGTGGCCTATGACTCGACGGCGCGCTTGCAGGCGATGGATGTGGATGGCGTGGATGCCAGCGTGTTGTATCCCACCGTCGCCGGACTGGCCGGGGAAACCTTTGGACGGCTCACCGACCCGGAACTCGAACTCGCCTGCGTCCAGGCGTATAACGATTGGCTCATCGAGGAGTGGGCGAGCACGAGCCCACGCTTTATCCCGCAATGTATTGTGCCCATCTTCCCCATTGAGGCGACGGTCCAGGAGATCCAGCGCGCCGTCAAGAAGGGCCACAAAGGCGTCATCTTTCCTGCCATCCCGATGCACTTGCGCGATGTGCCCCACATCAACGAGCCGGTATACGACCCATTGTGGGCGACGTGTCAGGACTTAGCCGTGCCCGTATGCTTCCATGCCGGCTCCAGCACACGCGTGCAGTTCCCGGCGTACAAGGACCTGTCGCCTGGGCTTGCGGCGGCGCTCTCGGCCCTGACGCGCCCGGTGAGTAGTGTCCAGGTGGTCGCCAATTTTCTCTACTCGCGTATCTTGATGCGCTACCCCACCCTCAAGGTGGTGTTTGCCGAAAGCTCACTGGCCTGGGGGGCGTATGAACTGGAAACTGCGGACCATCAGTTCGAGCGCCAGCGCCTGCACCTCGAAGGGTACGACATGAAGCCGTCGGAGATGTTCCACCGGCAGTGCTACATGACGGGCTGGTATGACCGGTCAGCTATTGAAGCCCGCCACTATCTCGGGGTTGATAATATCCTGTGGGAAACGAACTTCCCCCAGGCCACCTCAACGTGGCCAACAACCCGTGACCGTATCGCCCAGAGTTTTCAAGGCGTACCAGAGGACGAGCGCGCCAAAATGCTGTGGGGGAATGCCGCACAGCTCTATAAACTCTAAGGCATTCTTCCCTCTCCCTCTGGAGAGGGTTAGGGCGAGGGCCTTCAGGTGCATAGCATATGAAAGGAGAGTGATTCGGCATGGAGATCTGGACCGACAGCCAGATGGCATCGATACACAAGATGCTCAACCCGCGCTCTCTCGCCGTGATCGGTGCGACGCCGCGCCAGCAATACGGTGGCCGCTTTTTGGGTGCAGCGCTCAAAGCCAAGGATCGGGTGCGGGTCTACGCCGTGAACCCGCGTTATGATGAGATCATGGGGATACCATCCTACGCCAGCGTCACCGATCTCCCAGAGGCTCCTGACCTGGTCGGCATCGTCGTGCCATACAACCAGGTGCTGCCCACCTTACAGGAGTGTCATCATAAGGGTGTGGGCGCCGCCATTGTCATTTCGGCCGGGTTCGCAGAACGGGGCGTCGAAGACCGACGTGATCTGCAGGGCCAGCTTGGCGCCTTTGCCCGGGAGTCCGGCTTGCGCCTGAGTGGTCCCAACTGCCTGGGCCTGGCGAACGTCAAAGATGACATCTGGGCCACCTCGTCGTCACGCGGTGCCGATGGCCTCACCGGTCCTGTAGGCCTGATCTGCCAGAGCGGCGCCACAGCGTTCGGTCCCTTCTTGGTCCGTGCTGTGGACAACGGCATTGGCTTCAGCTACATCATCTCCACAGGAAATGAAGCCGACCTAGATTTTTCGGACTTTGCGCGCTATTTACTGGATGACCCCACCACCAGGGTGATCGCCGGTTTCGTTGAAGGTTTTAAGGATGCGAGCAAATTCCTTGAGGTAGCCAGGCTGGCGGCGGAACGCGGCAAGCCCCTCGTCATGATTAAGATTGGCCGTTCCGAACTCGGTGCACGCGCGGCACGTTCCCACACCGCGGCGCTCACGGGGTCTGATGCCCTCTATGATGCGGTCTTCAAACAGTATGGGGTGGTGCGGGTGCAGAGCTACGATGAGCTCCTGGAAGTTGCACACCTCCTGGCGCACACACCAAAACCCAGTCAGCCCGGCATTGCAGTTGTGTCCCACTCGGGGGGTATCAGCTCGCTCACGGCCGACATGTGCGGCCAGGCAGGGCTGGATCTGCCCCCGCTCAGCGACCAGGCACGTGAGGCGATCAACGGTGTGCTGCAAGGTTTTGGCTGGGCAGCCAATCCCTCTGACGTCACGGGCTATGCTAATAGTGCGTCCTTTCCGCAGATTATGGACGCCATGGTCAACGAGGCCCAGGTCGGCACGATGGTGGTCGCGAGTGCCGGAGCAGACAGTCAGGCAGAGCAGGTGATCAGCCTGCGTGACCGGAGCACGAAGGGTATCGTCTTCCTGTGGACGGGCAGTCGCGATGCCACGGCTGGGTTAGCAAAGCTCAAAAGTGCTAATATGCCCGTATTCTACGCACCCGATACGATGGCACGCGGTCTCCGGCACTTGCTGGATTACCACACCTGGCGTGAGCGCCGTCTGGCGGATGGTTTTGGCAGTGTCCCAGCGCTCACGTCGGAGCAAGAGCGCACGGTGGCACGCCTGCGGGGTCTGGGCCGTGCGACGCTCTCGGAATCTGAGAGCAAACACCTGATCGCAGCGTGGGGCATCCCAGTCACCCAGGAAGTACGAGTGGATTCCGCGGAAGCTGCCGTCGAAGCAGCCCAGCGCCTGGGCTACCCGGTGGTGCTGAAGGTGGATTCGCCGGATATTTTACACAAGACGGAAGCAGGGGTAGTACGGCTTGGCGTCCACGATGCGGCGCAGGTGCGTACCGCCTATGCTGAGATTCTCGCGTGCGCGACGGCCTATGCGCCCAATGCCACCATCTCTGGGGTGCTGGTGCAGGAGATGGTCACGGAGGGGGTAGAAGTCATTGTCGGGGTCTCCTATGACGCCCAGCTCGGACCCACCATCCTCTTTGGCAGCGGTGGGATCATGGTCGAAGTCTATAATGACGTCGCCCTGCGTCGCTGTCCCATTACCCAGGCAGAGGCGCGCACGATGCTGTCCGATGTCAAAGGGGCGCGTGTGCTGCACGGATTCCGTGGACGGCCGGCAGCGGACATTGAGGCGTTGACGCAGGCTCTGGTCCACGTCTCCCACCTGGCCGCGCAGCTCGATGGACGTCTGGCCGAACTGGACGTCAATCCCTTGCTAGTCCTCCCAGCAGGACGTGGTGTGAAGGCCGTTGATGCCCTCGTGGTGTTCAAGGACTGAGGTGCGGTCTGTAGTGTCAGCCCTTCCGGGCCCCGCCATGCGGCCCTTCACTTTTGCAGCCATAGGTGTTCACATTTAAGGGCCGTCCGGAAGCTCGGTGGGACCACAAACGCTCCTGCCTCGGTTTTCACCTGATTGCTGACCAGGTAGATCCCGGATTTCCGAGATCCCCTCAATCCGATGGCATGTGGACATCTTCTCTGTGTTGGCCTCTCTCCTGTGAGTATAATTACTTTCAGTATGTAACCTTTCCACACCGCACATAGGAGAAGGCCAGTGAAGCCAGAGGCATCTCTTGTTCGTTGTGTCGTATGCGTGTCGGTCTTTGTGGTCTCACTTATATGGGCATACAAGTTTGGCAGAAATCAAGGCCAGACGGGCACATTGTGCAAATCTCAGCAGCCTAAAAAAACGATGGCTCTCGAAGAAGGACAAACCATCCTGGCGGTGGTGGATAGGCCAACATCCATGCGCTTCTATATCGGTAACGATGAGGTGGATGGGAAAAAGGATGCATAACACCTCCCCCGCCTTGCCTGAATTGCTCTGCATTCTCCTCTTCATGGCGTTTGTCGTTGGGCTTGTGTATATGGGATTCAACGTGTCCCGGCATCCCTCGCCAGACTTGCGTACCACGACGGAAACAGTTGAGGAACACTGAGAGTCTCTCCGGGAGCTCAGAGCTCCTGGAAACGGTGCGCACCCTACTCATCCGCTCCTACAACAGCAGGAGCCCGGCGTCCTGGGCCAGTGTCTGACCGGTCATCGCGTCGTTCCGAATCAACTCCAGCGCCGCTGTCGCGACTTCCACCGGCTCAATGGAGCGCTTGAGCGGGAACGACGCGCGCATCTGGTTCAACTCCTCCTCACTAGCATGCCCCCACCAGCGCGTCACGACTAAGGCCGGCGCGACGGCATTGACCCGGATCTCGGGCGCGAGGGCAAACGCCAGGCACTTGGTCAGATGGATGGCCGCGGCCTTGGAGACGGCGTAGGCCATGCTGCTGCCGCCCACTTTCAGGCCTGCGACGGAGGTCACGTTGAGGACCACGCCACCACCGGCCCGGCGCATGGCCGGTGCCGACGCCTGGGTGCAGAGCCAGATGCCCTTGACGTTGACATCAAAGGTGCGGTCCCACTCCGCTTCGGGCATGCCCTCGAGATCTTTCATGGGGACGAACTTGGTGTAGCCGGCGTTGTTCACGAGCACGTCAAGACGGCCGAGCTCCCGTTCGGTCTGCTCGACCAAGGCCGCGACCGCGGCGGCCGACGAGACGTCCGCCTTGATCGGCAGTGCCTGCACGTGGGTGGTCGCGATCTCCTTGGCCGTCGCGATGGCCTCGGCCTCGGATCGGGAGTAGTTGACGACGACGTGCGTGCCGGCCGCAGCCAGCAGCTTCGCGATCTCCTTGCCCATGCCGGTGCCGCCACCAGTGACAATCGCGACCTTCCCTTGCAGATCCATGGCTCGCTCCACTTGACAATGACGTGTGGCCGCCGTGACCACACGCGAGGCTTCAGCATGCGGGAATATGGCGCCATGCTGGTGGACGCGGTGACACGAGGAAAGCGCGTGGTCGCATAGGCAAACACACGGCACTCCGTTTCGAGTGCCACGACTATAAGGAATTTTTGATCCGCCAGCAACCTAGCCTGCTGGAACCTCGTGCACATTAACCCTGCATCGTCTGCGTCCTCGAACCCCGCGAGCTCAGGCGCTCTGCTCCTCCACGGCCGTATGAAAGTTGAGGACGTTCCCGTCCGGATCCCGCACATAAAAGGCGCGATGGCCCCATGGCTGGGTCGTCAGCTCTTGGACCCACTCTACGGCTAGGCCTTTCAGCCGGGCATACTCCCTCTCAACATCGGCGACTTCCAACTCAATGAGGACACTGTGATTCGCGGCGCCGCGCACCGGACCAATCCCAAACGCTGCACACTCGGACTGGCGCCAGAGCGCGAGGGTGCCAGCCTCCAGGGTAAATTCGACATAGTTGCCACGGTAGATCTGGGGCTCGATCTGCAGCACCTCCTGATAGAAAGTGCGCATGGGCTCTAGATTGGCGGTCACGATCGTGACGAGTGCGAGCTTCATCCGTGCTCTCCTCCTTCCTCGAAATGGAGTAGGCATATATATCGCGTCATTCCAAGGTGTCCCTCTGCAGCAGGGTTGTACTCCCCAACTATTATCCTTGCTGCGAGGGTTAGCGTCCAGAGTGATGAGGATGGAATTATTGCGGAGCACAGGTGCCGTTAGGGTGGGGGAGGCGTGATCAGATGGACCGGCGGGAAATAGGTGCGCACCCGCCGGGGATCACGAGTCAAGAGGGCCAGCTCCGCCACCAAGGCATGGGCTCCAATGAAAAAGTCGGGAAGCGGTAACGTCCGTGTCCCACCCCGCTGGCGATACGTCACAAAGGCTTTGCCCGCGAGGAAACCCGCCTCCCAGGGCACGGGCAAGCGCCGAAACTGATCGAGGGGCAAGGCTGCTTCAACCTCCTCAATGCGTGCGAAGCCTATAGAGACTTCTGCGTAAATCACCACATTAATATACAAGGGGACCCGCTCGGCCCACGTGGCCAGCGCTTCAGACGACCAGGCGAACCAGTACGGGTCCTCCGTCACAATATCTAACAACACGCTCGAATCGACCAAGACCCCCTGGATGGCGCTCATGCCTCCCCTCGGGTGAGGGCGAGAATCTCCTCGGTAGTCATGTGCACGGTGGCACGCCCCCGCAATTGGGCGATGAGCCGCTGGCCCCGTCCTGTGGTGGTCGTATCCGGCTGTTTCACGAGATAGACCCGCTCGCCCTCCTCGACAAACGTGACCTCCGTCTGGGGCAGGAAGCCATATTTGTCGCGAATCTCCTGGGGGATGGTCACCTGTCCTTTACTGGTCACGCGCATAAAGCCTCCGAAGTATAGACTCTTACTGGTAAGAGTAAGTATACAACCAAGGAGATACTCTGACAAGGGGACCCATCGCTCCGCTTTTCGGTATCCGAGAACCACGTGTTTGCTGGACATGTCGGCAAGCCTTGTGCTGACACCGCACGCGTGGCACGGTGGCAGGCTCCCACGCACACGATCCCGTCATTCGTCGGACAGCCAGGCCTGTCTCGTGTCCTACGTGTCCGCGATATAGGCCCCACAACACGCGGGGGTGGGCCAGCGTAGTGCGCGCACTGCGTGCGGCCGGAACGTGCGTGCCTCCCGGCATGGCCTTGTCCCCACGCCCCCCATGCACAGTCGCGATGTATCGCCTATACTCAACCGCGCGCTCCTCGTTCCCCCGATGGAGTACGCCTGGAGTCAGCTGGACCCGGGGTCTCGGGGCCACGAACGATCCATGCAGGGCTGTGCAGAGAAAGGAACGCATTTGTGATTCAGTTGGGCATCTTTCAGAACGGCGCCTCGGACCTGCCAGTCGCGGACACCCCTTCGGGCGTGCTCGTCGCCGGCGGCAGCCTCGCGGACATGCACGCCAGTTTCCAGCGTATCCTGGTCGACCAGGTTCGCCAGGGGGTGCTCGCCGAACAGCTCGGCTACGACTTCTATTTTATGACCGAACACCACTTTCAGCCTGAGGGACCGGAGTTCAGTCCCAACCCGCTGATGGCTGAGATGGCAATCGCGGCGCAGACGCGCCGTATACGGCTCGGCCAGGCCACCAACATCCTGACCCAGTGGCATCCGCTGCGGGTGGCCGAGCTGGGCGCCATGCTCGACGTGATCAGCGGCGGGCGCGTCGAGTTTGGGGTGGGCCGCGGCTACCAGCCGCGCGAGGTGGAGGTCTTGGGGTTCCCCTACGGCGCGAGTATCCAGGACCAGGAACGCAACCGGGCCTACTTCCAGGAGGCTTATGACATCATCATCAAGGCCTGGACGCAGCTCTCCTTCTCGCACCAGGGCCAGTTCTTCACCATCCCGCCGACGTATACCCGCTGGAACCATGCCCAGACGCTGGCCTACTTCCGCCAGCCGCACGTCGGCCGGGCGCTGGAGGACGTAATACGGGTCGGCCCGCCAGACCACTACGGCGGTGGGAACCCGGTCACCAACACCACCACCGTGCTGCAGGAAATCAGCCTCTTTCCCCAGCCGGTCCAGAAACCCTATCCGCAGTGCTGGGAGCCCGTCGCCAGCGCGCGCTCGGTCGAGTGGGCCGCAGCGCACGGCGTCAACTGCAACATCAACGCCATCCCGCGCACCCGGCTGCGCAAAGTATTCGAGACCTACTATCAGACGTCCGAGAAGGCCGGCTGGCCAGACCGCCTGCACCGGGGCGCGTTCAAGTTCGGCTGGGACGCGGAGAAGCGGCGTGGTCTCAGTGTTGGCCCCTGGGTACACATCCTCACGCCGGGCGACGAGCAGGCCCAGCTCGCGCGGATTGACCGCGCGCTCGAGATGGAGTGGAACTACTACGGCCCGTTTGGCTTCACGGCAGGCCTGGCCGACGCCGACGAAGCGCCCTACCCGCTCGACATGCGCGTGCCTGGGGCGCTACTGCGGCAGAAGGAGGCCGCGCTCGTCGGCCGCGCCGACGAGGTGACGGCCGCCGTGCTGCGGATGAAGGAGCTCGTGGGCGCCGAGGACTTCCTGCTCCTGTGCCACTTTGAGATGCCGGGCCTCAGCGGCGCGGAGGTCGAGGCACAGATGGCTCTCTTTGCCGAGCAGGTGATGCCCGAACTCCGCCGCGCCTGCGGCGGCAGCCCGGCACTCCCGCGCTCCACGGTCGAGCTCGTGCCGCGCGAGCCAATGCGGGCATAGCAGGTGGGGTCGCGGTGCGGGCAAGGCGGGGAGGCTACCCTGGGACGTCGGCGCAGGAGGGGGGGCTGGGTGAAAGGGGGGGGGAGCTATCGA
>Ga0081538_10004800_pt1 | contig 12336 bp, 8 predicted proteins | sample TabmetS5T2R1_FD_71022 | JGI IMG/M metagenome (GOLD analysis project Ga0081538, IMG submission 71022) | Tabebuia heterophylla rhizosphere microbial communities from the University of Puerto Rico - S5T2R1 | ecosystem: Host-associated > Plants > Roots > Rhizosphere ... | reverse complement strand
GCCGTTCGTCGGCGGCGAGGCGGCGGGCGTAGGCCCGCAGCCCCTCGGTGTCGGGGTCGGTCGCCTTCGGGTCGGCGACCCGCCCCGACCACAGGACGTTGTCGGCGATGATCACCCCGCCGGGCCGGACCAGGCGCAACGCATGCTCCAGGTACTCGGGGTACTCGGACTTGACCGCGTCCAGGAACGCCAGGTCGTAGCCGCCGTCGGTGAGCCGGGGGAGCACGCCCAGGGCGCGACCCAGGATGGCCCGGATCCTGCTCGGGACGCCGGCCTCCTCATAGGTCTCCCTGGCCAGCCGCTGGTGGCCCGGGTCGACCTCGATGGTGGTGAGGATCCCCTTGGTGGCCAGGCCGCGGGCGATCCAGACCCCGGAGTACCCGGCGCCCGAGCCGATCTCGACCGCCGCCTGGGCGCCGACCCAGCCGGCGGCGAAGCGCAGGAACGCTCCCGAGTCGGCCGACACCGGCGGCATGCCGCCGGCGGCCGCGCGCTCGCGGGCATGGCGCAGGACGTCGTCCTCGACCGCCGTCAGCTCGGCGAGGTAGGCGGCGATGGCGTCGGCCTGGATGGCCACGGCGACTCCTTTGAAGCTGGCAACGCTGCGATCGGGACGGTTCCAGCCTAACCCTCAGCGGCGGCCGGCGGTATGGGACCTTCCCAGGTTGGGGACAGTCTTCGCAGAAGCGTCCTCGCCTCGATAGGCTGGGCTCAACGCCCGTCCGGGGGGCCACACGAGGGAGCATCCGTGGACCAGACGACCGATCCCACCCCCCGACCCGGGCGTCTCGAACCAGACCCGCCGGAACCGGCCGAACCGCCCGAGTCCGAGCCGTCGTCGGAGCCGTCGTCGGAGCCGTCGTCGGACCTCGGCGCGGAGGAGACCAGCGCTCCCGCTGCCCCGGCCGGCCCGCTCGCGGCCAACCGACCCGGCGAGGCCGCTCCGGCTCCAGGCCCTGGCCAGCATGCTCCCGAGGCGCCTACTGGGACGTCAGGCCACGACCGCGCCGACTCCGGGTCCGATCCGTCCGCCTCCGGTGGGGAGCGGCCCGTCCCCGAGCCGTTCGCCGCCCCGCCCGGGCAGGACGCCGGATCGGGGCGTCCGGGAGGCGGGCAGCCTTCACCGGCCGCGCCGCCCCGGGGAGGCGCCGATCCCGGCCAGCCCGGCTCGGCGCCAACGTCGTTCCAGGCGGAGACCCGGGTTCCCGCACCCCCACCGGCTGCGGCAGGAGACCATGGGCCAGGTGGTGACCCAAGGAGCGACCCCGATTCCAGGACCGGGGACGACGCCGGGTCGGGCGAGGCCATCGGCCTGAGGCGGCGCCCCGGAGAAGGCTCGGACCGCGCGGAGGCGGGACCGGGAACGGCCCCTGCCGGAGGCGAGGCCGCCTCGACCGGGCGCCAAGCCCGGTCAGCGGGCGAGGCGGGGTTCGCAGGCCGCGATGTCGAGTCGACCGGGCGCGAGTCGGGGTCTCCTGGGCGTGATATCGAGTCGACCGGGCGCGAGGCCCAGCCGGTAGGGGACCAGGCCGAGTCGGCCGAGGAGGCGGCGGGCTCGGCCTGGCGTGGAGAAGGGTCGGCCTGGCGTGGAGAGGGATCGGCCTGGCGTGGGGAGGGGTCGGCCAGGTCCGGGGCGGGGCGGGTCTCGCAGGAGTTCCCGCCGGTCGCTCGGGAACCGGAATCCGGAACTGCGCCGGAGGCGCCGACCTCCCACCATCGCGACGTCGATCAGCCTCCGCCTCCCATCGATCGCGAGCCGGCAGCGGAGTCGCCGCCGCCCGCTCCACCTGCGAGCTGGTTCGGCACCGATCCGGCAGGCCGCCATGAGAGCGAGCAACGCCCGACGAGGGAGGCAACGGCTGCAACCTCAGCGTTGCCTGAAACTCCACCACCCCCTCCAACTTCAGCGTCCGCTGCGTCCCCGGCGTCATCTCCGACCCCAGCTCCTCCTGAAATCCCACTGTCACCTGGAAGCCCGCCGTCGCCTGGAAGCCCGCCGCCCCCTCCGATCCCGTCGACTGGTCCACGCCCGACCGCTCCTCCAGGCCCGGCCGGCGCCCCAAGCCCTGCCGACGCGACTCCATCGATTGCGCCACAGCCGGCGGACCCAACGGGTCAGCCTGCCAAGGGCAGTCCCGCCGCCCGGCGGCCCCCACTGGAGGCGGAGAGCCCTCCAGGACCGCCCACGGGCCCGGCCCGGGGGCCGCAGGTCCCGCCGGAGCACCCTGGGGAGCCGCCGGCGGCCGCAGCCGGGGGCCCGCACTCCCCTCCGGAGGGTTCGCTTGGAGAGCCGGCGGCCGCCGCCCGGCGCCCCGAGCTCCGACCGGATCACTCCTTGGGATCCTCCGAGGCACCGGCTCACCGGCCGGACGTCGTCGCGGAGCGTCTCTCGGCGCAGTCCGCGGCCGCCGCCCGCCGGCTGGAGCGCCTGAAGGAGGATGCTCCCGGGCCGATGGAACCCGCTCGGCGGCCGGATGGCCCGGCGGAGACCCCCGGGCCCGCGGCTCCCGCCCGGCGGACGGACCTCCCGGCCGAGATCCCGCCGGAACCGGCGGCTCCCGCCCCCCGATCAGCTCGCCCGCCGGAGGCCCCTCCCGAACCCGCCGCTCCCGCGCGCCGGGCGGATCACCCGGCGGAGCCCCCTCTCCGGCCCGTGCCTCCCGGCGCCCGGGCGGATCGTGCGCCGGAGGGGCCCGCTGCGCCCGCCCGCCGGCCGGATCCCCAGGCGGAGGGGCCTCCCCGCCCCGTGGCTCCTGCTCGGCGCCCGGATGGGCCGGCAGGGTTCGACGTCGGCGTCCGTGGGCGGCCGGATGGCCCGCCGGGCGATCCGGAGGCGTTGCCCGAAGGCCGCGGCGGGTGGTCGGAGGGTGCGGCGGACGCCACCGTCGACTGGGCGCCGAGCCCGCCGCCGTCGGTGTTCCGGCCTCGACCGGTGGGCCCGCCGGCACCTGCGCCGGGCCCGGCGGCCCCTCGACCGGGCGAGCCGCCCGCGGGCCACCCGGCCCGCGGCCCGCAGCGTGGCCACCACGATCCGGCGCCCCCGCGGCCGGCCGAGCGGCCCACGGCCCCCCCGGAAGGGGGGACGGGGCGCGGGCAGGTCGATGCGCCGGGGCCGCGGCACCCCGACCGGGCGGCCCCGCCGGGGCGGCATCCGCTGGACGCGCCGGAGGCCTGGCCCGACGACTGGTCGGCGGCGCCGCCGGAACCGCATGCGCTGGACCTCTCCGAGGCCGTGTCGGTGCCCCGGCGGGGGGCGCCTGGGGAGGTCCGGCGGCCGCGACCCGAGCGGCCCGACCGGCCCGAGCGCCCGGTGGCTCCGCCGAAGCGGCGGGTCACGGCGGCGCCGGCCGAGGCGCCGGTCGTGGCCAAGGCCCGGCGTCGGCGGCGGGTCGGGCTGGTGGCCCTGGTGCTGGCGGTGGCCCTGGTCAGCGGGCTGGCCGGTGGCGTGGTGGCGGTGGTGGCGACCCGGGACCGGGGCCTGTTCGGGATCGGGCGCGGGACCGGGGCGAGTGGGGACAGGACGGGGGCCGCGGCCGCCGCTCCCTCAGGCACGGCGGCCGGGGACCAGCTGCAGCGGGTGCTGGGGGCGGTGCTGCCGGCGGTGGTGAAGGTCGAGGCGCGGACCGACACCGGCAAGGCCACCGGCTCCGGGGTGATCTTCGCCAACGGCGGCTATGTGCTGACCAACGCCCATGTGATCGACCGGGCGCAGTCCATCGGGGTGACGCTGTCGACCTCGGAGCTGCTGCGGGCCCGGTTCGTGGGGCGTGACCTGACCAACGACCTGGCCGTGGTCAGGGTGCGGCGGACCGGGCTGACCACGGCCAAGGTGGGACGGTCGGCCAACCTGCGGGTCGGGGACGCCGCGATCGTGGTCGGGAGCCCGTTCGGGTTCCAGAGCTCGGTGACCACCGGGATCGTGTCGGCGCTGCACCGGGTGGTGCGGGTGCCGGGCGACCAGGGGGCGGGGGAGGGCCGCGAGCTGGTCGACGCCATCCAGACCGACGCCGCCATCAACCCGGGCAACTCCGGCGGGGCCCTGGCCAACGCCGACGGCGAGGTCGTCGGGATCTCGACGGCGATCGCGACCAGCGGCGACACCGAGGCCAACGCCGGGGTCGGATTCGCCATCCCGATCGACGAGGCCCTCGAGGTGGCCCAGGCGCTGGTCGACCGCAAGCCGGTCAGGGTGCCGTACCTCGGGGTGGAGGCCGACCGGGACCTGACCCCGGAGGACGTCGACCGCTACCGGCTCCGCAACCGGGCCGGTGCCCTGGTCACCCGGGTCGCTCCCCGCGGCCCGGCCGCCGAGGCCGGCCTGCGCCGCGGCGACCTGGTGATGCGCTTCGGGAACCAGCCGGTCCTGGCCAGGGACCAGCTCACCGTCGCCATCCGCCGGGCCCAGATCGGGGTGCCGGTGCCGGTCACGGTCCTGCGCAGGGGGCGGCAGCTGGTCCTCCGGGCCACCCCGATCGACCAGCCGGAGCGGTAGGCTAGGACCAGGCATGTTCAACGTCGGGCTGGGCGAGATCGTGGCCATCGTACTGGTCACGATGCTGCTGTTCGGGCCCGAACGGCTGCCCGAGATGGCCAGGCAGGTCGGGCGCTTCCTGGGCCGGCTGCGGCTGACCACCCAGGACGCGCTGGACCAGCTCAAGGACGAGGCCGACATCAAGGACCTGAACCTGCCCGACCTCCGGATCGGGTCGCTGCGGGCCCAGGCCCGCGACTACGTCCACGAGCTGATGGACATCGAGGGCCAGATGGCCGAGCTGGAACGGGAGCGGGAGCAGCTCAAGGCGGCCCTTGACGCCGAGCAGAACGGCGACGGCCCCAAGGGACCCGACGGCAAGGGGCCCGACGCCGGAGCCGAGGGCCCCCGGGCGGGCACCCCCGACCTCGGCCCGCCCCCGGTCGACCCCGAGGCCACATAGACAAGGGCTTGGGAGTCGGCCTTCGGCCGACGATCACCGATTCCGACCGGCCGACTCGCCGGTCGGCCGGTCGGCCGGTCGGCCGGTCGGTCAGGTCAGCAGCGTGAGGCGCTTGCCGACCAGCGAGCGGGGCAGGGGCGGCAGGGCGGACGCGACCTCGAGCAGGGCCCGGCTGGCCGGGGCGTCGGGGTCGGAGACGACCAGCGGCTTGCCGGCGTCGGCGCCCTCGCGCAGCCGCACGTCGATCGGGATCTGGCCGAGCAGGCTGGTGCCGAGCTCGCGGGCCAGGGTCTCGCCGCCGCCGGTGCCGAAGATGTGGTGGCGCTCGTCGCAGGACGGGCAGATGAAATAGCTCATGTTCTCGATCACGCCGGTGACCTTCATCCCGTTCTGCTGGGCGAAGTTGCCGGCCAGCACGGCCACCCGCTCGGCCGCCTCCTGCGGGGTGGTGACCAGCAGCATCTCGGCCCCAGGGAGCATCTGGGCCAGCGAGATCGAGACGTCGCCGGTGCCGGGAGGCAGGTCGGCGAGCACGTAGTCCAGGTCGCCCCAGTAGACGTCGGTGAGGAACTGCTGGATGGCCCGGTGCAGCATCGGCCCCCGCCAGGCCACCGGCTTGCCCGGGGGCAGGAAGAAGCCGATCGAGATGACCCGGACCCCGTGGGCCTCCAGCGGCATGATCATGCCGTTGAAGCCGACCGGCTGGCCGGTGGCGCCGAGCATGCGCGGGACCGAGAAGCCGTAGATGTCGCAGTCGATCACCGCCACCCGGTGCCCCTGGGCGGCCAGGCCGGCGGCCAGGTTGACGGTCACCGAGGACTTGCCGACCCCGCCCTTGCCCGAGGCGATGGCCAGCACCCTGGTGGTCGACTCGTCGCCCCAGAAGGTGATCTTCTTCTGCTCCTGGGCCGCGCCCGGACCGCGCAGGCGGGTGACCATGGCCTGGCGCTGGTCCTCGGTCATCACCCCGAGGTCGACCTTGACCCCGGTGACCTCGGGCAGCGGGGACACGGCGGCGGTGACGTCCTTGGTGATCCGGTCTTTGAGCGGGCAGCCGGCGACAGTGAGCAGCACCTCGACGGTGACCAGGCCGCCCTGGTCGAGGTGGACGTCCTTGACCATGTCCAGGTCGGTGATGGGCCGGTGGATCTCGGGGTCCATCACCTGCCCCAGCGCTGTCATGACCTCGTCACGCGTGACCATCAGAACCGGTCCCTTCTGAGCCGTGCCGGGCGAAACCGCCCGTCTTCCTGGAGTGTAGCGGCCGCCGGGACGCCTCGCCGTGGCCCAGAACACCGACCGGTGTTCTGACGGAGTAGGCTCGGGTTGATGGCCGACTACGACGCGATCGTCTGCGGCGGGGGCTCGAACGGGCTCGCCGCCGCCATCCGCCTGGCCGAGGCGGGCTGGTCGGTGTGCCTGCTGGAGGCCAACGACGACCTGGGCGGGGCGGCCAGGACCCTGGAGAGCACCCTGCCGGGGTTCAAGCACGACTTCGGGGCCGCCTTCTTCCCGCTGGTGGCGCCGTCGCCCTCGATCGTCGGGCGCGACCTCGCCCCCTACGGCGTGCGCTTCGTCCACGCCCAGCTGCCGGCCGCCCACCCGTTCCCCGGCAACCAGGCGATCGCCCTCGGCCGGTCGGTGGGGGAGACCGCCGCCTCGATCGACAAGGTCCACCTGGGCGACGGGGCGGCCTGGTTCGCCCTGGACGAGGCGTTCGGCGAGGTCATGAAGCACGTCCTCCGGGCCACCATGCAGCGCTGGCCGTTCGAGGAGCTGCTCAAGGTGGTGGGGCGGCTGCGCCTGTCGGGCGGCCTCCAGTTCGCCCGCCTGGTCGTCTCGGGGGTCAGCGCCGTCGCCGACCGCTTCGAGTCCGAGCAGGCCAAGGCGTTCCTGACCGGCCCGGCGATGCACGCCGACCTCCAGCCCGAGGAGCCGGGCACCGGCATCTACGCCCTGCTGCTGTCCATGCTCGGCCAGCGCTTCGGCATGCCCGTGGTCGAGGGCGGCACCGGGATGATCACCGCCGGCCTGGCCGCCAAGGCGCGGCACGACGGGGTCGAGATCGCCACCGGGCGCCGGGTCGACCGGATCGTGGTCGAGAAGGGCCGGGCGGTGGCCGTCGAGGCCGGCGGCGACACGGTCAGCGCCCGCCGGGCGGTGCTCTGCGCCCTTGACGTCGGCGCCCTGGTCCGGCTGGCCGGGCCGGAGTCGTTCCCGCCCCGGGCCCTGGCCGAGGTCCGCCACTACCGGCCCGGGCTCGGGACCTTCAAGGTCGACTGGGCCCTTGACGGCCAGGTGCCGTGGGCGGCCGAGGAGTGCCGCCGGGCCGGCGTCGTCCACGTCGGCGACACCGTGACCGCGATGAGCCGCTCCGCCTGGGAGGCCGCGCACGGCCTGCTGCCGGGCAAGCCGACGCTGATCCTCGGCCAGCAGTCGCTGGCCGACCCCTCACGGGCCCCGGCCGGCAAGCACACCCTCTGGGGCTACGCCCACGTGCCGTCGGTCCCGACCGCGGACGCGGCCCGGCCCCGGGCCAAGGGCGGCTGGGACCGGTCGAGCGAGCCGTTCCTGGAGCGGATGGAGGCGGCCATCGAGGCCCACGCGCCCGGGTTCCGCGACCTGGTCCTGGCCCGCAAGGCCTGGAGCCCGGCCGACCTGGAGGCGGCCGACGCCAGCCTGGCCGGCGGCGACATCTCGGCCGGGTCGTTCGCGATCGACCAGCAGCTCCTGTTCCGCCCCGGTCCGTCCTGGTGGCGCTGGGGCACCCCGGTCAAGGGCCTGTACCTGGCCGGCGCCAGCGTCCCCCCCGGCGCCGGGGTCCACGGCGCCTGCGGCGACCTGGCCGCCCGCCAGGCCCTGGCCGACCACGACCGCCCCCGCCAGCTCGCCCTGGCCGGCGCCGGCGCCGGCGCGGTGGCCACGGCGCTCCTGGCGGCGGTCAGGGCCCGCCGCCGCTGACGTTCGCTCCGGGCCGCCGACCCGGGCCTCCCGCCTTCGGACGGGTGGTCGGGGAATCGACCACGGACATCTCGACGAAGGCGGCGTCCTCCATGACCGTGCCGGAGGGAAGGCGGAAGCCCGGCACGTCGGCGGCCAGCACGTGCCGGATCCCGAGCGGGCGGGCGGTGGCCGGGTCGAAGATCAGCACCGTCCGGCGCGGCAGCTTCTCCTCCTCGGCCGGGCCGACGGTGACGCCGACGCCGCGGCGGCCCATCAGGTCGGTGACCTCGCCGGTCAACTCGATGCCGTCGAGCCGGGTCAGCGCCTGGTACAGCGCCGAGCGCAACTCCGCCGGGAGCGGGTAGTTGGTGAGCAGGAAGACGATGGCCCCAAACCGGTCACCATCCGTGACCGGCCTGTGCGGGCATCGGCCGTCCGGGCCCAGCGGGACCGGGCACGACCCGACCGGCTGGCCCGCAGAGAGCCGCTCGGACAGGACGTCGCTGAGCCGTGCGGGGTCGGTCGGCAGCTTGACGATCTGCTCGAGGGTCATCGGCAGCCAGCCATCCGAACGGTCGGAGATGCCGGGCCCCTCTTCGAACGTGAACACCTCCGGCCCGGGGAGTTTGGGACGGCCGTTGGCGACCCAGACGGCCCGTTCGGCAGGGCCAAGGAGCCGCGCCTTTCCGTAGGTCTCGCGGTGGCGCGTCTTGCCGTCAGGGGACCACCACGTCTCGTGGTCGTAGGGAATCCGCCAGTGGAAGCTCTTGGGGGATCCGATCTGGTCGTAGTTGGTGCCGACCTCGGCGCCGCGCTCGCGGACGTACCAGTACTTGCCGGGCCCGAAGGCGGGCTCGGGCGCGCGGGCCGCGGTCGCCGCCGCGGTGGTCAGCACCTTGACGGCTGCCAGCTCGGCACCGGCGAGGGCCTCTCCGGCCACCGTCGTGTCGGAGCCCTGCTCCCGCGTGACCGGGGTCACGTCGTTGATGAGCAGCAGGGCGGCGAGGACGGTGGCGAGGACGGCGGCGATGGCCGCACCCGCTGGCAGCAGCCGGCGCCGCCGCGCCTGGCCTGCCTTCCGCCGGGCGTGCTGGCCCACGGCCATGTCCGTGACCGCGGGCCCGCCTGTCTTGGCCTCGGCACGGATCGCCGCGAGCAGCCTCGCCCGCGCGGCGCTCGTCGTGGCCTCGTCCGGGTCCGGGGTGTCCACGCCGATCCCGCGGACGACGTCGAGCTCATTCATGTCGCAAACTCCCAGGGGGTGTCGGGTGCATCGACCGCGGTGCCAGCTCCGGGGTCCAGCCGAGCCCACGACGCAGCCGCTGCCGCGCCCGGTGCAGGTGCGAACGCACGGTCCCTTCCGGCAGGTTGAGCGCTTGCGCGATCCCGGCGCCGTCCAGATCGCCCCAGGCATGCAACAGCAGCACCTCGCGTTGGTCGGCGGGGAGGTCGGCGAGCAAGGCCGCGGCGCGCCGTCCCGCGGCGGACGCGTCGACCCGCTCGGCCACACCGTCGCCGGGGTCGTGTGTGTCCAGGTCGGGTGGGACGCGGGCGTAGGCTCGCAGGCGGCGCTGCTCGGCGCGGGCGTGCTGGCGCAGCAGGTTCCCGGCGATCCCGTACAGCCACGGGCCCGCGTCCGGATGCTCGGCCTGGTAGTGCCGGCGCCGGGCGAACGCCTGGGTGAAGGTCTCGGCGGCGAGGTCGTCGGCCAGTTCGGGACCGACCCGGCGTCGCAGATAGCGGTGGATCGCCGGGAAGTGCCGATCGAACAGCTCAGCGAAGCGTGCCGGCTCGGTCAGCGACGCGGCGATCAGCTCGGTATCGTCCGTTGCTGCCTCCACTGTCCGGGGTTGTCACCCGGTGTATGACCGTAGCCGCCGTCGGCGTTGCACCCACGCCGTTCTGACTGCGGTTGGAGGCCGGAGGTCACAGGCCGACCGCGTTGCTGAGCCTAGGCGCTGCCCACCCGCTCCGCGCCGCTCTCGCCGAACCGCACCGTCACCGTCAGCTCGTCGGTGCCCCGGACCACCCGGAGGGTGAGGGTCTGGTCGTCGCCGACCTGGTCGAGGGCCTCGTGCAGCTCGTCGGCGTCGGTCAGCGGGCGGCCGCCGGCCTCGACCAGCAGGTCGCCGGTGCGCAGGCCGGCCTGGTCGGCCGGGCCGCCGTCCTCGACCACCCGCACGAGCAGGCCGTCGCGCTCGGGCAGGCCCACCGACCGGCGGAGCTGCCTGGCCACCCGGGCCGGGGCGATGCCGACGCCGAGCCGGGGCCGGGCCGTGGCCTCGCCCCGGCCGAGGGCGTCCAGGCGCTGGCGCAGCTCGGCGTCGGCCGGCAGGGCCAGGTAGAAGCCGTCGCCCAGCCGGTTGGTGTCGATGCCGAGCAGCCGGCCGTCGGCGTCGACCACCGGCCCGCCCGAGGCGCCCCGGGGCAGGGGCGCGGTGTGCTCGACGCTGCCGGCGATCCGCCGCCCCCGCGGCCCCCGGAAGGCGCGGTCAACGGCCGAGACCAGCCCGAAGGTCACCCGCAGCTGCCCGCCCGGGTTGGCCAGGGCGAACACCGGCGCCCCGACCCTCGTGGCGGCGTCGTCGGCCCAGGCGATGGCCGGCGCCCCGCCGGTGTCGACCGCGATCACGGCCAGGTCGGCGTCGACGTCGACCCCGGCCACCCGCCCGACGGCGCTGCGGTCGCCGCCGAACACCACGGTCGTCTCCTCGCCCCGGATGTTGTGGGCGTTGGTGGCCACCAGCCCGTCGGCCAGCACCACCCCGGACCCGCGTCCCCGCCCCCGGCCGATCCCGACCACCGAGGGCCCGACCCGCTCCGCCACCTGCCGGACGGCCTGCTCCAGCTCGCCGAGCACGCTCATGCGCCGCTCCCTTCCCGCTCCGCAACGTTGTAATCATGTAAGCTAGCCGCGAACCGGGGGATCCGCAAGAGCGGACGTCAACGGACGGCCGCGTCGCTGGGTGAGAACCGGGGCCGCGTCGCTAGGTGAGGACCGGGCGGCGCTGGAGGACGGCGGCGACCTCGGCGCGGAGCTGGGGCTCGGTAAAGGGCTTGGGGATGAACCCGGTGGCGCCGGCGGTGGCGGCGCGGTCGCGGGTGTGGCGGTCGTCGGTGACCGACATGACCAGGACCGGCAGGGGGTGGCCGGCGGCCTCCAGGAGACGGTTGAGGAGGCTGGTGGGGTCGATGCCGGGAAGATCGAGGTCGACCAGGACCAGGTCGGGGCGCTCGGACTCGATCATGCGCAGGCCCTCGTCGAGGTGGCCGGCGGCCACCACCTCGTAGCCGTCGACCAGGACGGCGGCGGCGACCTCGGCGATCGAGCTGTCGTCGTCGAGCACGAGGACCTTGGGCGGGGTCTTGACGGCCGGGGCGACCTGGGCCGGGGCCGGGCCGCCGGAGCGGCGGGCGGCCCGGCGGGCCAGGTCGGGGTCGGGCGGGGTGACCCGGAGGACCTCCTCGAGGGTGGTGCGGCCGGCCAGGGCCTTGGCCAGGCCGTCGGCCCGCATGCTGCGCATGCCGCCGGCCACCGCCTCCTCCTTGACGGCGACCTCGGTCGCCCGGCCCACGATCAGCTCGCGCATCTTCCGCGTCACCCGGACGACCTCGAACAGGCCGAGACGGCCCTGGTAGCCGGTCTGGGCGCAGAAGCCGCAGCCCGGGCCCGAGACCAGCCCGGCCCCGTCGACCTGGTCGGGGTCGAGGCCGAGCAGCTCCAGGGTCCTGGGGTCGGCCTTGACCGGCTCCGAGCACTTCGAGCAGGGCACCCGGGCCAGGCGCTGGCCGACGACCAGGGTGAGCGATGAGGTGATCAGGAACGGCTCGACCCCCATGTCGATCAGCCGGCTGACCGCCGAGGGGGCGTCGTTGGTGTGCAGGGTGGAGAGCACCAGGTGCCCGGTCATCGACGCCTGCATGGCGATGGCGGCGGTCTCCGGGTCGCGGATCTCGCCGACCATGACGATGTCGGGGTCCTGGCGCAGGATCGTCCGCAGGCCGCCGGCGAAGGTCAGCCCGACCCGCTCGTTGATCTGCACCTGGTTCACGCCGGCCATCTGGTACTCGACCGGGTCCTCCAGGGTGACCACGTTGATGTCGGGCCGGATCACCGAGGCCAGCCCGGCGTACAGCGACGAGGTCTTGCCCGACCCGGTGGGGCCGGTGATCAGGATCAGGCCCTGCGGCTCGCCGAGGGCCTGCTCGACCACCACCCGGTCGCGCTCGTCCAGGCCGACCTCGGCCAGCGTCTTGGCCTTCTCGGTCTCCTTGCGCAGGAGCCGGATGACCACCGTCTCGCCGTGCATGGTCGGCATGGACGAGACCCGGGTGTCGGCCTCCAGCCGCTCCAGGCGGATGCGGCCGCGGCCGTCCTGGGGCTTGCGCCGCTCGGAGATGTCCATGCCGGAGAGGATCTTGACCCGGGAGATGAGCGGCCCCTGGATCGGCTTTGGGG
>Ga0081538_10004799_pt1 | contig 12339 bp, 13 predicted proteins | sample TabmetS5T2R1_FD_71022 | JGI IMG/M metagenome (GOLD analysis project Ga0081538, IMG submission 71022) | Tabebuia heterophylla rhizosphere microbial communities from the University of Puerto Rico - S5T2R1 | ecosystem: Host-associated > Plants > Roots > Rhizosphere ... | reverse complement strand
GATCCAGCGGCTGATGGATTCGGAGCCCATCACCATGGTCTCTTCCAGGCCGCGCGCATGCAGCAGCCGGTCGGTGAAGATGTGGCCGCGCTCGGAATCGGCGGCGAGCTGGATCTCGTCGATCGCAACGAAGGCGACCGGGCGATCGACCGGCATGGATTCGACGGTGCACACGAAATAGCGCGCGCCGGGCGGGATGATCTTTTCCTCGCCGGTCACCAGCGCGACCTGCGCCGGGCCCTTCACCTTAACGAGGCGGTCGTAGTTTTCGCGCGCCAGGAGCCGGAGTGGGAAACCGATCATGCCGGAGCGGTGACCGATCAACCGCTCCATGGCTAAATGGGTCTTGCCGGTATTGGTCGGGCCGAGAACCGCGGTCAGCCGCGTTTCCGAGTCGCTCATGATCCCTAGATTCTCGGGTCCCATTAGGGACAATTCAAGGCCGGTCGGGGCTAACGCCTGGTAAATCGCAGGAAGACCGGTCGCCTGCCCTCGCGCAAGGCCTTGGATTCATAGCGGGTTCTGGGCCAGTCCGGGGTCCGGGCGCGCCAGTCCGCCGGCCCCCGGGCGGTCCAGGCAAAGGCCGGATGGCGCGTCAGGTGAGCGAGCGCCCAGCCGATATAGGTCGGATCGTCGCTGGCTACCCGGAACTCGGCGCCCGGCTTCATCAACCGCGCCAGCAGGTCGAGATTGGCCGGCTGGATGAAGCGCCGGTCGGCGTGACGCCGCTTGGGCCAGGGGTCGGGGAACAGCAGGAACACGCGATCGAGGGACGCCTCCGGCAGCGCATCGAGCAGGTCGCGCGCGTCCTCCGGGTGCAGCCGCACATTGTCGCACCCGCTCGCCGAAACCTGGGCCAGCAGGGTGGCGATGCCGTTCAGGAACACCTCGCAGCCGATCAATCCGACATCGCGGTTGGCGCGGGCCTGCTCGGCGAGGTGCTCGCCGCCGCCGAACCCGATCTCGAGCCAGACCTGCGCCGGCTTGTGGGAGAAGAGCGATTTCGGATCGAGCTTGCCTTCACCCGGCAGCGTGATTGCCAGGCGTGGCAGCAGCGTGTCGATCAGATGCTGCTGCCCCTTGCGCAACGGCCGCCCTTTGCGGCGGCCGTAAAAGCGTCTGTCCTCAAAATTCTTGACGTCCGGCATCGTCGGGCGATCCGGTTTCATCGACGCGATGGAAGCTCGATTAGTTGAAGGCCGACTGCAGTCCCGCGACCAGGTCCAGCTTCTCCCACGAGAAGCCGCCATCGGCCTCCGGCTCGCGGCCGAAGTGGCCGTAGGCCGCGGTGCGCGCATAGATCGGCCGATTGAGCTTCAGGTGGCTGCGGATGCCGCGCGGGCTGAGATCCATCAGCTCGGTCAGCGTCCTGATCAGCTTTGTCTCGTCCACCTTGCCGGTGCCATAGGTGTTCACGTAGACCGACAGCGGCTTGGAGACGCCGATGGCGTAGGACAGCTGGATGGTGCATTTGTCGGCAAGCTTCGCGCCCACCACGTTCTTCGCCAGATAGCGCGCGGCATAGGCGGCCGAGCGGTCGACCTTGGTCGGGTCCTTGCCGGAGAAGGCGCCGCCGCCATGGGGGGCCGCGCCGCCGTAGGTGTCGACGATGATCTTGCGGCCGGTGAGGCCGGCATCGCCGTCCGGACCGCCGATCACGAAGCGGCCGGTCGGGTTCACGTAGAATTCGTTCTCCGGGCACATCCAGCCCTGCGGCAGAACCTTCAGCACGTACGGGCGCACGATCTCGCGCACCGCATTCTGGTCGAGGTCCTCGGCATGCTGCGTGGAGACGACGACGGAGGTCGCCTTCACGGGCTTGCCGTTCTCGTAGAGCAGCGTGACCTGGCTCTTGGCGTCGGGGCCAAGGCCCTTCTCCTTGCCGGAGCGGCGCGCTTCCGAAAGCAGCTTCAGGATGCGATGGGCGTAGTAGATCGGCGCCGGCATCAGATGCTCGGTCTCGTTCACGGCGTGGCCGAACATGATGCCCTGGTCGCCCGCGCCTTCGTCCTTGTTGCCGGCGGCATCGACACCCACGGCGATGTCGGCGGACTGCGAGTGGACGTAGCAATCGACTTCGGCGTTCTTCCAGTGGAAGCCATCCTGCTCATAGCCGATGTCCTTGATGGACTGGCGCGCGGCTTCCACCATCACCTCGTGGGTCACGCTCTTCGGCCCCCGCACTTCGCCGGCCAGCACGACCCGGTTGGTGGTGCACAGCGTCTCGACCGCGACGCGCGATTCAGAGTCGGCGGCAAGGAACGCATCGACGACGGCATCGGAGATGCGGTCGCAGACCTTGTCCGGATGACCTTCGGAAACGCTCTCGCTGGTGAACAGGTACGATTTCTTGGACAAGGCTCTCGTTCCTTAAACGCTCGTGTGGCAGGTCGCTGAAATATGACGCGCCGGAACTTGCCCATAAGGCGAGGCCGGCGCGTCGGGATATTGGTTGAGCGGGACCGGGCGGTCAAGCGCCGGTTCAACAAGAATTACTCGCGCTCGGTGTTAATTATTCCTCATCCTCGCGATAAGACTTCGCAATCGACTTGGTGAGCTCGAAGATGCGCTTCCGGACCGCCGGATCGCCGATCTTGTAGTAGGCGCGCACCAGCTCCAGCGTTTCGCGCTTGGCCATCGGGTCGGGTTCGTAGTCGGGGGCGGGTGGATGCGCCAAGCCCATCAACTTGGACGGCGTCTTGTCCTGCACGCCCGGCGCCATGTCCTCGAAGAAATAGGAGACGGGAACGTCCAGCACCCGCGCCAGATCGAACAGGCGGCTCGAGCCGACGCGGTTGGCACCGCGCTCATACTTCTGCACCTGCTGGAAGGTGAGGCCGATCGCCTCGGCCAGCCTCTCCTGGCTCATGCCCAGCAAGGTCCGGCGCAGCCTGATGCGGCTGCCGACATGAACGTCGATCGGATTGGGGAAGCCTTTGCTGGCCATGCGGCCGGACGATTTGCGTGGTCGCGCCATTTTCCTGGACTCTTTCGACTCATTTCTAAGGGATTGTTGCATTTCTATATTCTCGCTTTTTCGGGACTACACAACCTACCACAAGTATAGGACGTTGGTTCGATTGGATAGTCGCGCCCGGGTGGCGATGCCGCCACAGATGTGTTGAACGGGTCGAGTGGGCTAAACCCGGCGCTGAGTTCCGCGCATGATCAATCCAACCCCTATCGCCAGCGCCACAAGAACCAATGCAACCGGCAACAACAAACCGGTCCGCGAAAACAAGGTGGGAGCTAGCGGTGCGGGTAGCAACACATCGAGCGCCCCTTCGGTTCCCAGGGGAAGCGACGCAATCACGCGGCCGAATGGATCGACCATGCCGGAGATTCCGGTGTTGGCCGCGCGCGCGAGCGGCAAGCCTTCCTCCACCGCGCGGAATCGCGCGCTGGCGAAATGCTGATATGGTCCCGGTGATCGCCCGAACCATCCATCATTGGTCACGTTCAGCAGCCAATCGGGCCGATTGGCCGGGTCGGTGACAGCGCCGGGAAAGATGACCTCGTAACAGATAAGGGGACTGAACGGCGGCAGGCCAGGCGCGCTGACCGTGACGGGACCAGGACCTGCCGAGAAGTCGCCGGCCCCGGCCGTCAGCTTGGAGACGAAGGGACCAATGACATCGCGCAGCGGCACATATTCGCCGAGCGGGACCAAATGGAACTTGTCGGCGGTCGCCACGATCCGCGCTTGCGGATCGATCACGGCAAGCGAATTCCAGTAGCGCTTCGGCTCGCCCTGCGGCGGATCGCCGCGCAGCGTCCCGGTGACGAGCAGGCCGTTCGGAGGCGCCGCCGCGGCGACCAGCGTGCGCCAATCGTCCCGGCGGTCGAGGAACACGGTCGCCGCGGTCTCGGGCCAGATCACCGCCTGCACCTGCTCGAGCCCCGGCGTCGCGGTGCTGAGCCGCACATGCTGCATGATGTCGCGATCGCGATGCGCGCCGGTCAGCTTCTCCCACTGGTCGATGTTGCCCTGGACCAGGCGAAGCATGAAGGCCGGCCGGGTGACGGCGGCGAGGTCTCCGGCATCTTCGGGTGCCAGGCGCCAGGACCCGAAGCCATAGAGCACCGCGATGATGGCGAGGGTGACGCCGCCGGCGCGCACATTGTTGCGCCGATCGCCGCGGCCGATCAGCGACAGCAATCCGCATAGCAGGATCGTGACGAAGCTAAGGCCCCACGCGCCCCATAGCGCGGCGGACTGCATCATCGGCTCCGACGCGCTCCACACATAGGCCGGAAGATTCCACGGGAAACCGGTGAAGAGATGCCCGCTCAGCCACGCGGCGACCGTCCAGGCGGCAGCCAGCAGCAGCACGCGCGCGAGCGGCGATGCATTGCGGTGCCATGATGCTGCCACCGCGAGCGCCGGATACACCGCCATATAGGCGGCGAGGCCCGCGATCACGAACGGCACCATCCAGCCGAAGCGCCACGGATCGATCAGGAACGAATTGGCGATCCAGAAGAATCCGGCGAGACAGTGGCCGAAGCCCCACCACCAACCCATGGCGAGGGCGGAGCGGCGGCGCTCCGCGGTCTCGGCAGTCCAGATCAGCGCGACGAGCCCGACAGCGAACAGCGGCAGCGCGTTGACCGGCGCAAAGCCGAGAGCGGCGATCGCGCCGAAGATGATCAGCATCAACCGGCGCGACCATCTATTGCGCCGCAGGAACCAGCTCTGATAGCGCGCGGCGAAGCCCAGCGTGCCGCCGGCGGTAGCTCTGCTCAAGACAAGCTCGGGCGTCATGATGCTCCTGCGCGGCCGTCGCTGATTGTCACGGGCGCTCAGGCAGCGCGATCGGCTTGGCGTTGCGCACGCGCAGGCGCTTGATCCGGCGCGGATCGGCATCGACCACCTCGAACGCGATGCCGGAGGAATGCGTGACAAGCTCGCCGCGCGAAGGCACCCGGTCGGTCAGCGACATCACGAGGCCGCCGAGCGTGTCGATGTCGTGATCGCGCTCGTCGTCGGTCAGGATCGGCCCGACGCGCAATTCGAACTCCTCGATGGTGGTGCGCGCATCGGCGAGCCACGTGCCGTCCGGGCGCTGCACCAGGCTGGGGCCGCGCACCACGTCGTGTTCATCCTCGATTTCGCCGATCACTTCCTCGACCAAATCCTCGATGGTGACCAGGCCGTCGATGCCGCCGAACTCGTCCACCACCAGCGCGATGTGGGCGCGTGACAGGCGCATCTGCAGCAAGAGGTCGAGCACGCGGATCGACGGCGCCACGAACATCGGCGCGCGCATGATCTTCTGAAGCTGGAAGGTTTCCGGCTCGAAGATGTAGGGCAGCACGTCCTTGATGTGGACGATGCCGACGATCTCGTCGAGGTCGGTGCGATAGATCGGCACGCGCGAATGGCCGTGCTCGCGCACCAGCTGGATCAGACCGCGGAAATCGATGTCCTCCGGCGCGGCGCGGATGTCGACGCGCGGCGTCATCACGTCATAAGCGGTCTTCTCGCCCAGCTTCAGGATGTTGAGCAGCAGCGAGGATTCGCCGGCCGCCGGCTGATCGGCATCGGTGGTCTCGCTCTCCTCGATGAACTCCTCGATCGCCTCGCGCAGCGCTGCTTCGCTGTCGCGGCGCTTCAGGAAGCGGAACAGCCCACGCAGGCCTTTTCTTTGTTTTTCTTCTGCAGTCAGTTCGCTCATCGGCGCAGCTCATAGGGATTGGCGATGCCCATGCCGGCCAGCGCCGCGATCTCCAGCGCTTCCATCGCTTCGGCATCGCGGTCTTGCTCGTGATCATAGCCCAGGAGGTGCAGCACGCCATGCACCGCCAGGTGGGAGAGGTGGTGTTGCAGGCTTTTGCGCTGGGCCTTGGCTTCGCGCGCGATCACACCGGAGGTCAGCACCACGTCGCCCAGCAGCCACGGCATGCCGGGCTTGGGCCGCGCACCGTCCAGCGCCGCGAACGACAGCACGTTGGTAGGCTTGTCCTTGCCGCGATAGGCGCGGTTCAGCGCGCGCATCCGCTTGTCGTCGGTCAGGACGAAGGATATCTCGTGCCCGACGCGCGAGCCCTTCCAGCCATCGCTCCTGGCCTCGGCCAGCGCATCGCGGGCCGCGCGGCGCAGCAGGCGCGCCGCGTCCGGCGCCAGCTTGGTCCAGCTCTGGTCCTCGACGGAGATTGCAATGGAGAGTCGCGGTCGGTCCGCCATCGGAGTCTCGGACGGCGGTCAGCCGTCCACCTCCTTGTTGGATCCCATGACCGGCGAGGCCGAACGCGACGACTTCTTGCGGTCGCGCGAATCGTAGGCGCTGACGATCTTCTGAACCAGATGGTGGCGCACCACGTCGCGGCTGGAGAAGCGCACGGTACCGACGCCCTCGACATCCTCGATCGCCTCGAGCGCGTCGCGCAGGCCCGACTTCTGCCCCGGCGGCAGATCGATCTGGGTCAGGTCGCCGTTGACCGCCATGCGCGAATTCTCGCCCAGGCGGGTCAGAAACATCTTCATCTGCATGGGTGAGGTGTTCTGCGCCTCGTCCAGGATCACGAAGGAGTTGGCGAGCGTGCGGCCGCGCATGAAGGCGAGCGGCGCGACCTCGATCTCGCCGGTGGTCAGGCGCTTCATCACCTGGTCGCCCGGCATCATGTCGTGCAGCGCGTCATAGAGCGGGCGCAGATAGGGATCGACCTTTTCCTTGAGATCGCCTGGGAGGAAGCCGAGCCGCTCGCCCGCTTCGACCGCCGGGCGCGACAGGATGATGCGGTCGACCGTGCCCTTGGCCAGCATCGCCACTGCGACGGCAACCGCCAGATAGGTCTTGCCGGTGCCGGCAGGGCCGATGCCGAACACCAGCTCCTGCTCGTGCAGCATGCGGATGTATTTCGCCTGCGCGGCGGAGCGCGGCGTGATCAGGCGCTTCTGGGTCTTGATCGAGGTGCCGTCGCCGAGATTACCGGAACCGAACAGGTTGGGCTCCGCGCCGCCGTCGTCGCCGCGCGGCGTGTCGTCCTGCCGCGACAGCCGGATGGCGGCATCGATGTCGTGCTTGTCGAGCTGCTGCCCGCGCTTCAGGCGCTGATAGAGGCCGGTCAGGATCTGCCGCGCGACCGTGACGCTGTCCTCCGCGCCGGAGATGATCAGCTGATTGCCGCGCGACACCATGGAGACGCCGAGCTCCCGCTCCAAGCGGGCCAGATGCTGGTCATGCTCCCCGAACAGCAATGGCAGCAGCCGGTTGTCATCGAATTGCAGATGGACCGGCGGGGCGACGTGACCGAGTGGATGAAAGCTCAAGCAACGGCCTCTTGCAGGGACGTGGGGTTGAAATGGGTGACGCTGGGCTCGGGCGAAACACGGCTGCCCGACAGGCTGAAATGTCCGATGTCGTCGATGCGGAGATCGACCACGCGGCCGATCTCGCTGGGATCGGCCATCAGGTGCACCGCTTGCAGGTAGGGTGAGCGCCCGACCAGCTGGCCGTTGCGCTTGCCCGGCTTCTCCAGCAGCACCGGCAGCACGCGGCCGATCATGGCGCGGTTGAACTCCACCTGCTGCGCGTTGAGCACGGCCTGCAGGCGCTGCAGCCGCTCGTCCTTCACCGCTTCCGGCACCTGGTTCTCCATCGCGGCGCCGGGCGTGCCCGGCCGGATGCTGTAGTTGAAGGAGAAGGCCTGGGCGAAGCCGACCTCTTCCACCAGCTTCATGGTGGCGGCGAAATCCGTCTCGCTCTCGCCCGGGAAGCCGACGATGAAATCGGAGGACAGAGCCATGTCCGATCGCGCGGCACGCAGCCGGTCCACGATCTCGTAATACAGCCGCGCCTTGTGTTGGCGGTTCATCGCTTCCAGCACGCGGTCGGAGCCGGACTGCACCGGCAGATGCAGGAACGGCATCAGCTGCGGCACCTCGGCATGCGCGGCGATCAGGTCGTCATCCATGTCGCGCGGGTGCGAGGTGGTGTAGCGGATGCGCAGCAAACCATCGACGCTGTCGGCCAGATGCCGGATCAGCCGTCCCAGGCCCCACTCCGAACCATCCGGCGCTTCGCCGTGATAGGCATTGACGTTCTGGCCCAGCAGGTTGATTTCGCGCGCGCCGGCGGCCACCAGCGCGCGCGCCTCGTGGACGACCTGCGCCACCGGGCGCGAGAATTCCGCGCCGCGCGTATAGGGGACAACGCAAAAGGTACAGAACTTGTCGCAGCCTTCCTGCACGGCAAGGAAAGCGGAAACGGCTTGGTCCGTCGACGGCGCCGGCAGGTGATCGAACTTGGATTCCGGCGGGAAGTCGGTGTCGAGCACGCCGGCGCCGCGGCGGCTGTTGCCGTCCTTCGCGCTGCGGGCGCGGGCGGCGCGCGCCACCATCTCGGGCAGGCGGTGATAAGTCTGCGGGCCGAGCACGATGTCGACGTCCGGCGCGCGGCGCAGGATCTCGGCGCCCTCCGCCTGGGCGACACAGCCGGCGACCGCGATGATCATGTCGGAGCCGCTTTCCTTGCGTTCGGCACGCGCCTGGCGCAGGCGGCCGAGCTCGGAGAACACCTTCTCCGAAGCCCTTTCGCGGATGTGGCAGGTATTGAGGATGACCATGTCGGCGTCGGCCGGGCTCTCTGCCGTGCCGTAGCCAAGGGGTGCCAGGACATCCGCCATGCGGGCGGAATCATAGACATTCATCTGGCAGCCGTAGGTCTTGATATAAAGCTTCTTCGCCAATGCCGTTTCGACCGGCCGTCAGGTCCGGCCTCGTCCGCTCCATATGGGTTGATTGCCCGCCACCACTTTAGCATGCCGCGGGGCGGTCTCCTGTACTCGATTTACCAAGTTCCGCCAAGCTGGCGTAAGGTATTGTAACAATTGAGACTTCCAACCTTCACGCGGGCGGCGCCGGCAACCGGCCGCCGAGCGCCCGGTCGACCCCGCCGGCCACCGCGTCCGAGCAGTGACGGGTCAGTTCCTTGCGCGAGGGAAAGTCGCTGAGCCGCGCCTCGTCGTGGAACTGCACCACCACTTCGACCATTCCCAGCCGGCTGAAGCGCCAGAGATGCCCGCCCAGTTCCATGCCGCCGTACCACGCCACCAGCGGGCGCAGGCCCCAGCCGAGCGGCACGCCGTTGACGCTGGTGTAGGCGATGGAGACCGGTTGGATCGCCAGCGGCTGTTCGGCGCTCGCCGCCTCCGCCACGCTGAGCAGCGCGCTGCGGAACGGCAGGATGCGGTTGCCGTCGTTCGAGGTGCCTTCGGGAAACAGCACCAGGGCATCGCCCGCCGTCACTCGCGCATGGATCGAATCGCGCTGCTGCATCGTCGTGTTGCGGCGGCGGTCGACGAACACCGTGCGTTGCAACTTGGCGAGCCAGCCATAGCCCGGCCATTGCGCCACCTCGGTCTTGGCGACGAACGACACCGGCATGACCGAGCCCAGGACCGGAATGTCGAGATAGGACACGTGATTGCTGACGAACAGCACCGGCCGCGCCGCCGCCGGCTTGCCGATCACCCGGACCTGAAGTCCCATGATGCGGCAGCACAGCTTGTGATAGGTGAAAGGCAGCGCCCACCAATAGCGTCGCGCAACCAGCAGGATCAGGATCTGGATCGGCGTCAGGACCAGCGTGACGAGGGCATAGAGCGTGAGCCGGAAGACGCCGAGATAACTCGAGCCGAACGGCGTCACGCCGGACGGCGAAAGCGGCGGGTCGTCGGTGATTTCCTGGGAGATGCTGCGCGGCGCGGCCAGGGACATGGGTCGATCAGGCGGCGGAGTGGTCCGTCTTGCCTGCGGAGTGTTCGCGATAGTGCTTGACGTATTTGTCGGTGATGAGATCGTGCACCACCACGACGCTGACATCGACGGTGCCGAACTGCGGATCGACCACCGCGCCGTCGCCGACAAAACCGCCGAGCCGCAGATATCCCTTGATCAGCGGCGGCAGCGCCACGAAGGCGCGCTTCTCGTCGATCTGCTCGATCGGCACCATGTTCATGGAGACGTAACGGCCCGGCAACGCCCGCGCGCGATACTCCGGCGGCGCCAGATGCCGGTGATAGAGGTAGGACAGCGCCATCTTGTGTTCCTCCGGATCGGTGCCCGGGAACGAGGCGCAGCCGAACAGCACGCCGATATTGTAGTGCAGGATGTAGTCGGCGATCCCTTTCCACATCAGGTTCATCGCCGCCTTGGTGCGATAGGCGGGATCGACGCAGGAGCGGCCGAGTTCCAGGATCCCGCCGCGGTAGTTCACCAAGGATGAGATGTCGTATTCGTCGATCGAATAGAACTGTCCGCGGCGGCTGGCCTGCTCGCGCCGCATCAGGCGATAGGTCGCGATGATGCCGGCGGCGCCTTCGCCCTTGGCGCGGTCGATGATGATGAGGTGATCGCAATAGGGATCGAAGCTGTCGAAGTCGCGCCGCAAGGTCGACATCTCCGGCGTCGGCTTTGCGTTCAGCTCTTCGTAGAAGATGCGGTAGCGCAACGCCTGCGCCGCTTCGATCTCCGCGGCATTCTCCGCGACGCGCAACTCCAGGCTCGCTGCCTCAACATGGACCGGCCGCTGCTGCTCCGCCAGCGCAGCTGTCATCGCTTCTTGGCTCCGGCGCGGCCGGCGAGCGGCACGGCATAGAGCTCCAGGCGGTGGCCGACCAGTTTGTAGCCGAGCTGCTCCGCCACCCGGTGCTGCAGCTTCTCGATCTCTTCGTTGCTGAATTCGATGACCTGTCCCGACTGGATGTCGATCAGGTGGTCGTGGTGATTCTCCGGCGCCTCCTCATAGCGCGCGCGGCCGTCGCCGAAGTCGTGGCGCTCCAGGATGCTCGCTTCCTCGAACAGCCGCACGGTGCGATAGACCGTGGCGAGCGAGATGCCGGGATCGATCTTGGAGGCGCGGCGATACAGCTGCTCGACGTCCGGATGGTCGTCGGCATCGGACAGCACACGCGCGATCACGCGGCGCTGTTCCGTCATCTTCAGGCCCTTGTCCTGGCAAAGTTTCTCGAGTCGCGATACGACACTCACGATTTCTTGCCCCGCTGTCAGGAGCCCCTCGGCTCCGCTCGCGCAGTTTGCCCCGCGCGCCGATCTATTTTCAGTTATTGTGCCCACAGAACGCGCCCGGCGCAAATCATTTGGCCGCGGTCCCCTCCATTGCCGAGTCGTTCTCAGCGTTTGCGGCCGCCGGTGCCAAGGCCGATCTGGCGCGCCAGGCTGCTGCGCTTCTTCGCGTAGTTCGGCGCCACCATCGGATAGTCTGCGGGAAGTCCCCACTTTTCTCGATACTGCTCCGGCGTCAGGCCATAGGCGGTGCGCAGATGGCGCTTCAGCATTTTCAGTTTCTTACCGTCCTCGAGGCAGACGATGTAGTCGGCGGTCACCGACTTCTTCACCGACACGGCGGGCTCGGCGCGCTCCGCGCTCTTCACCGGCACTTGGCCGAGGCCGGTCAAGGCGCCGTACACTTCGTGGATCAGCTTCGGAATATCCGCGACGGGGACAGTGTTATTCGACAGATGGGCTGAAACGATCTCGGTGACCATGGCCAACATGCCGTTTTTCTTGGCTTCATCCACCATGCCGTTCGCTCCCATACCTTAAGTTGTTTAATACTACGGGCCGCACACGCGGCTGACAATGATTCTATATTTCATGCGGACCCGCTGATTGGCAATAATCACCCGATAGTGTCATGTATTGAACGCGGGAAAGGTTCCGCAATTCTATTCGCGCTGGCCGTTTTCTCGCGCAACATCAGCGCCGGCAAGGGTACAGCGCAGGATGATGGCGTCCTCGCGGCCGCCGCCGCGCCGCTCATAATAAGCGCGCCGCCGCCCGACCGGCGAAAAGCCGAATCCGCCATAGAGCGCCGCGGCCGCCGCGTTGCCGGCGGCATGCTCCAGGAACAGCGTGCCGATGCCGGCGGCGCGCGCCGACTCGATGAGGACGCGCATCAGCCGCCCCGCATGGCCGCGCCGCTGCGCCGCCGGCACGATGCCGGTCAGCAGGATCTCGCCCTCGTCGAGGATGAAGCGCGCGAGCAGGAAACCGATTGGTGTCCCGCCGCTGGTCATCAGCCAGCCATGGGCGCCCGGCATCGCGAGGATCTCGGCAAAGCTCTGCGCCGACCACGGCTGGTCCCACGGCGCCTTGAAGATCTCGGCGTGCAACGCGGCGAGCAGCACCAGGTCGAACGCCGTCACTGGCCTGATCGCAATGTCATCCGGCGCGTCGTGCGTGGTCATGAGCGCGGCTTCGGCTGCGAGATGTCAGGCGGGCGCAAATAGATCGGCTCGGCAGGGAGGTGCAGATCGGGCCGCGTCATCGCCAGCTCGGCGACCGCGACGGCATCGGCGGTGGCGCTGAGGCCT
>Ga0081538_10004798_pt1 | contig 12340 bp, 10 predicted proteins | sample TabmetS5T2R1_FD_71022 | JGI IMG/M metagenome (GOLD analysis project Ga0081538, IMG submission 71022) | Tabebuia heterophylla rhizosphere microbial communities from the University of Puerto Rico - S5T2R1 | ecosystem: Host-associated > Plants > Roots > Rhizosphere ... | reverse complement strand
TCGCCGGCAGCGGCAGCCAGGGGTCGTGGTCCGCTTCTTTGATCACCCGACGACTCGGTATGCCGCCGGCGCATGATCACACCATTTGCCTGCCGCAGTGATATCTCCATACCGCCGAGGTGGCCGACATCCTGCACGTGTCCCCCAAGACCGTGTCCCGCTGGGCCAAAGAAGGCAAACTGCCGTTCCTGAAGACCCTTGGCGGCCACCGCCGCTATCCGGCGGCAGAGATCCGCCGGCTGGCCGCCGAGCTCCAGGTGCAGCCCACGGCCTGAGCAGTCGAGCTCTGCAGCTGGCGGTCGAGCGCGCCACATGCTGGGCTTGGTTGATCCCGGATCCATGACCCTGGCCCAGCCTTCAGCCGAGCCATGCTGGGCATCCCATCAGCGCGCAGACCAAGCACGACCTGACCTGGGCTGCGATCGCGCCGGGGCGCAGTCGTGCCTGACGGGCGGCCGCGACACCATCACCATGTCGGCCAAGACAACAAGGGGAGGCCATGCTCACCGACTTCTACGTCGCCTTCGCGACGGTGTGTTTCACCCTGCTCGGCCTGTGGATCGTCGTGGTCCAGACCCGCCATGCCGAGTGGCGCCGCTCCGCGGTCCACCAACGGCGGGCCTACGGGGTCGCCTTGCATTTCTCGCTGCCCGGGCTGATGGGCCTGCTGTCGCTGATCGATCCGGCCAGCACCACGCTGTGGCGGGTCGCCTTTGCGCTCGTTGCCGCTGGTGGCGTCTTGGCCCTGGTCTTGGTGTGCGGTCCCGCGCCAACCGGGCTCGGCGCGGCGGCGTATGGGGCCGCAGTAGTCCTGTATCTGCTGATCGCCCTGGTCGCGGTGGTACCTGGCATGGTCGCCGAGATCGGCATGCTGGTTCGGCCGCTGCGGGGTGGAGGCGGTGCTGCTCACCATCTTGGTGTTCTTGGGGGTGAATGTCGCCTGGCTGTTGCTGTTTGACGAAGCGCCGCCTCCATCCACCCATGAGCATCCAGGCTGACAGACACCAGCAACCTGAGACTGCTTAATATCCTCGAACGACACCCTCTGCCCAGCGAGTTGCCGAATCCAATCTCTGCCTACGGCAAGCTGCTGCAGCACCTTTTGAGGTTGCAGCGAAGATGGCGACATTGTGGTGATCAGGATCGAGGGTGGTCTGGCCGATTGCCAGGGCCCGCTCGTGCGGGTGCGGGCGCGGCCAGATCGCCCAGGTCGGTTAGCACAGTGCCGAGGTTGCTGTGCCGAGTGGCCATGTTAGGGTGGTCGGCACCGTAGGCGGTCGTGCGGATGTCCAGCCGCCGTCACGGCTATGGGTATGCAACAGCGAAGGCCCCGGGCCGTGAGCCGAGGCCTTGCTGCTGGCCCCCCCGGTGGCCAGACAGGGGCATGCTACTGTTGTCCCCCCGGGGGACAACAGTCAGCAATTCTGCGCAGGTACGGCGCCGACAGTCAAGGTTCCGCCAACCCCGATCGCGGTCGTCGAGCCAAACGGCCGGTCCCGGGACCTGCGACGCGACGCTCCAAATAGGCACGTACCAGGTCACACGGACCAGGGCTGCCCGCTGGTGACCGGTCGACGCCGGGTTGTGCCTCAGGTGCCTGCCAGCTACTCCTCCAACAGTTCCTTGAGCTTCCCAAGGTTGGCGGCCACGGCCTCTCGGACACGTGGCACGGCGACGCGCCCAAGCAGGCGAACAGGACCACCTAGCTCAAGCTCCACCGTGTTGGTGACTTGAGTCCCCTCTGGAAGGGCTTCCAAGGCATAGGACAGGCGGGACGGGAGCCGCCCGAGTTGGCCTTGGATCGCTAGATAGCGGGGAGGGTCGTAGCCGATGACCTCGAAGCGTTCTTCACTTCGACTCGGGACCGAGCGGACCTGCCGGTAGATGGCCCCCACGCCGACCGGCCCCTCGGATACCTTACGAGTCTCGACGACGGCATAGTTCCATTTGGGAACGTTCTCGAAGTCGGAGAGGAACGCAAACACTTCCTCGATCGGCCTCCCGATCGTCACGGTGTTCTCGAAGGTGGCCACAAGCCCTCCTCCCTGAGCACGCCCACAACCTCGCCGCCAAGCCAGGAAGACCTTCTTGCTACGCTCAGTTGCGAATCCCTGACCGAGGAGGCCAGCCGTGGCGGTCAAGCAAGTCCGCGTCTCCGACCTATCTGGTCAACAAGCAGCTGAGGACCAGTTCGCCAAGCTGATTGTGCACGAGCACCCCCAATATCAAGGACCCATCACCCTGGACGTCCTCCCCGAAGAGATCGGGGAGCTGCCCGAGAGCGAGCAATACGTCTCCATCGAGGTTGTTCAGCCCGGGAAGCGCAGCGGCCAACGGGCGTTGCTGTCAGTGGACCGGTTCAACCGGCTGGCCGCAGGCGGCGACATGAACGCCATCTTGATGAATGCCGTGGCCACCCACCAGCCGCAACGTGCACCGCAGCCACGCCGGCGTGGCCGTGGACCGGGGACCAGGGACGGCCAGGCCAGAGGCAGGGGGACAGTGGAGTGGGGCCTGCCCCATCGGGGGCGCATCTCGCCCGAGGAAGCCGCCTACGTACGAGAGCACCTGGATGAAGTCCAGCAGCTGCGGTCCGCGCGCGGCTTACCGCTAATTGACCCGGCTGACCCCAGGACCAAAGAGCGCTACGGCCTGTAGAACGCCCCGCCCTCCCTGCTGCGGTACCCCTGACCATCTGACCGTCGGGACGACAGGCTGCATGGCCCGTCCGCAGACCTAGTCACTATCCTCCGTTGGCAGCTCTCGATCGGTCTCCAGCCGCTGTTGTCGCTCCTGCTGGTATGGGATCGTGATATCCAGGGCAAGGATCGTTGCGGCGATCGCGGCGGCTGAGCCTGTGACCCACCGAGCGCCGCCCTCATGGTCCTTGAAGGCTGGGAAAGCGAGCACCGCCAGGGAGAGCAGCAGGCCGAGCCAGGCAGCGGTCACACAGATCCAGTGGCCGATCCACCAGGCGATGTCTTCGCGGTCCTTGCTCCGGAAGTCCGGCCGACGGGTGCGATGGGTCAGAAACTTCGTGAGGAGGATGACCACGAAGGCCGTGGTTGCTCCAGCGTAGAAATCGTTTGGAGACATCTTCAGTGTCTCTCTGCTGTCGGCTGCATCCCGGCTGGGCAGGCCCTGGACCCGCAGACTATCGCGCCTGCCCATCCTGTCGTCTCAGGGCTGATCGTTGCCCGCTGGGCACCTGGCTGACCGTGAGTAGCCGCTGTTCGCGGTCAAGACCACTCTCGGGTGATCAGCAGCCTGGCTCAGCTGAGCGCGGCGCACGGGCGGTGAAGTCGCCGTGAGCCACAGTCAACGAAGCCCCCCTCTGAAGACTGGCCTCTGCTGTGTGAAGCCCAGTCCAGCAGTTTCGCACCCCAGGCCGAGCGCTGCGAACAGCCGCTGACCTCCAGGTTAGTTATCCCCTGCTGTCCTCTACTGTCCCCCCCCCGGTTCCGCCGAGTAGCGGCCCCAGCCGACTACGCACCGTTCCCGATCCACTCTCGAACTCGTGTTCGATACGCTGACCCGGTGGGACCTGGCACGACCCGGACCTAAGCCGGCCGATCGCGGCGCCGCTGCAGCGATGCGCCGAGCTGCTCGGCGTCGACCTCGCCACCGTCCGCGAGCTGGCCGCCAACCTCGAGCCCTACCTCCGCGCCGACGGCACCAGGATCTGGAGCCTGATGCAGCTGGAACGCCAGCTCCGGCCCGAGGCGTACGGCCGGCGGCGAGGCGGCTACCTCGACCGTCGACGAACGCGGCAGTAGCACCTACAGCTACGCATCGGGCCGACTGGGTTGATCGGCGCATCCAGGACCACAGTGGCCCACGCCAACATTTACCAATCCCATAGGACGCTGGAGCGGAAGTTGCGCTGATGTGTCGTCATACCCGGGGAGGACAGTCTAGTAGCTGGCGGCGGGAACCGATGAGCGCGCCCTTACCCTCGGAGGCGCTGGACCAGCCGGTGGCTCCGTTGCGCTGCCACGGCGTTGCCCTTCCGCTCGAACAACGGGATGGCCTGGGTAACGGCGGCTTCCGCCTCGTTGGTCCGGCCGGCCAGTTCCAACACCTCGGCGAGGTTTGTGAGGGCGGCGGCTCGGAGCTCAAGGGAGTCGGTCGACTCAGCCATCGCCAGTGACTCCCGGACCAGGCGTTCGGCCTCCTCCCAGGACCCCTGGCGGGCGAGAACCTTTGCGCGCACGCCCCGCCACTGCACTTGGGAGTAGATGTCTTCGCTGCCGGCGTTGTCCCGGCTCACCGTCGCTAGCTCGTCCGCCTCGTCGTGACGGCCCTGTGCGTAGAGCGACTCGGCGAGCAGCGCTACCAAGGTCGATAGCCAGCCCGTTTCCCCGACTGACCGGAGTGTTTCGTATCCCCACCGCAGCTCCCGCTCGGCCGCGATCGGGTCGTCGGCCAGGAGCTCGACGAAGCCGACCATCTGGGTCAGTGGACCGGCCATCCAGACGGTGAGCCCGACCTCCTGTAGAAGCGCCCTTGCCTGGACGATTAGCTCCCGGGCATCCTCGAAGCGGCCGAGCTGCGCCTCGAACACCGCCCGCATGAACAGCGCGCTCGCCATCGCCTTGCGGTCGCCCTGAGCCCGCTCCAGGATCTCGGCGCATCGCTCGAGCCCCTGCCCTGCGTGGGTGGGCCCGGCCCACATGCATAGCAGCACCCAGGATAAGGCCTCGAGCTCGTCTCGTCGCTCCTTCGCAGCGCGGGCATGCGTGGCGGCCTTCTCCCAGGCCTCCTGGGCCAGACCGAAATGAGCCTCGGTCACGTGAAGCAGGCCGACCAGGGACCAGACCTCGGCAAGACCACGGTCGTCCCCCGACTGCTCGAAGACCGAGATCGCCCGGGGTGCCTCCCTCCTCACTTCCTCGGGCGAGCCCTCGGGGTTGGTGAACAGACGGATCCACAGGTCGAGGACTGAGGCCTGCGCCAGGAGCCGGTGGTCCTGAGTCGCCTCGGCGGCCTCCTTGGTCTCGGCGACGACGGCTTGGAGCCGCTCGAAGTCCCCGATGTCCCTGAGCGCGAACGCGAGCTCGGGTAGCAGGTCCCACCGGCTCCGGTCATCCTTGGGGAGCAGCATCGCCGCCCGCGAGAGCAGGTTGACGCCCGCCGGCAGGTCATCGCGCGCGATCGCGCGTCGTCCGGCCGAGCTTAGATGCTCCGCCGCCCGTCTTCCCATCGCCTCGATTCTGACTGTTAGGAGCCCGACATCCATCAGAGACCGGTAGGCCTGCTCAAGGTGGTAGCCGACGATTTCCTCGTTCTCCTGGGCCCAGTCCGAGGAGCGCGCGACGATCCAGTCGGCGAGGCGCTCGTGGAGTTGGGCTCGCAGCGCCTTCGGGATCTCCAAGTAGGCAGCGTCGCGGACTAGGATGTGGGTGAACTCGAACGCGTCCTCGTCCACGAAGTCCGAGAGGCTCGGGCGGATGAGCTCCTTGCGTGTTAAGGACTGGAGCGCGTTGCTCAATCGGGGCCGGAGGTCCTCGGACGAGAGCTCCGATACGGCCCCCCACCAGAACATCCGCCCGACCACTGAAGCCTGCTCGAGGACGGCTCGCTCCTCGACCTCGAGCCGATCCAGCCGAGCTGCAAGCAGGGCCTGGATCGTCGGGGGGATCGAGATGATCGACAGGTCCTGCGCCACCACCCATCGCCCTTGCTCGAGGCGGAGCAGCTCGTCGTCCACGAGCATGCGCAGCGTCTCCTCCACGAACAACGGGTTGCCCTCCGCCATCCGGGCGATCCGGGTCCGGGCATCCTCGGCCAGGTGCGTCTCATCCAGGAGGTTGGTGATCAGGTCCTCGGTCTCGACGTTGGTCAGCGGTTGGAGCGGAAGCACCATGGCGTTCGGTTTGCCGGTCATCCATCCGGGGCGGGTGTCCTGGATCTCTGGGCGGGCCAGGCACAGGAGCAGGATGGGGTGCATGCGGGTCCAGTCCACTAGGTACTCAACCAGGTCGAGAAACGTTGGCTCGCCCCACTGGATGTCATCGAAGACGACGACGAGCGGGTGCCGATCAGCCAGGTTCTCGAGGAGCTTGCGCAGGGCCCAGAAAGTCTGCTGGATCCCAGGGGCGGACTCAGCCAGCCCGAGGAGGGCCGCTAGGCGCTCGGTCACGAGTCCTACGTCGTCGATCTCTGTGAGCACGCCGGAGAGCTTCTCCCGGGCCTCGGTCGGAGTATCCCGCTCGGTGATGTTGGCGGCGTCGTGTAGCACCTCGACGATTGGCCAGAATGTGATGCCCTCGCCGTACGGGAGGCATCGTCCCCTGACGACCCGTGCCTGCCCTTCCAATCTGGCCAGGAACTCTTCGGTGAGGCGCGTCTTGCCAACGCCAGTGGACCCGATGATGGTGACGGCGTAGCAATCCTGTGCGTCTCTGGCGTCGCCGAAGGCATCCGTCAGCCGCTTGAGTTCTTCCTCTCGCCCGACCAGCGGGGAGTCCAGGCGACGACTCCATCCTGCCGCTGCCCCTGGGATGATCTCGAGCAGCCGGTGCGCGAAGACTGCGCCCGGCTTCCCTTTCAACGTCAGTGGTTCGCCTGGCTCCACGACGACGGCATCGCGGACCAGCCGGTAGGTCGGCTCCCCGATGAGGATCTCCCCGGGCGGAGCGACCTGCTCGAGTCGCGAGGCGACGTTGACGGCGTCCCCCACCACGAAGGACTGGCCATGGCCAAGATCCCCGGCGATGACCTCGCCGGTGTTGAGCCCCGTCCGAGTGACCAGTGCGACACCCCACAGGCGACGAAACTCCTCGTTGAGGTCTTGGAGAGCCGCTCGCATCTCCATGGCCGCCCGGACCGCCCGAAGCGCGTCGTCCTCATGGGACACGGGGATTCCGAAGATGGCCACGACGGCGTCGCCGATGAACTTTTCGACAGTGCCGCCATGGCGCCGAAGGACGGACTCCATCCGCTCGAAGTAGCGGGACATCAGCCGGCGGAGCGACTCCGGGTCGAGCTCGTGACCGAGGGCGGTCGAGCCGGAGACGTCCGAAAACAGCACGGTGACGACCTTGCGGACCTCACCGGACCCGAGGGCACGCAAAGGCAGAGGGGCTCCACAGGCGCTGCAGAATCGGCTGCCGAGCTCGTTCTCGGCACGGCAGGTTGGACAGATCTGTGCGTCGCTAACCACGCCCCTGCTCCATGAAAGCTCGCCGTAACGCGGCCCACCTTCGATGGAGGGTCAGGGGATTGTGTGCCCAAAGGGCTGAGGAGGGCAAGCCTCTGGGAGGGTGCTTGACAGAAGATGGGGACATTGTGCCTAACTACCGCAGTTTCATTCTGAAGGGAGGTTCAGGGTGCAACAGGGCCGAGGCGACCGCGCCGCAGCCAAAGCGCTCTCCCAGCTCGTCAAGAAGGTGCTCGTGCCCCCCGAGATGCGACGGGCGTTCCAATCCGATCCGAGAGGAACCCTGGAGCGGGCAGGCATCGAGGCGGACAAGCTCCCGCCGGACATCCTCGAGACACTGTCCGGCATGTCGTACGAGGAGCTGAGCGCCGTCGCCGGCATCGGCCAGGGCGTCGCCGAGTTCGAGCGGAGGCGTGGTTGTTTCGTGTTCTAGCCGACTCCGAGAGCGAGCGCCTTCGGGCCAAGATCGACCTCGTCCAGCCGGTGCTGTGGAGTGCCGAGGAGCGGTTACTCACACATCCGCGCATCGCCGAGCTCTATCCTCATTACCTATTCCTGTGCCACTGCATCGTACGGGCGAGCGTGCCCCTCATGGAGACCGCTCGACGACGGGTCGAGGAGCTTTCGGCGACCAGTGACTCTGTCGCCGGGCTCGACACCTACCTGGAACGGCATGAGTTGGAGGAGCGCGACCACGACACTTGGCTCCTCGAGGACCTGGAGTCGCTTGGCATCCCGCGCTCGAGCATCCTTCGGCGGCCCCCCACAGCGACTGTCGCCGGGCTCGTAGGAGCGCAGTACTACTGGATCCTCCACTACCATCCGATCGCGCTGCTGGGCTACATGGCCGTGCTGGAATGGAACCCGCCGTCCCTCGAGGACATCGACGACCTCGTCGAAAGGACGGGACACCCGCGAGCCGCCTTCCGGACCTTGATCGAGCATGCGGAACTCGACCCCACCCACGCTCAAGAGCTCCAGGAGATGATCAACGGACTGCGGCTGAACCCAGAGCAATCGACGCTCATGGGGTTGAGCGCAATGCACACGGTGGCGGCGCTGGCTGCCGCATGCGAGGAGCTAACACAACGCCTGCCGCGTAGTGGTGGCGGGGGGATTTGAACCCTCGATCTCCCGAGGAACCGCAGTGGTCCACGCCACCATCCAAGAACACCATAGGAGCCGGCCGAGGAAGCGGCTTGGGATGGCAGAGATGGCCGGCACGGGCATAGCCACGCTGGTCAACGTCTGCGAAGCTGCACCAGTTTGCCACGCGACCATGGTCCCCTCGAAATACGGCCGATCGAACGCAGGACGTCGGTGCCAGGCCCGCAGCAGAGGGGCGAGATCGGGGCGATCAGCTCAGGTATTGATTGGCTGCTCCAGCCGCTACCCAAATCAGTGACCCTCCTTGTCGAAGTCCCAGCCCTCCGGCCACCTTGTGGCCGAATCATATTGCACGCCAGATAGGTCCGCGCCCTCCAGCTGTGCGCCGGATAGATCCGTGATCCAAACCTGTTCGTCGCTGAAGCCCACGTCTTGTAGCCGTGCGCTGCGCAAATCTGAACCCTGGAGCTGCGCGCCGCTGAGGTCGGAACCTTGTAGCTGTGCGCCGCGCAAATCCGAGCCCTGGAGCTGCGTGTCCTTCATTCTCGCACCCGAGAGGTCCGCGCGGACGAGGTACGCCTGCTGCAACTGTGCGCCAACGAGGATGGCCTTTCTTAGGTTAGCAGTCATTAGTTTGGCACTCCGTAACTGCGCTGAGGAGAGGTCCGCCTCCTGCAACTCTGACGGGGAAAGCAAGGCTTGGTTCAGTTTCGCAGCGACCAGCTTCGCATGACTTAGGCGTGCGCCGTTGAGGTCGGCGTGTTGTAGCTGTGCGCCGGATAGATCCGCGCCCTCCAGTTGCGCATTGCTGAGATTAGCGTGTTGTAGCTGTGCGCCGGATAGATCTGCGCCCTCCAGCTGCACGTCGCTGAGGTCGGCGTATTCTAGCCGAGCGCGGCAGAGATTTGCGCGCTGGAGTTGCATGCCGACGAGCTTTGCCCTCTGCAGGATAGCGCCTTGGAGGTCCAAGTGTTCCGGCGGCTTGCCCAGTCGCTCGCGCCAGCGCCCAAGGATCGTCAACGCCTCCTGTACATCCTCGGCGCACCCAGTAAGCCTACTCGTTCTGGTCTCCTGGGACGACTCCAGCACGTCGCCTCCCGCACGCTCGGCCGGACGGAAAACGCCCTTCTCACCAGCCCTCGGCGCAAGACTAGGTGCGATTCGGACATGGGCGCAGAGCATTTTGGCGATCGTCTCACGATGACTCTCGGACTTCTTGGCGACGGATTCCAAGATGTGCAGCCCACCGATACGCACATCAAGCGCACCCGCATCTAGGTGGCCGGTGGCTTTATCGAAGCGATCATTGATTTGATTTTCGCGGTTCATCTGAAGTTGCAGCCATGTAAGATAGGCGCCACTGACCAGTACGGTTCCCGCGAACGCCTGTATTAAGCTTGTACGTATATCACTCTGCGCCTTTAGTTCATCCACGGCGTTGTTAAAGTTCCGATCAGCAGTGAAGCGCGGCGGTAGCACGACCAGCACCAGCACCATTACAGCGAACAATCCCATTGCAGCTACACCGCCGAGCATCCATCGCAACGCACGGGCCGGTATTACGGATCGCGGACCTGGGAGTCTCAGACGCAGGAGCAGAGCTGCGGCAATCACGAGGAGGAGCCAGGCCACACCAAGAAGGGCTTCCCCGACCCGGCCTGCAGTATGTCCGGCGGTGGCGATGACCCTAGTGAGTCCGTAACCACCCAGCTGCACCAAGCCCAGCAGGGCGCCGGACAGTGCCAGAGCAGCGGCCAATCTCCGGACCGTCTGGGGACTTGCTTCGGCCCACGTGGACCTAAGACGTCCGATGGCCTGGACTAACACCGAGAGACGACGACGCTGGACCATGCCCGTCCCTAAAGGAAGCGGCAGCTCCTGTGACTCTAACCGCTAGCGCCGCTTTCGGGGGAATTGACCACTGCTTGGCGGATTTAGGCAATTCGTCCAATACCAGCGTAACGTCTCTGTGAGGCATGCTCAACGACAGATGCTTGCTTGAGTCATTGGGTTGGGCTTCGTGGGAGCCCGTTAGTACTCCAGCCGCACTTGCGGTTCGCGTCGCTGGTAGTGTGCGCGTCGCGCTCTGGCCTGATGGCGTCGGCGCCAGCGTGACCAGGCCAGCACCAAGCCGGGCTGGACCGGCGCTGTCCACACCAGGGCCACCAGCAGGCGGCGGACCTCGGGAACGGTGAGTGGGAGCAGGCCGAGCCCTCCGGTCAGGCCGCCGCGTCCCCCTTTGCGCCGTTGCTGCTGGTGGCTTTGGTGCGGGTGACGACCAGGAAGGCATGGGCCAACAACGCCAGGGTGATGTGCCGATACCAGCCAGGCCAGCGGCGGACCTCGTAGTGATCAAGACCGACTTCGTTCTTGACCTGCTGGAAGCCGTCCTCGATCGCCCACCGGATCCCGGCCACCCGAACCAGCCCGACCAGCGAGGTGCTGGCCGGCCCGTAGCAGGCGTAGAAGGCCAGCTCGCCGTCGCGGCGGCTGCGCCGGACCAACAGCCATCGCTGCCATCCGCTGACCGCTGGTGGGGTCAGCTGGATACGGGTCCAGTCGTACAGCCGTCGTCCTTTGGCGCCCTGGCCGGCGCTGGCCCCCACCCAGGCTTCGGCCGGCACCGCCGCGGCCAGCTGGGCGGCGCTCAGCTTCGCCGGCCCGTCACCCACCGCCAACAGCTCGCTGGACTTGATGGCCAGCACATGCGCCATCCTGCGGCCCTCCAACCAGCCCCGGAGCGCCGGGTCCTGGCCATAGACCTCATCGGCGGTCACCCAGGAAGCCGGCACGCCGGCCTCCAGGGCCCGCTCCAGCAGGAGCTGGGCCAGCTGGGGCTTGGTCCGGAACCCCACCTGCTCGGGCACCCCGGCGGCCCGGCAGCGCTCGGGATCGTCGGTCCATGCCTTGGGCAGGTACAGCTCCCGGTCGATGTACGCCCGCCCCCGGGAGCTGGCGTAGGCCAGGAACACGCCCAGCTGGCAGTTGTCGACCTTGCCGGCCGTGCCCGAATACTGGCGCTGGACCCCCACCGAGGTCGTGCCCTTCTTCAAGAAGCCGGTCTCGTCGGCCACCAGCACCGCGCCGGGGTCGCCCAGGTGCTCGACCACATAGGCCCGCAGGTCGTCGCGGACCAGGTCCGGGTCCCAGTCGGCGGTGGCCAGCAGCCGTTGCATCCCGTCCGGGGTGGCCTCCCCGGCGTGCTCGGCCAGCTGCCAACCGTTCTTGCGGCCCACGTTGCCGAGCAGCCCCCGCAGATAGGCCAGCGCCCGCCGGCGTGGCTCGGCCCGAGCAAACCTTGGCGAGATTCGGGTGTGCACCGCCTCCAGCCCCGCCGCCCACGCCTGCACTTCCTTGATCTCTAGTCTTGCCTCATCGGCGTCCGGCACGGTTCCTCGCCCTCCCTGGCGCTCGGCGCTGCCGGCACCATCCGGCCGGCGGGCAGGGACCCTACCTCACCTCAAGCCAAGTGCGGCTGGAGTATTAGCAGAGCCCGTAGAGGATGGGGTGTCCTCGGTGATGATCGTCCGGCCACACCAACATCAAGAACACCATAGGAGTCGACCGGCGAACTTCTAACTCTTCCCCTCCCGTCCAACGTCGTCCGTTCCGTCCATCTCTCCAGGTGGGCCGCCCATTCTCGTCCGCTGAGGTCGTTGCGGAACGGCATGCGTCCAAGTGGTTGGCAGTCAACTTGGCAGTCAGCTTCCTGATTACATGAGGAGACCCTCAACCGTGAGCGATCGTGGCCATAGGCCATGAAGAAGGGGAGTGCCACGGCGCCCCCCTTCCTGTGCTGGTGACGGCTCAGGGTGTGGGGTCGGCCCAGGATCCTCCGAAGATGTCGGTGTTCCCGAAGGTCGCCGGGCAGTCGACGTTGGGGGCGGGTGGGGTAGCCGTGGGGTCGGTTGGCAGCTCGGCCTGCCAGGCGTTGATGGCCGGGCACACCGCCCCGTTGCGGACGTCGTTCCAGACCGCCGCGCCATAGGTTCTGGTGGCGGCCGCGTACACATAGTCGCCCAGGAACTCGGCCTGCAGGTTGTTCTGGGCCGACGCCCGCGGGTCGCCCTC
>Ga0081538_10000525_pt2 | contig 12340 bp, 12 predicted proteins | sample TabmetS5T2R1_FD_71022 | JGI IMG/M metagenome (GOLD analysis project Ga0081538, IMG submission 71022) | Tabebuia heterophylla rhizosphere microbial communities from the University of Puerto Rico - S5T2R1 | ecosystem: Host-associated > Plants > Roots > Rhizosphere ... | reverse complement strand
CGGCGCCCGGAAAAGCCGTCGGCGGGCCCGAGACGACCGCGTCAAGCGCGGCCACAAGGACCAGTCGGGCGACGATAACCCGCTCGTCGCGTCGGTGTCAACACGGCCCACCGACCGCACAGAAACCCCCCCAGGGAGCTGCCCGGCCCTGAAGTCACCGGTCAGCAGCGAGCCCGTTCCTGACCCTTCGACCAGACCACGGCGTTCCTCTCCAACTGCCCGGTGGCGACGCCGTTGCTCGACACTGGAGCGCGCCATACCTACCGCCGCCGAGCGCGACAAAGAGCGCCCAACCTAGCGTTCCCGAACTCGAACCCAGGCGCTCCTATGAGGAGGTCTATTCGTCCCGCGGACTGAGTCGCTCATACCGGCGAAACCGCGTGATAATGCGGTTTCTCATACGCCGGCGGCGCTCGGCTGCGCGGACACCGGGCCAAAGACCGGGCCAACGACGATCGCCGCCGACGCAGCCGGACGGACCCCGAGAGGCGCGAAACCCACACGGTTACAGGGATCCGAGAGATGGAGCTAGCCGGACTCGAACCGGCGACCTCCTGGGTGCGATCCAGGCGCTCTCCCAACTGAGCTATAGCCCCGTGGCTCGCCATGGTAGCGGTGCTCAAGTGCTCCGAGGACCGCCTGGGCGCCGGTACTCTGGCCCGGAGTGAGCTTTCGGGGCAGGCTGCGGCTGTTCTTCGTACTGCTGGTGATCGTGCCGATGATCGCGCTCGCAGTCGTCCTGTTCACGCTCACCTCTCGCAGCGAGACCGGCAAGGCCGACGCCGGCATTTCCGCCGGGACGCGCACCGCGTTCGGCGTCTACGAAGAGGCGGCCCGCAGGGCTGCCCCCGCGCTGCGCGAGGTCGCCTCCGACCGGCGCCTGAGAGCCGCGCTCGCTGCCGGGAGCGGTGTCGACGGGGCGCTCGAGCGGCTCGTGGGCGGCAACCGAGGAATCGTCTGCATCGAGCTCTACTCGCGGGAGGGACAGCTCATGGCCCGGGTTGGATCGCCTACGGCGGTCGCACCGCGCGGCGCCCCCATCGCCTCCGGGGGCCAGCCGCTCGGAACGCTCGCCGTGTCGGTCACCACCGCGGACCGGCTCGCCGGCCGGGTGCGCAAGCTCACCGGGCTGGAGGTCGCGGTCTACCGCGACGGGAGGCTGCTGGCGGCCACCACCGGCGGGCTCGAGGACCGTGGCCGCCTCGGTGGCCTCAGCGATCCGCACGACGTCGAGACGGAATCCGGCGCCGAGTACCGCGCGCGCCTGGAGAGCATCTCGGAGCCCGCCGGTCCACCGGTGCAGCTCGCGCTCCTCGATGACACCGGTGACCTGTCCGACACCATCTCCGAGAACCGGTATGTGATCGGCGGACTCCTGCTTGCCTTCCTTCTCCTCGCGATGTTCGCCGCGGCCGGCATCAGCCGCGCGCTCACGGGTCAGGTCGGCACGTTCCTGAGTGCCGCGCGGCGCCTCGCGCGCGGGGACTTCGCCCATCCGGTCCCGGTCACCGGCCGCGACGAGTTCGCCCAGCTGGGGCGCGAGTTCAACAGCATGTCGTCGCAGCTCCAGGCGACGATCGTGGAGAACGAGCGAAAGCGCGCGGAGCTCGAGGCGACGATCCGCCGCGTCGGGGACGCCCTCGCCACCGGGCTCGACCGGGACGGCGTGGTCGCGCTGGCGGTGCGCCAGGCGGTCGACGCCTGCGACGCGGAGGCCGGGCGCGCCCTCCCGCTTCGGCGGGGCGCGTTCAACGAGAACAGGTCAGGCCGAGACGAGCCGACGCTGAACGAGGCGATCGTCGCCGCCGAGCAACTCGCATTCGAGCCGCGCGCCGAGGTGGGTTCCGAGCAGCTCGACTCGAGCGACGCCGAGGCGCGGCCGCCCCGCCCACGCCGAGCGATCGCGGCCCAGGTCCGCGACGCCCACGCCCTCGCGGTTCCGATGCGGGCCCTGGTCGCGTCCTCCAAGCCGGAGTATCTGGGCGTCCTGTCTATCGCGCGGCGCGGCCGTCCCTTCTCGCGCGAGGAGGAGGAGCTGCTCGGATATCTGGCCAGCCAGGCGATCGTGTCGATCGAGAACGCGAGCCTCCACGCGACGGTCGAGCGCCAGGCCGTCACAGACGAACTGACCGGCCTCGCAAACGCGCGAGCGTTCCACTCGATCCTCGACCGCGAGATCGAGCGCAGCCGGCGGTTCCAGACACCGCTCGGGCTCGTGATGGCCGACCTCGACGACTTCAAGCAGGTCAACGACCGCCACGGCCATCCGCAGGGCGACGAGGTGCTCGCCTCGGTGGCGTCCGTGCTGCGGGACCTCTCGCGCGACATCGACGCCCCGGCCCGCTACGGCGGCGAGGAGCTGGCGGTCGTGCTGCCCCAGACCGACGCCGAGGGCGCGGAGCGGCTGGCCGAACGCATGCGCGAGGCCGTCGAGCGGCTGAATGTGCCGCGGGTGAGCGGCCGGGGCTCGCTGCGTGTCACCGCCAGCTTCGGCGTGGCATCGATCCCGGAGAGCGCTTCCGACAGTGAGCAGCTTGTCGCGGCCGCCGACGCCGCTCTCTACAGGGCAAAGCGCGCCGGCAAGAACCGGGTGGAGCGCGCCGAGCGCGTGGCGGCTGCCGGCTGAGCGGCGTCGGGGCGGGCCGAAAGCATCCGGCGAGCCTCGATAGGCTTCCGCGCGATGGGCCTTCTCGACGATGCCATCAGGCAGCATCTCGAGCTCAAGCGCCAGCACGGGGCTTCGGAGGAGGAGCTTCAGCGTCAGGAGGAGGAGGCGCTCGGGCCGGCGCGCCGCGACGTTGCTCCTGCGGAGCCATCCGACGAGGACCGGGAGTTGGAGCTCGAGGAGGAGGCCGAGCTCTACGGGCAGGAGGACGAGTCGCTCGAGCGGGAGACCCCGATGCGGGCGCCGGAGAGCGATTCGGCTGCCGCGCCTGACGCCCCCTTCGACCCGGACGAGGAACCGGACCTCGAAGGCGTGCCGGAACGGGACGAAATGCCGTCCCCCGCGCCTTTCGACGCGGCGTCCGCGTTCGAGGAGTTCGGCGAGGAGGACGAGCCCGAGGACGGGGAGGCGCCCGAAGACCAGCCTGAGGGCGAGGACGGCGACGTGCTCGAGGACACGCCCGATTTCCTCCAGGAGACCCCGGAGCACGACAGGCTCTGGTTCGAGCAGAAGCCGCCGCGCGACTTCGACTTCGACTGACTCGCCGGGCCGAGTTGCAGCGGGGACCGCCCGCCCCGGCGGCCCCCGCAGATGCAACTCAGCGGCGTCCTGGCCGCCGGATACGACGGAACCCTCCATGCCGTCGTAAGTCCGCTTCTCGGCATGGCCGCCCGGGACCTGAATTCCGCGCCCGGACGCTCGACGATTGTTTGGCTACGCGATGTAGCCGCGGGTGCGGGAGGCCTCCACCACGCGCTCTATCCCGAGCTCGTAGGCGGCGGCCCGAAGCGGTAGGGAGCACTCGCGCGCGCGCTCCGAGACCTCGCGGAACGCCCTCCGCATGATGCGGCCGAGGCGCTCGTTCACCTCTCGCTCGTCCCAGCGGAAGTGCTGCAGGTTCTGGACCCACTCGAAGTAGGAGACGACGACGCCGCCGGCGTTGGCCATCACGTCGGGCACGACGAAAATCCCGTTGTCCTCCAGGATCTCGTCCGCTGCCGGGGTGGTCGGGCTGTTGGCGCCCTCGACCACCATGCGGCAGCGCAGCCGATCCGCGTTCTGCTTGTGGAGCATGCCGCCCAGCGCCGCCGGGATGAACACCTCGCACTCGATCTCGAGCAGGTCGTCGGGGTCGATCGCCTCGGCCCCGTCGAACTCCGGCAGCTTGCCTCCGTCGCGTACGTGCTTCACCAGCGCGCCGGCGTCGATCCCGTCCTCGCTGCGGATCGCCCCGCTCGCGTCGGACACCCCCACCATCGTCGCGCCGAGCTCCTCCATGATCCGCGCTGCCCAGGAGCCGACGTTGCCGAAGCCCTGGACGACAAAGCGGCTGTCGGAGGGGGAGAGGTCGAGCTGCGGCGCGGCCTCCCGGAACATGTAGACGACCCCGCGCCCGGTGGCCGCCTCGCGTCCGTACGAACCCTCGAGCGAGATCGGCTTGCCGGTCACGCAGGCCGGCGTGTGGCCGTGCAGCTTCCCGTACTCGTCCATCAGCCACGCCATGACCTGGGCGTCGGTGCCCACGTCGGGCGCCGGGATGTCCCGCGTCGGGCCGAGCACCTTCTCGACCTTGTCCATGAAGGAGCGCGTGACGGACTGAAGCTCCTCCACCTCGAGCTTCTTCGGGTCGACGTTCACGCCGCCCTTGGCGCCGCCGTACGGAATGCCGGCGATGGCCGTCTTCCAGGTCATCAGCTCGGCAAGGGCGCGGACCTCGTCGAGGTCGACCTCGGGGTGGTAGCGGATCCCTCCCTTGTAGGGCCCGCGGGCACCGTTGTGCTGGACGCGATAACCCGAGAAGACGTGGATGCGGCCGTCGCGGAGCCTCACGGGCACCTGGACCTGCACCTCGCGATAGGACGAGCGCAGCACAGCGGCGATGTCGTCGCGGAGGTCGAGCCGCTCCGCGGCCGCCTTGAACCAGTGGCTGACGATGTCGTAGTTCGAAACCTCGGCCCGCTGAGGCTGCCGGTGCTCCTCGGTCCGGCGTGGCGACTTGTCGGGCTGCCCGTGACCGTCCGCCTCGGCGTGCGGACCGCCCTTATCCGCCTCGCCGGGCTCCCGGGCGCCGCTCCGGGCGGCCTCCTCAGTCGCCTGGACGCCGCCGTCCTCGTTCTCCGCCGTCTGACTCACCGCCTCGTCAGAGATCACGCACAGCTCGCCTTCCCGGTTCCGCTGTCGCGAATCAGGTGGGTGGATTCGCGGAGTCGTTACACACGTAACCCACACGTCACACAGGTCGACGTACCTTCGTGCGTGCGCGTGGAACTCAACAAGAAGGCCAAGGGAGATCTGGCCGAACTGAAGGTCGCGGCCGACCTACGGGCCCGGGGCTACAAGATCGCCCTCCCGTTCGGAGAGGATTGGGATTACGACCTGATCCTCTGCCGCGACGATGGAGCGCTTGAGCGAGTTCAGGTCAAGTACGTGCGGTCGGATGGGTGCGTGATCGAGGTTCGGTGCCGCTCGCATTCCCTTACCAATGGCAGGGTCAGGGCCACGAAGCACTACACCGCGGCCATCATCGACTGGCTGGCGATATGGGATGCCGCTCTGGACCGGTGCTTCTACGTTCCGGCCAGTGAGTTGGGTGCCGGGATGTGGGTACTGACGCTGCGCCTCAGGCCGACCAGAAACAACCAGCGTCGCGGCATCCGTCCAGCGGAGCGCTACGCGAGCATCTAGCCGGCGAGACCGCCTACCATTGCGCGCAACGGGGCCATAGCTCAGCTGGAAGAGCGCTTCCCTTGCACGGAAGAGGCCGCCGGTTCGAGTCCGGCTGGCTCCATCTCGACGGGTCAGAACGACGTTCGAGCCACTCGCTCGCGCATGCTCGCGCGCAGCTCCCTGGCGATTCTCGGCATGGTCGCTTCGATCTGCTTGAACTCGCGGGAGAAGATCGCGACCAGCTTCATTGGCGTGGTGGCGGTGATCGACGCCGTTCGGGTGCCGGTCGCCAGAAGCCCGATCTCTCCGAAGGCATCTCCGGGACCGAGCGACCGGACCAGCTCGCCGCCCTTGTGAACCTCGGCCTCGCCGCTTTCGATCACGAAGAGCTCATACGCATTGTCGCCTTCGGTGGTGAGAGCCGTGCCGGCCTCCACGGTCAGCTCCCGAGCGCACGCCGCCACTTCGGCGCGTTCTGCGTCGTCGAGCTCGGCGAACAGCGGCAGGCTCTTCAGTCGCTCTGGCTCCATGGTGCGGACTCCTCGGTGGGTGTGGCGCCATCCTCCCGGCGCGGTTCCGGTGCGGCGTGAAGAGGATGTGAACGAGCTCGGCTGAGGCCCCTCAGTGCGCCTTCACCCGCTTGAATGCCTTGTCGAGCAGGATGGGCGCCTGGCGCGACGGGTCGCGCGAGTTCAGCAGCACCACTCCCATCCGCCGCCCGCCGCGGCGGGCCACACCCACGAAGCAGCGGCCGGCCTCGCTCGTGTACCCGGTCTTCAGCCCCACGGCGCCCGGGTAGCCCAGTCGCATCAGCGGGTTGTGCCCTGTCAGGTAGAGCTTTCCGCCCTTGATCGGGAAGCGGAACGCCACCTGGCGCCGTCGCGCGATCCGGCGGATCCGCTCCTTCGACATCGCCATCCGAGTCATCACCGCCAGGTCTCGCGCGCAGGAGCGGTTGCCCTTTTCGAGCCCGTGTGGCGACTTGAACCGCGTGCACTCGAGGCCCCATTCTCGCGCGCGCCTGTTCATCAGCCGCACGAAGCGGCGCTCGGAACCCGATACGTGCACGGCCAGGGCGATCGCGGCGTCGTTGCCGGACACGAGCATCAGCCCGTTCATCAGGGTCTCGAGCCGGACGCGCTTTCCCTTCGGCAGCAGCCCCACGCCGGACCCGCTGTAGTCGAGCGCGGCCTTCGTGATCCGCACGGGCTCGTCCGGCCGCGTCTCCTGTGCCACCACGAGCGCGGTCATGATCTTCGTCAGGCTCGCCATCGGCAGCACGCGCAGCGGACGGCGGCGCCACAGGACGTCGCCGCTGTCGAGGTCGAAGACGAGCGCCGCGCGGGGCGGCTTTCGCAGTCGCACATGGAAGGCGTCCACGCCCGCGAGCGGGATCGCGGGCACGGGCTCGCCCTCCACGAGCGGGCCCGGCTCGCTCGGCTCGCGCGGTGCCGTCTGCTCGACCAGCTCGCGGGCCGGCGGAGCCCCGGCAGCCAGCGGAGGGGCCGGCGAGCCGCGCCCGTCCTCCTCGTCCGCGAGGCCGAGGTACGCGGCGGCCGCCACCCCGATCGGTGCCACGAGCAGTGCCAGCGTGGCGAGCACGTGCGGCAGCCGGCGGCGCCGCCGGCGCTTTCGGCCGCTCGACGGAAACGGCTGTGGTGGCGGCAGCGGCGCCGACCCGGGCACCGGTGGCGGTCCGCGCCTAGCCATCGGACGGCGGGGTGGTAAGCGCGCCCAGCACCCCGAATCCCAGAAGCGCGAGCACGATCAGCGAAACGATCACGAGGATGTCTATGCCCTCCTCGATAGCCACGGTGATGGTGAGGAAGGCGAGCAGCGAGATGATCCCGAGGCTCCCCACCAGGACGAGCGTGCGGCCCATCAGTACACCGGGAGGCGGTGGCTCGCCTCGTAGTCGTCGTGGACGTTGTCGGCGAACAGCTTGATCACGAGCATCCCGAACAGGAAGCCGCCGATGTGGGCGAAGTAGGCGACGCCGCCGCCTTCCACGGGCTCGCTGAACGCCGGCAGCAGCTGCAGGAGAAACCAGAAGCCCAGGACCAGCAGGGCCGGCAGCTCGACGACGGTGAAGATGATGATGATGAAGATCACCGTTATTACGCGCGCGCGGGGGTAGAGAAGTGCGTAGCCGCCGAGCACGGCGGCGATCGCCCCGCTCGCCCCGACCGTCGGGATCGCCGAGTCGGGGTCGGTGACGATCTGCAGCGCGAGCGCGGCCAGCCCACCCAGTAGATAGAAGACGACGAACCGGACGCGTCCCATCGAATCCTCGATGTTGTTCCCGAAGATCCAGAGGAACAGCATGTTCCCCGCCAGATGGAGGAGGCTCCCGTGCAGGAACATCGAGGAGAAGATCGTGATCCACCAGGGCGCCTGGTCGGGGAGCGTTCCCGCTTCCCGCTCGCAGGCGATCTGCTGCTCGACCTCGCCGCATTCCTTGCCCGGATTGGTGACCTCGTAGGGGATGGCCCCGTACTCGAAGACGCGTTCATTGCCGGTCGCACCCAGGTCCCATAGCCCGCGCTCGAACAGGAAATAGACGGCGCAGCAGATCGCGATGATCGCCACGGTGAGCACGGGAAACCGCCGCGTGGGAATGTCGTCCTTCAGCGGGATCAAGGGCGCCTGCCAGCCATGATGCCTGAAGCATGGCGGGCAGGAGGGGGCATCCCTACCGGCGGCGCGGCACGTCCAGGTACTCGATCGCGTTGGAGAAGTCGAAGCCGGGCGTCGGGCCGCCCTGGATCGCGTAGACCCTCCGGCCTAGGGCGGCGCCTGCCAGCCCGTGACGCGGCGTGCGCAGCGCCGGAAGCGAGCTCCAACGGCGCCGCCGCGGGTCGAACAGCTCGACCTCGGCGATCGTCGAGCCTCCCGGCTCCAACTGTTCGCCGCCGAAGACCACGATACGGCCGTCGCTGAGCCGCGCCGAGCCGATTCCGCTGCGCGCCGCGCGCAGGGGCGGGAGCTCCTCCCACGCCCGGCGGCGCGGGTCGTAGCGCTCGGCCGCGGTGAGGTTGCCGGCGCCCCGCCCGCCGAACACATAGAAGCGGCCGCCGGACGCCACGCCGGTCGTGTGGTTTCGCGCAGGCCCCGGGAAGCTCGGCCCGCTGCGCCAGCGCGAGCGCCGGATGTCGTAGATCTCGAGCGACTGAAGCGAGCCCGAGTCGTTGGCTCCGCCCGCGGCGTAGAGCCGGCCGCGGATCGCCGCGAGGGCATGGGCGGCGCGCGGGGTCGGCGCCGACGGAAGCCGCCGCCAGCGGCGCCGCTCGGGGTTGTAGCGCAGCAGCGCGCCGATGGGATCGGCCAGGTCCGTCGCGCTGAGATATCCGCCGTGCACGTACAGGCGTCCGCGGTGCGCGACGGCGGCAGGGTGGTTGAGCGCGATCGGCATGTCGGGCACGCGGGTCCAGCGGTCGCGCCGGATGTCGTAGCGCTCAACCGCCGCCACCGTGCCGTCCGTCGAGCGCTCAAAGCCGCCCACCACGTAGATGAAGCGCCCGATGCGCGCCGCGGCGACCTCGCTCCGCTCGAGCTGCGCCGGCCGCAGCGGCGTCCAGCGGTCCTGGCGCGCGCCACCGTCGCGGGGAAGCAGCAGGACGGCGGCAAGGCCGAGCGCGGCGGCGAGCGCGACGGCCCAGAGCATGCGGGACGCGCCGCGCGCCGGCGGCCGCGTCACGACCCCGCTGAGGCCTGTGCCAGCGTCTGCTCGGCGTGGTAGCTCGACCGCACGAGCGGTCCGGCCGCCACGGAGTCGAACCCCATCGCGTACGCCGCGCGCTCGAGCTCCGCGAACTCGTCGGGGTGCCAGTAGCGGACCACGGGGAGGTGGTCGCGCGTGGGCCGCAGGTACTGCCCCACGGTCAGCACCTGCACCCCGTGCTCGCGCAGCACGCCGATCGCCTCCAGCAGCTCGTCCTTCGACTCGCCGAGGCCGGTCATCAGTCCGGACTTCGTCACGACCTCGTCCCCACCGAGCTCCTTCGCGTTTCGCAGCACCCGGCAGGACCGCAGGAAACGCGAGCCGCGCCGGGCGAGTGGATAGAGCCGCGGCACGGTCTCCACGTTGTGGTTGAAGACGTCGGGCCGCTCGGCGATCACCCGGGCGAGCGGCATCTCCTCGCCACGGAAGTCCGGCGTGAGCACCTCGACCTTGCAGCCCGGAGCGAAACGCCGGATCGAGCGGATCACGCCGACGAACGCGCCCGAGCCGAGGTCGGGCAGGTCGTCGCGGTCCACGCTCGTGATCACCGCGTGGCGCAGCCCCATCTTCCGCACCGACTGGGCCACGCGGAGCGGCTCCAGCGGGTCGTTGTGCGTGGGCTTGCCGGTCTTGACGTTGCAGAACCCACAGCGGCGCGTGCAGGTGTCGCCGAGGATCATGAAGGTGGCCGTGCCGCGCTCCCAGCAGTCGCCGATGTTCGGGCAGGCGGCCTCCTGGCAGACCGTGTGGAGCCCCTCGCCCTCGATCATCCCGCGGAGCTCGCGATACTTCGGCCCGCCGGGCGCCGGGCGCTTGAACCACGCCGGCTTGCGGTCGCGGAAGGGGCGCACCTCGCCCATCTCGAGCACGCGTGCGCCGCCCGGGTTGGCCCGCGATCGCGTGCTCACGCGGCCACCTTCTGACGCTCCAGCAGCCGCCCCAAGGACACCAGCCGCTGCCGGCGCCCGAACGCCTCGGCGAAGCGGTAGGCCATCCGCTTGCGGAAGCACGGGAGCGAGTTCGCCCGTCCGGTCTCGCGCGAGACCGACGTCACGCGCACGTGGTCGATCCCGCACGGCACGATCCACTCGAAGGGCTGGAGGTCGTTGTCCACGTTCACCGCGAGGCCGTGCATCGAGACTCCCTCGCGCACCCGCACGCCGATCGAGCCGATCTTGCGATCCCCGGCCCACACGCCGGTGAACGGCGTGTCGCGCGCGGCGGCGGCGATGCCCTCGTCGGCCAGCGCCGAGATCATGGCGGCCTCCATCGCGTGCACGAAGTCGGCCACACGCTCGACCGCCATGATCGGGTAGGCCACCAGCTGGCCGGGCCCGTGATAGGTCACGCGCCCGCCCCGATCGGTCTCGCACACGTCGATCCCCTGCGCTCGGTACCAGTCCTCGCCCATCGGGAGGTCGGCCGGCTCGCTGCGCTTGCCCTTCGTGTACACGGGCGGGTGCTCCAGCACGAGCAGGAGATCCTCGAGCTCTCCCGCGGCGCGCCGGTCGCGCAGCCGCCGCTGGAGCTCGAACGCCTCCCGATAGGGCACCGCGCCCAGATGAGCGACCCACAGTTCCGCCATCTCCCCAAGGCTACCCTGCACGTGGTGGACCCCGAGCAGCGCTTCTGGCCGGCACGCGTCCGCTGGCGGCTGCGCGGCGCTTGGATGTGGCCGACGTTCGTGGCTGTCACGCTGCTGGACGGGCTCCTGCTGCACCTGCTGCCGCCGGTCCGCACGGGAATCGATCTGATCCCCGCGGTCCTCCTCGCCACCTTCGGCAACCTCGTGCTGATCGGGGCGCTGGGGCCCTGGCTGGCGCGGCGGGTGTGGAGGCGCCGGTCGGCGGCCGAGCCGGACGCCCCGCCCAAGGCACAGCTCGAGGTGCTGACCGACCGGATCGGCACAGGCCTGCTGGTGGCCAGCGTCTTCGGCGTGCTGGCCGCGGGCCTGGCCGCACGCCCGACTGTGATCGCCGAGACCGACGCCAAGGAAGAGGCGGCGCGCGCGATCCACGCCCACATCCAGGCGAGCGGCGACCCCGAGCTGATCCGCAACGAGGAGACCGCCCACGCCGCCCGGCTGGCCGACGGATACTTTCGGATCTGCATCGCCCGCGACGACCGGGAGCGCTTCGCCTGCTTCCTCGTCGACACCAACGAGGACCCGACCGCGATCGTGCAGGACCCGAGCGCGGAGCCCAACGAGGTCGATCCCTGAGCCCCCTACGCGGGTCGCACTCCCGGCGGGAGACAGCATTAAGGGGTGCGCCGGCGAGGCTAGGCAAGTTTGTCAACCAGGAGGCGACAAACTTGCCCAGCCCGTCTGATGGGCCCGCCCGCCTCGCCACGGGCCGACCATCTAGACCTCGAGCAGCGACACCAGACCCCCGTCCGGCTCCACCTCGAGCAGCTGGAGTCTGTTGTCCCCGCGGTGAAGCGCGCGCTCGGGGAAGATCAGCGAGAAGAGCTCGGCCGGCTGGCCGCGCAGGTGAAAGCTGCGGCCCACGGCCCAGATGCGCCCGTTCACCGCCACCGCGAGATCGCGCACCGCCCCGGGTCCGCTGCCCTCGATCCGGCCCACCACGCGGGTGGGCACGATCGGCCCGCGCGGATCGACGTCGTCCAGGCGCCCCGCGTTCACCGCGAGCTCGCCGCGGAGCTCGTCGGAGCGCGGGAGGTCGGCCCGCACGCGGTCGCCCAGCAGCTCGGGGTGCGGGCCGATCCGAAACGCGGATGCCCAGGGGTCGCCGAAGCGGCGTTCGCTCTCGGCACCCGTGCCGAACGTGCGCGCGCGCCAACGCGCCAGCGCCGCCCGCTGCCGCAACCACTCCTCACGGCCCAGCGACACCAGCCTGCTGAAGTCGCGCCGGGCCAGGGTCACGTGCTCGCGCGCGCGGGTCATGGGAGCGAAGGCCGAGTGGCCCTCGGCCTGCCAGGGCACGCCCACCCCGAGCACGTCGGCGATCGTGGGGAGCAGGTCGACGTTCCGAACCAGGCTGTGGTCCACCCTTCCTTCGGTCTGCCCCGGCAATTTGACGAAGAACGGCACGGGCGCGATCTCGCCGAGGTTGTGCTCGGTGACCTGGCGCCGGCTCTTCACGTTCACCTCGAACGAGTAGCCGTGGTCGGCCATCACCACCAGCAGCGCGCGGTCGAACAGCCCCGTGCGCCGCAGCCTTCGCATCACGTGACCCAGCTCGAGATCCGTGTAGCCGACCTGGAGCAGGTGGCGCAGGTGGTGGTGGTCCGTCAGGCCGGGGTCGTGCCAGCTCGGGGGCTTGTTG
>Ga0081538_10004797_pt1 | contig 12342 bp, 11 predicted proteins | sample TabmetS5T2R1_FD_71022 | JGI IMG/M metagenome (GOLD analysis project Ga0081538, IMG submission 71022) | Tabebuia heterophylla rhizosphere microbial communities from the University of Puerto Rico - S5T2R1 | ecosystem: Host-associated > Plants > Roots > Rhizosphere ... | reverse complement strand
GCCGAGCCGCCCGAGCGCGGGCGGGACCGGGACCAGGTGCTCGGCGTACTCGACCACCAGCTCGCCGGCGAAGCCGGGCAGCGCGGTGATGCCGCGCTCGGTGTAGTCGCCGGTGTCACAGGCGTCCGGCGCGCCCTCGGCGCAGGCGAGGCAGCGCTCGCACGAGCGCCGCACGGTGGCGGTCACGAGATCGCCCTCGGCGAAGCCGCCGCCGCCCTCGGCGACGACGCCCAGCAGCTCGTGGCCGAGGATCAGGTCGGTCTCGCCGGGCGGCGCGGCGCCGAACTCGCCGGCCGCGATCTCGCGGTCGGTCCCGCACACGCCGACCTCGAGCGTCCGGATCAGCAGCCCGCCGGGCCGCCGGACCGGGTCCGCGACGGTGGCCGTCCGGGTGCTGCCGGCCTCGAGCGGCGTGGTGATCAGCGCCTGCATCGCTCACACGTTATGTTCGCGGCGATGACCGTCGTCGTCACCTGGCTCGGGCAGGCGGGCTTCCACTTCGAAGTCGGTGGCCGCACGCTCCTGGTCGACCCCTTCTTCGCCGAGCACCAGGACCGGACGTACCCGCCGGCGCCGGTCGACGAGCACGGCACGGGCATCGACTGGCTGCTCGTCACCCACGAGCACATCGACCACCTCGACCCCTACTCGCTGCGCGAGGTCGCCGCGCGGAGCCCGGACCTCACGATCGTCGCCCCGGCAGCACTCGAAGGGATGGTGCGCGACGCGGCGCCGGACGCCGGGTTCGCCGGGGTGAACCGCGGCGACCGGCTCGAGCTGCCGGGCGCCGGCTCGGTGACGGTCGTGCCCGCGATCCACGGGAGCACGGTGGCCGACGGCTATCCCGACGACCCCGCGTTCGTCGGCTACGTGCTCGACCTGGCGGGCACGAGCGTCTACCACGCCGGCGACACGATCGTGACCGACACGATCCGGCGCGCGCTCGCGCCGCTGAGCATCGACGTCGCCCTGCTGCCGATCAACGGCCGCACCCACTACCGCGAGCGCGAAGGGCTGGTCGGCAACATGGGCACGCGCGACGCCGTCGCCCTCGCGACCGAGATCGGCGCGTCGGTGCTGGTGCCCATCCACTGGGACCTCTTCCGCGGCAACACCGAATGGCCGGGCCGGGCGGTCGACGACGCCGTCGAGGCCGGCGCGCCGCTGCACGTGCTCACCCTCCGTCGCGGTGTCCCGTGGGCGGCTTGACGCGCCCGTCGGCCAGCAGCTCGCGGAAGCGCTCCAGCGCGTCGCTCACCCCGGCCTCGATCGGCCGCATCACCGAGCCGCCGATCAGCTCGGCGAACGAGGAGCCGTCGACCCACGACGGGAACGGCAGCGGGTCCTTGTCGGCGGTGATCTGCGCGCCCGGCGCCCGCGCCTCGATCAGCTCGAGCAGCTCGGGCATCGAGACCTCGGGGCCGTCGAGGTTGTGGACGGACGCGCCCTCGTAGCCCTCGAGCTCGCTCGCCCGCACGAACGCCTCGCCGACGTCGGCCGTGTACTGCATCTGCACCGACCCGCCGAACGGGATGTGGTAGCGGACGCCCGCCGCCGCGGCGAGCAGCGCCGTGGTCGGCGCCGACGTCAGGCCCTGGTCGCGCGCCGGCCCGTACACGGTGTGCGGCCGGAGGCCGATCGAGGAGACGCCGTAGTCGGCGAAGTAGCGCACGCCGGTGCCCTCGTTGGCGCGCTTGAAGATGCCGTAGAGCGTGCTCGGGTGCTCCTCCTCGCCGAGCGCGGCGATCGAGGAGGCGTAGACGAGCGGCGCCGTCCGGTCGCGCCGCTTGCGCACGGCCTCGAAGACGTTGACGGTGCCGAGGACGTCGACGCGGGCGCCGAGCGGCGGATCCGCGCGCACGAACGGGATCTGCAGCGCCGCGAGGTGGATGACGTGAGTGATGGCGTGCTCGTCGAGCGCGCGCTCGACCACGTTGAGGTCGGTGATGTCGGCGCGCACGCGGATCACGCGCTCGATCTCCTCGGGCGTGAGGGCGAGCGCCATCCGCGGCGCCTGCTCGCCGACGTCGAAGCTCACCACGTCGTGCCCGCGATCGAAGAGCGCGCGGATCGTCCACACGCCGATGGCGCCGAACGCGCCGGTGACGAGGTAGCGGCTCATCGCAGCGTCGCTCCGTTCGACGCGGAGCCGACGAGCGCGCTGTAGCGGCCGAGGACGCCGCGGGCGAAGGCGGGCGGCGGCTCGTACTCGGCCAGGCGGCGGGCGAGCTCGTCGTCGGGGACGTCGACGTGCAGGAGGCGAGCGTCGAGGTCGACGGTCACCCGCTCCCCCTCGCGGACGGCGGCGATCCCGCCGCCGCGGACCGCCTCGGGGCTCACGTGGCCGACCATCAGCCCGCGCGTGGCGCCCGAGAAGCGGCCGTCGGTGACCAGCGTCACCGACTCGCCGAGCCCCGCGCCGACGACCGCCGACGTCACGCCCAGCATCTCGCGCATGCCCGGCCCTCCGGCCGGCCCCTCGTTGCGGATCACGAGCACGTCGCCGGGCATGATTGCGCCTTCGGCCAGCGCGGCGGTGCACGCCTCCTCCGACTCGAACACCCGAGCGGGTCCCTCGTGGCGGCGGCGCTCGGTCCCGGCGACCTTGACCACGGCGCCCTCGGGCGCCAGGTTGCCGCGCAGGGAGACCAGCCCGCCGGGCGGCTTGTACGGCTGCGCGGCGGTTCGCACGACGGTGCCGTCGGGGGCCGGCGCGTCCGCCGTCGCCTCGGCCAGCGTGCCGCCGCCGACCGTGGGGGCGTCCCCGTCGATCAGGCCGGCGCGGATCAGCTCGGCGATCACGGCCGGCGCGCCGCCGACCTCGTGCAGCTCGGTCGCCACGTGCCGGCCGGACGGGCTGAGGTCGCCGATGACCGGGGTGCGGGCGCTGATGGCGATCAGGTCGTCGAGCTCGAGCTCGACGCCGGCCTCGCGCGCGATGGCCAGGAGGTGCAGCAGGCCGTTGGTCGACCCGCCGGTGGCCGCGATGCCGGCCATCGCGTTCTCGAGCGCACGGCGATCGAGGAACGTGCGGGCGGTCGGCCCGCCGCCCGCGGCCAGGCGGGTGGCGAGCGCGCCTTGCTTGGCGGCGGCGGCGCGCCGGTGGGAGAGGTCGTCGGCGGCCACCATGCCCTCGCCGAGCGGCGCGATGCCGAGGAACTCGACGGCCAGCCCCATCGTGTTGGCCGTGAACTGGCCGGCGCAGGTGCCGGGGCCCGGGCACGCGACGCGCTCGAGCTCGTCGAGTCGCCCGCGGTCGATGAGGCCGCGCCGGAAGGCGCCGACCGCCTCCCACACCTCGAGGATCGTCTCGCGGTGGGCTCCCGCGCGCATCGGGCCGCTGTAGATGACGACCGCGGGCTTGTCGACGCGCGCGAGCGCCATCAGCGCGGCGGGCACGGTCTTGTCGCACCCGACGATGCAGACGAGCGCGTCGAAGTCGTGCGCGACGTCCATCAGCTCGATCGAGTCGGCGATCAGCTCGCGCGAGACGAGCGAGGCGCGCATGCCGGGCGTCGACTGCGTCTGGTTGTCGGAGACCGCGATCGTGTTGAACTCGAGCGGGACGCCGCCCGCCGCCTCGACGCCCTGCGCCACGGCGGCGGCGAGCTCGCGGTGGGTGAGGTTGCAGGGCATCGTCCCCGTCCACGTCGAGGCGATGCCGACGATCGGGCCGCTCAGCCGCGCCGGGTCGATCCCCATCGCCCGGAAGTGCGAGCGCGCGCCGGCGCGACCGGCGTCCGAGGGAAGGGCCTCGCGGGCGTGGCGGCGGGCGTCTCGCACCCGCGGCAATCTATTCGCGCGGCAGCGTGGTGCGCAGCCAGTCGACCATGGCCGGCACGTGGGCGGGGTCGATCTGGTGGACGACGTCGGACTCGTGGTACTCGACCGGCAGGCCGCCGGCCTCGAGCAGCTCGCGCGCGCGGCGGGCGAAGCCGACCTCGATCACGGGGTCGTGACGGCCGTGGGCGATGAAGGCGCGCGTGCCCTCGCGGCCCGCGAGCTCCGGCTGCCAGCCCTCGACGGTGGGGACGAAGCCGGACAGCGCGAGGATGCCGGCCGGCGCCGGACGGCCGGGGCCGAGCCCGAGCGCGTAGCTCATGACCGAGCCCATCGAGAAGCCGCCGAACACGGTCTGCTCGGGCGTGAGGCCGGTGCGCTCCCAGAGCGCGTCGTGGAGCCCGGCGAGCGCGTCGAACGCGGCGTGGAAGGTGCCGGGGTCGGGGTGGCCGACGCGCGGGACGACGTACCAGTGGTGGCCCGGCCAGCCGGGGAGCTGGAGCGGGCCGCGCGGGGTGACGACGTGCAGGCGCCGCTCGGGGTCGAGCACGTCGGCGAGCGGGAGCAGGTCCTGCTCGTCGGCGCCGCGGCCGTGGTGGAGCACGAGCAGCCCGGCGGCCTCCCCAGCCGCCGGGCGCTCGCGGTGGACCAGCTGGCCGACCGTGCTCACGCGGCGACCCGCCGCGGGTTCTCGACCGGCGTCAGCGACCGCTCGAGCTGCGCCCGCAGGTGCTCGTGCTGCTTCGGGAGGCGCAGCTCCTCGCCGAGGTGGTCGGGATCCTCGTCGATCGCGAAGCCCGGGCCGAGCGTGGCGATCTCGAACAGCACGCCGCGCGGCTCGCGGAAGTAGATCGAGCGGAAGTAGTCGCGATCCTGCACGGGGGTGACGTAGGCGCCGGCCGCGCGGATCCGCTCCTGCCAGCCGAGCTGCTCGTCGTCCGGCGTGCCCCACGCGATGTGGTGGACGGTGCCCGCGCCCTGGATGCCGGGCGTGTCGGGCGCCGGGTCGTAGGCCCAGTGGAAGCGGCGCTCGGTGCCGTCGAGGACGTACTCCCCGCCGGCCACGTGGGTGAAGCCGAGCAGGTCGGTCAGCACGCGCTCGGGCACGTCGCTGTACTCCGAGTAGGCGCGCGCGCCCTCGAGCGACGCGACGGCGTGCTCGGCCGGGATCTCCGGGTGCTCGGCGCGCAGCGGCTCCTGGTCGGTGACCACGAGCTCGAGCCCGAGCCCGTCGTAGTCCTCGAAGCGCAGGCTGCGGTCGCCGCGGCGCGACTCGTGGCCGGCCACGGCCAGCCGCTCGGCCCAGAAGTCCAGCGCCGCCTCGGACGTGACGCCGAGCTGCAGCGTATGGATCATCCCGAGCCCGGCGCGGCCGCGGCGGGCGCCGGCGAACTCGAACCAGGTGAGGATCGTCCCGGGCGAGCCACGCTCGTCGCCGAAGTAGAGGTGGTACGCCTCGGGGGCGTCGAAGTTCACGGTCTTCTTGACCAGGCGCAGACCGAGCAGGTCGGCGTAGAAGGCGACGTTCTTCCGTGCGTCCCCCGTGATCATGGTGATGTGGTGGAGGCCGGCGAGGTTCATGTCCAGCAGGGTAGCACGAAGTAGTTGTGTGCGCAACTACCTTCCGAGTCGCCCGGCCTCGACAGGGGTAGGAACGGCGGTGTGACGACGACGAACGACATCCGCCGCACGGCGGACCCGACCACCGGCTACGCCCCCGGCGAGGGCCGGCCGCTGGCCGCCTACGCGGTGCTCACCGCCGGCTTCTTCACGAGCCTGGCCGGGGCGCTCGCCGCGGCGCGGGCGAGCGGGCGGGAGATCGACCGCCCGGGCCTCGGCGACGTGGTCCTGCACGGGCTCGCGACCCAGAAGGTCAGCCGCCTGATCGCCAAGGACAAGGTCACGAGCTTCCTGCGCGCGCCGTTCACGCGCTTCCAGGAGCCCGCCGGGCACGGCGAGCTCGAGGAGGCGCCGCGCGGCGACGGGCTGCGCTACGCGATCGGCGAGCTGCTCGTGTGCCCCTACTGCATGGCGCAGTGGGTCGCCGGCGGGATCGCGGTCGGCCACGTGCTCGCGCCGCGCACGACGCGGATGCTGAGCGCGATGTGGGCGGCGCAGGCGATCGCCGACGCCGTCCAGCTCGCGTACTCGGCCGGCGAGCAGCAGACCTGACGTGGTGATCGGCGACCTCGCGCTGCTCAGCGACTGCCGGACGGCGGCGCTGGTCACGCTCGACGGCAGCGTCGTGTGGTGGCCCGGCGGGCGCTTCGACGGCCCGAGCGCGTTCAGCCGCCTGCTCGACCCCGACGCCGGGCACTTCACGATCCGGCCCGCCGGACCGGCCGACGCGCGCCGCGCCTACCTCGACGGCACGCTGGTGCTGGAGACCGAGCACGACACGGGTGCCGGCACGCTGCGCGTCACCGACGCGCTCGCCTTCGCCCCCGGCGCCCGCGGGCACGAGATCGGGCTCGAGACGCCGGGCGCGCTCGTGCGCGTCGCCGAGGCGGTGGGCGGCGACGTCGAGGTCGAGGTCGAGCTCGTGCCGCGGCCGGAGTACGGGCTCGCCGTGCCGCGCCTGGTCCGCGAGGGCGGGCAGGTCGTCACCGTCGGCGGTCCCGACCGGCTCTTCCTCGCCGACGGCGGCGCGCTCGAGCCGGACGGCGGCAGCGCGCGCGGGCGGCTGGTGCTGCGCGCCGGCGAGCGGCGCGCGTTCGTGCTCCGGCGCGGCCGTCCCGAGCCGCTCGACGGCGAGGCGACGCTGGCCGACACGATCGAGGCCTGGCGCTCCTGGTCGGCGATGCACGGCGGCTACGACGGCCCCTACCGCGACGAGGTCCTCCACGCGACGCTCGTGGTCCAGGGCCTCACCTACCAGCCGACCGGCGCGGTGGTCGCGGCCGCCAGCAGCTCGCTGCCGGAGGTCCCCGGCGGCACCGAGAACTGGGACTACCGCTACGCCTGGCTGCGCGACGCGAGCCTGATCGCCCGCGCGCTGCTGGCCGCCACCTGCGCGGACGAGGCGCAGCGCTACTTCCACTGGATGACGCGCGCGGCGGTGAGCTGCCGGGACAGCGGGCACGTGCAGATCGTGTTCGGCGCCGAGGGCGAGCGGATGCTCGAGGAGGCGGAGCTCGACCACCTCGAGGGCTTCGGCGGCAGCCGGCCGGTGCGGATCGGCAACGCCGCCTGGCGGCAGCGCCAGCACGACGTGCTCGGCGAGGTGCTCGACGTCGCGCTCGCGCTCGGCGAAGACCTCGAGCTCGACGACTTCAGCGCCGCCTTCCTGTGCCAGCTCGCCGACCGCGCCGCCGAGCAGTGGCGCGAGCCGGACGCCGGCGTGTGGGAGCGCCGCGACGGCGACCGCCGCCACACGGTCTCGGCGGTCATGTGCTGGGTGGCGCTCGACCGCGCCGTCCAGCTCGCGGACGCGCTCGGCCCGCACGCCGACGCGCCGCGCTGGGGGCGGGCGCGCGACGAGATCCGCGAGGAGGTCGAGCGCCGCGCGTGGAGCGAGCGCCGCGGCGCCTACGCGGGGGTGCTGGGAGAGGACGAGCTCGACGCCGCCGTGCTGCTGCTGCCGCTCGTCGGCTTCGCCGACGCGGGCGAGGAGCGGATGGCGCGGACGATCGACGCGATCGACCAGGCGCTCGGCGACGGCGGCCTGCACCGGCGGCTCGAGGGCCGCGAGGACGAGGGCGCCTTCCTGCCGGTCACGTTCTGGCTCGCCGCCTGCCGCGCGCTGGCCGGCGACGTCGACGCGGCCCGCGCCGCGTTCGAGCGCGCCGCGGGATGCGCGAACGACGTCGGCCTGCTGGCGGAGATGGCCGACCCGGCGACCGGCGAGCCGCGCGGCAACGTCCCGCAGGCGCTGTCGCACGTCGGGTTGATCACCGCGGCGCGCTGCCTGGCCGAGGCGGCGGAGAGGGCGCCGGCATGACCCGCACGGTCGTCGCCGTGACCCGCACGATCGTGGTGAGGCGGTCGTCGCCGTGACCCGCACCGTTGTCGTGACCGGCGCGTCCGCGGGGGTCGGCCGTGCCACCGCGGGCGCCTTCGCGCGGCGCGGCGACCGCGTCGCCCTCATCGCCCGCGGCCGCGAGGGCCTCGAGGGCGCCGCGCGCGAGGTCGAGGCGGCGGGCGGGCGGGCGCTCGTGCTCCCGTGCGACGTCTCCGACGCCGCCGCGGTCGAGGCCGCCGCCGCGCGTGCCGAGGCCGAGCTCGGGCCGATCGACGTCTGGGTCAACGCGGCGATGGTCGCCGTCCTCGCCTTCGTCCACGAGACCGACGCCGCCGACCTGCGGCGCGTCACCGAGGTCACCTACCTCGGCGTGGTGAACGGGACGCTGGCCGCGCTGAAGCGCATGCGGCCGCGCGACCGCGGCGTCATCGTCCAGGTCGGCTCCGCGCTCAGCTACCGCGCGATCCCGCTCCAGGCGAGCTACTGCGGCGCCAAGTTCGCGATCCGCGGCTTCACCGACTCGCTGCGCACCGAGCTCCTGCACGAGGGCAGCGGCGTCCGCGTGACCATGGTCCAGCTGCCCGGCCTCAACACCCCGCAGTTCACCTGGGTCCGCACCACCCTGCGCCGCCACCCGCGGCCCGTCGCGCCGGTGTTCCAGCCCGAGGTGGCCGCCGCCGCGATCGTCCACGCCTCCGAGCACCCGCGGCGTGAGCTGTGGCTGGGCGCCAACACCGCGGTCATCATCGCCGCCAACAAGCTCGTCCCCGGGCTCGGCGACCGCTACCTGGCGCGCACCAACGTCGAGGCCCAGCAGACCGACGAGCCGCTCGACCCGAGCCGCCCCGACTACCTCTACGGCCCGCTCGGCGACCGCGGCCGGCACGGGCCGTTCGACGACGAGGCGAAGGCGCGCAGCCCGCAGCTCGCGCTCGTCAAGCACCGCCGCGCCGTCGCCGCGGCCGCCGTCCTCGCCGGCGCGCTCGGCGCCGCTAGGGTCCTGCGCAGGTGAACCGCGCTGCCGTGCTCTACGCGCCGGGCGACCTGCGGGTCGAGGAGCGCGCGATGCCCGAGCCCGGGCCGCGCGAGGTGCTGGTGGAGATCGCGGCGGTCGGCGTCTGCGGCTCGGACGTCCACTACTACGAGCACGGCCGGATCGGGCCGTTCGTGGTCGAGCGGCCGCTGATCCTCGGGCACGAGTCGGCAGGTCGCGTCGCGGCCCTGGGCGAAGGCGTGACGCGCCACGCCGTCGGCGACCGCGTCACGCTCGAGCCCGGCGTCCCGTGCGGGCGCTGCCGCGAGTGCCGGGCCGGCCGCTACAACCTGTGCCGCGACGTGCGCTTCTTCGCGACGCCGCCGATCGACGGCGCGTTCGCGAACTACGTGACGATCCACGAGGACTTCGCGTTCGCGCTCCCGGACGCGGTGAGCGACGAAGCGGGCGCGCTGATGGAGCCGCTCTCGGTCGGGATCTGGGCGTGCCGCAAGGCGTCGGTCTCGCCCGGCGACCACGTGCTGGTCACCGGCGCGGGGCCGATCGGCCTGCTCGCCATGCAGTGCGCGCTCGCGTTCGGTGCCACGGCGGTGACGATCACCGACGTCAGCGAGGCGCGGCTGGAGCTGGCGCGCCGGACCGGCGCCACGCGCGCCCTGCACGCCGGCGAGGACGTGGGCGAGGTCGACGCGCTGATCGAATGCTCCGGCCATCCGGCCGCGCTGGCGTCCGGGATCGCGGCCGTGCGGCCGGCCGGCACGGCGGTGGTCGTGGGGATGGGGCCGGAGGAGGACGCGACGGTGCCGCTCTCGCTCATCCAGGGCCGCGAGCTGTGGCTCACCGGCACGTTCCGATACGCCAACACGTACCCGACGGCGATCGACCTCGTGGCGCAGGGGCGCGTCGACGTCGAGGCGATAATCACCGGTCGCTACGGGCTCGACGAGGCCGAGGCGGCGCTCAACGCGGGTCGCGAGGACCCCGCGAACGTCAAGGCGATGGTGGTGCCGCGGCGGTAGGGTGCCCGCCCGTGGCGGTCCTCATCGGCATCGACGTCGGGACGAGCGGGACCCGCGCGCTGGCGGTCACCACGGAGGGCGAGCTGGTCGCCGAGGCGACGCGCCCGCACGACCTGCTGACCCCGCGCCCGGGCTGGACCGAGCAGGACCCGGCGCAGTGGTGGGAGGCGTGCCGGGCGGTGCTCGCCGAGGTCGCCGGCGACGAGGTCGTGGGGCTCGGCGTGACCGGGCAGATGCACGGGTCGGTGTTCCTCGACTCGTCCGGCGCCGTCATCCGCCCGGCGCTGCTGTGGAACGACCAGCGGACGGCCGCCGAGTGCGACGAGATCACCGAGCGCGTGGGCGAGGCGCGGCTGCTGGAGCTGGCCGGCAACCCGGCGTTGACCGGGTTCCAGGCGCCGAAGGTGCTGTGGCTGGCGCGCCACGAGCCCGACGCCTACGCGCGCGTCGCGAGCGTGCTGCTGCCGAAGGACTACGTGCGCTACGAGCTGACCGGCGAGCGCGCTACCGACGCCTCCGACGCGGCGGGCACGCTCCTGCTCGACGTGCGGGCGCGCGACTGGTCCGGCGAGATCCTCGACGCGCTCGAGATCCCGCGCGAGTGGCTCCCGCGCGTGTACGAGGGACCCGAGGCGACGGGGACCGTGCGCGACGACGTGGCCGACGCGCTCGGCCTGCCGCGCGGGCTGCCCGTCGCGGCGGGCGGGGGCGACAACGCGGCCGCCGCGGTCGGCGTCGGGGTGGTGCAGGAGGGCTCGGTGTCGACCTCGATCGGCACCAGCGGCGTGCTCTTCGCCCACCGCGACGCGTTCACCCCCGACCCGTCGGGGCGCGTGCACGCGTTCTGCCACGCGGTGCCGGACGCTTTCCATCTCATGGCGGTGACGCTGTCGGCGGGCGGGTCGCTGTCCTGGTGGCGCGAGCGGCTGGGCGGCGGCGCGAGCTTCGACGAGCTGATCGCGGAGGCTTCGGCGGTCGAGCCCGGCGCCGAGGGGCTGCTCTTCCTGCCGTACCTGACCGGGGAGCGCAGCCCGCACCTGGACCCGCACGCCCGCGGCGGCTTCGTGGGGTTGACCGTGCGGCACGGGCGGGGGCACATGACGCGGGCCGTGATGGAGGGCGTCGCGTTCTCGATGCGCGACGGGCTCGAGATCATGCGCGGGCTGGGGACGCCGGACGAGGACATGCGGGCGGTCGGCGGCGGGGCGCGGTCGCCCTTGTGGCTGGCGCTGCAGGCCGACGTCTACGGGCGCACGATCCGGCGCACCGAGGTCGACGAAGGGCCGGCCTACGGCGCCGCGCTGCTCGGAGGAGTCGCCGCCGGCGTGTTCGCCGACGTCGCCGAGGCGAGCTCGCGGGTGCGGCTGCGGGCGGAGGTCACCGAGCCGGACGCGGCGCGGGCCGCGCGCTACGACGAGCTGTACGCGGTCTACGCGTCGCTCTACGGCGCGCTGCGCGAGCAGATGCACGTGCTCGGCCGCCTCGCCGGCTGACCGCCGCCGGTTCGTCGTCGCCCGTTGTTCACAGCGCCTTCTCGCGTTCCGCCTCGCCGCCTGGTTCGCTTCCGCGCGTGCCCGTCCGCGCCGCCGTCGCCGCTCTCGCCCTCACGCTGCTCGTCGCCGCCGTCGCGCACGCGCCGGTGCGGCCGGCGAGCGCGCACGCCCGCGAGCCGGTCGCCGTCGCCGCGGCGCCGATCGCCGAGCGGCGGCTCGTGGCGCCCGGCGGGCTCGACGAGGCGCGGCGCTGGGCGCGCCGCCGAGCGGGAACCGTGTCGTTCGCGGTCGCCGAGGGCGATCGCGTGCGCGGGGTCGCGATCCACCGCCGCTACCCGTCGGCCAGCGTGGTCAAGGCGATGCTGGCCGTGGCGCTGCTGCGGGCGGCGCGCGACCGTCCGCTGACCGCGGCCGAGCGGGCGCTGGTGCGGCCGATGATCGTCGTCTCCGACAACGACGCGGCCACCGCGATCTACGCGCGCGTTGGCGGCGCGGCGATGAACGACATCGCGAGCGACGCCGGCATGCGCGACTTCGCGATCGCGGGCAACTGGGCCGACGCCCGGCTCACCGCCTACGACCAGGCGCGGCTCTTCCTGCGCATCGACCGCCTGACACCCGCCCGCCACCGGGGGTACCTGCGCCGGCTGCTGGCCGGGATCGTCTCCTGGCAGCGGTGGGGGATCGCGCCGGTGGCCGAGGGGCGCGGCTTCAAGATCATGTTCAAGGGCGGCTGGCGGACGGCGATCTTCCACCAGGTCGCGCTGCTCGAGCGCGACGGGAAGCGGATCGCGCTCGCGATCCTCACCCGCAGCGCCGACCACGGCTACGGCCGGGCGACCCAGTCCGGCATCGCGGCGCGCGTGCTCGCCGGCCTACCGCGGCGCGAGCCGTAGCTCGTATTCCTCGCGCACGCAGGAGCCGGCGCGCGCACGCGCGGGCCTGCTCGTCCGGCGCACCGGGGTAGGTTCTCAGGAAGCTCCCAGGAAACGCACAGGTTCCTGCAACGATCGCGGCCGAGACTGAACGCATGACCCCATCCGAGGCGCGCGTGCTCGTGGTCGACGACGAGCCGAACATCGTCGACGTCGTGAC
>Ga0081538_10004796_pt1 | contig 12344 bp, 14 predicted proteins | sample TabmetS5T2R1_FD_71022 | JGI IMG/M metagenome (GOLD analysis project Ga0081538, IMG submission 71022) | Tabebuia heterophylla rhizosphere microbial communities from the University of Puerto Rico - S5T2R1 | ecosystem: Host-associated > Plants > Roots > Rhizosphere ... | reverse complement strand
TCATGCTCAGCGTCCTCGCGCTGCCGGCCGCGACCGGTGTCGCGATTCTGCACCACGGGCTCTACGACATCGACGTCGTGATCAACCGCACGTTGGTCTACGCGGCGCTCACGGCCGGGCTCGCGACGATCTACGGGGCGGTCTCGCTCGCGCTGGGCGTCGCGCTCGGCGCGGGCTCGACGCTGCCGACGGCGGCCGCGACGCTCGCGGTGGCTGTCGCCTTCCGGCCGTTGCGCGCGCGGCTGCAACTCGTGGTCGACCGGCGCTTCGACCGCGCTCGCTACGAGGGCCTGCGGAGAATCCAGCGGTTCCTCGAGGACCTCCGCGCGGGCCGCGCCGCGCCCGAGGCGACGGGCGAGGTGATCGCGCAGGCCGTCGGCGATCCCCGTCTCGAGCTGTTCTTCTGGCTGCCCGAAGCGCAGCTCCACGTCGACGCGGCGGGACGGGCCGTAGACGCGTTGCCGGCGGCGGGCCGGGCGTTGACCCCGGTGCGCAGGGGGACGCTCGAGCTGGCCTCGGTGGTGCACGACCCCGCGCTCGCCGAGCACCCAGTCCTGCTCGAGAGTGTGATCTCGGCGGCCGGGCTGGCGATCGAGATCGCCCGGCTACGCGTCGAGGTGCGCAGGCAGCTCGCTGAGGTCGAGGCCTCGCGCACACGAATCGTTGCCGTCGGCTATGAGGAGCGCCGCCGCCTCGAGCGCGACCTTCACGACGGCGCCCAGCAGAGGCTCGTCTCGATCGGGCTGGCGCTGCGCGACCTGCAGCGCCAGCTGCCACCCGGGAGCCCTCCGGCCACGGCGATCGACGCGACGGTCGCGGAGCTTGCCGCGGCGATCGAAGAGCTACGCGAGCTGGCGCGGGGGGTCCGTCCAGCCGGTCTCGACGACGGGCTCGCTCCCGCCTTGCGCGAGCTCGCCGCACGCTCGTCCCTGCGCGCTCGGGTTGAGGCCACCGACGAGCGCTTTCCGGATAACCTGGAGACGGCGGCGTACTTCGTAGCCAGCGAGGCTCTCACGAACGCGGCGAAGCACGCGCGCGCATCCGAGGTCGCCGTGAGTGCCGTCCAGCGCAACGGAAGCCTCGTCGTCCGCGTCCGCGACGACGGCATCGGCGGCGCCCAGCCGACCGCGGGCTCCGGCCTGATGGGCATGGCCGACCGCGTTGCCGCACTCGGTGGCACCGTCAGCGTCGACAGCCCGCACGGCCGCGGGACGACCGTCACGGCCGAGCTGCCATGCGAGTCGTGATCGCCGAGGACCAGACCCTACTCAGGGAGGGTCTCAGCAAGCTCTTCGAGAGCGGCGGGCACGAGGTCGTCGCCGCCGTCGACGATGCCGATCGTCTCCGCGCCCGCGTAGTGGAACACACGCCCGACCTCGCGGTCGTCGATATCCGGATGCCGCCGACCTTCAAGGATGAGGGAATCCGCGCAGCGCGCTGGATTCGCGACGCCCACCCCGAGATCGGCGTACTGGTCCTCTCGCAACACGTCGAGGCCGCCGGCGCGGTCGACCTCGCAACCGCCGGCGGCTTCGGCTACCTGCTGAAGGACAGGGTCCTGGACGTCGAGGACTTCCTCGACGCCGCCCAGCGGGTGGCAAACGGCGGTTCGGCGCTGGATCCCCACGTCGTGGCATCGCTCGTCGGCGGCGACCGCGACGCGCTCGGTGCCCTCACAGGCCGGGAGCGCGAAGTGCTCGCCTTGATGGCCGAGGGCCTGACCAACAGCGCGATCGCACGCCGCCTGGTACTCACCGAACGAACGGTCGAGGGCCACGTTCGGAGCGTGCTGATGAAGCTGGAGCTCCCGGAGAGCTCGGACGCTCACCGCCGAGTCCTGGCAGTCATCGCGTACCTCCGCTCTGCCGGCTAAGCAGCGAAGAGACCACATGGGGCTGGGCTCAGCTACGCGTCGAGCGGAGGGCCGATGGGCTCTATCCCGTGCCGACGGGCGGCCACGGCGAGCGCCTCTTCCTGCTCGGGCGTGGGCGGCCCCTGCGGGCTCGGCAGCCCGGGCCGCTCGGCCGGGCGGCTGAGCGAGCGCACGAAGCGCTCGAAGTCCCCGCGCGTCGTGACCACGAGCCAGCGTGCACCGTCGGGTGACTCGACCCGGTAGGTGTGCGCCACGCCCTTCGGGGCGAGGATCGACTCGCCGGCGCCGATCCGGACGTCCGCGTCATCGGCTCGCATGCGAAGCTCGCCTTCGAGCACGTGGAAGAGCTCATCCTCGGTCCGGTGGACGTGCAGCGGCGCCGAGTCTCCGTACGGCGCGTGCGACTCGAGCACCGAGATTCCGTCCTCACCCTGGTCGTGGCCAACGTGAACGGTCACGCGGTGGTTCAGGAACCAGAGCTGCTCGGTGGCGGGTGCTGCAACTGCCATTGCGACGTATCCCTTCTTGTAGACTCCGAATCGGAGGTTCTACCTCTGTTTCGGAGTTATGTCAAGGAACGAGCTGACCTCTCTCTCGTATGTGGTGATGACCCTCGTCGGCCAGGGCGGGGCGGGCCCGCACGACCTCGTCCGCATGGCGCGCTCCGGCCGGATCTACTGGGACGCCGCTGAGAGCCAGTGGTACGCCGAGCCCAAGCGCCTCGAGCGGCTCGGCTACCTGAGCTCGCGCAGGGAGCCCGGCCAAACGCGGCCGCGAACCCACTACACGCTCACCAACGAGGGCCGCGCGGCGCTCGCCGACTGGATGGAGCAACCGGCCCGCTTCCCCCGAATACAGCACGAGGCGGTCGTTCGCCTGCTCGCCGCCGACATCGTCGGCGAAAAGGCCGTGCTCGACAGCCTGCTGGCGCTCCGCGACGAGCTCGCCGCGATCTCGGCGCGACTCGACGCCGCCGAGGCCGTCGCCAGGACGATCCCCAGCCGCGAGGACTTCCTGCTCCTAAACCACCGGCTCGCCCGCCGCATTGTCCAGGCCCACACCGATTGGCTCAACGAGATCGAGCGGGAACTGGGATCGCGGACTCGCCGGTGAGTCGACTCGCGGCGCCGGCTCCTACCTGAGTCGAGGGTGAAGTTCCCACTTCATGCCGATGACGGAGCGAGAGAGGACGCCGATGCTTTCCCCCATGAGCAACGCCACCCACAGCATCTGTGTCGAGGGGCTGACCAAGCGCTACGGCGAAGTGACGGCGGTCGAGGATCTGTCGCTCACGGTCCGGCCGGGCGCGGTGACCGGCTTCCTCGGACCAAACGGCGCCGGCAAGACCACGGCGCTGGCCGCCATCGTCGGGCTCATCCGGCCGTCTGCCGGGCGCGTGACGATCGACGGCGTCTCCGTCGGCTCGGCGCCGCCCGGGGCACGCAAGCTCGGAGTGCACATCGAGTCGTCGGGCGCCCACCCCGGGCGTTCGGCGCGCGACCATCTGCGCTCGCTCGCGGCGCTGGCCGGGCTGCCGCGGCGGCGCGTGGACGAGGTGCTGGCGATCGTCGGGCTCGAGCACGCCGCGGGCCGCCGCGTCGGTAAGTACTCGACCGGCATGCGCCAGCGGCTCGGGCTGGCGGCGGCGCTGCTCGGCGACCCCGAAATCCTGGTGCTGGACGAGCCCCTGAACGGGCTCGACCCGCAGGGAATCCGCTGGCTGCGCACCTTCCTGCGCGAGCGGGCGGCCGCCGGCGGGACGGTGCTGCTGTCGAGCCACGTGCTCGCCGAGGCCGCCCAGACCGTCGACGACGTCGTGGTAATCCACCAGGGTCGGCTCGTCCGTCAGGGGGCCATCGGCGAGCTCGAGCAGCTCGGAGCCGGCGGAGTCTTCGTGAGCAGCCCCACGCGCGAGCGTCTGGCAATGGCGGTTCAACGGGCCGGCGGGATCGTCGAGTTCGAGGGCCGCGACGGGCTGGTGGTGCACGGGATGAACGCCGGCGACGTGGGCGAGCTCGCCCACGGCGAGCGCGTGCTGCTGCGCCAGCTCACGCCTCGCGGCGGCTCGCTCGAGGAAGTGTTCTTCAGCCTGACCGAGAAGGAGGCCGCATGACCGCCGTGCTGAGAGGTGAGTTGATCAAGACGGTGAGCACCCGCACGGTGCTCTGCTACGCCGCGGGCGCCGTCGCGTTCGCACTGGTGAACCTGCTCGTCTCGGTGCTCGCGTCGGACCTGGCCAGTCTCGACGACAAGCGGGCGGCGATCGCCGGCTTCCCCATTCTCCTGATGCTGCTGGGCATCGTCGGCGCCGCCGGCGAGTATCGGCACCGCACCGCCGCCCCGGCGGCGCTGGCCGCGGGACGCGACCGCGGCCAGGTCCTCGCGGGCCGGGCGGCCGCGTACGCGCTGACCGGCGCCGCCGTCGCGACGCTGGCGCTGGCCGTCACTTTTGCGATCGGGATCCCGCTGCTCGGCGAGGAGCCGGGGCCGGCGCTCGACGGCGGCGACCTCGTCCTGATCGGCGCCGGCAGCGTGCTGGCAGCCGCGATTTCCGCGATCATGGGCGTTGCCGTGGGCGCGCTCGCCCGCAACCAGGTCGCGGCCGTGATCGGGACGTTGCTCCTGCTCTTCGTGGCCATGCCCCTGCTCCAGCTCGTCAGCCAGACGCTGTTCGATCTCAGCCCGTTCGTGTCGGCCACGGCGGTCGCCGGTGACACGGCGGCGGAGACCCTCTCCTGGGGCGGCGCCCTCCTCGTGCTGCTCGCCTGGACGCTCCCCGTGACGGCCGTCGCGATCATCACCGAACGGCGGCGCGACGTGGGGTGAGCGAGCTCTCACACGAGCGCCGGCCGTACGGCCGGCGCTCGCTTGCCTTCGACGTCGCGGTTGCCCTGGCCGTCGCCGGTGCCGAGGTCGCCTCGGTCACCGACGAGGGCGAGGGCGTGGTGTCGGTGACCCTGGCGGCGCTCGCGGGCCTCGCTCTGGTGGGGCGGCGCCGAAGGCCGCTGGTGACGTTCGCGATCGTGTTTGCCGCGACCGCGGCGGTGGCAGTCGCCGCTGACACGCCCGCGGGACTCGCGGCCCTCGTTGCCCTCTACACGACCGCAGCGACGCTCGAGCGGCGCATCTCGCTCGTTGTTCTCGTCCTGACGCTGGCACTCCTGCCCGTCGTGGCGGTGACGAACTCGAACGTTTCCGACTCCCAGCAGCTCACCGACGGGGTGCTTGGGGCCGCCTGCTGCGTCGGCGTGTGGGCGCTCGGCGCATACGTTCAGACCCGCCGCCGGTACACGCAGGAGCTGCGGGACAGGGCCGCCCAGCTCGAGCGCGAGCGGGAGCAGCTGACCAGGATCGCCGAGCACGAGGAGCGCGCCTCGATCGCGCGGGAGCTCCACGACATCGTCGCCCACTCGGTCGGCGTGATGCTGGTCGGGGTGCGCGGCGCCCGGGACGTGCTGCGTTCCGCCCCTCAAGTGGCGGACGAGACGCTCGCCCGAGTCGAGACGAGCGGAGAGCAGAGCCTGCAGGAACTGCGGCGGATCCTGACGCTGTTGCGGGGCCCGGAGGAGCGCGCGGAGGCTCACCCTCAGCCGTCGCTCGCCCAGCTGGAGGACCTCGTGGAGGAGTACCGCGAGGCCGGCCTGCCCGTTCGGCTGGCGGTGGCGGGCGAGCAGCGGACGCTCCTGAGCGGCGTCGAGCTGTCGGTGTACAGGATCGTCCAGGAGGCGCTCACGAATGCCCTCAAGCACGCGCGTCCGACCGAGGTCACCGTGACGCTGTCGTTCCACGGCCCGGACGGCCTGGAGGTCGAGGTGGTGGACGACGGACGGCCCGCGGGCGACGGCGCCCACGCGGCCGGGCACGGCCTCGTCGGGATGCGGGAGCGGGTGGCGCTCCTCGGCGGCGAGCTCGAGACGGGCCCCAGGCCGGGCGGCGGCTTCCGGGTGGCGGCACGGCTTCCGGTGGGGCGGGACGCGTGAGCATCCGGCTGCTGATCGTGGACGACCAGGAGCTCGTCCGGACCGGGTTCCGGCTGTTCCTCGAGACACAGGACGGCCTGGAGGTGGTCGGCGAGGCCGGCGACGGCCGGGAGGCGGTCGAGCGCGCCCGCCAGCTGCGCCCAGATGTCGTGCTGATGGACATCCGCATGCCGCATGTGGACGGCGTCGAGGCGACCGCGAGGCTGACGGAGGCCAGGATCGAGCCGCCGCCGCGCGTGCTGGTCCTGACCACCTTCGACCTCGACGAGTACGTGTTCGGCGCGCTGCGAGCCGGAGCGGCGGGGTTCCTGCTCAAGGACGCGTCACGCGAGCGCCTGGTGGAGGCGATCCGTGTCGTCCACGGGGGCGACGCCCTTCTCTCGCCCTCGATAACGCGCCGCCTGGTGGAGGACTTCGCCGCCCGCACCGATCCGCTCGAGCCGCCCAGCGCCCTGCTCGACGAGCTCACGCCGCGCGAGCGCGAGGTGCTGATGCTGGTGGCCCGCGGGCTCTCGAATGCAGAGATCGCCGAGCGCATGGTGGTGACGGAGGCCACCGTCAAGAGCCACGTCGGACACGTCCTGCTCAAGCTCGACCTGCGCGATCGCGTTCAGGCGGTCGTCTTCGCCTACGAGCACGGCATAGTCGTCGCCGGCGGACCCTAGGTCCGTCTCCACTGTACCGTCCGGGTGGTACAGTGCGGCGGTGCGGGCAGGTTCGATGGACGGGTTTGGCGGGAGTGGGCGATGAGTGCTGGAGGGACGCGGCGCCGTCTGCTCGATGCGGCCGCAGCTGTGGTCCGGCGGGAGGGTCCGGCGGCCCTGACGCTCGAGGCGGTGGCGGCCGAGGCCGGTGTGAGCAAGGGCGGTTTGCTGTACCACTTCGCCACGAAGGACGACCTCATCGAGGCGCTGATCGAGGACTGGCTGAGTGGCTTCGAAGCCGAGGTGGCCGAGCTTGCCGCCGACGGGGGGTGGGCGCGTGCCTATGCGCGCGTCGCGGGTGCTCGCTCCGCCGAGCAGCGTGCCATGGACGTGGCGCTCGTGGTCGCCGTGGCGAGCGGGCCGCGGGCGCTGGAAAAGGCGCGAAGCGAGTATCCCGCGTGGCAGAAGCGGGTGGTCTCGGACGCGTCCGATCCGGTCGACGCGACGGTCGTGCGGCTCGCCGCGGACGGGCTGTGGATCGCCGATCTTCTCGGTCTGGCCCCGCCGACGGGCCGGCTGCGCCGGCGCGTGCTTGCCCGGCTCGACGAGCTGGCCGGCTGAGTCAGTGCGCGCCGCTGCCCACGGGAGCGACCCGGGGAACGTCGCGGTTTCGCAGCCAGGCGGCGCCGGCGAGCGCGGCGCCCAGGACGAGGGCCGCGCCAATGAAGAAGGCGAGCTGGTAGCCGTCGACTGCCGCGGCGGCCGGGTCGGCACCATCGCGTAGCCGCTCGTCGGCGACCGAGGTGGAGATCGAGACGAAGAGCGCCACGCCGAGCGCGGCGCCGATCTCCTGGGCGCTGTTGAAGAGGCCGGCGGCGAGCCCCGCGTCACGGGCGGGGAGGTTCGCGGTGGCGGCAATGGTGAGAGGCGTCAGCACTAGGCCGAAACCGATCGCCATCACGAGCGAGGCCGGAAGGACATCGACGACGAAGTTCCCGTCAGGGCGGATGAACCCGAGCAGCAGCAGCGACAGGCTGCCGAGCGCCAGTCCCATCAGCAGCGGCGGCTTCACCCCGTAGCGGGCCACGATGCGCGGGGCGAGCGATGCGACGGCGACGAACGCGAGGCTCCAGGGCAGGAAGGCGAAGCCGGTCTCAAGCGCGGAGGCCTCGAGCACCAGCTGCAGGTAGAGCGAGAGCAGGAACATGGGGCCGAAGAGGCCCAGGCTGGTGACGAGGTAGACGGAGTCGGCAACGCGCAGCGATCGCAGCCGGAAGACGCTCAGCCGCACCAGCGGCAGCGCGACGCGCGACTCGACCAGCGCGAAGGCGGCGAGCAGCAAGCCCCCGATGGCGAGGCAGGCCAGCGTCGACGACGAGCCGAATCCGTGCTCCTCGGCTCGCACGATCCCGTAGATCAGCACTGCCAGCCCGGCCGTGGCGAGCACGGCGCCGGGTGCGTCGAGCCGGGAGGCCCTGTCGCTCCGCGATTCGGCCACGTGGCGCAGGACGAGCGGACCGACCACGACGCCAACCGGAACGTTGATCAGGAAGATGGCCTCCCAGCCGACGGCCTCTGTGAGCGCGCCGCCGACCACCAGCCCGAGCGCGGTGCCGGCGCCGGCCACGGCGGCCCAGACCGCCAGCGCGCGGTTACGCTCGGGCCCCTCGGCGAAGCCCGCCAGCAGCAGCGCGAGCGCCGCCGGGGACAGCAGTGCGGCGCCGAGGCCTTGCACGGCACGCGCGCCGATCAGCGCGCCCCCCGACGGCGCAAGCCCGGCACCAAGCGACGCAAGCGTGAACAGGCCCAAGCCCGTGAGAAAGACCCGCCGTCGCCCGAATATGTCGGACGCGCGGCCACCGAGGAGCAGAAAACCCCCAAGCGCGATGGTGTAAGCGTTCACCACCCACGAGAGATCGGTGGGCCCCAGGTCGAGGTCGTCGCCGATCGCCGGCAGCGCAACCGTCACGACCGTGATGTCGAGCACGACCATGAACTGCGCCGCGCTGAGCAGCAAGAGACGCCACGCGGCTGATGTCTCCCGTTTCGTGTGGCTGCGCAAGGGATGGCTCCGAAGTCGGGTTGTTGGTTCATAGTATACCGGCTAGACGGTATAGAACAGTCCGGGCGGTACATCAACACCCAGAGAAACGATCAGCCCGGCTTTATGGCCGCGAGGATCGCCGAGGAGATCTGGGGCTCCGAGGCCTACCGTCCGGAGCGCGCCAGCCAGGCCACGTGGCTGAGGGAGCGACTGGTACCCAGCCCCGGCACGCTCTGCCGCCCGCCCCCCGCCGAACGCCGGCGCGCCTCCACGGAGGGGGTGGCTACGAAGCGTCCGTATATCGGACGGAACGTAACGCACCCCCCTTCGGGGCCACGAGCGGTCTCGCCGAGGAGGTCCAGCTAATCGGTCGTGGTCCGCGCCGCTGGTACGGGGCCAGGTGGCAGACCAGGGTGTTTCACGGGCGCGACGTGCAGACGAGACGCGCATGCTTGATGGCGTCATCACGAAGCACCGTCAGGTCTGAAAGGAGATCGTCATGTCGCACAACCAAGAGGCCCCGCAAGGCAACGGTGACAGCGTCCGGCGCATCAACCGCTTCTGGCGGGCGGTGCTGTGGGTGACCGTGGTCGTCCTGGCGGTCGCTCCCTACCCGTGGTGGTGGTGACGGAGCCGCATGAGCATCACGCAGCAGGACACTGACACCGCGACGGAGGCCTCGGGCGCCACAGGCGTCGCGATGCGGTTCGAGGTCACAACGCTGGCCGTCGCCGACGTCGACCGGGCGAAGGCCTTCCACCAGGGCCTGGGCTGGCATCTCGACATCGACTTCAAGCCCACGCCGGACACGCGCGGAGTGCAGTTCACCCCGCCGGGCTCGCCGGCCTCGATCCAGTTCGGCGAGGGCCGGACGATGTCGCAGGGCTCGCTTGGCGGCCTGATCCTTGTTGTCGACGACATCGAGGCCGCCCGCGAGGACCTGATCAGCCGCGGCGTCCGGGTCAGCGAGATCTGGCACGCCGAGCCGGGCAAGGGCCCCGCGCCCGGCGTCGACCCGGAGCGCCGCTCGTACCTCAGTCGGGCGTCCTTCGCGGACCCGGACGGCAACACCTGGCAGCTCCAGGAGATCACGGAGCGGCTCCCGGGGCGGGTGTGAGCGACGAACGTCGCCTGACCCCACACTGGTCGTTCCCACTGGAGAGCCCCTGCGCTCGTGTCCGCGGGGGGTCTCCAGCGTTGCGCCGCGTGGGCCGCCTGAAGCCCGACCCCAGCCTTCTGTATTACTTGCCGGGATGGACTGGCACCGATCCGCCGTCCGTGTCGGGCTCGCTACGGCGTGCGTGCTGCTAGTGCCGCTGGTGGCGATGCAGTTCACCGATGAAGTGAACTGGACTCTGGCCGACTTCGTTCTCGCCGGAGCCCTCCTGGGAGGAAGCGGTCTACTGCTCGAGCTGGCAGTGAGGAAGCCGGGCACCGTGGCGTACCGAGTCGCCGCCATCGCGATCGGCCTCGCCGCCATCGTGCTCGGCGAGGCCGATGACGCGCCCGGGCTCGTGCTCTTCGGTGGCCTGCTAATCGTCGGCACGATTGCGCTGGCGGTCAGGACGGCCCAGCGCAGCGCGTAGCACCCACAGGGTCACACCGGCGCTGTTGCATCTGCCTCGCTGCGATAGCGACGATTGTCGAGCGCGGTCCGACCGGGAGCCTCACCTGATCGGTGGCGGGGTCCCCGTCAGGCTGCCGGCGAGCTCCGGGTCCCACTCACAGACGTCACAGCCGTGCTCGACGGCGGAGCGCGCGAACGTGAGCGCCGCATCGTGTGGCGAGGCGACCGAGCGGATGTCGTCCCAGTCGAGCAGGTACTCGCCCAGGGACGGCTCCCAGCGCGCGGCGGCGGGCGACAGCGTGGCGCCGCCGAAGCCGGGCGTCGCTGGATGGGCGTAGGCGTAGAAGGCCGGGCGCGGGTAGCGCGGATCGCCGGGCCACCAGCCGACCGCAATCTCCTGCGAGTCCATCGCGTTGCGCATGATGAAGTCCTGGGCGGGCGGCTCCGCGGGCGCGCCCGAGTAGACATTGACGGCCAGGTCGAACGATCCCCACCATGCGTTCACCGGAGTCGAGCGCCCGCGGTACGGCGCGCGCAGCGCGGCCAGCACCAGCGCAGCGCGCGTCGCCATCGCGAAGTACGTCGCCACCTGTTCGGGGTCGTAGGTCGCGTGCTCGGTGTCCTCGTCGAGCGGTGCGGTCCACTGCACCTCCTGCGGCGTGGGATCGATCGACACCGGTCCGACCAGCTCGCCGACCGCCGCCATGACGTCGCGTGTGACCTCGCCGACCGCGCGGTCGTGGGTCAGCGGAACGTGTCGACGACGGCCGTCGCTGTGCTCGGCCACCGCCTCGTGCGTCTGCAGGTCCAGTGCGACGACGAACGCGCCCGAGCCGTCGGGGGCGCGCAGGGGGAGCGTCTCCCAGCCGCGCGCGGTGAGTCGCAGAGCGGCGTGCTGGAGCTGCGGCTCGGGCGGAGCGATCGTCGCCGCGAGCTTGCCGAGGACCTGCGTGTGCGCGTGCAGTGTGTCGCAGGTTGCGCTCCACGCCTCGTACGGGAGGGCGGGCCAGCTCATCCGGCGCGCAGGACGAACATCGCGTCATCGACCGCGCACCACGACCAGCTCTCGCCCGGCTCGACCCACGTCGTCATCGGCTGTGGACGGTAGCGCCCGATGAACGTCGTGGGCCGGCCGAGCGTGCTCTGCGATCGCGCGCGTCAGTCCAACATCGTCGGGATGTTGCTCTCGGTGCTGTTCGCCGCGCACTCCGGCGTTGGAGCCGCAATCGGGCTGGTCTCGCTCTTCGTCGCCGCCGGCCTCGTCCTGACGAACCGAAGTGCCGGGACGACCGCGGCCGGTCCGCACCTGGGCCGCTCGATTCATGCCCAAGGACCAACCGGCTAGGTTGCCGGCTTCGTGACTGATACACGAACACTGGACGGCCCGATCGGCCTGGTCGGCGCAGGCTACATCGGCCATCTGTTTGCTCAGCAGTTCGCTCTGGGCGGCTACGAGGTACGCGCGTGGTCGCCCGGCAGGTCGGCACGCACGTTGCATGACCGCTTGCGCCAGAGCCTGTCCACGCTGGCCGAGATCGGCTCCGTGGAACCATCGGCCGTCGACCAGGCTCTGGCTCGGGTCTCCACGCACGACGACCTCGCCACGGCGCTGACACCCTGCGCCGCCGTCATGGAGTCGATCGTCGAGGACGCCCAGGCGAAATCGGCCTGCTACCGCGACATCGAGGCGGTCATCGGCGCCGACGTGCTCCTGTGGAGCTCGACATCCAACTTCCCCATGACCCGGCTCGCCGCGGGCATCACCCACCCCGGACGAGCCATCGTCGTCCATCCGGTACAGACGCAACTGATCATCTTCGTCGAAGTCGTGCCCGGGGAGCAGACGAGCGACGAAACGGTCACGACCACGATGCGCTTCTGCGGCGACGTTCGCCTGCGAGCGGTTCGTCTTCGCAAGGAGATCCCCGGCTTCCTTTGGAACCGTGTCTGGTTCGCCATGCTGCGCGAGATGCTGCACATCGTGGACATCGGCGCTGCCGATCCGCGCGAGCTCGACTCGATCGTCCAGACCACGCTGCGCGCCTTCGTCCCGGCGTTCGGACCGCTCCAGATGACCGATCTCATCGGCCACGACACTTTGCGGGACATTTCAAACGCGCTCTATCCCGAGCTCGCCACCGATCGAACCGCGTCGAGGACGATCGAGCAGCACGTCCAGGATGGCCGGCTCGGCGTGAAGAGCGGGCGGGGCTTCTACGACGACAACGACCAACGG
>Ga0081538_10004795_pt1 | contig 12346 bp, 12 predicted proteins | sample TabmetS5T2R1_FD_71022 | JGI IMG/M metagenome (GOLD analysis project Ga0081538, IMG submission 71022) | Tabebuia heterophylla rhizosphere microbial communities from the University of Puerto Rico - S5T2R1 | ecosystem: Host-associated > Plants > Roots > Rhizosphere ... | reverse complement strand
GATTTGGGCACTCGAACGCGCTTCGGTGCCCAATGGCCCAACGCGCTTGCCGACGCGACGCTCGGCGCTTCCGGTGCGTGGGCGCCCGACGCGATGCGACGGGGGTAGGAGCTCGTGGTTGTCACGTCGAGCGCCCGCAGCCTGCGCACGCGCTCGGCGAGCGGCGGATTCGTCACGAACGGTCAACCGCTCGACGAGGCTAGCCGCCGGGGAGCGCGCCGGAGGGCTGATAGAGCCAGACGGGCTTCGGGTCTGCCGCGTTCCAGCCAGTGACACCGCCGGCCCAGGCTAGGGCTTGCGCCGCCTCGTCAGAGGTGACCTCGACCCTTTCGCGGCCGTTGAGAAGCGCGGCGATGGGTGCCGGGATGTCTCCACGCTGCCGCGCCGCAGTCCACCAGCTCGACGCCGACGCGTAAGGGCCGACTCGGAGAGCCAGATACGAAGCCATGGCGACGGATCCTACCTCTGGTCCGCAGGTCATTTGTGGATGACGGCGGGGGAGGTCACGCGGGTTTGCCGGCTTCGATCCAGCGGCGGAAGATGGCGACGCGCTCGGCGGGCCAAGCTCCGTCACATGGCATCGTGCCGTCCTCGAGCCGGTCGAGGATCGCGTCGGCGTGGGTCGCGACGTCGTCGACGGACCAGAGATCGAAGGCAGAGCGCATCGAATCGCGGTCCCGCTCTCGAAACAGCGGCTTGACGTCCTCGTCGAACTGCATCGGCGTCCTCCGTTATTGCGGCTGCGTCACACGCTTCGACCGGATCAGGACTACCGGGCCGCCAATGCCTCTCACCTCATGCTCGGCAGCGCCGCGTGCTCGAGTGCCCAGTCGAGCGCGTAGTCGGCGACCTGCTCCCAGCCCGGCGCCGCGGGGAGCAGATGCGGACCCTCGAACTGCTCGACCTCGGTGATGACGTTGTCGTTCCAGTGCTTGGCGTTCGAGCGCTGGATCGACGGTGGCATCAGGTGGTCGTCGCTGCCGGAGATGAACAGCAGCGGCGCGCGCTCCTCGTTGTCGTAGTCCACCCAGGTGTCGTCCTTGCCCGGGTGGATGTTCGCGAGCGCGCTGCCCCAGAAGATCTCTCCGGACGCGGGGATGTGGTAGCGCTCGTACAGCCGCCGCGCCTCGTCCTCGGGGAAGCCGTTGGTGAACGTGTAGCTCCACTGCTCGAACGTGAGGCCGACGGCCCTGTGGCGGTTCGCCGGGTTCTTGAGCACCGGGAAGCTGGCGCGCACCTGCGACAGCGGGATGCGCTTGACGCCCTCGGTCGGCGCCGAGTTGATCGCCACGCCGGCGGCGCCGAAGCCGTGGTCGAGCAGGATCTGGGTGAACACGCCGCCGGCGGAGTGGCCGATGATGATCGGAGGCGATTCGAGCCCGCCGACGATTGCCTCGAGGCGCTCGAGGATCGCGGGGACCGTCACGCGCTCGATCGGCGTGGGGTCGGCGTTCAGCGCCTCGACCTCGACCTCGAACCCGGGGTAGGCGGGGGCGATCACGCGGAGCCCCTTGCCCTCGTAGCGCTCGATCCAGTGCTCCCAGCTGCGGGGCGTGACCCAGAAGCCATGGACCAGGACGATCGTGTCAGGCGTGGACGTGGCGGGACTCATCGGCGGCCCTTTCGCTCGTGGCGTTCAGGAACTCGGGACGATCATATTCGGATCTTGCGCACCTACTTCGTCGACGGACGCGGCGACGAGGTGTTGGGCGACCTCTGGGCCTGCCACCGCTGACATCGAGCTCTTCGACTTTCTCGCCCCGTTTATTCGGGGGCGAGCACCGCAAAGCCGAGCGACTCTGCGGCGCTGGCCATGCGGGCGTCGTAGGTGACGACCCCGCCGAGGTCGTCCGCAATCTCGAGTGCGGTCGCCAGGTGCAGAGCATCGAGCGATCGCATCGTGACCGGTTCGAGTTGCGCCGCCGTGGCGCGGATCATCTCGGTGATCTCGACCACCGAAACCTGCGCGACGACCGCATGTGCCTGCGCTAGCAACTGCGGAACGCGCCGACGCACGGCTCGGATGACCTCGACCTCGATGATGGCGCTCGCCAACTGGTCGGGGTCGGCGCCCAGCAGCGCCCGCAATGCGCGCGTCTCGGCTTCCTCGACGACGAGCTTGACGAGCGCCGAGGAGTCGACGTAGATCAGAGCCGTTCCTCGCGCATCTCCTGAACCTCCTCGGACAGCGGGGGGTCGACCGCTACGCGTGCCGGCGGATGAAGATCGGCCAGGCTTCCCCGACCGCGGCGAATCGCAACGCCCCTGGCGATCAGCCTCGTCACTGCGTCGTCGGGAGCCTCGATCGGGCTCAAGACGGCAATCGGGCGGCCGCGCTCGGTCACCTCGAGGCTCTCGCCGCGGCCGACCCGGCGGAGGTAGACGCTCAAGTTCTGGCGCAGTTCGCGGACACCTACGCGATCCATGACGCACAAAATGTAGCACATGGCGCATGAGCCGGGGCAAGACCCTTGCCATTCTCGAGCCCATGATCGAACCCGGAACGCAACCGCCCGACTCACGCTGCCGAACCGCACCTGCGTAACGCCGCACAAGCCGCGGCACGCACTTGCATCTGTCCAAGTCGCGATCGGGAGGATCCGGCGAGCCGACGCAGCGCGCCGATGCTCGGGGGTAGGCGGTCGCTCCCATCTGACTCCGCGCGCTCCGCATGGCCGGACGGGCTCATCTTTGCGGGCCGAGATCGTAGGCTTGGCCCGTGCACCCGCAAATCGAGGTGATCTCCGGCGCGCGCAGCTCGCGGTTCTCGCTCGAGGCCGACCGGACGACCGTCGGCAAGGCGGCCGAGAACGACGTCGCGCTCGAGCACGATCCCATGGCAAGCCAGCTTCACGCGATCCTCGAGCGGTTCCCGGCGGGCTGGTGCGTTATGGATCTCGGCTCCTCAAACGGCACCTGGGTCAACGGGGACCGCATCTGGTCCGCGCATCGGCTCCGTCACGGCGATGAGATCCGGGTCGGGCAGACCCGACTCGTCTTCCGCGATCCACTGAGCGCCGGTGGTGCCGTGACGGAGGCCGAAGACGCACCTCCGACATTGACCGCCCGCGAGCGCGACGTGCTCGTGGCTCTATGTCGGCCGCTGCTCGACAGAGACATGTTCACCGAGCCCGCCTCGACGCGGGCGATCGCCGGCGACCTCGTGATCACCCAGGCCGCAGTCAAGCAGCACCTCGCCAACCTCTACGACAAGTTCGGCGTTCAGGCCGGCGATTCGCATCGGCGTGCGCGGCTCGCGAACGAGGCGCTGCGGCGCGGCGCGGTGTCGCTGACGCATCTGCGGGAGAGCGAACCGACGGAGAATTAGGAGCAGACCGCCCGGTACTCCTGGTCCGGGACGAGCTCATCCCACTCCGCTCGCGTCAGCTCCCTCCCGCCGACGCGACACGCATGCTTCGACCAGGCGTCCGGACTCACCTCCCAGCGCTGCGCCGCACCCAACTCATGCAGGACGAACAGCCGCCGGCCGTCAGGGGTAAAGCGGCTCGATATCTGGCCTAGACGCCCGGGGAGCTTTCCGAGCGAGCGGCGCGACTCGACGTCCCAGAGGATCACGCTGCCGTCGGATCCGCTCGTCGCGAGCGTCCGGCCGTCGGGCGAGAACTCCGAAGTGAAGACCAAACCCTCGTGGCCCCTCAGCGGTGGGCCGATTCGCCGGCGCTCGGCGACGTCCCACAGCTGCGTGTAATACGAGGAGGTGACGGCGAGCAGCCGCCCATCCGGCGAGAAGCGAACCCACCAACCGTGGTCTCCGGCGCGGCGCGTCAGGCGGGCGACCAGCCGAAGAGACCGACCGTCGCGCAGCTCGGTGCCCCGTTCGGCGAGCCCGACCGCGAGCATCCCGCCATCGGGGCTGTAGGACAGGTGGGCCGGAAACCCGGCCAGCCGCGGAGCCCGGTGCACCTTGCCGCTACCCAAGTCCAGCTGCTGCAGGTTGCCCTCGATGTCCGCTACTGCAAGGCGGCTGCCATCGGGCGAGAATGCCATGGCCTGTACCGGAGCACCGAGGCGCAGCGGCGGCCGCACGCGGCGGCCGCTGGCTGCGTGCCGTAGCTCCACCGTGCCGGTCAAGCCCGTCACGGCGATCGATCGACCGTCAGGGCTGAACTCGACCACTGCCACGGGTGCGCCCTCGATCCCCGGCAGGTCGCGGAGGCGGCGCAGCGTGCGCGCGTCATGCAGGCGCACGCCGCCGCCGGAGAGCCCGGCGGCAACAGTCCGGCCGGACGGGCTGATCGCGAGCGGCGGCGGATAACCCCCGTTTTCATCTGCCGCTCGGAATGGGCGCGCGAGGCGGCGGTCGCCGACGATATCCCAGGCGATAATCCGGCCGTCGAGCCCAGCGGTGTAGAGCGTATGGCCGTCGTCGGTGAACCTGAGGGTGTTGATGGCGCCGGTCTGTCCGCTCAGCGTCTCGCGCACCTCGCCCGAGCGGAGGTCCCGGATCAGCACCCGGCCGTCGCCGGCCGTTGTCGCAAGCGTCCGTCCATCGGCGCTGAACGCCAGTGCCCGCACCCGATCCTCGTGCCGCCCCGCCAGCGTGCGGCGCTCACCCGTGCGGAGATCTAGGATGGCGACGCTGCCGTTGAAGCCGCCGAGGGCGGCACTGCGCCCGTCCGGAGCCAGTCCGCGGGCCGCGCCGCCCACCGGGATCCGCCGCCGCACGCGCAGCGTCGCCGCGTCCACGACGTGTGTGGTGCGCCCGGTCAAGAGCACGCGGTCACGTCGAGACTGGACCGCCGGCGCAGGTCCCGCCGCCCCCCGGCCGATGCGAACACCACGTCCCAAGGGCCTGCCGGTGCTCGCGTCGTACCGTCGCAGATACGGCGGGGCCCCCTCCGGCGCGTCCGGCAGGACGCTCACAAGGACGGTACGACCTTCGTCGGTGAAGCGGACATCCGCGACCACCGAAAATCCGGAGGGGTCGCGGAAGGTTCCGACATCGATCTTGCGGACCACCTTCCTGGTGGCGACGTCGACGAGCTTCACGCTCACTGCGTCCTCTGCCTCGCCCACCCGACCCGCGACTGCAAACAGCTTGCCGTTCGGCGAGAAGTCGACGCCCGCGAGCCCGAAAAGGTTGACCTGCAGCGGTCGACCGATGCGCTCGCGTGTGCGCGTGTCCAGCAAGACGACCGTCCCATTGTCGTCCCCGGCGGCGAGCATCCGATCGCGAGGTCCAAGCGCGAGCGTGAGGAGCGGATTCCCGTCTCCTTGCATCACGCCGATCGCAGCCGGCCGGCGCACCAGCGCCGAGAGCAAGTAGCCGCGAGTGGCGACGGAGTCATCGAGCTCGCGCCCCGCCTGTGCGAGCAGCAGGCTCCGATCCAGGCGGTCTTCGACGAGCGCCTCCGCGCCCAAGCGCTGCGCATCCGCGGTCCGAGCGGAATCGCGCGCCCGGCCGCCCTCGCTCAGCGCAAGGATTCCCGCGATCACTGCCGCGACGAGCAGCAGGCCCACGCCGCCGAGCAGAATGCGCAAGCGCCGGTTGGCGCGCAGCTGCGTGCGTCGTTCGCGCTCTGACTCCGCGACGCTCGCGTCGAGAAATCCGCGCTCGGTCGCGTTGAGCGCGTCCGGTCGCGACTGCGCCCATTCCACCGCCGCGGCGAGCCTCGTGCCGCGATATAGATCGCCGGACTCCCGGCCTCCCGCGTCCCAGAGGCGGGCCGCGTCGCCGAGCCGGCGGTGGAGGGTGATCCCTGCTCTGTCCTCCTCCAACCACGCCCGCAGCATCGGCCACTCGCGGATCAGCACCTCGTGGGCGACCTCCGCGGTCCCCTCGCCGAGCGTCACGAGCCTCGCCTCCGCAAGGCGGTCCAGCAACGCCCCGACCTCCTCCGGGGAGGCTCCCTCGGGAACAAGCTCCTCGACCGCGACCCGGCGCCGCGTGTCCTCGATGCCCTCGCCCAGTTCGGTGAGGCGCAGGAAGACGCTTCGCATCAAGCCCTGGCGATCGGGCGGCACCGCCTCCACGACCGCGTCGGCCGTCTGCGCGATCGCCGACGCGACGCCGCCGCTGGCGCGGTACCCCTCGACCGTAAGCGTCCGCCCGTCGCGCTGTTCCCAGGTCACGCGCAGCGCGTGCGAGAGCAGCGGCAGGGCGCCCGGCTCGCGCGCCACGTCTCGCAGGATCAGCTCCACGAGGCCCGGCTCGGGTCGCAGGCCGGCCACGCGCGCCGGCTGGGTGATGGCCTGCTCGAGCTCTCCGTCGGACATGGCTCCGAGCAAGAGCTGATTGTCTGCGACCGCCCGCGCCAACTGTGTGTGGTCGCTCAGCTTCCCGTAGAGGTCGGCGCGCACGCCGATCACGACCGGAGAGCGCAGCGCGAGCAGTCCGTCGATGAAGGCGTCGCGCCGCGCGTGGTCCCCACACAGCGTGTAGAGCTCCTCGAACTGATCGACGACGACCAGCTCGCGCGGATCGCCCGTCGCCTCGAGCCGCGGCTCGGAGCCGGGGAGCAGGATCCGGGCGCGCTCGACCGCCTCGATCTCCCCCGCCAGTGCGGCGGCGATAACGCCGGCGCGCAGCACCGACGACTTGCCGCTCCCGGAGGCCCCGATGACCGCCAGCAACCGTCTGGGCGCCAGGCGCGCGAGGATCTCGTCGACGACGCCCTGACGCCCGAAGAAGAACCGCCGGTCGCCGGGCTCGAACGCCAGCAGTCCCCGATACGGCGACTCGCCGGCGGGCAGCGGCGCGCTGAGCCCGGGCCCCTTTACGGCGTGGATCCTCTCCGGCGCGCGGACTCCGCGGAACCGGTGCGGACCGAGCTCGACCAGCTCACAATCGGGCGGCAGGTGTTGGGCCACAAGCGCAGCCGTCGCCGCGGATACGAAGACCTGGCCGCCGTCGGCCTGTCCTCGCAGCCGCGCCGCCAGGTTGACGGTCGGTCCGAAATAGTCGGCTCCGCGACGCTCGGTCTCTCCCGTATGCAGGCCGAAACGGACCGCGAGACGTATCCCACGCGGCCACTGCTCCTCCTGCAGGGCGTGGGTGGCCGCAATGGCAGCGTCGAGCGCCGGAGGCGCCGACTCGAACACCGAGACCGTCGAATCGCCCTCCCCCATGGACTTGAGGAACCGCCCGCCCCGAGACTCCACCTGCGCGGCGATGATCTCGTCGTGGCGCACGAGCGCCTCCGCCATCGCGGCGGGATCGGTTTCCCATAGTTCCGTGGAGCCCTCGATGTCCGACACGCAGAACGTCATCACCCCGGTGGGCAGAGCCGCGCCCCAGCCCATGCGAAGGCTCTCGACCAACTCGCCGGGCGTGGCAGGACGGCGGGCTGGATCTGTCGCAAGGCCGAGGCGCAGCGCCGCCTCGAGCTGCCTGGCCTGAGCTGGATCGATCCCCTCCCAAGACGGCAGCACGCCGGAGGGGGCCGCCCCGCTCAGAAGCGCGAACGCGGTCGCCGCAAGCGAAAACACGTCACTGGCTCGCGATGGCATCCCGTCGGCGGCCAGCTCCGGCGCGCGAAAGCCCGAAGTGCCCATGCGGCGTCGCTGCGCGTAGGGCGCCGAGGACATGCCGAAGTCGACGAGCTTCACACGCCCGCCTCTGGTCAGGATGAGGTTCGCCGGCTTGACGTCGCCGTGAATGACCGGCGGGTCCTGGGAGTGGAGGTGCGTGAGCGCTTCCGCGGTCTGGGCGAGGTACGCAAGCACGCTCGACGGAGCCAGCCCGGGCCGGCCGCGCTCGCGCAGCAGCCTCGCGAGGTCAGTGCCGTCGACCCAGTCCATTGCGACGACGTACCTCTCGCCGTCGAAGAAGTCTTCGCGCACGAGCGGAAGCGCGGGATGCGGGGGAATCGCCAGCAGGATCCGCGCCTCGTTGAGGAGCTCCCGTCGCGCGCGGTCGTCGCGGACCTCGCGAATCTTCAGCGCGACGACTCGGTCGTGCTGGCGGTCCAGGGCCCTGACGACCTGCCCCTCGCCGCCCGCGCCGAGCGTCCCCAGCGGCTCGTACCGGCCCTTGATCAGCGGTGGCGAGGATGTCGGGAGGTTTCCCGCCAAGCCCATGGCGGCATCATCCGCCGCGGCGACCGCTTCAGACAAGGGGTGCCTGCTGGTTGTCGCCCCGGGCTGTCGGCAAGCCGGGCCTTGCTTCGGGGCAAGGTCCCTCGCCCCCGGGCAAGCTTCGCCTTTCCCCGCGTCAGTGCCGTGGCCCCTGAGCGCCCATAGCGCACGCGCTCACCCGAGTGGATGCTTGGTCCCACAGCGATCTATGGAGGTTCGGGGATGCTTGGCACATCGAGAGCAAGGTTTGGGGTCGTGGCGCTGGCCACGCTCGTGATTGTCATCGCCGCCTGCGGTGGCGGCGACGGCGATGACGGAGGGAACGACGGCTCGCTCGCCGAACTGAGAGGCCATCTGGCGGCCGCGGGCGACCTTGGGGTGCAGCAGCAGCGCGAGTTCGAATGGAACAACGCAACGGACCTGCTTGTCCAGGGTCTCGTCATCCCCGAGGCAACGACACCGAGCGAGCTGGGCGCCGCGATCGAGGATGCCGGCTTCCAAGGTGCCGTCGGCAGGGAACTCGCGGACTCGCGCCACAAGTTGAACATGCGGATCGGCGCCGCCCAGTTCGATTCCGCGGAGGGGGCTCGCGAGGCCCGCGATCTTCTTCACGAGCAGGACCTCAAGCAACCGTGCAGTTCCGCCTGCATCGTGTCGCCACGCGAGTACGAGCTCGCCGACATTCCGAATTCCGCCGCGGCTCATCACGTGCCTGTCCGGGGCAAGCTGCCCCTGGGGAGATTCAAGGTCGAGGCCCACCACGCTGAGTTCGTGATCGGCGCGCAGCTATACGTGGTCCAGGCGGACGGGCGGCCGAGCGCGACCTTCGGTGCCGAGTTCGACAGGATCATGCGTAGCGTCTACGAGGCGGCGGCGGGCGCCCACGACTCAGCCGGTGCCTGATGCGAACGGAAGAGGAGCCCGGGTTCCGTCCGGTCGGCCGCGAACCGTCACGGCGCCGAGGCGTTCGTGAAAGACGCTCACCTGACGCGGGCCGAGGCGCGGCGCTGCGCAGTGAGGGTTCATCTCGATCATCTTCTTCGAGGACTCGGATGAACATGGCACCGCTACCCGAGGCAAGCCCCCTGCCATTCTCCAGCGCATGATCGAACCCGGAACGCAGGCGCCCGACTTCGCCCTCGCCGACCAGGACGGCAACGACGTCTCGCTGTCCGACTTCCGCGGCAGGCCCGTCGTCCTCTACTTCTATCCCAAGGCCGGCACGCCCGGCTGCACGACCCAGGCCTGCGGCATCCGCGACCATCGCGCCGACTACGAGGCCGCGGGCGCGGTCGTGCTCGGCGTCTCGCCCGACCCGGTCGAAGCGCTCCGGAAGTTCGCCGACAAGCAGTCGCTGAACTTCCGCCTGCTGGCCGACGAGGACCACTCGGTCTCCGCGCTCTACGGCGTCTGGGCGGAGAAGACGAACTACGGCCGCACCTACTGGGGCGCGCTGCGCACGACGTTCGTGATCGACGAGGACGGCGTCGTCCGCCACGTGATCCCGAAGGTGTCGCCGAAGACGCACGACGAGCAGGTGCTGGCGCTGCTGGGGCACATGGCCGCGGCTTAGCCGCGGTGGCGCCGCGCGTAGCACCGCGTTGCCGACGGCCGACGCCACCTTCTCGACCCCGCTGCGCTCGTCGACGAGCGGGTCGGTGCCGTCGTCGACCTCCTGGCCTTCCCACGCGCCGTCGCCGTCGGTGTCGTGGCTCGTCGGGTCGGACCGCTGCTCAGGGCGGTGGATCGAACCGCACGCGCCGCTCGCCGGCGGGCGCGACGAACTCCAGCAGCCGCGCTCCCTCGGCCACGATCTGGTCGAACGTGCCGGCCGGGTCGTCGGGCTGCGGCGTGAAGCGGTCGATCGTCAGCGTCGCGCGCTCGATGTTCCAGTAGGCGCGGAAGAAGCCGTCGACCAGCAGCGTGCCGATCCAGCGGCCGGTCGGCCACGGCCGCCCGGGCCCGAGGCCGAGCAGCATGCGCGAGCGCTCGGCATGCGAGAGCAGGAGGTTGTCGTACTCGGGCAGGAAGCGCACGGGCGCCGGCGTGGCCGGATCGGGGAGCGGCGCGCCCGGCACGTCGAACAGCTCGCGCCCGCTCTCGTCGGCGGACGTCACGAGCTGCGGCCGCAACCGCTCGAGCACCGCGCGCAGGCCGGTGAAGCCCGACCACGTGCGCACGTCGGCCGTCGACGCGGGGCCGAATGCGGCGAGGTAGCGCAGCACGACCGCGTCGATCGAGGCGGCGCCGTCGAGCCCACTGGCCAGCCACGCCTCGGTGCGCTCCCAGCGCGGGGCGCCGCTCTTCCCCCAGAGCCCGCGTGGCGTCACCTGCACGAGCGCCGTGTGGAACGTGATCGCATGCGCGAGCGCGGCGGCGTCGGCGTCCGGCCAGCGCGGCGCCAGCGCCGCCGCCAGCTCGGCGCGCGTGAGCGGTCCCGCGGCCAGCAGCTCGCGGCCCGCCCCGACGACCTCGTCCAGGTCGGCCCCGGCGAGCTGGCGCAGGTGCTGGCTCCTGAACGTGCGCCCGAGCACGGGCAGCGCCAGCGGGTGCAGCGCCCGGGCGTCGCGCGCGCTGACGAGGTGGATCGTCGAGCGCATCAGCTGCGCGCGGACCGCGGCGCGTGTGGCGATCAGCTCGCTCAGCTGCTCCGGCCGGAAGCCCTCGATGCGCGCCCACAGCGCGACGTACGGATTCGACGGAACCTGCGCCTGCATCCCGACGAGCCGCTCGATCATCTCCAGCGGCGCCGCCGCGCTCCGCTCGAGCAGGCCCTGACGGGCGAGCAGCGCGCGGTTGAGCGCGCGCTGGGAGAGGATCAGTCGCTCCACCAGCCGGGCACCATCTCGGCGTCCTTGTTCTCCGTGTTGGGCGCGCCGAACGCGAGCACCTCGGCGCCGTTGGGGCCGCCCTCGAGACAGCGCATCACCGGCCCGGGGATCCGCACGGCGTCCCACTGCGCGAGCTCCTGGACCTCGTCGTCCAGCTTCAGCCGCGCGCTGCCGCTGACGACGACGTAGACCTCTTCCTGCTCGCCGTGGCGATGACCGAACGGTGTCCGGAAGTTCGGCGCGATCTTGTAGTAGCTCATTCCCGACTGCTCGAGCTGGAGCGGCCTGCGGGCGAAGCGCGACTCCAACCCGGGCGAGAGCTCGAACTTCGGGGCCATGTCCTCGACGTCCTGCTTGAGGTTGAGCTTGGTGTAGTCGGTCATGGTTCGCTCGTACCCGCGATCAGAGCGGGAAGTCCGGGCGGTCGCGCAGCGAGTCGAGGTCGCTGTCCTCGGCGCCCCATTCGCGCACCTCGGGCCGGGCGGCGACCGCCTCGCGCAGGTGTTCGATCGCGGCGTCCGGCTTGCCGGCCCGCGCCTCTACGCACGCGAGGTCGTAGAGCGACGCGCCGTCGCCCGGGTGCGCGGCGAGGCTCTCGCGGATCAGCGCCTCGGCCTGCTCGTACTCGCCGGCCGCGATGTGCGGCTGCGCGCGGAAGCGCCATTCCCAGGCCGAGACCTCGTAGCCCTCGCCAGGCTTGCCGCCGACGGCCAGCACGGTCGTGCCCGGCTGGTCGGCGACCGCGTACCGGCGCGTCCGCGGCTCCGGCAGGAAGACGACCGTGCCCGCCGGCGCGTCGAGCGTCTCGCCGTCCAGCGTGAACCGCGCGCGGCCCGCGATCACCACGTAGAGCTCCTCATGGCCGAACCCCTCCTCGGTGTGGTCCTCGATCACGTCGTCGCCCACCGCGGGCCCGGTGTAGGCGTTGACCCCGAACGCCTGCACGCCGAGCAGCTGGCGCAGCGGAAGCCAGTGCAGCCCGGTGGCTTGGATCGGATCGAGCTCGGAGATGTTCAGCGTGCGGAAGGCCATCCGCGCGAGGCTAGGTACGCGCGGCCGAAACTACAACGCATTCCGGCGCGCCGGTCATGCGCCGTAGCTCCGGCCACGCGTACTAAGCGGCCAGCGCCATGTGCGCGGCGAGAGCGAGCACGAGCGCGTTGCCGGCGAGCGCCGTGTACAGCCGCGCGGCGGGCGGCAGGCGGCGGTGCAGCAGCGCGCCCGCGCCGGCGAGCACCAGCTGCCAGCTGAGCGAGGCCGCGCCCGCCGCCAGCACGAACACGGCCTTCGCCTCGGCGGGCGCCGAGGCGACGGCGGGCAGGCCGGCGATCAGCGCCGCGAAATACGCGACGGTCAGCGGGTTGATCGACGTCAGCGCGAGGAAGCGCAGGAAGGCGCCGCGGCCGGCCGGCGCGGCGACGGCGTCCGCGCCCGGCCGGCGCCGGAGCGACCGCAGCCCGAGCAGCCCGACGATCGCG
>Ga0081538_10004794_pt1 | contig 12347 bp, 11 predicted proteins | sample TabmetS5T2R1_FD_71022 | JGI IMG/M metagenome (GOLD analysis project Ga0081538, IMG submission 71022) | Tabebuia heterophylla rhizosphere microbial communities from the University of Puerto Rico - S5T2R1 | ecosystem: Host-associated > Plants > Roots > Rhizosphere ... | reverse complement strand
AAAAAAAAAAAAAAACCAAGAAAGGGGGGGGGGGGGGGGTGGTCCCGGGGGGGGGGGAGCAAAAAAAAGGGGTGTCCGGGGAGCGAACCCGGAGGAGGCACGACCCCCCACCAAAAGACTTCTCAAACCTGCCCTAACGGGGGGACCCCTCTGGGCGGGTGCCCGCGGCCGAGGCGCGCGTGGGGAGCCGGCTGGGCAGCAGTCCGAGGTGCTCCTCGCGGACCAGGTTGAAGCGCAGCGCGAGCGACACCAGGGCCGCGCGCTGCCAGTCCGCCTTAGTGCCCCCGCCCGGAATTACGGCCGCACCCTCGGTCCCCGGGGGCGTTCCCCCGACCCCCCTCACAGTGCGTGACCGTACTTCCGGTTGGGAGCACTTGTCGGCCCGCGCTGCTTCTCCCGGCTGCTTGACCCGCAGCTTGGTGCGCGCCAGATAGTCGATGTGGAAGTTGACCGCCGTCCTCGTGAGGGCCTTGCACGACTCCAGGCCACGCAAACGCCTCACGACCTCTGGCGCTGAGGGGATCATGACTGCCGAGCTGTCCCGCAGGCGCGGCTCGCACAAGGCGACGAGGATGAGAAAGTACTTCGCGGTCTCATCAAGCGGGAAAGCCGCCACAGTCTGCTCACCGCTGGGGCGCTCCAGCGCCTCGGCGGTGGCGTACGCGTGCGAGGGCGCGAACACCATAAACGCCACGCTGCCCTGCTCCGCTGGCAGCACCACGCGCGCGAACTCGAACGGCACTGGCATGTCCAGCCGCCGCGGCGCCGCCTTGACGAACTCACCTGCCCCCTCGGGGTTCTCCACGATGTAGGTGGTGGAGCGGCTGAGGTTGCTCATCAGCCAGTAGTCCTCGGCAGCGCGGATGCGCCCGGCGAGCCGCGAAACCCCAGAGTCCGGCAAGCAGATGTCCACAGGATGCTCGTCGGTGCCCCTCCCGAAGGTCGCCTCCTGCCCCGGCGCCAGCTCCAGCAGGCGAGGCGCGCCCCGATCACCGTCCCCGGGTAACTGCACGACGATGCTCCTCATCCCAGCCCCATCCATGCTCCTCGACTGCGTTTTCCTCACCTGCCGCGAACCACCCACCCTGTAAGCTTCGAGCTTTTCGCCGAAGCTCGCCAGGCCCACGCTGGTCCTTGCCTGCCCGGCTCGCCCGCACGCGACGGGCGCCCGGCAGGCGCTGGTGCCGACAAAGGAGTGGGTGAATGGCAACGACTTGGCGAGCAGCGGCGCGCCTTCTGGCCAGGAGGCGGTCCTGGTGTGGCATTGGCGTATGCGCCCTCGTTGCGGTCGCCGGCGCGGTCGTCGCCTACGCGCCAATGACCTCGGGTCCGGCCGCTCCGCCAGCGCGTGAGCTGAGCAGCAAGGAGACGATCCTTCTCGAGCACGCTGAGCAGCTCCTAATCGGCCGCTGCATGCGCGCTCATGGGTTCGCCTACGTTGCCGCGCCGCCCCCGTCCGCCCCCGTCCGCGACCAACGCGTCTTCCCCTACGGCATCGACGATGTGACCTGGGCTCAGGCCCACGGCTTCGGCGGCATGGCGCCACAGGGCGCCGCGCAGTCCCAACGCGCCAACCCGAACAGCCGGTACGTCGCGAGCCTGCCGGAGCGACAGCAGGACGCCTACCTCGTCACGCTCCAGGGCACGCCACACGAGAGCGTCTCCGTCACGCTGCCCACCGGGTACACGGTGCTCGCGAGCACCCGCGGGTGCATCGCCGCGGCGCGGGACCAGCTCTACGGCGATTTTCCGCGATGGTTCCGGGCCAGCACGATCGTCAACCACCTCAGCGCGGAGATCCAGCGCAGCGTTCTGGACGATCCCCGGTACCGGCGGGGGCTCGTGGCATGGTCGGCGTGCATGCGCGGCAGCGGCCATCCCGCCGCCAGCCCCTGGCAGCTGCGGGCACAACACGTCGAGCGCTTCGGGCAGGACGGCGGGGCCAGCGCACGGGATCTGGAGCGCGCGCTCGCCGTCGCCGAGGCCCACTGCATGCGCCAGACCGGGCTAGCCGAGGTCGCTCGTGACCTCGAACGTCACTTCACTGGCGAGGTGCGCCAGCTGCGGCGCGCCGAGATTCACGCCGTGCGGGCGCTGCAGATCGCCGCGCTTGGCCGTGCGCGCGAGGTGCTCGCGCCCGATCGCTGACGCCCACCCCGATCTCCTTAAACCGCCACATGAACGGCATGTGGCTCGCAACACCACGACAACGAAAGGAAGGGAGACACGCTATGCGCAACATCCGCTCGACCACCGCTGCGGTGGCAGTCGTAGGAGCGCTCGCGCTCGCCGGCTCGCTTGCCATCCCAGGGACCGCCGCCGCGGGCGACGGCGCCTGCGACCGCGGCAACTTCTGCGCCTGGCAGCACACAAACTACGACGGTCACCGCGAGTCTTGGTCAGGCGACGACCGTTTCTGGGGGAACAACAACAACATCAACGACCAGGACTCCTCCTGGCGTAACGCTGGCATCTCAGGCCCGGGGGTCCGTGACCATGTGCAGGTGTACGACGGCTACTTCCTCGGCGGCGGGAGAACGCTCTGCCTGAGGCCCGGCGAGCGGGTCGCTGGCAACGGCGGCGCCAACGACCGAGGCTCGTCCCACACCTGGACCTTCGGCTGCTGACGGGCCAGCACGATCCACTCCGAGAGGCCATGTCCCGGCTGCTCACCGGCCTGGACATGGCCTCTCAACCATCAGATGTAGCGGCGAGGCACCGTTATGCGTCATGCTCCCCATAGCGTGGCGAAGGGAGGGATGATGATCGTCCCAGTGGTTGGGGTGCTCGTGGGCAGCCCGATTGATCAGAAGGTCATGGACGAGGCGTGCGTGATCCTTGAGAAGTTCGGGATTGCCTACGAGCTGGAGGTCATGAGCGCGCACCGTGACCCAGGGCGCGTCGCGCGCTACGCGCGTGAGGCTGAGGGACGCGGGTTGGGGGTGCTGATCGCTGGTGACAGCCGGGCGGCGCACCTGCCCGGGGTGGTTGCCGCTCACACGGTGCTGCCGGTGATCGGGGTGCCAATCTCATCCTCATCGCCGCTGGGCGGGGCTGGCGCGCTCTACTGCATCGTGCAGATGCCGAAGGGCGTGCCGGTCGCGACCGTGGCCATTGACGGGGCGGCGAACGCGGCGGTGCTCGCTGCGCAGATCCTGTCCGTGGGTGACCCTGAGCTCCGTGAGATGCTCCACGGCTTCAAGCAGCAGCTCGCCGAGGGGTCGCGCCTGTGATCGACCGCTACACGCTCGCCGAGATGGGCGCGCTGTGGACTGATGAGGCGAAGCTCGCGACGTGGGTCGAGGTCGAGGTGCTCGTCTGTGAGGCCTTGGCCGAGCTTTGGGTCATCCCCGACGATGATCTCGCCGCGATCAAGCAGGGCCAGCCGCCTACCCCCGAGCGCTGCGCGGAGATCGAGCGCGAGACGCACCACGACGTCATCGCGTTCCTCACCGCGTTCCGCGAGACGATTCCGTCGGCGGACGCCGCCCGGTGGGTCCACTACGGGCTGACCTCGTCCGACCTGCTCGACACCGCGCTGGCGGTGCGGCTGGCCAGGGCGGCCGACCTGGTGCTGGCCGAGGCCACAGGGTTGGTGACCGCGTTGAAGGCCCGGGCGTTGGCGCACTGGGATGACCTCTGCGTTGGCCGGACCCATGGCGTGCATGCGGAGCCCACGACGTTCGGGCACAAACTCGCCGCGCTCGCGTTTGCGGTGGACCGCGGCCGGCACCGGGTGCGAGCCGCGCGGTCGGCGGTCGCGGTCGGCTCGATCTCTGGCGCGGTCGGCACATACGCGCACCTCGACCCGTCTGTCGAGGCATACGTCTGCGGGCAGCTCGGGCTGGGCGTCGAGCCTGCCCCCACCCAGGTCGTCGCCCGCGACCGGCACGCGGAGCTGCTCTGCGCGCTCGCGCTGCTCGGCGCGGCTGTCGAGCAGGTTGGCCTGGAGATCCGCCATCTCCAGCGCACCGAGGTGCGTGAGGCCGCCGAGCCATTCGGCGCTGGCCAAAAAGGCTCGTCAGCGATGCCACACAAGCGCAACCCGATTCTGTGCGAGCGCATCTGCGGGCTTGCGCGGATCCTGCGGGCGAACGCGCTGGTCGGGATGGAGAACGTCGCGCTGTGGCATGAGCGCGATATCAGCCACTCCTCGGCCGAGCGGGTCGTCCTGCCCGACTCGCTGACCGCCGCGCACTACCAGGCACGGATCGCCACGCGTGTGGTCGAGGGATTAGAGGTCGACGCTGCGCGGATGCGCGCCAACCTTGAGTCCACGGGCGGGCTGGTGTACTCCTCGCAGGTCTTGCTCGCCCTGGTCGAGCGGGGAATGGGGCGCGACGAGGCCTACAAGCTGGTCCAGTCAGCGGCAATGCGGACGTGGGCGACAGGCATAGGCCTTCGTGAGGCGCTGATCGAGGAGGGCGTCGACTTCCCCGTCGACGCCCTCAACCCCGCCCGGCTCCTCACCCACCACGATGTGGTGCGCGCCCGCTTGGAGGCGCTAGAGGTCTGACGCCCGTGGCACGTGAGGCACCAGGCGGGTCGGAACCCGGACGCACTCGGGGGTGGCATCGGGGTCATCAGAGCAGAACTCGAGCGTCAGGCCCTTGTTGCCGTGCGGGTCCTTGCCGGTGAAGTGGACCGGCTCGCCGAAGCAGGCGTCTTTTGACTTGAAGACGTTGTCGGGCGGGGTTGGGCGGTCGACCTTGATCCGCGCGTAGACGCAGGCCCCGTCCTCCTTGTTGGTGTCCTCCAGCTTGAGGTCCCAAGAGGCCTGCTTCGACTCCATCGTGACAGTCCCGTCCACCTTCCCGGCGCCGGTTTGGACCTCCATGTGGTACGGGACTGGGACTGCTTGGGCGGGAAGCGCTGGCAATAGCACCACGGCCATGCTCAGCGCCATCGCCAACAAACGGGAGGTGCGCGGATCTGCTATCAGCATCAAAGGATCCTTGGCTGCTACTGAGGAGTCTCATCCTGAGTCTCAGACTCAGGCTCTGACATCTGGCACACAAGCACGTTGGGATCCACTCCGATATCCGCCAGGGCGTTGTCGGGAGTGGTGGAGCTGGTGGAGCAAGGACGACGCGTTGAGCTGGCTGCCGGAGTGGACGTTTGGGTAGCTGGAGTAGCTGGGGTAGCTGGGGTTTGAGCAGATGGAGCAGGCATCATCATCGGGGCAGGTACCACCACCGTGGCGGGCGCTTGTGGGGCCTGGGGGGCTTGTGGGGCCTGGGGGGCTTGCGCGGCCTGGGAGGCCTGCGAGGCCTGCGCGGCCTGGGTATACGTCGTCGTGCCAGGAGGCTGGACAGGCTGTTGGCCAGGCACCTGAGCAAGTGTGTGGGTGGGAACATACGCGGCTGCGGGCATATAGCCACCAGCAGACGGCCGGCCTTCAGCCTGTATGCCGACAAGCAGCGCGATCAACAGGATTGCGACGCCTGCGGCTGCGACCATGAGGTATTTCATTGTCTCCCCTTCCCCGGGAATTGCCTTACTAGGCGTTTTGGAGTAGTCAGGTTAGCCCCGGGGGAGAATAGCCGTCAACAGCGCGGGTAGCCGATTTAGCCCTTCCGGGCTACTACTTAGGGCAAATGGAGTGGTTGACCATGGAGAACGGAAAGGCTACGGCATACCGTGACGCAGCAGAAATTCCATTTCCGGAGTTCACAGCAGAGCCGTGGCGCACCACCCAGCTCGGGATAGCTGGGATGCATCGGCGTTGACGCCGAGGACGCCCGCCGGTGAACGAGCCGCTCAGATCAGGCCACGGCGGAGGGCGTACGCGACCGCATGGGACCGGTTACGCAGCTGCAGCCTGGTCGTGAGGTCGTGGAGGATGTTTTTAATCGTACGCTCCGAGTAGCAGAGCCGGTGTGCGATCTCCTGCGTGCTGAGACCATCGGCGACTAGGCGGAGCACCTCGACCTCGCGCTGGGTCAGCCCTGTCAGCGTGAGGCCGCGGGGCGTGAGCAGCTCGCGTTGGAGGTTGCCCATCTGGCTCAAGAGCCGCCCGAGCAGATCTGGGGGGATTGAGCCGTCGCCCGTAACCACTGTCTTCACAACCGCGACCAAGCGTTCGGGCGTTGCCTCGCTACGGCGGACAAGACCGCACACGCCAGCCTCCACGGCAGCGAACAGCGCGGCGTCGTCGATCCGGGTCGCGACCAGGACGACCTTGCGGCCCTCGTTGCGCTGTGACGCCCGGATCATGCGCAAAGCAATCTCATTCACATCGTCCGTGACGATGATCGTCACTTCCGCATGGTGCTGCTCGCCGTCGGCGAGCAGCTTTACTTCGGGCCGATAGCGCAGTTGACCGTCGATGCCGGCCCTCGACACGGGATCCTCTGCGTAAATGTGCACACCAATACGCGTATCTCGCCGGCCCTCCGTGGCCGGCTGAGCTTTGACCGTGCTGCCTTGCCCGTTAGCCTCATCAAGAGCCGGGCGCAGGCGCCGCAGCTGCGCGCTTACGGGTGTTCTCCTCGACGCGCGCCTCCCGGATCTGCGTACAGGTGCAGAAGCGCTGTGTTGATCCATTCCCACCCCTTTTTCCGCTGTCGAACCTCGACATTGCGCAACCCCAGGCTCCAGCATAAGAGGCAAGTCAACGGGGTTTGATACACCTATCAGCCTGCACTGCGGCACGGCGCCTGCTGCCCGAACAGGCATCAACTCCACTCAAGCCATTAGAACCCCCAGCATGCACCGGGATGAGCGCGCAGGCTGGGCGCCGGTGACCGCCAAATGCCGTGAAGAGCACCTTCAGCGCCCGCCTCGCGTTCGCCCTTTTGGGCAAGGGCCGGTGCCCAAAGGTCTGCATCGGCTCCACTGCGCCGGATCGGACCCTAGCGGCATCCTGGCAACGTGATCCACGAAGTCGACGAGGCCTTGCAGGCGCTCATCCGGCGGGAGGCGATCAACGGCTCTGACGTTGAGGTTTCCTTCGAGGCTCCCTCCAAGGAGTGGGCTGCCAGGCGCAACGCGCCGACCGTCAACCTCTACTTGTACGACATCCGTGAGGACCTCCGGCGGCGCGAGCGTGGCCTGATCAATGAGTACGACGAGCGGGGGAGGGTCGTCGCGCGGAGGCTCCCGCCCCGCCACTTCAAACTGTCCTATCTCATCACCGCCTGGACGCAACGACCTCAGGACGAGCACCGGCTGCTGTCTGCGCTGCTCGCGTGCTTCCTGCGTCATGACCGGCTGCCGGATGACGTGCTCAATGGCGCCTTGAGCCAGCTGGGCCTGCCTGTTCCTGTGAGCGTCGCGCTCCCACCGCCCGAGGACCGCTCGTTCGCGGACGTCTGGTCGGCCTTGGGGGGTGAGCTGAAGCCATCGCTCGACATCGTCATCTGCGCGCCTACTGACACCGGGCAGACCTTCGACGCGGGGCCGCAGGTTACCGAGCCCCCGCACCTGCACATCGCTGACACCAGGGGCGACTCCGAGGAGTGGGCCCCGACTGGGCCGCCGAGCGAGGCAGCAGAGGGATGAGCCAGATCCGGAAGGCTCCCATGAGCAGGCTCCCATGAGCTCGGCCGGCATGGGCACCTCCGGCGAAGCCAACCTCCGTCACCTTTTGGGCCGGATCGCCGTCGTGGAGGCGCGCGTGCGGGCAGCCGTGGCCAGGCGCCGCGAGCACGATCCCGCCCCTGATGACCCGCTGCGTGGCCTTTACCTCTCGGACGAGCAGGTCGACCGGCTGCTGCTCGTCGAGGGCACACCGCCGCCGCCAACAGGCGCGGACGCGACCGCCCTCGACGAGGTCGAGCACGCGGCCGACATCGCTGAGGCGGCCGGGGCCGACCTGCGCATCCGCCGGCTGGCGCGCAGCTTCGGGCTGCAACCGGTCGATGTCGAGCTGCTGCTTATCGCGCTCGCGCCCGACCTCGACAGCCGGCTTGAGCGCCTCTACGGCTACCTCAATGACGACGTGACGCTCCGGCGTGCCACGATCGGGCTTGCCCTCGACCTGTGCGGAGCCTCACCGGCCAACATCGACCTCCGGCGGCGCTTGAGCCCCGCGAGCGCGCTGGTCCGCGGCGGCCTGATCCTGGTCGAGGAGCCCGCGCGGCCGTTCCTCACCCGCTCGCTGCGGGTGCCCGATCGGGTCACCGCCCACCTGCTCGGCGACGACCAGCCTGATCCCGCGATCACCGCGCTGCTGGAGCCGGCGCCCCCGGTCGACGCCGCTGACGACCTCGCCATAGGCCGCGCGCTCCAGCAGGGCGCCCGGCTGTGCTACGTGCGGGACCGCCCTGGCGGCGCTGCGCGGACCATCGCGGTGGCTGCGCTGACCGCCGCTGGGCACGTGCCCCTTTGCCTCCAGCTGGGCTGGCTGCGCCCCGACGACGATCTGGCCGCCCTCGCGCAAGGCCTGGCTCGTGAGGCGCGGCTGGTCGGCGGCGGGTTGGTCGCCAGCCCGATCGAGGTGCTGGCCGAGCGTGGCCCCCAAGCCGTCCGCGCTTTGGCTGACTGCGCGGCCCTAGCCGAGTGCACCGTGCCGCTCGTGCTCACCGGGCATCGCGGCTGGGACCCAAGTTGGACCAGCGCGGTCCCCCTGCTGCTCGACGCGCCGGTCCCGCGCTCGCAGGACCGCGCCGACCGGTGGCAGGCAAACCTCAATGGTGACGCCCCTGGCGACTTCGAGCACGCAGCCCTGACCGCGCAGTTCCTGCTCACTCCTGAGCAGGTGGCGAGGGCGGTCCAAAGCGCCCGCCTGCAGGCCAGCCTCGACGGCGGCGCGTTGACCCTCGCCCACTTGCAGTCGGGAGCCCGAGCCCAGAACGCTGCCGGCCTCGAGCGGCTCGCTCGGCGCATCGATCCCACTGTGAGCTGGGGCGACCTCGTGCTGCCGCCCGGCCCGCTCACCCAGCTGCGGGAGCTGGCTGCCCGCGCCCGCCACCGCGACCGTGTCCTCCATGACTGGGCCATGCGCCCTGGTGGGGGCCGCGGCTGCGGGGTCACCGCCCTGTTCGTGGGCGACTCCGGCACTGGTAAGACGATGTCGGCCGAGGTGATCGCCGCTGAGCTGGGCCTCGATCTCTACACCGTGAACCTCGCCACCGTCGTTGACAAGTACGTCGGCGAGACCGAGAAGAACCTCGAGCGCATCTTCACCGAGGCGGCCGGCGTCAACGGTGTGCTGCTCTTCGACGAGGCGGATGCGATCTTCGGCAAACGCTCCGAGGTCCGCGATGCCCACGACCGCTACGCGAACATCGAGACCGCGTACCTCCTGCAGCGCATGGAGTCCTTCGATGGGCTCGCCATCCTGGCCACGAACCTGCGCGCCAACGTCGACGAGGCCTTCATGCGCCGCCTCGACGCCGTTATCGACTTCCCCACCCCCGACGAGACTCAGCGGCGGCAGCTTTGGGAGCGCTGCCTCGGGTCGGCGCTGCCCAGAGCGGGCGACATCGACCTGGATTTCTGCGCCCACGCCTTCGAGCTGTCCGGTGGGAACATCCGCAGCATCGCGCTGACCGCCGCCTACCTCGTCGCCGATGCTGACCGCCCGCTGTCGATGGCCGACCTGATCCGTGCCATCCAGCGGGAGTACCGCAAGCTCGGCCGCCTTTGCCTGGAAAGCGAGTTCGGCCGCTACCACGCGCTGCTCACATAAGGAGGTGTGCGCTGCGTGATTATCTGCGCGAATTGCGGCCATGCGAATGAGGACGGCGCCGACTTCTGCGCCAACCCGGACTGCAAGGCCTACCTGCAGTGGGAGGAGCCGGCGCCTAAGGAGGAGCCCGCGGCCGGCGACGAGTCTGCGGCCGGGAACGGGTCCGCGCCCGCGGACGAGCGCATCTCCGATGACGACCGCGCGTTGGCGATGCGGACGCCGGTCTCGCTTGCCCCGCCGCAAGCGCCGCCTGAGGAGAAGCGGCAGGGTGTGCTGGTCACGCTCGCCCGTGAGCCGGTGGTGGTCGAGGCGGGTGAGGAGGCCACGCTCGGCGTGCGGGTCCGGAACACCGGCACGATCGTTGAGGAGTTTGTCCTTGAGGTGACCGGCGCCCCGGCCGGGTGGGCCACGATCGAGCCGGCGTCCTTGTCGCTGTTCCCGGGCGCTGATCAGTCGGCGGTGATCACCTTCCGGCCTCCGCGGGCGCCGGATACGCCGGCGGGGGCGTTGCCGTTCCGGGTTAAGGCCACATCCAAGGTGGACCCGAGCGTGTCTGGCAGCGATTCCGGTGTGGTGACGGTTGAGGGCTTTCGCCTGCTGTTGGTGGAGCTGACGCCCCAGGGGACAAGCGGTCGTTGGATGACGACCCATCGCCTCAGTGTCACGAATCAGGGCAATTTGCCGTTGTCGGCGACCGTCCGCGGGAAGGACCCCACCGAGGATTTGCGTTTCAAGGTGACCCCTGAGGAGCTTGAGCTTGGGGCGAACAGCCAAGGCAGCGTGAAGGTGCGGGCACTCTCCCGCCGCTGGCTGTGGACGTCCAGGCGCGGATCGGTTCAGCACCCATTCCAGGTGGTCACGCGACCGGAGGACAGTCCTGCGGTCACTACCGACGGAACGATGACGCAGCTCCCCCTGCTGCCGGGGTGGATCTTGCGTGCGGTCGCCGCGGTGTGTGCCATCGCGCTTGCCTTCGGTGGCGTGGCGCTGGTCAGGAGCCTCACGAGGAAGCCTGAGGTGGTCCTCCAGACCCCGGCCGTGACGGAGTCGCCGTCCGCCCCCGCATCACCGCCCCCGGTAGCCGCGCCGCCTGCGGTTCCGGCTCCTGCGCCTGCGCCGGCTCCTGCGCCTGGAGCTGGGGCTGGGGCTGAGAAGCCGGCCGGGGCTGGGGCTGAGAAGCCAGCCGGAGCCGGAGGTGAGAAACCGGCCGAGAAGGAGCCTGAGAAGCCGGCCGAGGAGTCACCCGCCGCGCCCGCCAAGGTCAAAGTCCCCGGTGTCGCGGGGCAGAGTGGGCCGGCCGCCGTCCAGGCGCTCCAGGCGGCTGGCCTAAAGCCTGAGCTCCAGCAGCCGGAGGTCAATAACGCCGTGGCGAAAGACAGCGTGATCCGCACAGATCCTGCCGCAGGCACGGAGGCCGACAAGGACTCTGCGGTGAGGCTGTTCGTCTCGTCCGGCCCGACCCCACCGTTCGACCTGCTCGGCGCCGCGGAGGACGCGGATTGGTCGAACGGCGATGGCGCCTTGAAGTTCGGGAAGGAAGACGGCAGCAAAGGATTCGTGACCGTCAGACAGAACGCCCAGCTTGAGGATGATGACACCAAACCCCTCCAAGTCCTGGAGACCAACCCACAACCGGACCCTGATGGCTTCATCCAGGGGGAGTTCAAGCTTCCGGCGCCAATCATCGCCGGTGATCATTTCACGAGCCGTGTGGGCTTCTTGGCCCCTCCACCTAGCCCTAGTCCTCCATCTAGCGAAAACGAGGCTGGTGAGGTTGATTTCTTAGTCATGGTGGTGGACGCTCAGGGTACCCCTCGTGTTGCTGGCAGCGTGCACGACAAGTCCGACGACGCAAAGCTCCAGCAGCTGGATATCGATCTCTCGGACTTTGCTGGGGCGCAGACCATTCGCCTGCGGGTGAACGCGGGGTCCTCAGCGCAATCGGACTCTGGGGTGGTGTGGGTCGATCCCACGATCGCCGGGAAGGCAGGTGGGTAGGCAACGGGTCTGCCCACTGTGGCGCGGGTGACCATCCTGGGGCCGGTGGATCACGTAAGGCTTAAGCGATTGTTCAGTAAGGCAGAGGAGACAGAATGCGAGCGTACGATGCGGGGTGCGCGGCGTGATTATGTGCGCGAGCTGCGGGCAGGCGAATGAGGACGGCGCCGACTTCTGCGCCAACCCGGAGTGCAAGGCCTATTTGCAATGGGCCGAGCGCGCCTCCGAGGACGAGCGGGCAGCCAGGACCGAGCGCGCGGTCGACGATGAGCGCGCGTTGGCGATGCGGACGCCGGTCTCGCTCGCCCCAGCGCAAGCGCCGCCTGAGGAGAAGCGGCAGGGTGTGCTGGTCACGCTCGCCCGTGAGCCGGTGGTGGTCGAGGCGGGTGAGGAGGCCACGCTCGGCGTGCGGGTCCGCAACACCGGCACGATCGTCGAGGAGTTCGTCCTTGAGGTGACCGGCGCCCCAGCTGGGTGGACCAAGGTCGAGCCGGCGTCTTTGTCCCTGTTCCCGGGCGCTGATCAGTCGGCGGTGATCACGTTCCGGCCTCCGCGGGCGCCGGATACGCCGGCGGGGGCGTTGCCGTTCCGGGTCAAGGCCGCCTCCAAGGTGGACCCGAGCGTGTCTGGCAGCGATTCCGGTGTGGTGACGGTTGAGGGCTTTCGCCTGCTGTTGGTGGAGCTGACGCCCCAGGGGACAAGCGGTCGTTGGATG
>Ga0081538_10004793_pt1 | contig 12355 bp, 14 predicted proteins | sample TabmetS5T2R1_FD_71022 | JGI IMG/M metagenome (GOLD analysis project Ga0081538, IMG submission 71022) | Tabebuia heterophylla rhizosphere microbial communities from the University of Puerto Rico - S5T2R1 | ecosystem: Host-associated > Plants > Roots > Rhizosphere ... | reverse complement strand
GGGCGGCGAGAACTGCTTCTTCGCCGTGACCGGCATCACCGACGGCGAGGTGCTGCGGGGCGTCCACTACGACAGCCAGGGCGCGTCGACCCAGTCGCTGGTCATGCGGTCCAAGTCGGGAACTGTCCGCCTCATCAGCGCCCAGCACAAGCTCTCGAAGCTGGCCCACTTCGCGTCGATCGACTTCGCCTGACGCCCGCGGTCCGCGTCTGGCCGACGTCCAGCGCTACATGTGGCTGGCGATGCGCGCTGCGGCCCAGCGGCGGACGCCGCGCGGCACGGGTCCCGTGGCGGCCGCCGCCACCTTGTTGACCCGACCGGTCACGACCCAGGACTTGCCTGAGCGGGCCGCAGCCAGAGCCTCGGCGGCGCAGTCGTCGGCCGACTGCCATGGCATCCCCAGGGGACGGCGGGGCTCGGTGCCGGCCCGGTCGTGGAACTCGGTGCGGGTCAAGCCCGGGAGGACGGTCGTGACCGTCACGCCGGTTCCGGCGAGCTCGCCCGACACGGCCTCGCCGAACAGCGCCACGAATCCCTTGGTGGCCCCGTAGGTGGCATTGCCGGGGGTGGCCTGGAGCGCCGACATCGACGAGATGTTCATGATCGACCCGCGTGCCCGCGGCACCATCGCCCGCATGGCGGCGTGGGTGAGCCGCACCAGTGCGGTCACGTTGACGGCGATCTCCTGCGTCTCGGTGTCGATGTCGGACTCGACGAACGGGCCATAGGTGCCGAACCCGGCGTTGTTGACCAGCAGGTCGATCGGCCTCTCGTCGTCCGTCACGCGGGCCTCCACGGCCGCCAGCGACGCCCCGTCGGCCAGGTCCGCAGGCAGCACCTCGACCGCCACGCCGCCCCCGGCGCGGCCCGCGCCGCCCAGCTCGACGGCGAGGGCGTCGAGGCGAGCCTTGTCCCGGGCCACGACGACGAGGTCGGTGCCCTCGGCGGCGAGCCGACGGGCAAGAGCGGCGCCGATCCCCGACGATGCCCCCGTGACCAGTGCGGTGCGCCAGCCGACGGACTGCGGCGAGGTATCCGACATGGCCGGGCAGCGTAGACCTCACCCCGGCAGCCAGCGGCCGCTGAACCTCGCATCGGCGATCGGCCGCCACACCCGGCCGCGTCCCTCCTCCAGCAGGTCCACGGACTCGAAGCGCACGTCGACGACGTAGTCGGCCAGCGCTGCCACCGCGGCCGGGATGCGCTCCGGATCGAGCTCGTCGGCCAGGGTGACGTGAGGGACGAAGGCCCGCGTCAGCGGGCGATCCAGCGGCGAGTGGAAGACGCGACCCCGGAGCGCGTGCAGTGCCGCCACGTCGCCGCGCACATCCAGGTAGACGACCGGCGTCACCGGATGGAACGTCGTGGCCGGGCCGAGCCGCAGGTCCAACGGGCGGGTCTGCGTGGCGGCCCGCCGGAGGAGGTCGAGGGCCGCCGGCATGTCGTCCTCGCGGACGTTGACCGGCGGGACGAGGGTGAGGTGTGAAGGGATGCGACCGAGCGAGCCGTCGCCGAGGGCCCGGCGGAGGCCGTCCACCTCGGTCGCCGCCGGGTCCGGCAGCAGCAACACGACCCCCAACCGGCGTCGGGGCACCAACGGGCTCCTGCTATCCGGCGGCGCAGGTCGACACGGGCTCGTCACCGGCGGCCCGCTGCTGCAGCCAGTCGAAGGTGTCGCTGACGGCGTCCGGCACCGCTTGGACGTGGCTCTGACCCTTGTCGTAGACCCGGCGCTCGACGACCTGGCCCTCTGTGCACATCCGCTGCACCAGCACCTGGCTCAGTGCGGCCGGCACGACGTCGTCGGCGGCGCTGTGGACGATCAGGATCGGGCTGTCGGTCGCCACGCGGCCGGGGTCGTTGGCGACCTCCAGGTCGGCCCACGGCTGCACGTCGGCGAGCCCGGGCTTCAGGAGCTCGGCGTTGGGAGTGCCGGCGAAGTGCCGGATCACGTCGCCGACGCAACCCCGGTCCACCTGCGGCAGCTCCGCCTCACCCGCGGGGGTGAGGACCAGCGAGGGATCGGCCTCGGGATAGGCCTCGGCAAACCCGGCGATGATCATGTAGAGGAACCCGGCGATCGGCAACGACCCGGCGGCGCCGAAGATGATCGGCAGCTCGGTGGCCGGCGCACCCGCCACGCTGCCGACGAGCTCGTAGTCCGGCGCCCAGTCGGCCGCCAGCTGGCCGGCGAACAGCGCACCATGGCCGCCCTGCGAGTAGCCGAAGATCGAGAGCTGGTCGCCGGCGTCGGCATCGGGTAGCTCACGGGCGGCGAGGGCCGCGTCGAGCACGCCCCGTCCCTCGCTCTCGCCCACCAGGTAGGGATGGCGGCCGGGGGTGCCCAGGCCCTCGTAGTCGCTCAGCACGACCAGGTAGCCGGCATCCACGAACGGGCCCATGAGGGACAGCTCCGTGGCCGCCGGGTGCTTCGACGGGGCGCACTCGTCGGCGATGCCGCTGGTGCCGTGCGCGATCGTCAGCACCGGACGGCCCCCGTCCGGACCCTCGCCGGGCGGCACCAGCGCCGTCCCGGTCACCAGGATCGGCTCGCCCTCGAGCGACTCGGACAGGTACATGATCCGCCAGGCGGTGGCCCCGCCCACGTCGAGGCCATCGACCCGTTGGTACCGCACCAGCGTGCCGTGCTCGTCGTCTGGCACCGGGTCGGGGGCGGCGTAGAAGTCGCCACCGTCGAACTCCTGGGCCTGCCGCTCGCCGCCCGCCGCCGACTCGTCGCCGGTTGCGCCCGAATCCGCCGGCCGATCGGAGCCGCCCGGGCCCCCGGAGCACGCCGCGAGCAGCCCGGCGAGCACGAGCACCCCGAGCGATCGGCGCATCGGCGCATCGTGCGAGCCACCCCGCCAGTCTTCCCGAGGCACTGGGTTCCGTCACGTCGAGGGCGAGGTCATGGGTTCCGTGCCCGGCACCCATTGCCTCGGGCTGGTTCATGGGGAACCCATTGCCTCGGGCAAGAGTGGGTTTGGATCGCCTCGCGGCCCGCAACGGGCCAAGAGATCAGACGCCGCGGACGCCGCCGGCGGCGGACAGACGGACGTGGGCACGGCGGGCGGTGGCCTCCGCCTCGGCGTCATCGTTGTGCCGGACCCGCTGCTCAGCCTCCTCGGCGGCGCGTCGGGCCCGCTCGACGTCGATCTGGCTCCCCAGCTCGGCCAGGTCCGACAGGATCGTCACCCGGTCGTTGGAGACCTCCACGAACCCGCCGTGCACGGCCGCCACCTCGTCACCCGACGACGACCTGATCGTCACCGTGGCGATGTCGAGCGCGCCGACGAACAGCGCGTGCCCGGTGAGGAACGCGAGCTCGCCGCCGCCGACGGTGCGCGCGATCACCATGTCGGCGTCGCCCGAGTAGAGGATGCGTTCGGGCGATACCAGCTCGACGTGGAGCGTCACGTGTCAGCCGTCCTCAGGTCACTCGCCGCCGGCCCGTTGGCGCAGCTGGTCGGCCTTGCGGCGGGCGTCGTCGGCGCCACCCACGTTGAGGAACGCCTGCTCCGGCAGCTCGTCGAGGTCGCCGTTCACCAGCGCCTCGAACGACGTCACCGTCTCCTCCACCGGGGTGAAGATGCCCTCCAGGCCCGTGAAGTTCTGGGCCACGAACATCGGCTGCGACAGGAACCGCTGGATCTTACGGGCCCGCGCCACCGTGACCTTGTCCTCCTCGGACAGCTCGTCGAGGCCGAGGATGGCGATGATGTCCTGCAGCTCCTTGTAGCGCTGCAGGATCTCCTGCACCCGCCGGGCGACGGCGTAGTGCCGCTCCCCCACGACGTCGGGCTGGAGGATGGTCGACGTCGACGCCAGCGGGTCCACGGCGGGGTAGATGCCGAGGGCGGCGATGTCGCGGGACAGCTCGGTGGTGGCGTCGAGGTGGGTGAACGTCGTGAACGGCGCCGGGTCGGTGTAGTCGTCGGCGGGCACGTAGACGGCCTGGAGCGACGTGATCGACCGGCCCCGGGTGGACGTGATCCGCTCCTGCAGCTCGCCCATCTCGTCGGCCAGCGTGGGCTGGTAGCCCACGGCCGAGGGCATGCGGCCGAGCAGCGTCGACACCTCGGACCCCGCCTGCACGAAGCGGAAGATGTTGTCGATGAACAGCAGGACGTCCTGGCCCTTCACGTCCCGGAAGTACTCGGCGATCGTCAGCGCCGAGAGGCCGACGCGGAGGCGCACGCCGGGCGGCTCGTCCATCTGGCCGAACACCAGCGCCGCCTTCTCGAGCACGCCGGTCTCCCTCATCTCCAGGTAGAGGTCGGTGCCCTCGCGGGTGCGCTCGCCCACGCCGCCGAACACCGACACCCCGCCGAACTGCTCGGCGACGCGCCGGATCATCTCCTGGATGAGCACGGTCTTGCCCACGCCGGCGCCGCCGAACAGGCCGATCTTGCCGCCCCGGAGGTAAGGCGTGAGGAGGTCGATGACCTTGATCCCGGTCTCGAAGACCTCCTTGCGGGGCTCCAGGGCGTCGAACTCGGGCGCCTCCCGGTGGATGTCCCAGTACGCCTCGATCTTGGAGGCGTCGAGCTCGGGGACGTCGAGCGGCTCCCCGATCACGTTGGTCACGTGGCCGAGGACGCCGTCGCCCACCGGCATGGACAGGCCGGATCCCAGGTTGCGCACCGGCGTGCCCCGAGTGAGCCCGTCGGTGGGCCGGAGGCAGATGGCCCGAACCCGCGACTCGCCGATCTGCTGGGCCACCTCGGCCCTGACCGGGATGTCCTGCCCGTCGACGGTGACCGTCATCTCCAGGGCGGTGTTGATGGCGGGCACGGCGTCGGGGGGGAACTCGACGTCGACGACCGGGCCGGCGATGGCGACGACACGGCCGTCCTTGAGCGTCGCCCCGGTGTCGGTGCTGGTGTCGGTGACGGTCATTTCCTGTGCTCCTACTTGCGGGAGGGTTCGAGGCGGTCGGACAGCATGTCGGCGGACATGAGCGCGTGGTCGACCAACAGGTCGTGCCCGTCGGCCTTGGCGGCGCGCATGGCCTCCGCGCCGCCGACGATCTCCATGATCTCGGTGGTGATGGCGTCCTGGCGGGCCCGGTTCATCGCCCGGCTGTAGCGCACGATGAGGTCCTCGGCGTTGTCGGTGGCGGACTTCATGGCCCGCTGCTGGGCGGCGAGGAACGACGCCGCCCCGTCGAGGAGCGCCGCGTACAGCCGGGCCTCGGCGTATCGCGGCAGCAGCCGGTCGAGGATCTCCTGGGGGTCGGGCTCGAACTCGTAGTCGGCGTGCGGCCCCTCGGCCGCTTGCTCGATCATCGACCGGTCGAGCGGCACGAATCGCCGGATGACCACGCGCTGCGAGGCCACCGACAAGAACTGCGTGTAGGCCAGCTCGACCAGGTCGTACTCACCCGAGTCGAAGTGGCCGACGACGTGGTCCGCGATCGACCGGGCGTCCTCGTAGGCGGGTTGATCGGCGAAGCCCTCGAAGTGGGCGTCGATGGCCCAGCCCCGGAAGCGGAAGTAGGACGCCGCCTTCTTGCCCACCGTCACGAGCCGCGTCTGGCGACCCTCGGCCCGCTGGCGTTGCATCGACCGCTCCGCAGCCCGGATCACCGAGCTGTTGTAGGCGCCGCACAGTCCCCGGTCGGCCGCGATCACCACGTAGGCCACGGTGCGGACCTCGTCCCGCTCGGCGAGCAGCGGCGAGTCGCCGCCGGCCCCGGCGGCGGCCAGGTTGCGGATGACCTCGGTGATCCGCTCGCTGTAGGGACGGGCGGCCGCCACCCGCTGGTGCGCCTTGACGATGCGGCTGGTGGCGATGAGCTCCATTGCCTTGGTGATCTTCTTGGTCGCCTGCACCGAGCGGATCCGCCGGCGCAACGCCCGTTCCTGGCCGCCGGGCATGGCTAGCCGCCGTCCTCCTCCTCCTCGGCCGACCCGGTCGCCTCGCCGGCACCGTCGCCCGAGGCGGCGGCCGGCTCCGCCTCGTCGCCTGCGCCCACGGAGGGGGCGGCGGCGCCGGGGCCCGCCTCGTCGGCCACCTGTTCCCACGAGAACTGCTCGGCGAAGTCCTTGATCGCGGCATCGAGCGCCTCGACATCGGGAATGTCGCCGTCGGTGCGAATGGCGTCCAGCGCCTCGCCGTGCCGGCTGCGGAACCACTCGATGAGCTCGTCCTCGAACCGGCGAACCTCGGTGACCGGCACCGGGTCGAGGTAGCCGTGGGTTCCGGCGTAGAGCGAGATCACCTGCTCCTCGACCGCCATCGGGCTGTTCAGCGGCTGCTTGAGCAGCTCCACCAGCCGGTAGCCGCGGTCGAGCTGGGCCTGCGACACCTTGTCGAGCTCGGACCCGAAGGCCGCGAACGACTCGAGCTCGCGGAACTGGGACAGGTCGCCCTTGAGCGTGCCCACCGCAGTCTTCATGGCCTTGATCTGCGCCGCGCCGCCGACCCGAGACACCGACTGGCCGGTGTCGAAGGCCGGGCGAACGCCCGACTTGAACAGGTCGTCCTGGAGGTAGATCTGGCCGTCCGTGATCGAGATCACGTTGGTGGGGATGTAGGCGGAGATGTCGCCGGCCTTGGTCTCGATGATGGGCAGCGCCGTCAGCGATCCGGCGCCGTTCTCTTCGGAGAGCTTGGCGGCCCGCTCGAGCAGCCGGCTGTGCAGGTAGAACACGTCGCCCGGGTAGGCCTCGCGGCCGGGCGGACGGCGCAGCAGCAGCGAGATCTGGCGGTAGGCCTCGGCCTGCTTCGACAGGTCGTCGTAGACCACCAGCGCGTGCTCGCGGTTCTCCATCCAGTGCTGGCCCATGGCGCAGCCGGCGTAGGGCGCCAGGTACTTGAACGGCGACGGGTCGGCGGCACCCGCCACCACCACGACCGTGTAATCGAGGGCGCCGTGGTCCTCGAGGGTCGACACGGTGTTCGCCACCGTCGACTCCTTCTGGCCGATGGCCACGTAGATGCACTTCACGCCCTCGCCGCGCTGGTTGATGATCGTGTCGACGGCGACGGTGGTCTTGCCGGTCTTGCGGTCGCCGATGATCAGCTCACGCTGCCCCCGCCCGATCGGCGTCATGGAGTCGATCGCCTTGATGCCGGTCTGCAGCGGCTCGTGAACCGGCTGGCGGCCCAAGATGCCGGGTGCCTGGATCTCCATGCGGCGGTCCTCGACGCCCACCAGCGCACCCTTGCCGTCGATCGGGTTCCCAAGCGCGTCGACAACCCGGCCGATGAGGCCGTCGCCGACCGGCACCGACAGGATGCGCCCGGTCGCCTTGACCGACTGGCCCTCCCTGACGTCGGCGGCCTCGCCGAGCACGACACAGCCGATCGACTCCTCGTCGAGGTTGAGGGCCAGGCCCATGGTGCCGCTCTCGAACTCGAGCAGCTCGTTCACGGCCGCGTTGGGCAGCCCCGACACCGTCGCGATGCCGTCGCCGACTTCCTCGACGCGGCCAACCTGGGCCGTCTCGAGGCCGGGCTTGAAGTCCTCGAGGTTCCTGCGGAGCGCCTCGGCGATGTCTTCGGTGTTGATGGTCAGCTCTGCCATCTGCGTCGTCCTCGCGTCCTAGAAACTCGTTCGGAGCTCGCGTTGCACGTGGCGTGCGGTGCTGTGCCGCCGGGAGGCCTCGCTGTGTGGCCCGGGGCCATACCGCAAATCCCGTACTGTTCGATGCCCACTTGCATGCCTCATCGCTCGGCCTCTCAGAGTGCGTTCTTCAGCTGGTCGAGCCGGCGCCGCACCGACCCGTCGATGACGGTGTCGCCCACCTGGGCCACGATGCCGCCCAGCACCGACGGGTCGACCACGACCTTGATCTCGACCTGCTTGCCGGTGGCGTCCTCGAGGGCCTTGGCCAGCCGGTCGCGCTGATCGTCGGTGAGCGGTACCGCGCTCCGCACCTCGGCGACCTCCTTGTTGGCCTCGGCCGCGCTCATCTCCACCAGGCGCTCGATGATCGGGGGTAGGTCGCGGGCCCGACCGGTGCCGACCACCATCGAGACCAGCGCCACGGTGGTCGACGACGCCTTCCCGCCCAGCAGGTCCTCGACGATCTGCTGGCGCCGGGTGGCCGGGATGCGGGCGTCGGTGAGGGCGTCGCGGAGCTCGTCGTTGCCCTGCAGCGTCTGCGAGAAGCGGAACAGCTCGTCCTCCACCTCGCCGAGGGTGCCCTCGGCGCGGGCCACCGCGAAGAGGGCCTCGGCGTAGGCGAGCGAACGGTCGTCTGCCATCGGGGCTTGCTCCTAGGTGATGGTTGTTGTGGTGGGGGTGGCGCCCGCCCTCATGAGCGCTGCGCCGCCACTTGGTTGATGTAGTCCTCGATCAGCTGGGTCTGGGTCGCCTCGTCCAGGTTGTGCTGGACCACGGTCTCGGCGGCGCCGATGGCGAGCCGGGCGACCTCGCCCCGCAGGTCGGACACCGCCTGGGCCTTGGCCGAGTCGATGTCGGCCACGGCGCGGGCCCGGAGGTCGGACAGCTCGGCCTGGAGACGGGATTCCTGGTCGCGCTTGATGCGGTCCGCCGCCTGGCGGGCCTCCTCGATGATCCGTCCGGCTTCCGCGCGGGCGTCGTGGAGCTGGGCCCGATAGTCCGCCAGCACGGCCTCGGCTTCGGTCTTGGCGCCCTCGGCCGCCTGGAGGTCGGAGCGAATGCGCTCGGTCCGGTCGTCCAGCATCTTCTTCACCTGCGGGTAGCCGAACTTGTACAGCAGGAAGAGCAGGACCGCGAAGCTGATCGAGCCCCAGACGATCTCGTCGGTCGCCGGCAGGATCGGGTTGGGCGCCTCCTGGCAGGCCTCGGGATCGTCCGCCTCCTCGGCCAGGTGGATGCACTCCTCGGTGTCCTCGGAGAGCTGTGGCTCGTCGCCCCCCTCCTGCGCGCCCGCCGGGGACGCCCAGATCAGCAGCCCGCCCAGCGCGAGTAGCAGGGTTGCCAAGGAGATGAGCGGATAGGCCCGTCGTCTCAGCGAACCGTGGTCAGTGTTGTCCGGGGGCCGAGCTGTGTGGCCGGGGCTTACCCTGCTGATCCCGTACTGTTCTGTGCCCACGTGCGGGCCTGTCCGCTCGGCCCCTAAGAGTGTGCGGGTGCGCACGACGGCCTCCTCAGCCGGAGATGATGAACGAGAGGACGAAGCCGAACAGGGCCAGGGCTTCGGTGAAGGCGATGCCGAGGAACATGGTGGTGCGCACCATGCCGGCCGCCTCTGGCTGGCGGGCCATGGCAGTGATCGCGTTCCCCACCACCAGGCCGATGCCGATGCCGGGGCCGATGGCGGCGCCGCCGTAGACGATGCCTCGACCGACGGCGGTCAGGCCCGCCTCGAGTTCGCCTTCGGCCTGCTGGGCTAGGACGTCAAGCACGGGTTCGTCTCCTTGATTGTGCTCAGTGCTCGGGGTGCATGGAGCTGTCGATGTACACGGCAGCGAGGATCGTGAAGATGTACGCCTGCAGGAACGACACCAGCAGCTCGAACCCCATCAGGAAGATGAGCAGGGCCAGGGGCAGCGCGCCGCCGAGGATGGTCGCTGCGAACAGGGACTGGGTGATGATCGCGAAGGTCACGAGCAGCAGGTGGCCGGCGAGCATGTTGGCGAAGAGCCGGATCGCCAGCGAGAAGGGCCGCGTGATGAGGATCCCGATCAGCTCGATGAATGCCACGAGCGGCAGGATCGCCTTGGGGACGCCGGGCGGGATGGTCGAGTTCTTCAGGTAGCCGAACAGGCCCTGGTGTCTGATGCCGACGATGATGTAGACGAACCACACCACGATGGCCATGAACATCGGCAGGGCGATTCGGGCGTTCACCGGCATCTGCACCAGCGGGATCAGCTCCCAGAGGTTGCAGATGAACACGAAGGTGAACAGCGTGAGCAGGAACGGCATGTAGCCGCGACCATCGGGCCCGATCGTCTGCTGGACGATCTGCTCGTCCACGAACTCGACCGTGCTCTCGGCCACGTTCTGGACCCCGGTGGGGACCAGCTTGGGCTGACGCGACGCGACGTAGAACAGGGCGAAGACCAGGCCCACCGAGATCCACATCAGCAGCACGACCTTGTTGACGCCGAACACCTCGCCACCGAAGAGCGTCGGCCACTCGACGAGGTGACTGATCGGCGGAAACTCCAAGCCGAGGATCACTGGTGCGCTGCCTCCTTGGGCTTGAGGGCCGGAAAGGCGAGGGACGCGGACACGTAGCGCAGCTCCCAGAACAGGAGCCCGAGGTGGGTGACCAGCACGGTGACACCGAGGGCGACCAGGTCGATCCAGGGCTCGTCCTTGACCAGCAGCAGCACGGCGGTGACCAGCCCCATCCGCACGGCGAAGCCGCCGAGGGCGACGGCCATGAGCATGTTCAGCGACCGCCGCGCGGCCCAGGAGAGCGCCAGGGCGGCCAGGACGAGGTTGACCAGCACCAGCGCGATCGCCACGGCGGCCGACGACGCCCCGGCGGTGCCCCAGATCGCGGTGGCGCCGATCACCACGAGGGGCGCGAACCAGACACCCCGCTTGAGCATGTCGAACGCCAGCTGCCGCTCGACGGCGGGTGCCTCGGGCACGGGCGCCCGCAGGTCGGCGGCGGTGAGCCTCACTCCCCCGCCTCCTCCGGCGCCGTGCCCGGGCGCAGCCCCGCGACCTTCGCCTGCTGCTCGCGCATCCGCGCGTCGTAGAGGGTGAAGTGCTTCCAGACCTCGTAGCAGACGGTGAAGAGGAAGAGGATCAGCAGGAACAGGGGCGACGTCCCGAGCCAGGCGTCGAGGCGCCAGCCGATCAGGGCGACCAGCACCGGGGTCACGGCCAGCTCGCACGCCGTCGACAACGCGTCCCCGGCGCCTCGGTTGATCTCACGCCTGTGGGACAGATCGGCCACCCCTGGCTCCCTCGCTTCGCTGGCCCCGCCACATCTCGCCCGAGGACCTTGTGAATTGATTCCCAATCTACCGGACACGGACTATCCCCAGGCAAATCACGGAATCCGCAGGGGACGGCGCGGCAGGTTAGCAACCTCGCGAGTCGGGCTTGCCACCCGGCAAACTTGGCCGCCGTGCCCCGACTGCGCGCCTACCAGCCCGCCGACCACGACGCCGTCTACGACATCTGCGTCCGCACCGGCGCGGCCGGCAACGACGCCACCGCTCTGCTCCGCGATCCGGCGCTCCTGGGCCACGTCTACGCCGGCCCCTACCTCGAGCTCGCCCCCGAGCTGGCCTTCGTGGTCGAGGACGACGACGGCGTTGCCGGCTACATACTCGGTGCCGCCGACACGGCCGAGTTCGAGGATCGCCTCGAGCGGGAGTGGTGGCCGGCGCTGCGCCGGCGCCACCCCGAGTATCGAACCGATGGCGAAGCCGCCTTCGACGACCTGCTGATCGCGCTGATGCACTCGCCGGCACGGACGGCGCCCCGCCTGGTGGCGGCCTACCCCTCCCACCTCCACATCGACCTGCTGCCGCGGTTGCAGGGACAGGGTTGGGGCCGGCAGCTGATCGACACGCTCGTCGAGCGGCTGCGCGCGACGGGATCACACGGCGTCCACCTCGGGGTCGCCACCGCCAACACCTACGCCCAGGCCTTCTACCGCACGGTCGGCTTCACGGAGCTGGACGACGATGGTGTCACGGTGACGTTCGCGATGGCCCTCTAGATGCGGGGATACGTCACTAGTCTGCGGCCGTGCCCACCGACCTGCTGACCGGCCACGCCCAGAGCACGCCCGACCGTGTCGCCATCGTCGACGGCGGCACGTCCATCACCTACGGCGACCTCAACCGCACCGTCAACCGCCTGGCCAACGGCCTGCTGACGCTCGGCGTGCGGCCGGGCGACCGGGCCGTGTGGTGCGGTCCCAACAGCGTCCCCGTGATCACGTTCCTCCACGCCGCCCGCAAGATCGGACTGGTGGCGGTGCCCCTCGCGTACCGGTTCACCGCCGAGGAGATGCAGTACGTCATCGACAACAGCGACGCCGCGCTCGTGCTGGTGGACGCCGAGCAGGCCGACCGGGTGGCGGCGGTGCGCGAGCGGCTCCCCGAGGTCCGCCACGTGGTGGTGTTCGGAGGCCCGGCCTTCGACGGCGCGGTGTCGTGGGAAGACGTGATGGACGGCGCCGGGGCCGACGGACAGGCCGGCGACGCCGAGCCCCCCATCGGGGGCGACCCCACGGCCGGGGCGACGATGATCTACACCTCGGGCACGACCGGCAAGCCCAAGGGGGCGCTGCGGACGTCAACCGACCCCGCCCTGGTCATGGCGCTGCTGCAGGAGCTGCGGCTACGGCCCGGCGAGGAGGTGCACATCACCTCGGGGCCCCTCTACCACTCGGGCCCGCTGGCGTGGGCCGTCCTCACCCACACCCTGGGCGGCACGATCGTG